>Ga0181524_10000021_pt1 | contig 156223 bp, 159 predicted proteins | sample PEATcosm2014_Bin_34_FD_119761 | JGI IMG/M metagenome (GOLD analysis project Ga0181524, IMG submission 119761) | Peatland microbial communities from MTU Mesocosm Facility, Houghton, MI, USA - PEATcosm2014_Bin05_60_metaG | ecosystem: Environmental > Terrestrial > Soil > Wetlands > Peat | place... | reverse complement strand
GGTGATCAAACCAACGCCACGGGAGTCGTTGTCAGCCATAAGTACGTTCAGTATGGTAACTATACCGTTACACTCACGGTCACAGACAATGACGGCTCTTCAAATTCGACAAGTATCAATGAGGCGATTGTCAATTCGTCTACGATCGCTTCATTCACAATCTTGCCCACACAACCAAGTCTGGGGGACTTGATAACCTTCAATGCTTCAAGCAGCTATGACCTGAATGGAACAATAGAGAGTTACATGTGGGATTTTGGCGACGGCAACACTACAGAAACAAGCGCAAGCATAATCGCCCATTTCTATACGCTGCCTGGAGACTATAACGTAACGCTGACGATTTTCAATTCGCAAGGCGACAATGCTTCAACATCTCAACGAATATCCCTGCGCGCGCTAAACAGTGGGGCTTCGACATGGGGCTTCGATTGGAAATGGGCACTTTTGATTGCTCCAGCCGCTGTTTTGGTGTCTGCAGGCTTCGTGTGGAAAAAGAGAAATGGCGTTAAGAAATTCAGAAGCTTTGAGTATTTCGACGAAATCACCAACGGCGGAATTCCAGATTCGTTTTCCGTTCTAATAACGGGTGGAGTTGGCTCTGGAAAAAGCATGCTCTGCCAAGAACTTACACATGCATTTCTCACTCAAAAGAAATCATGTCTATACGTTACTTACGACTGTTTTTCGGATGAAGTACGGGGCAATTTGGGAAAGTTCCACGATGAAATATCAACATATGAGGCTGAGAAAAAACTCCTATTCATGGATTGCTTTTCTGCAAGCTCAAAGAACAAGGACAGAGAATACTACTTAGGTCAGTCTTTCTCCCTCGCAGATTTGGGCATAGTATTGTCTGAAGCAACAAACGATCTCGGCCCATCTCCAAAGATAATTCTCGACTCAATCACTCCCCTAATAACACATGTTGACCCGCTGAAAGTTATAGAATTCTTGCAGGAACGCGGCGCACGCATAAAGCAAGTCAGCGGCACCTTCATTTTTACCATGGGCAAAGCAACGATTGAGCCTAACCTAGCAAACAGACTAGAAGAAACTGTGGACTGCATAATCGAACTAGATGAAAGCACGAACAAAGGGAAGACTGTTAGAAGATTACGCGTCAAGAAGATGCGGGGCAAAGAGACATCTGACAAATGGGTCAGATTTGAAATAGAGCCCAACAAAGGGATAATTTTCCAGACTTAAGCTTGGCGTTGAGAAGTTGAAACCATTGTCTCGATGTCGACCAAGGGTTGTTCTTCGGAGAAGACCTGAATTCCTTTCAGGGTTATTTTGTATGGACGAATCTGATTGTCATGAGCGATTCCGCGCATTTTCTCGATCTGCAAGCCTCCATGAGCTGCTAACTGATTTCTCCATGAGTGAAGCACGATAACTCCCTGAGCAAGAAATTCCTCATCGAGGATCTCCCTCTGCAATGTCAAACTCCTGAGTTCGGTGGTTATCAGATTGGTCGTTTTGAATTGCGCGAGGGTTTCAAGGAAGTCTAGAGTGGCCATTCTCTTCTCTGCAGTATCGGAGTACTGAAAAGTCAAAGCAGCAATTGGATCGATGACTACTCGCTTGATTTGGGCTTTTTCGACGTTTCTCCATAGGATCTCTATGAGACTCATCAGATTGAAATCCCTCTTTCCAATGGAGAGACCACCAAGTTTTATATCACTAGGAACCCTCCGAATCGGAGAGGCGTCTACAAACAGAAACCGCCCACTTTTCTCCAGCTTATCGATGTCCCACCCGAAACCCGCCATTTCCTCCCTGAGATGATCCTTGCTTTCGTCAAGTGACACATACAAACCAGGCTCACCACATTCGACGGCTCCATAATACAAGAATTGCATAGCCATCACAGTTTTCCCTGACCCAGGGCCACCACAAATCAAAAAGCTGCGCCCCGCTGGGAGACCACCTCCCAACATTTTGTCCAGACCATCGACACCTGTTGGAATACGTTCCATAAGTTCACCTTCAGGAGACATCTGCACAGACTTTACTAGAAAACCCTTGTGAATCAACAATTCACATTGTGAATGCACGCGCGCTTTTCAAGGACCGTACGCGCTTAGCTTTGCTTCGTCATGGACAATAGACGGACAATAACCTCTGTGGATGTAATGAACCGCGATTACTTCAGTACATAGACAAGGAAGCGAAGTTGCCAGGCGAGGAACCTCCGAATTAATCGCAACTCAAATTTGCTTCGTCGTAGGTAGCTGGAGAGATCTCAATTGCTTCCTTATGATGATGGAGCGCGCGCGTTCTTTTTTACCCCCTCGTAGTGTTGGTCTTTGGTTCATTAATGGGGGCGCGCGCTACTTAGTCATACTTCTTCCACCTCATGAGTCAATAGCGCGCGTTGCGCTCTCCCACGCTCCGTCGGCATTTCCTTTGCACCTTTTTTGCTCCTGTGATTGGGCCACGTCTTTTTTTGGGAATATCCAATTGCGATACATTATTAAAGACAAAGCGGGGGTTAGTGATGCTGAGGGATAATTTATGAAGGCGACGCTGATCGAGTGCTCCTTTGGCATACTTGCTTTCAACGAAGAAGACGAACTGTTCGAAAAAGTCTTGTTTCAAAAGAAACCCCTTGTGGCCGCAAAAGCCGTTTTGGACATTGAAGCCGGCAAAATGATTGAACCTATTCAAAGCATAATGGACAACCTCAGGGGACAGGGTTACGACACCTTCGTCTTCGAGAACCCGACCTTGGCCGAAGCTGTTGAAAAGAGATTCAGCGTAAATGTCGAGGTTGACAAGCGTTCCCGAGTTGGAGAACTGGTTCGTTCGAGAACTGAAGAAATCGCGACGGAGACAGGCTTCGTCGAGAACGCCGAGGACTTTGGCCTGTGGATGCGTGATTTCGCTGTGGAGACTACTAAGTTGCGGGTTAAAGGTGCCGTGGAGAGGAGGGACTTAGTCGTGGCTCAGGCCATTCAGACTCTCGACGAGTTAGACAAAACGATAAACATGCTCATGGCCCGCGTGAGAGAATGGTATGGAATACACTTTCCAGAGCTAGACAGGCTGCTTGAGAAGCATGAGACTTACGCGAGGCTAGTGGTGGAGCTGGGCAATAAAGAGAATTTCACGGTTGAAAGACTTGAAAGTGAAGAAGTTCCGAAGGCAAAAGCCGAGGGAATCGCCAAAGTGGCCGAAAAATCCATGGGGGCGGATCTCGAACCGGCCGATCTTGCTCAGATTCAAGCCCTCTGCAAGGACGTGACACGTCTGTATCAGTTGAGGCAGAACTTGGAGAGTTACATCGACAATGTGATGGAGGAAGTCGCTCCTAACACGAAGTACATGGTTGGCGCTCTTCTCGGAGCCCGTTTGATAGCCGTGGCTGGAGGGTTGACAAACCTCGCCAAGAGACCTGCAAGCACAATCCAGATACTGGGTGCCGAGAAAGCCCTTTTCCGTTCACTGAAAACCGGAACGAGACCCCCAAAACATGGGATGATCTTCCAGCACACGATAATACACGACGCCAAGAGATGGCAGAGGGGAAAAATTGCCAGAGCATTAGCGGGCAAGCTTGCAATAGCGACGAGGGCGGATGCGTTCGGAAGAAGAGAAATCGGAGCAGAACTGAAGGCAAGCCTTGACAAGCGAATCGATGAAATCCACGAGAAGTACGATCAGCCTCCGCCGATGCCGGTTGCAAAGCCTAGAAGCGGAAAGCCCAGAAGGGACAAATGGGGAAAGCACAGGCGTGAACATTAAAGTAAAGCCGCATCCTCTTTTTGAAGCCATATACCAAGTCATTCTTGAAGACGGCGCACAAAGACTCGCGACGAAGAACCTTTCCCCTGGAAGAAACGTCTACGGAGAGAGGCTCGTCAAGTACGAACGCGTCGAGTACCGAGTCTGGGACGCGTTCAGAAGCAAACTGGCCGCCGCTATCCTGAAAGGCTTAGACACGGTCCCAATCAAACCCGGGCACACGGTCCTCTATCTGGGAGCGGCTTCAGGCACAACGGCCAGCCACGTTTCAGACATCATCGGCGAAAAAGGCCACGTGTACTGCGTCGAATTCGCCTCAAGATCCATAAGAGACTTGGTGGATAACGTATGCAAGTACAGATTCAACATGTCCCCCATACTCGAAGATGCACGATTTCCAGAGAAATACGCGATGTTTCTAACACGAAGGACAGATGACATCTACTGCGACATAGCCCAGTCTGAGCAGGCAAAGGTTCTCGCAGACAACGCCGACCGATTCCTCAAGAAATCAGGATGGATAATGCTCGCAGTAAAATCTCAAAGCATAGACGTGACGAAGGAACCATCCGAAATCTACAAACGCGAAGTAGAAGTGCTGGAAAAACGCGGTTTCCACACAAAACAAATCCTCCAATTAGAACCCTACGACAAGGCACACGCGATGGTAGTGGCCCAACGCTGAAACAAAAGAAAGGAGAGAGCACGTTCAAAACGTCTTCAAAGTGACGTTCATCGGATAGTTTATATCCTTCAGTGCGGTGGGTCTTTCGTGGCGATTTCATGGCTTATTCGGGGAGAGACAGCCTAAACGCCCCAGAATCAATACTTAGAGAAGCTGGGTTTGTCGTTTCCGAACCTTGTCGTTCCAGGCCCTGCTGTTTCGATTTTGCTGCCCGAAAAGGCGACTCTCTGGTTTTTACGCGAGTCCAACATGACATCGGAAACTTGTCGATAAGCGATTCGACAGAGTTGAAGGCCATATCGGAAAGCTTTTCGGCGCCCTGCCTGTTGTTAGGCGAGGAAGCGCGTGAAAAACCCCTTCAGGATGACACGGTTTACACGAGACACGGCATATTAGCCATCACTCCGAGAACCTTCGAGAATTTCATGATTCACAAGGTATGTCCGCTGATTCAGGCCAACCCGGGCGGCTACTATGTCGAGATCGACGGAGAGGCACTGAAACAGAGAAGGCAAAAGCTCGGATTGTCAGCCGGCGAGGTGGCTGAGATGGTGAGCACGTCCAGGAGAACTATCTACGGCTATGAGAGAGGTATGGCAAAAGCTTCGGTGACGGCTACTTACAACCTGATTTGGGCCCTTGGAATCCCAGTTGCAAAATCAGTGGACATTCTTGAGAAGCCGAAGAATCAACGAAAGTCATGCGTGCTGACAACGGCGAGGCTCATGCTGTCAAGGAACAGGATTCTTAACAAGCTCTTCGGGAGATACTTCCGTTATCATGTCACAGCCGTCAAGAGGGCGCCGTTCGATTTCGTGATAAGCGCTCCCGACAAGGGAATAAGGATAATCGGGGGGATCGCGAACAGGAAAGAACCTGAGCTTGACGCGAGGGTGGATGAGATACTGAGCGTCAGCAAGGTCACGAGAGCACGTCCGATACTCATAACGGAGGGGGAGCAGCAACTGGAAAGGAACATACCGTGCATCAGCCGCGAAGACGTTTCCAAAATCAAAAGTCCCGAAGACCTGATTGCAAGCGTCACATGAGCTTCGTCTGTTCAGAACCCTTCCCATCTCGAACTCTCTTGGCAGGCTTCCATGATTTTCTAACATAATCCGGATACTCGTCCAGTTCTTCGCAGCACTCCTTCAGGAACTTCATGGTTCTTGGATCCGACGGGTACCCGGATCCAAAATCTCCAAGAGTCTTCGCCAGCTCCGAAATCTCTTTGTCTCTTTCGACCTTCGCAATTATCGAAGCCGCCGACACGGCAACATAGTTCCTGTCAGCCTTGTGCTCCGAAACGATGTCAACCCTGAAGGACATGCACTCCAAAATGTGTTGTTTAAACCGCTCTTCCAAAACGTCAGAAGCGTCAACATAAACCTTGTCTGGCCTTAGCGCTTCTATGACCCTGGCCATCGTCTGCGCCTCCAGATAATTTAGCTTGTGAAGCTTCCTACCACTGTTAACCACAACATCGATTTCTCGCGGCGAAAGCTTCACGACATCGAATTTAACAACTATCCTTCTGATTTCAACGGCAAGAACTTCACGCCTATGGGGTGACAGCAGTTTAGAATCCTTGACGCCAAGCTGCTTGAGGTTCGGCAAGTCCTCTTCTCTGACCAGAACCCCAGCGATAACCAATGGCCCTATGACGGCGCCGCGCCCCGCGTCATCCACACCGGCAACTAACATTGAAACCCTTCACTTAGGTCAATTCCCTATCTAAACTTCAAAGTTATAATCCTTTATTCCCCGGCAGTCCCGGACAGAAACTTAATGGCCTCTCCAGTCATAAGCACGGGCAGGTTCTCCCTGTTTTCCACGGTAACCACAAATACCTCAGCATCGTCCCTATCTTTGATTCTTGTTAAGAAAGGGTCCGTTGCTTTCCAGTGGACGACGCCTATTAGCAGTTTCTGGCTTTCAGCAGCCGTGAGGACGGCCTCCTTGAACTTCTTGGAATGAAGCTCCATGGGCCCGATTTCGTCTATCGCGATCACGTCGGACTCTTTGACCGCATTCGTTACCGCTTCGGCTCCGATGTTTTCTAGATCGTTGATGTTCACGCGGTACCTTCCAACTTGTGGGCCCTCCTTCTGAGCAACGTGCGCAAGCCAACCCTTTTCGCCCGTGTTGACGTTCAGAATTTCGAACCCAACACGATCGCGCCCTGCCCGAGCCTCTCGGCTCACCATGCCGCCCACATTATAGCCTTTGGCCTTCAAAGATTCGACGATTCTCAATAGGGCAGATGTCTTTCCAACGCCTGGACTGCCAGTTAACAGGAATATCCTCTTCCCCAAATGCCAGCTCTCCAACCAGAAGTCTAATATTCGCCTAAAAGGGCTTTTCATACCGTTGACAAGGAAACAACCGAATAATGCACAACGAAGATTTGACACCGAATTATCCAACAGAAACAATCAAAGAAGGTAACGTGAAAGCCCTCGTCCCGAAGCTTCAAGCGTTTGCGAAGCTGCCGTCTGACTACGCGCCTTCAAAAGCCCCCGTTTTCTACAACCCAGTTATGGAATTGAACCGTGACCTAGCGATTCTGGCTCTGCAGGCCTATCAACGAACGGTCGGCCATGAAATAGTAGTGTGCGAACCCCTGACCGGGTGCGGTCTCAGAGGAATTCGTTTTGCAGCCGAGGTGGAAGGCGCCAAGAAGGTGGTGATGAACGACATCAGCGAAAAAGCGTTTCGTCTCGCCAGCTTCAACGTGCAATCAAATAGGCTGGCCAGAAAGGCAACCGTGAAACATGAGGAAGCAAACCTTCTTCTGAGCCGCTACAGCGCGCCCCACAGACGATTCGACGCGATCGACATAGATCCCTTCGGCTCACCAGTGCGCTTCCTAGATTCTGCCGTCCGAGCCCTGCGTGACGGAGGCTTCATCGCCCTGACAGCAACAGACATGGCCCCTCTATGCGGAGTTCACCCGAGGGCATGTATAAGAAAATACGGTGGAAAACCCCTAAGAACAGAATACTGCCACGAACTGGCAGTGAGACTCTTGGCCGGCTGCTTGGCTACGACAGCGGCAAGACAGGACATCGGCGTAAACGTGGTCTTCAGCCACCGAGCAGAACACTACGTCCGAACCTACGCGACAATAAAATACGGCGCCAAAAACGCCGACGAAAGCATCAAAAACATGGGATACGTGCTACACTGCTTCAACTGTTTCCACAGAGAAAAAGAAAGCACTTTCAAGGTTCAACGTCCAGACATATGCAGCGAATGCGGCTCAAGACTCAACATCGCAGGACCACTCTGGCTCGGCAGACTATATGATTCGCAATTCATTGAACTCATGGAAAACGAAGCCAACAACCGCAAACTCGGGTCTCAAAGAAAAATACGGGAAATGCTCAGCATCAGCAAAACCGAAGTCGAAGCCCCAATCACCTATTACGTGGTAGACAGGCTTTGCGACTCCTTGAACCTTCCGGTCCCATCAGTCAAAAAAGTAATTGAAGCACTAAACAAAAAAGGCTTTCAAGCCTATCCAACACACTTCAACACGCGTGGGATAAAGACAGATGCGCCAGCTTCCACATTAAGAGAAACCCTGCCCGCTTTGGTAAGACAAGACATCAACAAGAATCGAGCTCGACCAGAAGCGCAGCGCCCGTAGGGGATTTAGCCTCTTCCAGTTTCCCGTTGCGAAATTATGTTTGAATAAGATGAGAACTCAAGTTTATCAGATTGAAATTCTTTATACTTGTAAACATGAGTGTATCAGGAGAAATGAAAGTTTCCGAAATATGGAATGCAACTGAAATCGACTTTGTCTTCCCGAATGGCTTCTCATTCTTTGAACCTTATCTTCGATATTTCATCAAAGAAGTTCTGGAGATAGGCGGTGAGGCTTATGTATCCAGAACTTCCGACGGAGCTGTTTCAGGCGTATTCACGTACGACGACTCTGAGAAGGTCGGAACAGTTTACACGAGGTCAAGGGAAGTATTCGACTATTTTTACGAATTAAAGCCGTTTAATTTCCTCTTCGCAGAGATCGGAACTGAGGTCGAAAGTGAAACCTATGATATCTACACCGTATATCTTGAGAATCTTGCCGTTGTCCACAGGTTCTGCCACGAAATTTCCGTAGCGGAGGAGGAGCACATAGATGAGATAGAACGGTTCATGGTTTTGACGCATCCTGGAATAAACAGGAGGTGGGTGAAGGTTGCGCTTAAGAACGGAGACAGGTGCCTCCTCGTCAGATTGGGCAACGACATTGCTGGGCTGGGATGGCTTTCGCTTGTGAATGGTATCGGAAGATTGCACTCGCTTTATGTGAAACCTCAATTTAGGAATATAGGCATAGGTGAGGACATCTTGTACGCAAGACTTTTCTGGCTCAAGTCAAAGCGTGCCCGTTCAGCATTCTCTGAGATTTCTCGTTACAACTTTCCATGTTCAAGAATTGCAATGAAAGCTCAAATGAGTGTATCTGGACAAGTTTTTCAGTATTTCAAGAAGGGATCTGGACAGAAAAAAGGAACTGAAAAGTTCAACCGTGTCTAACTTCTAGGAGCTCCGCAGAAAGGACAGACTTCAGCAGTGGAGTCTATCAGTGCTCCGCAGTAACGGCACTTTACCTTCACGACCTCCTTAATCACGATCTGCTGTACCGGCGGCTGCTTTGGATTCAGATTGATATCCTCCGGTGGAGGACCTGGCGTGGGGTGATACTGCTGTTGTGAAGGATGCTCCGGAAGTTTTCTGCTTCTTCTTGAAATTGCGTAAATGATAATCGCAGCGATAACGATGACCAGGACTATTGCGGCAATGTAGCCAATGTATTGCATTGGGAATGAATTCGCCGCCGTTAGTGGATAGCTGGTTGAATTCACGTACAGGTTATCGGTTAAAGTGAAACCATCTCCCGAAGAATTGGTATCTTGTTCAACATAGTTATATCCTATGATGTACCCTGTCGACGGATCAAAGTAGGCATTCCAAGTATATGAGGCAGCGAATTGCCCGTATATATCATCTCGTTGATAGTTCGAGGCGCCTTGAGCAAAAATCGCGCTCACGGTTCTGTTCTGTGAAGCAAGGTAATAACTGTAATTCTTAGATGTGACCGTCATCTCAGTGTCCAGAAGGTAAAAGGTGCCACCCGCCGGGATAGATTTATCCATATAGAACCAGACATATGGGTTAACATAACCGGTCTGGTTGTCGGTTCCGTTAACATAAAGGAAGGTCGTTGATGAGAAAGTGAAATTTCCGGACGAGCTTCCAGTTTCTGTGCTTGTGCTGTTGTTCCAGGTCCATGAGTAACTGTAGTTAGCAGATACGTTTCCGTCTGCACTGACTCCATTCATTGTTTCCATTCCGTTAGTTATCGTCTGTTCGGTGTATCCATTGTAAGACCCGGTGCCGTTTCCAAGATTCACAACCTCGTAATAGTTGAAATAATCTCCCACGTGGGGAACGTACCCTGCGACTGCGTAAGACGGGAAGAGAAGTTGGGAGAGTGAAAGCACGACGATGAGAAACGATTTTGAGATCAGCCCATGAAACCCCCAACACCATGTACATGGGCGGGATGGGCGCCCCCAATCCCGCTGAATGTTGAATAGTAAGATGTATGTACGATAATCAGGGGCGCGTAATACATGAAGAAAACGTTTGATGGGACATATGTGAACTGCACTGGAGTTTTCACAATCTTCGCCGTTGGATCAAGGCTCTTTACAAGTTCGTTCTTGATGCCATGAATCATCCTGACTGAAAGGCTTATCAGTTCAGAACGTTCCAGGCCTGTGGCATAAGAACCGAGTAAGGAATAAGCTTTTTCCATCAGGTCAAGAGTCTCATTAGCTTCAAGGGTCGGTATTGAAGCAAGTATTGCGCCAGCCACGACTGGATACTCCAGATAATTCTTAAGTGCGTCTAGAATAATAGTCATCTTGGTCTTCACGTCATCTGGTCCCAAATCGGAAATTGATAAATAGGCGGAAGCAAGTTCGGTGTCCTCTGATTTCTCATATCCCATGGAACTGAATAGTGATCTGAATGATTGGAATTTACTAGGTAGCTGGTCTGAGGGGTCATTGATTATGGACAGTATTGCGGCTGATTCATATGAAGAGGTCATTTTGGAAAATTCCACAAGTCTGTCAGTGGGATATGTGCCGTCAAATCTTCTTCCAAACATAATAATGGCGGCAACACCGGCCGATAGTTGCTTAGGAACTTTACCGTCGTGCCTGACTTTTTTTTCAAGAGTTATCAAGGTCTCTGACAGACTCTGAAGATCAGAATTTGGCGATTGAGAGGAATCCGCCCTAAAGGAGGTCATTATTTCCGCTGCCATCATCTTGTTTTCAATGGTGGAACTGAAATGGTGAAGAACGGCAAGTGAAAGAAGAAACCTTTGACTGATTTGATTCTGGTCGCCCTGAAGCTTCGCCAATCCTATTGACACGCTCCAGAGTTGAGAGGGATCAGTGTTCGGAAATTCGGTTCTGATGCCGGATTCGTAAAAGCTGCCTCTTTCTGCTATAGATCGCAATTCGCCAGATGTCTCCTTGGACTCTTCAATGAAGTCCGAAAACTGGCTATCGGAGACCCTGTAGTTCCTGACATTGAGATCGTTCAGCGTGATTACCCCGAGACCAGTAAGCGCCAAATATCTCCCGTCGTATTGCACCATCCTGTCAATCATAGATTTCTTCCCAACAAGCTCCTTTATCTTGGAATCTATTCCGTCTATGTCAGCTTCTTCTTTAGAGACAACATTCCTTTCGCTTTCTACACTCTCAAGTTCAGCTTCCTTCTTCTCTTTCCCCTCAAAATGGAACATGATTGAATGAGTTTTCCTCTCCTCTTCTTCCAGAGTGGACTCTGCGCTCTCTTCTTCCGTCTTCTTATCCTGCCACTCTTCAGTCATCTTTGTCAAGTTTGTAACTTCGGATAAAGCCTGATCATAATCTTCTTTCTGCATGACCGAAAGGTAGCCATTAGTGGAAAGAAAATCCATATCAGCCTGTTGAATTTGCATCGAAACTGATTTTGCAGCTATTTGAGACAAAAATGTTCTGACATCATTGCATTCCATTTCGATCACCAGTCAATAATCGGGAATTTCTTAATTAAACGTTGCTCTCCTAGATTGTTGCCCACGACCAGTTCAAGACTTTGTCCCTCACGCGCAAGGTCAATAACTTCATCATCCTTGAGAGCCTCCCTAAGAAGATATTCGAACTGCACTTTCCTGTCCGCCATAATTCCGAACCTTGCGGAACGTTCTCGTTCTATCTGTTCATAAGCGTACATGAACTCGTAAAGTGACCTGTATATCTGGTCGTCTATCTTTTCATGGATTTTCTTTTCCCCAACAGTTATCCATTCCAAGCCCTCAAGATCTACGAAGTAAATGGTACCGTCTGGAGCGAGGACTGCATCCTTGTCCAGCCAGACATCGTAGAAATCCAGCCCACCAAAAGTTCCATCCTCGTTGCTTTTTATCGACCTAGTGAACAAGGTCAGGAACGCGATTCCACTCTTAACGAAATTCTTCAGAAACTCTAACGCTTTATCATTCTCGTCTATTCCAAACAGGTCAAAGACTGACCTAATGTTCCCGCCGACTGTGCTCCCAGAATGAAAATAAATCCTCACATTGGAAGGAACCAATCTTGTTTCCTGAACCATCCTTCCCCCGAATCTCCGATACCAATACACTTTCTTGATTTCATTCTCAAGGCCTTCAGGAAGAAAAACTATTTTCACAAGGGGCGCGACTCGAAATCCGTGAATGGACGTAAGATCGGCCATTTCTGACACTCTCATCGAAGTAGTTGCATGCTCGAGCCCCTGCCCGCCATAAGGGGAACCTCTCAGCCATAATTCCCCTGTAAGATATCGTGGAGCCTCTCCCTCGGAATTCACGACTCTGTCTATCAGTCTAGAATCTTTCAACAGGTTGCATATTTCAGCCTTCCCGAGAAGCTGATGAGAAAACGGATTCGTTGTTGAACCTACGCCTTTAACTGAAAGGTAAAAGTCAGTGCCGTCCATTTTCAAAGAAGGTGAAGTGGAAACTGCTCCTCTGTTATCATCTATAATAAACTCTTTCGTGCCCAATGGGCTGAGACCCGTGAAAGGCCTCATACTCTCCGGAAGGTAAATTCTTTCAAATTCAGGCATTTTGAATTCTTGAAAATGCTTGTTTGTCAGTATTTCAGAAGCTTCATATATGTTCAGACTGAGCGGCAGACCTTTCAAATTCATGAGAGTTCGACACTTCGTAAGGATGGTTCAACTCTTAAATGTTCTCGTCCGTCGTTGCGCTAGAGTGCCGACTAACAAGAAGGTGCTCAATGTTACTGATACTAAGTATAATGCTAATCCTTTCTCAACCTTTTTCCTTGGAAAACAGCCGAGATGAACCAGAGAAGATTAGGCGAGAAGCTGCCACAATGATCGGTAATTCATATTCCCTCTTCATAATCCAATTAAATAATCAGCCTGTAACTGACTCGCAATGGAGGAAGGTTGTTGAGGCAGAATATCTCGTATAACCACAGAAAAGAACTTGCCAGTAAGATTGGCAAAGCACTCAAGCAGGACACCAAGGTTCTTCCCGAAGATATGCAGAAAATCCTCGCAGACGACTTGGTCACAGCTTTCTTCAACAGACTGAAAGTGCTCACCCAAGCGAAGACTAACCAGACCAAACGTGACCTAACCATACAAGTCTCGAACGAAACTATCGAAATCATCCACAGCCATCCGAGGCAAAGCTAAGTCTTCAGAAGAGAAGATCGGTCAGTTTTGCTGGATGACAACGCAATGAACATGTTGCGATCAACTGCGCGTCTCTGAACAAGCAGGCGTTTCGACGTGTACTGGTAGCCGCATTCGCACTTGAATCCAGAGAACTGATCCGAACGCGGATCTATTATTGGCTTAACCCTGGATAACGGCGCCCTGCACTTTGCCTCTTGTTTATGCTTTTTCCAGAGTAAGACAAGTTCGTCCAGAGTCAAAGGCTGGGATCTCTTAGCGCGGGTTACAAGCCAGAAACTGTACCCACCAAGAACAGCCCAAAGAATCAACATCAGCACGTCTAACATTTTGCCTGATGCACCGCCATGGCATGTGGAACCTAACCAAACAGAGATATTTAACACGTGTGAAGCAAGAAAATAGATGACCAATAACTGAACTCATAAGCTCCGCACCCGCCTGCCAAAGTTGCCTTGAACATCACAACACACTTGGCTATTTATCAAGCCAGGGGCACTCTGACATCGCAGGGCCGCGGAAAATGCAAAACCTGACTACACAAGCTCATCAATGGTGTGCCAGGGGACACTGAGGGAACAATTGTTCCCAGAATAGCGCCAACCACTAGACCTAACAGCAAAAACACCAGTATTGCCAAGATGGCAATTGCAAGCCCTCCAAGCCATCCTGTCCTGAACGTGCGTTTGTACACCCATACCCAAGCCACGAACGCCAGTATGTAACCTAATGCGTATGCTGCTCCGCCAAGGATTCCTCCAAGAAAGAAACTCACGCCAACCAACACTATGAAATAGACTATCGGTCCCAGCAGCGTTGCAGCCATGGCCTCCCCCAAAGTGGCTCTCCCACCTGTCACAATTTTTCCAGCAAGATACGCAGGAATCGACACTATTATCCACAGTATAACAAGCGCTATTATTATCACAATCAGGTTGAGCACAGTGATTCCGTTCGGGAATATACTTGCCGAAAGCGACATCATTTCAATGCACTAATAGCGTCCTCGTTTTATAACCTTTAAGCACAAAACACTCTCGCCAATAAAAACGCGCGTTTTCACCTGGCATTCAATCCTCCCGCCGACGCGCGCCCTGCACCTTTGCTAAGCTCTGGGCACAGTTTGTCATCGCAGGTAAGAATCCAAGATTTCAATGTCAAACTTCTTGGTCTTCAAGACTTTAAGGGCAAACTCGAGAAGCTGCACCCGCACTTTCATCGGCAGCTGAGGGTACCATATGGACGAGGCCAAGACGAGGCTGCGCCAAGCGTAGAAGGGTTGAATCACAGTTAGGATTTCTTCGTCGCCAGTCTTGTTCAGATAGTTCCTCCAGAAAAGCAGGAACAGCCTCTCGAAGGGCCCCGTCAGCACTCCGGGCATCTGCATAGCATAGAAGAGGTAGCTCATGGTCATGGCGCTCAAGTCGTCCGCAGGCTCCCCCCACTCTCCTCCAAGGCGGTTTAACACCGTGAAATCTAAGGCCTTGCTGAACATCACGTTCCAAGGGTGAAAGTTTCCATGCACCTGAGACAGCCTGTGAGCCTTGTGTTTGAGGTTCCAGCGCCACTCCACACAAATTTTCTCCAAATTGATGAAGAACTTTTCATCGACGTGTCCTGACCCGACTGTGAGGCTGTCCGTCAACCCGAAGATGCCTTCACCGTGCCCCAGCAGGTCACGGACACGTCTAACGTATAGTTCATGTGAGTCTTTCTTCTTAACCGAATGAACCTCAGCCAGGTAGTCGGACAGGGCCACGCAGCGTTCCTCGTCCAGACTGTTCAATTCGCAATTCTCCCTAATCTTGTCCAAGTCGGATTGGTAGAGCGCACCGTCGACATAGTCGGTTAAAATGAAGAACTCGCAGCAATCACCCAACGATTTGAGACTTTCACTCTCACCGGTGAACGAACCAACGTCAACAGAACGCACGTGACAGGGCAGCGCGTTAAACGTCGAATGCTGCATCAGCAAGACCGCGGCGCGGTCAGCAAAATGGTCATGCCTGAAACCTCCACGCCGCAGGGTCTCCAGAACAACGCGCTTAGTTTCTCCTCCGACACAGAACTCGACAAAGTACTGGACGCCGTAACCGAAACCCTTCAATTCGGTCAAGTCTTCCGCCGCGCGAAGAGGAACTACACGAGAGACCTTCACAGACTGCTTGTAAACGCCTGAAAGATAATCTTGCACACGCTCAGCCTTCAACTCAGACAAGAAACCTCACCAGAACAAACAGGGTGTCAAAGAACGGTAAAAACATAACGATACAGCACCAGTGCACTCTTACAGCGGGTCAGCCTGCCCCAAATGTCTATTTTTGAATTAGGATCTCGTATGGCGCTACATGAGTTCTAACTGAACAGCAAGATTGCAAGTGGCGACTATAAAGAAATACGTTGTCTGGTCGACGTTAGCTTCGTTGTCTTGTATTCGAAATGACGAGTCAAAAAGGCACAAACCACTGCTAAGAAGGCTCCAGGGATGAACATCGTTACAATCTTGGTCAACAAACTCGCAACTATGAGCAGGATTCCGACACCTGCCGTTGCCCAGCAGAGTTTGAGGTCACGTTTTGCCCGTGCGATTGCATTGTCAAGGTGGCTCAACACTCTGGCTTCTTCTGCGCGGCTGAGAGCGTCGAGAAACCTGCGTTCGCACTCGTACGAGCATATGGGAATTGACAGGTTGCCGTCGTTGAAGAGAGTTTTGCGGGTCGGTTTCTTGCACACTGTGCAGAGGCTTTGCGCTTTAATCACGCTAGTGGCCGCCCATCTTGCTGGCTTCAAACATTATGTGGGCGCGAGCGCTCAGATAGTTGAAGTCGGAAGCCGTTTTTCGAGCGTGCGTCATGGCCTCGGAAAAGTCTGCCATCGGCTCTACGTCCTCCATGAGCGTGTCCGATGTTAAATCGTAGTGCACTCCGTTCGTCAGCGTGGCTATCATCTTAGTCGTGAAGTGACCAGTCGCGGTCAGAGTCGTCGGCGAGACCGGAAGAGTGTTGATGACGACCGTGTAGATGTTTTCTTTCTTTATCAGTTGACAGACGGAGACGACGTCCTTGATTGCCTGATCTTCAAACCTGAGGAACGCCGAGTCCATCAGACCAAACTCGCGAACATCGCCGTTCTGCAGGTCACGCCTGAGAGGGACGTTAGCGTCGCCGTCGGTAACGATAACCATCGTGGGAATAGTGGAAATGTCCCTGCGCTTAGACTCCTTCAACACTGCCAGAGCCTTTGACATTCCGGCAGCCAAGGGCGTGTATCCGCTCAACCGCAGACTCATTAGCTTGCTGGCGACCATCTTCAAGTTTGTCGTCGGATACTGGATCACGATCGCTCCCATCTCCTTGAACGTCACGATTCCCACCTTGTCCCTGTAGCGGTAAGCATCGTTGTGCAGCTTCAGCATAACCTCTCTGATCGTGTCAACGTTCTGGAACATCGATTCGCTCAGGTCCAATGTGAAAATTATCGTTAAAGGAGCGCGATAAATCATCTGCTTCTCCTTAACGTCCTTAGGAAGTATAGCGAGAGCCACATCATCAGTTTTTTCCCTAGACCACTGCGCCTTGGCCGCGGTCCGAATGGTCGCAGGCAGATGAATGCTTCGCGGCTTACCACGAGGAAAATCCCACCCTTGAACCCTGCCCCGCTGAGTAGAAGTCACCGCAACGGCTCTTTTCCCAACGTTGCTCGCCGCATGCTTGGAAACTCTTTTCTTTCTAAGCATAAAATTCAAGTTCAGAATCTTGCTGTCCCTGTACCTGTCTATGAACGGTTTGCCACCGTCTAATTGGGGTGTGACCCACTCTGGCTTTTCAACTAACGCTGTGCTTCCGCCGCTCTTCACCGAGTCTGATTTGAAAGGAAACCTCGAAGGGTTAACCATGATGTTTCCTTGAAGAAATTCACGAGGAGGCGAGGTTCTCAGCCTGTTGCTATTGTTGCCAACGTCTTTCTCCACGTTAGACGTTTTTTTTCTCAGGCCGAAAGGAAGCAGAGTCTTCCGTTTTTCGTCCTGTGTTTCCTCTCCGTTGTCGCTTTTCTTCTGGTTCACGTTTCCTTCGCCAGGCTTCTCCTCTTTCTCTTTGCGTCTTTTTTCGAGGACAGCCTGAAACGCCTCTCTTATCTCCTGGTTCGTGGCTGGTTCTAGAAAGCCCCCTTCGCGCGTGCGATGGCCCAGGGTGAGCTCCGCCGCCTTCAGTATGTCGTCTTGCCCGACGTCCGTTCGACCATCAAAAGCCGTGAGAGTCTTAGCAGTCTTCGCTATCACTATGTCAGGCCGCATCCCGTCGACCTTGAGCTCTAGACAAAGCTCACAGATGATATCGATGAGCTCGTCACTTATCTTGACGTCTGCAAGCATCTTCCTAGCACGATCTATCCTCTGCTTCATTTTATCCTGGTCAGAATCGTATTTTTTAACGAACCCTTCTGGATCAGCCTCAAACTCTATGTTTCTCTTGACAACCTCGATGCGATCTTCTGCCTCGGGGATTCGGTTCACTTCAACCGACAACGCAAGCCTGTCCAAGAGTTGCGGCCTGATCTGTCCCTCCTCGGGATTCATCGTCCCAATCAGAATAAAACGCGAAGGATGCTTCACAGATATTCCCTCACGCTCCACAATGTTCCAGCCCGTAGCCGCGGCATCCAACAAATCATCAGCAATGTGATCAGGCAACAGGTTGATTTCATCAACGTACAAAATGTTCTGGTTAGCCTCCGCCAAGATCCCGTGCTCAAGAGCCTCGACACCCATCTTTATGGCCTTTTCCACGTCAAGGCTTCCGACAACGTTGTCCTCAGTCGCACCCAAGGGAAGCTCGACAATCCGCATCCTCCTCTCTTCAACATCAACCTTCCCGTCCTGCGACATCTTGCTCCTACAAATATCACACATGTTTGAAACATCATCAGGACTACAGTTGAACGGACAACCCTTCACCTTTCTAATGTTCGAAAGAATATGAGGCAAAGACCGAACAGCCGTCGTCTTGCCGGAACCCTTCGAACCTCGAATGAGAAGCCCACCGATTCTCGGGTTGATAACGTTCAGAATCAAGCCCAGCTTCAAATCATCCATATCAACAATTGCAGTGAAAGGATAACTCAACCTGTCCTCCATGTCCACCAAACTAAACATAGAAAACGATGCGCCTTATGAACTTGCCGAAGCCACTCTCAACGAGGAAGGAACGAAACCCATTTTCAGAAAACACGTGAACGCCAACATGGAAATTTACGCTGCAACATTACGCTGCAACATTACGTCTGACGTAAAGAAAAAATGGGAGGGGGGCCGACACCGCTAAAGTCAGTCTTCTCTCGAACAGGCATGCGCATCGAATGATAGTGGAGAAGAAGGACTCTCAATGCTTGGAGGACGTTTCCTGGCCTATGAAGCGTTCATCCTGTGTTATTGCCTCGTATATTTCGTCGACGAGTTGCACCCGCTCCGTTATCCAGCCGACCGCATGAACGGTGCCCCCTGTGATTTCTGCTATCGACTCGGTCAGAAGGACGCCCGCGTACTGCCAATCCACCGTGACCGGGTTCGTGTTGACCACAACCGTGTGAATCCCATCCCTTCTGGCAATCTCGGACACAGAAAGAACATCCTTCACCGCCATGTCCTCGTACTTGAAGAACGCCGCATCCAACGGGTCAAACGTCCGCACCTCACCGGTCTGCAAACTCTTCAGCAACGGGACGTTAGCGTTCCCATCCGTCACGATGACCATCACCGGAATCGTCGACCTGTCCCTGCGCTTCTCCTCCTTCAAAACCTCGATGCCTTTGAGCATCCCTGCAGCCAGCGGGGTGAAGCCACTCACGTGCAGCCTCAGAAGCTTGTTGGCCACGACCCGAAGGTTAGTTATCGGATGCTGAGCAACAACAGCCGTCATGCCCTTCATTGCCACTATGCCGACCTTGTCCCGGTGACGATAAGCGTCCCCGTGCAGCTTCAGAACAGCCTCCTTCACGCTCCTGATGTTATCCATCATAGACTTACTCAAGTCAATGACCAAAACTATAGTCATGGGCGCCTTGTAAATCCTCGACTTCTCCCGAATATCCTTGGACGTTATCTGAAGTGCAGTGTCGGCAGGCTTCTTCCTAAAACCCTGGTTCAGAGCCGCAGCCCTGATGGTTGCCGGAAAGTGAATGTCCCTAGGCTTTCCTTTAGGAAACCTCCAGCCGCTGGGTCTGCCCCTGTGAAGGGAGGTCACCGTTTCAGCTCGTTTTCCCGCGTTGACAGTCATGCTTCGAGCCGAACTCTTCGCCCGAAAGTTAAGATCGAAGGGGGCGCGGAGTCTCCCCTCCATCCTGGTCAGAAGCGGTTCACCTTCCGTCAACGGCGAATCCCTGTTAACCGGGCTGAAATCATCGCGAACAGCTCTTGCCTCGTCCGGCAAATCCCAATCTTTCTTGGTGAGAGACGGTTGTCCGCTACCCGTCTCGTCTAAAGTGTAGATTATTTTCCTGAAACGCTTCGGATTATAGTTGCTCTCCCTTTTTTCCGGCTCCTCGTCCTTCTTGTCATTCGTTTTGAACGGCCAAATGTAGCCCTTGAATTTTCTGGCCTTTTTGTCCGAAGGTTCAACCTGCGGGCCCGGTTTCGCTTCCGCCTCTGATTCCTGAGCTTTGGACGAGAAGGTCTTTCTGATTTCTTCCAGCGTGGCCGCCTCCAGGAAACCTCCCTCTCTGGTCCTGTGACTAAGGGCCAGTTCCGCCGCGACGAGAACGTGATCAAGCGAGACCGCCGTCTTATCCTCGAAAGCCGCAATCGTACAGGCGGCCTTGCTTATGACGATGTCCGGTCTCATCCCGTCCACCTTCAGTTCCGCGCAGGCCTTGCATATGGCTTCAAGAAGTTTCGGCGGCATCTCAACGTTGGGAAGAACCTCTCTCGCGTGAACGATTTTGCTTCTGAGCTCCTCTTGAGCCGCCCTGAATTCTTCATGAAACGCCTCAGGATCCCTTTCAAAACGGACGTTTCGATTGACAATCTCCATCCTGTCGGCGAAAGACGAGACCCGTTCGGCGCCGACAGAGAGCGGAAAACGATCCAAGAGTTGTGGGCGGAGCTCACCCTCTTCCGGGTTCATGGTTCCAACAAACACGAATCGTGAAGGATGACTGACAGAGATGCCCTCCCTCTCAACGACGTTCCAGCCCGTGGCTGCAGCGTCCAGAAGATCATCCGCAATGTGATCAGGCAGGAGGTTGACCTCGTCAACGTAAAGAATGTTCTGATTCGCCTCGGCGAGCACGCCTGGTTCGAGGGCCTCAACGCCAAGCTTGATGGCTTTTTCAACGTCTAAGCTGCCCACGACCCTGTCTTCAGTCGCGCCGAGAGGAAGATCGATTACCCTCATCTCCTTCTCTTCAACCGGCAGCTTCTCACCCTTTCGGTAGCGCTCGCTGTCCCGAGGGCACATGTTCGACGGATCATCCGGATTACAGTTGAATGGACAGTCCTTCACAGTTCTTATGCTCGGCAAAATGTCGGCTAAGGCCCTAACCACGGTCGTCTTGCCAGAACCCTTGGGCCCCTGAATGAGCAACCCGCCCACTTTGGGGTTCACGGCGTTGATGACAATCCCAAGCTTCAGCTTATCCATACCAACTAAAGCCGAAAACGGAAACACCACTCTTTTCTGCACGAACTCAACCCCCGAGCGCAAATGCAACGACGCACTCAATATAAACTACAAGAACAGGAATATAAGAGCGTGACGCTAACTGACTTCTCCGCTGGAGACGGCTTTGAAAACTGAAAAAATCCTCGTAACCTCAGCCTGGCCTTACGTGAATTACCTTCCCCACCTAGGCACCGTTATGCAGTGTTTGGCTGCCGATGTTGTTGCAAGATACTACAGGTTGAAAGGCGAGGACGTGCTGATGGTGAGCGGATCGGACGAGCATGGAACTCCAACCGAAGTTGAAGCCGTGAGACAGGGCATATCACCAAAACAGTTGACTGACAGGAACCATGCAAAGATTGTCGAATTGTTCGGCAAGTGGGGCCTCTCGTTTGACAATTACACTCGTACCGAAAACCCAGTGCACAAAGAGTTCGTGCAGCAGCACTTGATGAAGATTTACAACAGGGGTTACATTTTCACTCAGGAAACAGAAATGCTCTATTGCGAAAAGTGTGACCGCTTTCTCCCGGACAGGTACGTTGAAGGAAGGTGTCCCTACTGCGGCCACGAAGGCGCGCGGGGAGATCAGTGTGAAGCGTGCGGGCGGCTGCTCGAGACAACCCTATTGATCGAACCTTACTGTGCAATCTGCAAGAGCAAACCTATCAGAAGACAAACCACTCATTGGTACTTTGACCTCCCAAAATTCTCAGACGAAATCAGCAAGTACCTCAAGGGCAACAGACGCTTGCCAGACAACGCGAGAAACTTCAGCCTGAACTGGGTGAAAGAAGGATTAAAACCCAGGGCGGTTACCAGAGACGTCAGCTGGGGGATTCCAGCGCCTTTTCCTGGAGCCGAAAACAAGAGCGTTTACGTCTGGGTTGAAGCCGTCTTAGGGTACGTCTCGGCAACGATCGAGTACTTCAAGAACAGCGACGAAACAGAAAAATGGAAGGAGTACTGGTTTGAGAAGAAATCCAAGACGTTATACTTCATCGGGAAAGACAACATTCCCTTCCACACGGTAATCCTCCCAGCTTTGCTACTGGCGTCGGGGGAAGATTACAACCTGCCCTGGAACGTTTCCACAACGGAGTTTCTCCAGTTCAAGGGCGAAAAACTCTCCAAGAGCCACAGAATCGGCATATGGAGCGACGAAGCGCTAGAGCTTTTCCCAGCTGACTACTGGCGCTTCTACCTCATGGCAACGAGGCCAGAGACCAAAGACTCGAACTTTTCATGGGAGCTATTCATAGAAAAAGTCAACGGAGATCTGAACGACACCTTCGGCAATTTCGTTCACCGAACACTAACTTTCATCAGCACGCAGTTCAACGGAGAAATTCCCGGACTCGAAACACCCGATGAAGATGCTGAACAGACTCTAGTTGCTCTGAAGGAGAGAGTGCAAACAGTGGCCGACGAGATTGAGAATTGCAGGCTGCAATCTGCCTCGAACATCGTCATCGCTATTAGCCGCAGCGGAAACCAGTACCTGAACGAGAAGGAACCGTGGAAGCTAATGAAGGAGAACCGAACCAAGGCGGCAAACATATTCAACGTGGCGGCACAAATTGTCAAAGCTTTAGCAATAGTTTCGGCTCCGTTCATCCCGTCCGCCGCTGACGAAATCTGGAAAACCCTCAACTTGCCAGGAACCGTCCACGAACAGAAGTGGGATGAAGCCTTAAAGCCACTGCCACCTGGTCACAGAATACTCAAGCCGAAGCCCCTGTTCAAGAAGATAGATGTTGACGAAGGGGAGCTCACAAAGAGGTTGGAAAAGATCAGAGCCGACCTCACAAGAGCTGCTTGATGCAGCACTGGGCGTGAGCCTTTGCAGCTAAAGATTGACATGCACGTACACTCTTGCTATTCGGTAGACTCGGTAATCACGCCTGAAGAGCTTGTTTTCTACGCCAAGAAACGTGGTTTAGACGGAGTCGCAGTGACGGATCATGACAACCTGGAAGGGCCGTTAAAAATAGCTGCCGAAACTGACTTCCTAATCATCCCTGGAATTGAGGTTCGCAGTTCAGACGGCCACGTACTCGGACTCAATGTCAAAGAACCGATATCCGCGAAGTTGAGCGCAACTGAGACTGTAAACCGGATTCACGACGCCGGCGGCATTGCAGTGGCCTGCCATCCAGTAGGTCTTTTCAAAGGAGGCTTGGGAAAGCGCACCAACTCGAGCTTTGATGCCGTTGAGGTAATAAATTCCTCAGCAGTTCCCTTCCGTTATTCCGTGACACAAAGCATGAAAATCGCCTTTCGTCTTGGAAAACCACGATTGGCTGGAAGTGACGCTCACTACGGTCCCGAAATTGGATGCGCTTACACCGTCGTAAACGCTGAGCCTAATGTGAACGACGTGATTAATGCGATATGCAGAGGTTTTTGTCAACCTTTTGGCAATTCAATACCTTGGACAGTTAGGTTGAAGAGAATGGTCGGAGCTAACAGAAGAAAGCTCTAGATATTCTGCTTGAAAAGGAACTGTTAACATTTCTCCATTTGGTAGAGGCCCAAATCCAGATTGGATGGTTTTTCGGGTTCTGCGTAGGGTTCCAAGTTGAAGAGATGAGGCGCTATCGTGCCGAAGCCGCTTAACACGTGGGGAGAATTCACGCCGGTCATGACCAGTGTTACTTTTAGCTTGCCGTTCTGTTTCGGATTTACTCTTGCCCCCCAAATTACCATGGCGCTGCAGTCCATCATCTCAGTCACTATTTCACCAACGCGGTTTGCCTCTTCGATTGTCATCTGATCGTCACCGGTGACGTGCACAAGAGCTCCCGTGGCTCCTGCGTAGTCGACATCTAATAACGGTGTTCTCAGGGCATTGCGCACCGCCTCTTCTGCCCTGTTCGGCGCATCAGATTCGCCGACTCCGACGACGGCCACTCCTCCACGGCGTACTATGGTCTTGAAGTCCGCAAAGTCCAAGTTAATCAAGCTTGGAGTTGAAATCGTTTCAACGATACCCTTGATCATGTTCGCCAGGACTTGGTCTGCGACCATGAACGCTTCGCTTATCGGTAGCTGCGGCACTAGATGCATCAACTTGTTATTGTCAATAACCACAACCGTATCGCACTTTCTCCGCATCTCGCTCAGAGCCACTGCCGCGCACTCCTTTCTGCCTTTCTCGATTCGAAACGGTGTTGTCACAACGCCGACGGTGATTGCTCCCTTTCGCCTGGCCATGTCAGCGATGATTGGAGCCGCGCCCGTCCCCGTTCCGCCGCCCAACCCGGCGGTTATGAACGCTATGTCGATGTTTGAGAGCAAGCCTTCGACTCGTTCCTTAGACTCCTCGATTGCAGCTTTGCCAAGCTTCGGGTCACCGCCCACTCCTAGCCCCTTGGTGAGTTTCTCGCCTATCAACACCTTTTGGTTTGCCTTCGAGACGTTCAGATGAAGAGCGTCAGTGTTTATTGCGATGGTCTCTGCACACGCCACGCCAGCCTCCATCAGCCGTGTCACTGTGTTGTTTCCCGCACCACCGACACCGATAACCACGATTCGACAGCAACCAGGCTGTCTGATTCCTTCATTTCCTGTGAAATGCCAGCTGTATTCCAGAACGTTTTCACCCGCGTGCACTTTAGCCAACTTGGTTCCTCCTCCAAAGCTCATCGTTAACTAGGTCACGGATAGCTACCCGAATGGCCTCCGCCCTGTTTGGGTAAAACCTTTCATCTACGAGCTGATCTAACGCCCTGAGGTATGTCTCAGGCACGTAGAGAGTTATTAGTTTCAACTCATCTCCCTCCGAGGCAAGTTGACAAGCTATGTTTAAACTTATGCGTCTGTATAATATACTGTAAATATGTGGCAAATATGTAAAGCCGTTGCCTTTTAAAGTTTGTCCAATCTCCAGTTCAGATTTTTGTAAATTCCTCCAGAGCCTGACCTGTATCTTTTTATTTCTTGTTAATGCATTTAACGTATCGTGATGAGACACGCAAAGCGTTCTCGTAAAGAGTTTCGGTTGCTCAACAAACCTGTCTGACGGCGAGGTACTGGAAGGTTGCTTAGCACGAGCAGGGTATGAGCAGGCAGGTTCAATTGGGTCCGCGGACGTGATTATTTTGAACACGTGTGCCGTTAAAGGCCCCACTGAGAATCGCATGATCGAAATTTCCAAGCGAGTTCCCCGAGGAAAAAAATTGATAATCGCCGGCTGCCTGCCCCTAGTCAATTTTGAAAGGCTTCAAAAAGAGGTGCCGTTCAACGGGATTGTGGGTCCAGCCGCGGGTGAAAAAATCGTCCAAATCGTGAAGCGTGTCTCAAACGGAGAAAAAGTCATTGCCCTTGAAAAGGCCCCCGATGATTTACCCCCTCTAAGTCTTCCCCGAGTGCAGTCAAGTCCTGTGACAAGCATTGTTCCCATAAATTACGGCTGCCTGGGCTCGTGCGCCTATTGCTGTGTCGTTTTCGCCAGAGGCCGTCTGAGAAGCTACGACGTCCAAGACATCGTGAAAAGAGTCAAAGAAGACTTAGACTCAGGACTGCGGGAGTTCTGGATCACCTCGCAAGACACCGCATGCTATGGCAGGGACAAAGGGACGAACCTGGCCGATCTGCTTCGAGCCTTATGCGGCATTAAAGAAGATTTCAGGGTTCGCGTAGGCATGATGACTCCTAACAATGTCCTAGACATGCTAGAAGAGCTGGTTCAAGCGTTTCATGACGACAGAATCTTCAAGTTCATTCACCTGCCTGTGCAAAGCGGCGACGACGAAGTTCTGAAGCGCATGCGACGATTCTACCGTGTTGAAGACTTCAGAAAGGCGGTGCAGGCCTTCAGAACGAGCTTTCCAGACATAACCCTAGCCACGGACGTCATTTGCGGTTTTCCAGGCGAAAACGAAGAGGATTTCCGCAGGACTCTAGATTTGATAAAGGAGGTTAAACCTGACGTGGTGAACGTCTCAAAGTTCTTCGCGAGACCGAAAACTGCTGCGGCTGGGATGAAGAAGGATTCGGTCCCGTTGTCAGAAATCAAGGCTAGAAGCGTCATGGCAAGCGCATTGGCCAAGAAGCTCTCCTTTGAGAACAATCATCGGTGGGTAGGCTGGGCTGGTGAAGTGCTTGTGGACGAGGTTGGCAAGGTTCCAGGTTCTTGGGTTGGTCGAAACTTCGCATACAAACCAGTCGCGGTTAAGAGCTCTTCCAAACTCGCTGAAAAGTTCATACATGCAAGAATAACGAAAGCATTTCCGACATATCTTCAAGGCAGCATCATTCAATAAGTTATTTATGACAAAATGCTCATAGTACTTCTAGAGGTTGAAGGGTTTGAGCGACGATGAACTCGTGGAAATTGGACGAATAACTCATTACTTTTCAAAAATCGATGTGGCGGTGATTGAGCTCAAAGCCGCACTGAGCGTAGGCGACACTATAGCGGTCAAGGGTCCGACGACGGATTTTGAGCAGAACGTTGATTCCATGCAGATTGAGCACAAGAACGTTCAGAGGGCTGAGGGTGGACAAAGCGTTGGCCTGAAAGTGATGCAACGCGTCAGAGAAACAGATGTTGTATACAAGAAAAAATAATCTCCTCTTCTTTTTCCCATTGTGTTTGAAAAAGCAAAAAACGTGCAGGCCGCGTGAACCATTTCCAGTGCAATGCACTACTGACATTTTCGGAAGCAAAAGGCCTAACAGAGTCTCATTGTACGAACCTGAGTATGTAATCATTTACGGTTTGAAGAAACGAGTCTTCCAGTTCTATGCCGTAGTGTTCTGCTAAGACAAAGATTATATAGAGCAAATCTGAGAGTTCGGATGCGAGCATCTCCTTTGTTTTGGGTTTTTCAGGCGGCTTGTATCCCTCCAGCCCCTTGATCACTGCAGCGACCTCCCCCGCCTCCTCCAGTAAGTCAGTAACCATGACGAAAGGTGTCCACGTCTTACCACCCTCTGGGTCAAGCTTTTCATTGATTTTCTTAAAATTTTTCCAACAGAGATGTTGAGCATCGCGTAAAGTCACAGACATGATGGTCAGCCCAGACCGATTTGTGAAGCTCACCTAATAATGCTTTTCTTAAACGCTACTTTTCAAGGGAATTACTAGCAATTGATATTATAGCGCGCTATGAGCAAAGGTAGCTATAAGTCCTCACGTCCAATTGAGCGCTTACACTAAACTCTATACCGCTGTACGCATGCGTATACGAAAAGGAAGAGTGAAATTTCATGCCAGTGAGCAAGTCACAACTTGTTACAAAACAGAGCTTCCAAGAGGCTAGAGATGCGGTTCTTAAGGCATTGACAAGTAAGGGCTACAAGATAGAGCAGGACCTGCAAAACCAAATAGTCGCCAAACATCCACTTTCCGCCACTTATTACGCACACGCTGTCGAAGTATACGTCAACGCTGAACCTGACAAAACTACGATTCAAGCATCGATAGACCATCGTAGAAGCAAAGCCTACACTGAAGAGTTAAAAGAAGAGATTGCCAAAAACCTGCAACCTCTACCACGAGTAGTTTTCGCTCCTATGCAGCCTCCGACGAACCAAGAACAACTCAGCCGTCAAGCAGCGTTAGTTAATCCAAACTTCAACCGCGATGAACAGGTACTCTGGTCTCACAGGGTTACAAAGGGAGTATTCCACAAGGAAATCGTGGAGGAATGGATAATCACTGGGCTGAGAGCCATTAAAAAGTACCCGGTAACAAAAGAGAATCCTCAGGGGTACTGTTAACTTAAGTTACCCAACAAAGAGAGAAAGTGCTTGATTATTACGAACGGGAAAAACTATATCGCTCTATTGTTTAGGCGGGAACCATTGTTGGTCAACTATGATCCAGCCAGCATCTAAAGTTACGCGGCTACCTCTGTCTCTTCCTGTAAGCATTATTGGTTTCTTTTGAATACAATACTTCCTGATAAATGCAGTTGCTGCCTCAAAATTGACTCTAGTATTAGCCGAGGGCGTAATCTCACTTTGACTCAATTGTCTTCCCTATTATTTTGCTTTCTTCTTGCAACTTACGCAAAACTTTGAGAGTGAGATTTGGATCAAGCCCTAATTCGCAGATAATGTCACTAGTTCTGACACCAGGATGACTGTTTACAAAAGCAGAGATTTTCTCCGCTGCTTCCTCTTCAGGAATTACCACAAATTGCTGAGGCTGTTCCTCAGTAGTCTCTTCCAGATTGACGCTGTGTCTAACTACATCTAATTGTTGTTTAAACAACATCATCTCCTCTTTTAATGCCTCAAGGTGACTCAGCGTTGCTGCACAAATTCGTGTGCATGTTTTTTTCTCAACGTACATCTGATTAAACTCGGTTCCTAACTGTTCCTTCATTAAATCAAAGTAGTCTTTGGGAATGGAAAGCAATTCTGTTCTTTTGTAGTAATTAATTCGTTCTTGGTTCTGTTCGATTTTTTGTTCAGGATACAGATCGCTCATTTTTGCCGACCTTATTTTGGGTGTTCGTCATTCACCTGCTTCCAGAGTTATCGAAGGCGGTGGAATTCGTGGACGCGATAGTTTACTCTCACGGAAGTACGTGAGTTGGAGCTTTGTGACAACGTAGCGAGCATTCAATAATAAGTCATAGAACTCGGCTTTTTTATCTGTATCGGTAACTGGGACATTAGTCTCGATAAAATCAATTATGGGAATAACTGCTCTTTCAACTGCTTCAACATCTTCCTTTTTCACTTTGAAGTTGTCAACTAACCCTCTTAGTTCAATGAATAAAGCTTCAAAATATTCGCCTATCAAAACTCCTTCAGGATAGTTAGTAAACTCTGATGCCCTCAATATATCAGTGGCCGCATTTGCACAAGCCCTGAAATTTGAGTCGGCCAAAAAGCCTCGAAACATTGACATTCTTGTCCTAAATACTTCTACAAACTCCATAAGTTATCAACTTATCCTTTGTGTTAAACCCGATTCTAAATTTAAGGTTTAGCCTAATAAATGTGCTTTCGGAAGCTAGAATAAAGATTCGCGCTAATTCATGCTTTATTTGATCTTTACTTTTTCCATGATGCGCTTTTCGTATTCTTCGCGAGTCAGGATTCCTTTTTCCTCTAGCAATTCAACGAGACTATCGAGCATAGTATCTAAAAGGTCTACTTCCTCACTGACTTCTCTTTCAACTTTGGGCTTAGTCTGTTTGCCTTTTACCATGCCTCGTTTCCCTCTCTTGTTTCTCCTTCTCTTCAGCTTCTATCACGCGCTTGAAAGCTTCAACACGTTCATTCCTACCCTGAAATGTTGATGGTGGTTCTTCGTGCTTTTCGCCCTTTGCAAGATAACCCTGTTCTGACATCCAATTCGTGATTATTGTGCGAAGGGTGTCAGAGCGAGTTTGGCCAATCCTTCCTATTAATTCCTTGTCTAGGGTTTCAACTATTCCATCTGGGAGACTGACTAGAATTTTTTTCATTTGCTTATCACCTTCATTTCTTGTTCTACCTCTTTCTTTTTCATAGCATTAACTAGAAGAGTTGCCTCTCGCTTTGTTGCTTCATCAATCAGGCCTTTCCAATTGCTAGGCACCTCCATCCTTGCAGCTTGTGCAGGAGTTTTTCCGCCTAGACTTTGGTGAGGTCGCACTAGGTTATAATGAACCGCGTAACCTTCGAGTAGCAGTTTTGTAGAATCGAAACTTTTCAGTCCTCGCATTGGCCTTGTCCTATCTTTGAGAGTGCCATGCAACCTTTCGACTATGTTGTTTGTTTCTCTAGCTCTTATTCCAACTCTCTGCACTAACTCAGGTCTCGTATCCTTTCTCAGAGTATAGAAGACATGGTTGAAGGCACTACTGTAAACGTGAGAGCCATCCACGAAAACAGCTTTAGGTCGCACTTTGCTCTTGTCAAATCCTTTCTGGAAAATTGCGATTGTATCTTCCATACTTCTAGTTCCAGAGATGTGAGAGGCTACCATGAATTTTGTGTCTTCGTCTATCATTTCCCAGAACCAGATACTTCGTCCTCTGCATTGAATCATAGTCTCGTCCTCGTGCCACAAGCCTGAGAGTTGCGGAACTTGAGAAAGCATATATTCTTTGACAAGTCGAGAGTATTTCTTGAGCCATTTCAGAATTGTTACTTGCGAAACTCTTTCTCCGAAGATTTGCTCTAGGTTCCTCTGAGCCTTGCGAAGAGACAAGCCATCATAATAAAAGTTCAGGGCTGCAACGATAAGGTTTTTGTCATTTCTCATTCTTGAAAATTTACCGTTAGCTACGAAGATGTGACCGCAATCTTTGCATTTGTATGTTTGTTTGTTGTGGCGTATGCCTTTCTTTGTGACGTTTTCGCTGTTGCAGTATTTGCAGTTCATATCAGTTCACTGGTATACTATACGATACCAACCAACTACTTATAGCTTGTGGTATTCCAAAAGGATACCATATTTATTTTATTTATTGTTCTATGTGTACGGTACATTTGCAACTTGTACAAGCATTTATATTTCGTAACTTAGGGGTATAACTTGCCATAGAGTATGAGCGCCCCCGCCCAGATTTGAACTGGGGTCTTAGACTTAGTAGGTCTCTGATCGTTCCTAGCTAATCTACGGGGGCGCTTTTGTTTAAAGTCGGAGCGAGAAGGCGAAGGCACTCTAAGGGTTTCCCGCTCCGACTGTCCTCTCTTCAAGGACTAGGATTTTTGTTCTGTTTGCAGCCCTATAGGTGTGGCACTGACTGGTCTAAAGGCGTATACTTGCAAGTTTCGAGGTCTAGTTGATCTTCGCTCGAATGCTCCATGCTCACTGGCTTCAATTAGCTTTCTAGCTTTGTCCAACTTTGCGCTCAACTCTCGATAGAGTTTTCCGTATTCACGTGATTTAATTGGCTTGCCGAAAAACTTTCGAGCTACATCTATTATGTCGTGCTCGAATTTCGGTTTAGAAAGAATGTATGATTCTAGTTGTTCGACTGTGGGAATTTTCTTAGCTAGCTCTGGGTAGTCACAGTATGGAGGGGCATGGGCATGCCTAACGAAAGTTAGTGGTGTTGGATCATATTGGCGTGGCACATTATTACCTATCTGTGTGGTATTGCCAAAACGTTGTTTCAATCCATCATAGATGGAAAGCAATTCCTGTGGTGTGCCTTCCCATTCTGAATTTTTCAGCATGGGTTCGTTTACAGAGTCAAATCTCAATTTTGCCATAGAGTATACCTCTGAATGTCTCTTTCTATGGGGCCGTCAGCTTAAAAGCTTTTTTGAGAAGCGCAGAGAACAAACTTTTAAACATTTTGATAAAGGATTCTGTTAACTCTTCGGGGCTTAGGAAAGTTTGTTAACCATCGGGGCTTTTTGGCTGTTTTTACATGCTTCGATGACCGTTCCAACTCATAGAACGCAATGTACCAAGGCTTAGACTTTTATTCCACTTTGACCTCGTTGATATTCGAGGGTTTTGCATGAATACGTCAAAATCAAGAAAATGCGTTTATGCCACTGTCGGTTCAATCTGCCTTGTATTGATAGTTTTTATGGCATTTTTCTCATTGACTGGATTCTCGGCACAAAATAGCCTCAGCAAGATTAACTCGCAGACCATTAAGACAGCAAGTTCAAAAGACCAAGCAACTGTAGACAATTCTACATTCTTAAATTGGACATTTCCTGTGTTGAATGACACATTTCCTGTGACTATAGAGGAAATTAACCAGAACTCATCAGCTTGGGTTAACAAGAGAGTCATAGTCGTCGGTGAACTCAGTGGTCCTTTCGCTTATTTCACCGCAATTTCCTACGACTTCGTTCTTAGCTCAACTGGGACAGTAACCGATCAAACTAGTCTGGATTCGCACAGCATAGGTGTAGACTTTGGAAATAGAGGATTTCTCTGCAACTCATCAACGAATGCAGTGATCGTTGGCATTGTCAAACAGGGAATAATAGGGAATTTAGCCCACTTTGACCAACCAACGATTATATACTATATCGAAGAACAAGGCATTTTGCTATTTTGACATCAAGAACTTGTCTCAAACTTCTTATGCTGGTTCGCTTTTTTGATTAGACTCATCCATTGCTCTTTATCAGTTGCTATCTTGGCTTTCTGTGCGGGAGTCTTTCCATCTAAAGCCATGTGTGGTCTCATGAAATTGTAGTAGATTCTCAGTCCGTCCATCATTGTCTGTGCCGTTTCAACATCATCTAGCCCACGCATAACCTTGTTCCTCTGCCTAATCGTTCCATGCAACCTCTCAACCATATTGTTGTTTGAACGATCTCTAATGTTCGGAATCCTAACATGCTGAGTCCTCGGCCCCTTCAAAGTGAAAAACTCCTTTGGAATCGCGTCCTGATAGGCTCTTAACCCGTCGGTCACAACAGCCATCGGTCTAGTCTTTGAAAGGCTAGAAGCTTGAGCCAACACTTTCCTAGCGTCTGCAATTTCCCTCTTCTCCGTTATCTGACTAGCCAGCCAAAAACGACTTTCGTTGTCAATAACATTCCAAGCCCATAAAAGACCCGAAGAGTTAACAGAATCTGATAAAGTTGGAAAACAGAAAGGCACTCATTATTCTTATGTTGGGTAACTTAAGTTAACAGTACCGTTCAGGCATCAAGTCTGAACACCAGTTTGACCCTTTTGGGTAAAGCAGAATTGAAAAATGGAGAGAGAGCAAGACACGGATTTCGAAGCATAGTTCCATGGAACGTTCCTGTCGTGGATGTTCACGCCTGGCTTCAAACCTTCAAGCGGTTTGTTAGCTGTGACGTGGACCACTTGTCAGTTGCGCGCGCGCGCTAGCAACCGCGAGCACCCCTGTTAAAGAAACCATGGATCTGTTGTTAGCTGGTGCGAAAGCCTTCAGAGAAGGAAAAGAGAAGCGGTGGGAACCTAAACCATCTGAGTTGGCAGAGCATGCAATTGCATATGCACAACAAAGAACAGGCTACGAGCTCACGGCTGAGAAGCGCCAGCTTCTGAACGGGATACTTTCTGATTCTCTGTCGAGAACAGCTGAGAAATATGGGAGGAAGTCGTCCTGACAGAGGAACAGGACTTCAGGGACTTTCTCCGCGGCGTTTTTAGGTCTTCTATTCTGGAGGAAGCAGGGAGGTATCTAAGTGATTCTGAGGCTTACAGAAGAGACCCCAAGAAGAATGATTATAGGACGGCAGAGGAACTCCGTTCAATAGACTCCAACGTCAGTAGTAAGGCCGATGAAATGAGTATTGACTTCGTCGATGAGCTAAATGCCAAAGGGATAGTGACTCCCGAGGATTTCGAGCAGAAATCCGACATTGTGGAAAGCGTATTGGTGGCTTATCGAGAAAAATTGGTCAAGTGGCTTCAGGAACAATGATAGACAGTTCGAGCCTACTCAGAGTCTATTCACTTGAGAATGGACCAAAAAGACATAGAATTGTGGGTTCTGAGACAAAACCATTTGAGACAGTTTTTGATAATAGCAAAGAGTTCGAAGATTTGATGCTTTGCTTACATCTTATTGAAAGATACCTTCCAAGAGAGACAGGATTATGTTTTGGAACAAGATGGCCCGGAGTGTGGCAAGAAAAGAAGGAAAGGGTGGAACAGCTATTCGAGTTTCTCACTCATAGAAAGCTCTCTATTCGGTTCGAGGAAAAGTCTGGTGAGATGAGCGCAAGCCAAGAACGGATCGCAGAGGTTAGTACGGAGAGGGGTAGAGAACATATCGTGTGTCTCTTCTCGGGTGGACTCGATAGCGCTGCTGGAGCACTTGAACTGGTCAGAAAAGGAATCGCCCCGACGCTCAGTCATACAGCCACAGGCAATATCGTGATGGGAAAAGCAACTGAGCTTGTGAAGAACACAGTCTTGAAAACCCTGCCCATGGTAGTCACAGACGTGAGGAAAGGAGACGTAGAATCTTCTGGTTTTGGCAGCTTTAACAGCAGAGGTCTTCTCTTTATCTCAAACGCATTGATCATAGCATCATGTCTTAGGAGCTCTGAAGTTTGTATTGCAGAGAATGGTCCCTTGATGATTAATCCAAACGTTTCACTTCGTTCTGAACCGACAAAAAACGCACACCCATTTCTTATCACGGTCCTGGAGGAAGTATTCAACCATGTAACAGGTTTGAGGAAAAGAATCAATCCAATCTTCAAAGATGAGACTAAAGCCGAAATTGCCGCAAAGGTCATGAATGATCAAATAATAGACAAGACCTGGTCTTGCTTCAATGTCCAAAGGCAGTCTAAGATGTGTGGGGCGTGTTTTGCTTGTGTTGTTCGACGCCTGTCATTGTTAGCTGCTGGTTATCAGGAACCGCAAGACACCTACGAGTTTGACCCATTTGCTTCTGAGTTGTCTGAGAGCACAGGCTCTTTTGGGTGGAAATTAGATACTCTACACGATACCTTCATCTATTTGAAAGATTTCCTTGACACCAAATCATTGCAGAGAAACGAGATGTTCCTTGTTCCTGAAGGCTTCTTCACAAACGAAAGAGAATAGCGCGCGCGCGCAAGTATGCGACCTCTTGACAGAAGAGTCGAAAAACTTGGCTCTGTCGCAGGAAAACAAGACCTGCGCAGGAAAGGGCGAATCTCCCACAGAAAACGAAATCAAAGTTTCGCCAGCGATAGAAAAACTGCTTGCCCAAGTGAAGGGTGACGGAAGAACGGAAGGAACAGTGCTGAACTATCGAAAGACGTTCAAGTGCCTATTGAAGGCTGGTGCTGACTTGTTTGACCCAGAAAGCACAAAGCTGGTGCTTGCAGACTTGAAGCGTGAAGATGGTACGCTATACGGCAACAACACGAAAAAAACTATGGCTGCAATTCTTGACGTTTGGTACGACTTCAACGGCATCGAATGGAAGTCACCGAGATATGTGAAGGTGTCAAAACCAGTCTATGTTCCACCAACTGGATTGTTGCAACAGTTCACCTCAGCCTTGGGCAAGAAAATGTGTTGCTTCTGCATGTTACTGATGGAAACTGGTGCTCGGTGCGGTGAAATAGCGAATTTGGAAATGAAGGACTTTGACTTCGAACAGCAAAAGGTATCCATAACGCCAGAAAAAGGAAGCAACCCACGAACCCTACGAATAATGCATCCAGAAGTATTGGAAATGGTCAAAAAGCTACCACCGAACAAGAACCCACTGCGGAAGAACAAGCTGTTTGCTGCTGCCGATGACATGCGGTCAAACTTCTATGTGCAGCGAAAGCGTGCTGCACGCAAGTTTCAGAATCCCGACATGTTGAAGATTCACTTCCACACTTATAGGCACTGGAAGGCTACAACGGCACAACGCATGCTTAAAGACATCTTTGCAGTTCAAATGATACTCGGGCACAAGAACTGCGAATCCACGAGGAAATACATTGATTTAGCAAAAGCCTATGGCGACGTAACCCAAGACGAATACGACACAAGAGTTGCAGACACGATGGAAGAAGCACAGAAACTCATCGAAGTAGGCTTCGAATACCATATGGAAATTGAAGGACACAAACTACTGCGAAGGAAGAAGGCATACAATGGATTATCGTGGTAAGTCCATCAGAAGTTACGGTATAATTTCGCAACCGTTGTATTTCATGTATTCAAAATCTGCGGGTTTGACTTTGCCCATTTCAACAAGTTTTCTTATTCTTGGCATTTCGCCAGAGACTGCTTGTATCAGGTTGCGCACCGTGTTGCATACATAGGTGTAGGCTTCTGGGCTCCAGCGTTTGGTCACTATTGCGTAGAGGCATCGGCCTCCACATAGTTTGAATGCGTCACATTCTAGGCATGGTTTGCCCATATGAATTTTCCGCAGTTTTAGCGGATCTGCGTTGCGAATGTGCCCGAGATAGTAGTCTTTTATTCCCCACATGGTTGGACATGGCACTATGTAGCCGTCGGTTTGTATGGCGTAGTTAATCCATCCTCCTCCGCAACGCAAGAAATTGGACTTTTCGTCGAGGAGAAGTGCCTGAGCGATGCCGAGCAGTGGATAGAGTTTCAGAACAAGACCGTTTTCTTCCATGTTATCAACCCAGAATCTTGCAAGTCTTTGAACGCCAAGATTGTAGCTGGTCTCGCTCCAGTTTTTGAAGTCCCTTCTTTCGAAATCGTTTTTCCAGAAACCGGCGTTCAGTTGCCAGTGCACGGAAGAAAAAGAGAACTCGTCGTTGGCCAATAGCCACTTGACTTGTTTGTATATGTCGGTCTGCTCCATTACGGTCATTCTGGCAATAAGTTCGCCCTCGAAACCGTTTTGCACGATCAGCTTCAAGTTGTCGATTACTTTTCTAAAAGTTCCTTTTCCCCGGTAAAAGTCAGTGAGCGCCTCATCACCGTCTATAGAAACCAGTATTGTGTGGAAACGGTTGACGTATTCAGCCTCCAGGCGGTCGAGGAGCATGCCGTTGGTTTGAATCATGAAAAGTTTGGCTTGGACATTGTCCATGATTTGTTTTATCTCCTCAGCACAGAGCAGTGGTTCTCCACCGTAGAAGGTTAAGACACAATCAGGGTCTTTGATGCAGAACTTGTTCAATAACTCAAGGTTATAGCTGATCTTTCTGGGCAGTGAATAGTCAACTTCAAAATTGGAAAAATCCTCGTCTACATCCTCGCAGGCTTCGCCATAGCAGTATCTGCACTCCAAGTTGCATTCAGTAGTCAATATCACGTGAAAGAACATGTCCTTCGAGGCAAGAGAATAAACAGCTGCTCTTAAGCGTATTTCTCTTTCACTTTCTTCGCTTTTTCAAGATAGGTTTTCAGTTCCATTTCTTTAATCCTTTTTTCTGAAAGAGTTTCAGGAGCGTACATGAGCGGCAGCACGGCTATGAACAGGAAGAAGCTGGCTAATGAAAATGCTGCTGAGGTTTGAAAATTTGCTCCTATAAATGGTTTCACTAACGAGGAGAGAAAACTTGCTAAAAGGTACGGAAGACCTCCCAGAAGATAGTATCTTTCCTTTTGATTGTCCTGTGCAAGATCTCCCCACATGGTCATGAAAAAAACTGCTGCGAACATTCCCCAAGCAACACCATCAAACAGCGTGTATAGGTACAGCGTGGCTTGCGTTGTTGAGAAAAGGCTGAGAAAAGCATACTCGAGACCCAGCAAAATGAATCCCATTATTGCGATACGCTTTCGGCCCACTGTGTCCGCGAGAAACCCTCCAACTAAAGCGAAAGCACCAGATATGGCGACTTCAACGAGCGAAGAAAGGTTCGCTGCTGCGTTGCCGAAGGATTTCTGGAGAATTGGGGCTTCGATGAAGTTCACGAGTGAGAACAGAACCCATGGCAACAAGTATAACATCATATCTCTCCGATCCAGTATGGATTTGTATGACTGGGTGTGTGTAGGGGGGCTTGTCTGACGTTCGTTTCTTGAAACTGGATAGAATGCTATGAACCCCAAGAGTCTCCATATGGCGAGTGCCCCTAACGACTGTGCTGTAGCAAGATTGCGCGTTACTGCGAGGAGGACGAGGACGAAGAGTCCTATCGTGCCCCATGTGATCCCGCCGTAAGTGCCGCGGTTTTCGACACTCGTTGCATCTCCAAAGTACGCAAGGCACGATGGAAGGCCGACTCCTGTTGAAATCCCAAAAACAAGTGAAACCGATAGATCTATTGAAATGTTGCTGCCCAGCGAGACTGACAGAAGAGCTGTCATGGCTGCTCCGAATAGCATCCATAAAGATAGCCACTTTACTTTTGAACGTCGGAACACTTGGGTTCCCACGACGGCAGCTACTGCGATTCCCGCATAATATGTTCCAAGAACCAGAAGGGTCTGATTTTGCGTTAACGGAAGAGCCTTCGTGAGAAAGTAATTCGTTAATGTGTACCATACGATACTGTTGGAAACTAGAAAGAGGGCGGCAGCGAACTTTCGTAAAGGTATCCTCTTCTCGAAGGCTCTCGAATGGAGCATTTGCGTCGCGACCATTAAGAAATCATTAATCTGCCCACATAAAACGTTTCTTTACTCTGCAACAGTATTCATGTTCAACAAAAACGCTTAATTAGTAGATGTGTTCTACACATATTCCAGTGAGGGATTGAGATGAAGGCAAAACGAGAAGTTCCAGTTAGATTCTTCCCGCCGTAGATTTTACAAATCTTCAAGAGTAGCTTTTACCATGTTTGCGAGTAGTTTCTTTGTTTGTTGGTTTTTTATTGCGGAAAGTGTCATCTGCGCTTGAGCTATGAGATTCAACATGTGGCTTCTGAGCTTAGCAACGGATTTTGATTCCATCACGATGTCGAGCAACTCTTCAATTTCTTTACCGGTGAGTTCTCTTTTGATGAGAAGCTTCTTGATTTCTCTGCTTGACTCTTTGTCTTGGAAAGCGCAAAGCACTGGAATGGGGTAGGCTTCGGTCTTTATCCGTTGATTGAGTTCTTCGGCCTCGAAGATGTCTATGAATTCCTCTCTGAGTGTAGCCAATGTTCCCATTATCCTTCCGTACCGTGCCAATGCGTTGCACTCTTCCGTACTCCCCCCACTGAGGATGGCTGCAACATGCATGTCTGCTTCTATGCTTGCTGCTTTCTTCTCGATAATCTTGATGTATTCGTCTGGAGAAGCATCTAATCTTCGCCTGAGACCCAGCTCCGAGGCATGGGCATTTCCAACATCGAAAAGTGAGTCTCTAAGGGTAGAGAAAATTCTGTTTGTTCTCTCAGAAGCTAGCTTGTCTGTAGCTTTTCCCATCAAGGTGAAACCGTATATCATGAACGCGTTTCCCAGTAGAAGTGCAACACTCTGTCCGTATTTGCCGAAGACGGTTGGATAGTGATGCTTGGTTTTCGAACCGTCGATTATGTCGTCATGGATGTCGAAGGATGCACCCAACATCGCTATGGCTGCCTGGGCTTCCAGCAGGTTTGCAGGATCTCCTCCGACTGCTTCGCAGGCTATTGAGAAGATTCCGGGGTGCGTAAAATCGTTCCAATATGAGAAGTAGTGCAGTAGAGCCTGACTGAGTTCCTGATACTCGATTCTCTGGGAGAGCATGGACTTCCTTACAAACATTTGGCAATCTTTGCTGCGTTTGATGAGATCCTCGATAATCAATTCTGATTGTTTCTGATTTTTCTTGGCGGCCATGGGATCCAACTTTACTGTTTGTTCTATTTAAGACCTAACGGCTAAAAGGACAGGGGCCTAGCTGCGTTTTGTCCTGACTATAATGTACGTCTCTCTACGAATGTTGCCGGACGCAGAAATCATGACTTGTTTGTTCTACCGTTGGCTCGTGCTACTCAACGTCTTTTCCGCTAAGTTGTTCCTTCAAAATATCCTTGTATGCTTCAACGTATTGTTGACCCTTCCTGGTCAGCGTGTACACCTTTCTCGTTCTTCCGCCCTGTCTTTGGTTTTGGCTGGTGACAAAGCTTTCACGTTCCAGCGCGTTTAGTAACGGGTATAGAGCTCCATGTCTGAGTTTAACGCCGAACCTTTTTTCGGCTTGTTTCTTTATCATGTAACCCCACATTGGCTGCGTTTGAACGAGTCTCAGTATTTGGATGTCAAGAAGGTTTCTGGTGATGCGTTGTACAATTCCCTCTTTGTAGGTTTCTGCCAATTGATTCACGTTCTGTTTATGTCCAATTCTGTACTGGTCCATGTTTCCGCTTATTAGATTTACGTAAATTTACGTTGGAAGGGGACGATTCGATATGCCTTGTTATGCTTCTTTATGTCTGGCGTAAGCATGAACCTTTATATCGCAGTTTAGGCCGTATAAAGACTCAAGATATGTCATAAGAAAGACGTATCGTATCAACGTCCAACAACAAAACTGTTGGACAAACAAACACAACAGAAGGAAACCCAATATGAACAACACAAAAGAAGTACAAGCCAAACTGATGAAAGGCTTGTTGGACCTGATAATACTACAATTCCTGAACGGCCAGCCCATGCACGGTTATCAGATAATCACGAAAATACGGAAAACCTTCGGAGTGTACTTCGGACCGAGCACTATCTATCCTCTTCTGGGAACACTGGAAAAAAAGAGGTATGTGAAAAGCGAATGGGACATGAGCACCGAAAGACCGAGAAAAGTTTATAAATTGACCACTGAAGGCCAGAACCTGCTAAACTTCACAGAAGACTCGCTCAACTTCATTTGCAGAAAAATAGGCACACCTGGAGTATCCAAAAACGACATGCCAGAAGCCACCGTTCAACACTCAGCACTTCGCCCCTTCCTGAGAAAACTCGAAGAACCGAAATCAATAATGTAGAGCCTCAATTCCCACTTCTTTAGTTTCCCAAGATGAAGGCCAACAAGCTAGAGGTCGTTCAAGAGGAGACCATGCAGGCCAACCAAAGCAATCCAACTGGGCCATGAGTCATCCTCTGAACGTTACAAAGCAGTAATGTGACTTGAGCTTGATGGATGATACAGCAATTAACTTTTCAGTCTATCTGACACTTGATTTCTCCTGCTTGTCAACCTGCTACTCAGCTCAACTGAGTAACGAGAAGGATTTCTCAGTCTCTTGTACTTCTCTGGAAGGTCTGAAAGATTCTTCAGCGTAGTCTTCCTTATCATTTCAAGCGTTGGCATTTCGCAATTTATCCGGCCATCTTTCATGACCTCTTTCAAGAGACGCTCTCCCTCGATCCTTTCATTTTCCAAACCGATTACGTCTTTGGCATAATTCCAGTTCCTGTCTCGCTTCCGAAAGATCTGCTTCTTTCCTGGCAAAGTCGCCTTGCCCTTGCTCAATTTCATCGTAGGAACGAAATTCCCATCTTCAACTTTTCCCGATAATTTGTACACAATGTCCACATAGGGTCTGTCCAAGGAAGTGCCCATCCGCGTTCCAACTCCGAAAGCATCAATCTTTGCTCCTTTTTTCAGCAGTTGCTCGATGGCGTACTCGTCCAGGTCGCCGCTTGCAAGTATCTTCACATAATCTAAACCGCGATCGTCCAGAATCCGCCTCACCTTCTGGCTTGTGCTCAGCAGGTTCCCGCTATCCAGCCTGACGGCGTTCAGTCTGTAACCTTCCTTTTCCAGTTCCTTTGCAACGATAGAGGCGTTTTCTGCGCCTTTCAGATCGTCGTAGGTGTCTATCAGGAAGGTGGAACTTTCGGGAAAGGTTTTGGCGAAGGCTCTGAAGGATTCTACTTCTTTGTCGAAGAACATGACATAAGAGTGCGCCATGGTTCCGACCAGCGGGACGCCGTATTTCATGCCGGCCAGCACGTTTGAAGTTCCTTCGGCCCCTGCCAAGTAACTGCATCTCGCAGCTTTCATACCGGCGTCTGTTCCCTGTGTTCTCCTCAATCCGAACTCTATGACGGGTCTGCCCTTTGCCGCATGGACAACCCGTGAAGCTTTGGTGGCAATCATGGTTTGAAGGTTCACCGTGTTCAGGATGAACGTCTCAACAAGTTGAGCCTCTACTATCGGCGCGGTTACCCTGAGTAAGGGCTCTTCAGGGAAAACTATTGTTCCATCGGAAACCGAGCACACTTCTCCAGTGAACTTGAAGCCCTTTAGATACTCCAAGAAGCCCTCGCTCAGTCTCTTCTCGTTCAGGTAGCTGATGTGTTTCTCGCTGAACTTCATGTTTTCCAGGAAGAGCAAGACTTGTTCTAGTCCAGCGAAGATAAAGTAGGATCTGTTGGGCGGCAGTTTTCTTATGAACAAATCGAAAGTTGCAGTTTCGTTTTTTCCATTTTCAAAATAACTGGCACACATCGTCAGCTCGTAGAAATCAGTCAAAAGGGCCATGTTTGCCTCGTCGACAAAGTCAAACTGCGGTTTTCTCATCTGGGGAACCACAAAACACTATATCTCTTGGTTTTAAGAATTTTCTCATTACCTTTCTTCGCTACCGGACCCTGGGATGTTGCCAGGAAGCTTTCAACGCTTCGATTTCTTGCTCCAACTGCGCGCGGTTGAATAGGGTGTTGACCGCAAAAACACTCCTTTTCTTTTCCTCTGGTGCTTACTTTGCTATCATCACTTCTGTTGCTTTTACGATGGCTTCAACTTGGTCGCCTATTTTTAGGCCCAAGTCTTCTGCTGCTTCCTTTGAAATCAAGGCTGTCACGGTGGCTGGCACGGCTATCTCAACCTTGACTTTTGCCATTAAGCCGTTCTTTTCAATGTGAGTAACCTTTCCCTTTAGTTGGTTTCTTGCACTAATCTTCAATCTTTTCACCTCCAAGCATTCTTTGCTAAAACGTCGCCCATGTACGCTTCCAAACGTTTGTATTCGCTGAGCAGGTTCTTCCCGAGGTCTGTCAATTCGGCTCCTCCGCCTCCTGCTTTTCCACCCCTGAAAGTATTTACAACGGGTTCGCCGGCAGTTTTTTCAATCTTCTGCAGGTAGTTCCAAACGTAACGATAGGACATGCCTAGCTTTTTTGCAGCATTTGAAATTGATTTTTCCTTTCCTATTTGCTCAAGGATATCGGCTCCCCCCTTGCCTAGTAGAGGTTTTCCATTATCCTCTATCCAGATTTTGTAAGATAACTTGTGACGTTTCTCGGCAGGCATTCTGCGTTTCTATTATTGTACGATGTTTATAAGTCCTGCTTTCAAAACGGAAAAGAGGCCATCACTCTGGTTTAGTAGCGCGCGCGAGAGCGATTGCCCTTTTGGAACCTGCTCCAAGTTTCTTTCTGTAGACGAGCGTAGCAATCAATGTTGCCATAACTGTTGCAATCATGAAAGCCAGAATTAGGAATAACGTTGAAAACTCAGGTACAGTTGCGCTTTGTATCTGGATGCTCACGACTGAATGGACCCAGTATTTTCCTTCTGTAAGGAGTCCTTCAGGTCCGATAATGGCAAGTTGGAGGGGAGCCATATCTGACGTGAGATTTGCATCGTTGTAGTAGTACGCAATAATCGGCGTGAGAGGTTGCGTCTGATTTACCAGTTGTCCAGTAGAATTGTCGTATGTCGTCCAATTGCCGCTCAGCTGTGAATAGCTAAGTATTATGCTGTAGTCTGATGCGTTGATAACGAGACTAGTTCCGTTGCTTACTCCGCCTATAAGATTACAGAGCGTTGTTAGCGGGATTCCTGTATAATTGCCAAGGTCTGAGGGGACAGCAACTGAATTTAATAGTCCGCCGTAGGCTCTGATGGCAGGCAGATTGCTCAACGTGGTTTCGTTGATGGTTAATTGCGTGCCGTTCAGGGCCGTTAGCGTTAAGTTCAAAGGCGGTAGGTTAGGGTGCACCTCAAGGTTCGTAACGTTCGTCACCCAGAGCTTCCCGTCTGTTAACAGGCCTTCAGGTCCAACGATTGCTAGTTCGAGTGGTCCGCTGGTTGAGGATAGGTTTTGGTCATTGTAATAGTACGCTAGCATAGGCGTCAAAGTTTGGTTAGCTTGCACTGGGTTGCCCGTCACGTTGTCATATGTGTTTAGTCCTGTCCCGTTCAACGCGTCGTAACTTAGGGTTTGCGAATAACCCGGTGCTGATACGGTAACGCTGTAACCATTGCCAATCGTGTTAGGGTCATTGCCGACCATGCTAAGAAATGTCGCAATCGGCACACCGGTATAAGTGCCGTTCTCCATTATACTGCCGCCCATTGTCCTTAGCCCACCATATCCTTGGTAGGACGCCAAGCTTCCAATGTCATTCTCATGCAGCACAATTTGGGTGCCGTTAAGAGCCTCAACCGTCAGGGTCATGGGAGGAAGACTGTTCGCGGCATACACATGTGGTTGCCAAGAAACTGCTCCAATCAGGACCATTGAAATCACAGCTACCATTGCGAACAAACATTTTCCGACGGATCGGTTACGTTTCGAAGTAATCATACTCAAGCCTCTCCTCAACAAATCGTTGAATTTGTTCGTTATGTCTATCGAAGTGCATATAAAAACATTTCGTGCAGAAGAGGGCCCGCTGAGCAACCCAGAGCGAGCAACGTGGGATCCTTGGGGTCGCCCTTTCAGTTAGTTCGCTCATTTTGTAGCTTCATGTTTGTTGAGAATCTTGACAGATTCAGGCTTGAAGGAGAGCCAAACTTGTGTGCCTCTCTCCGGATTCAATTCAAGGAAAGAGCCTTTGTTCACTGTAGCCTTGACTTTCGGTGTCGAATCAACAGAGACTGAGACGATTGGGCCCATGTCGATACAATCCGTCACTGCTCCACTTAGAACGTTCGCGTAAGAAGAGAAAACAGGTTTTTCGGACAGGGAGATATCTTCTGGCCTTATTCCTATTAAGCAGTCATCATCTTTCAGTTGTCCAACAGCTTTGATGATGCAACCGTCGACTTCAACAAACGATAGCCTCCCGTCTTGCTTCAAGAGTTTGCCTTTAAAGATGTTCTCGTACCCCAAAAATCTTGCTACAAACTCGTCACCGGGACTAGAAAGAAGGGATTTCGGTTGGTCAACTTGGACAATCTGGCCGCAATTCATGACGGCAACCCGTTGGGCAAGACTGAACGCCTCCATCTGATTGTGAGTGACATGAATCACCGTCACCTTTAGGTCACGATGAATTCTCTTCAGCTCTACCTTCGTCGTCCGACTGCTTTCTTCGTCAATCGACACCAGCGGCTCATCTAACAAGACGACATTTGGCTCAAATGCTAAAACTCTGGCAAGTGCGACTTTCTGCTTCTCTCCTCCGCTGAGAGTCATAGGCAACTTGTCTGCCAAACCAGTAAGTCCCATCAACATCAAAACTCCGTCGACCGTTTTTTTCCTTTGATCCTCGGCTACCCCTCTCATTTTCAGACCGAACTCCACGTTCTGCCTTACCTTCATATGAGGGAAGAGCATGCAATTTTGAGGCACATAGCCCATCCTCCGCTTCTCAGGCGGAACCGCAGTCACGTCATTGCTATCTAACAGAATTCTTCCCGTGTCCGGCTTGTGGAAGCCAACTATGGTTTCGAGAAGAAGCGTCTTTCCAGCCCCGTTTGGACCTAACAACGCGAGATACTCGCCATCGGCTACCTCCAAGTTGATGTCCTTTAATGCGAAACCGTTCCAAGCCTTCGATAAGTGCTCAAGCTTCAAACCCAACCCGCTTCACCTTCACATCAGTAAACAGGCCTCATGGGTTTCGACGTGACAACCCTGAAAATCACGAGAACCACTATGGCTACGATAATCAAGAGGCCAGTTACGGCAATTGCGGCACTCAATCCTCCAATGGCCCATACGTCATTCAAGTAAATTGGGGCCGTTATTGGAAATTCGGCGAGAACCACGACGGCGCCGAATTCGGCAACCGCCCTAGCCCAACTGAGCAAGCACCCGGTAAGGATACCTCTGATAGCGAGTGGAAAGGTCACGTGCTCGAAAACCTTGAAATTCGAAGCTCCCAAGCTTCTGGCGGTTCGCTCCATAGCAGGGTTAACCGCCGAAAAGGCTTCCTGAGCACTTCTAATCATGAAGGGACAACTGACAAACGCCATCGCAGCGACGATGCCAAAAATAGTGTCCTGGAACCCGATACCAAAGCTGTTAAAAAACGACCCAATCGGATAAGCCCGGCCGAGAACAAGAAGCAAAGCCAATCCGGCAGCGTTGTGAGGGATGAGTATCGGTAAATCGATCAAGGAGTTCACAGCCTTTTTGCCCGGAAACTCATGTTTGCTCATCACATAAGCAAATGGAACTCCGAAAACAAATATGAACAGCGTGGCGAGCAAGGCACAATAGAAACTCATGAAAATAGCGTTCGTCACCGCCGAACTCATCAACGCGCTTTGAAGACCCCCAGCTGAATTGGCCAACGCCGCTAGTACTGGTATGATGATGAACAGCGCCATGACTAAGCCGAGAACCGACGATACGATAATGAAAGGCGACATCTGTTTAAGCCAAGTCATATCGCTCAAACCCTCGATGATTTCATTCAATAACCAAGCTTAAAAGATGTGCTTCAGCCAGGATCCGTTGTAAGCAGAGGTCGTAATACTGACGGAACAGCCGTCAAATTGTCAGTGAAAGCCGGCTCAAAAACAGGCTGCCAAGAGGACTGAAACACTTTGTTCCCCTCTTGTCCCAAGACAAACTCAACAAACTCGGCAGCCAACTCTGGGTGCGGTGCATTGGCCGGTATTGTCAGCCCAAAATAGATAGGCTCGCCCGTCCTATCTATATTCACGGTTGCAAATCGTTGCTCCTCAAACATAATCGACACTCGCTCATAATTCCCCTCGTACTGCTGACTTCCGAGATTAATCTCGTCCGGCAGCTCAATGTAACGTAGACCATATTGCTCAGCATTGCTCAGATATAGAAAACTGTAGTCAATGCTGCCTGCCTGTAAAAGAGGTATAAGAAGCACGCCGCTGTCTCTCAAAACTAAATTGTCTCCGTTGGGAACTTGCACATCTGGCACTATAATAGTGTAATTTGAACCCGTTGGTACAGAGTCAATGGGTGGATCAAAATTGTCAGTTACCAACTTTGTGAAAATCGTGTTGTTTCCATAATACGTTTCAGCAAGCTGTATTGTCATAAGCGCTCTGTAACCCAAAGAGTCGATTTCCGGGTTTGGAAAACCAAATTTCACATCAGGCCTCATCAATATCGAATACCAATTGGTAGAGTTGATTTCCCCCGCATACTTGCTCTGATTCGTGTAAGCCAAAACTATGCTGTCACTGGCAAAACGAACATAATAGTTAGCGTAACTCTCGTTCGTCCCCGGCATCGTCGCGTTATACATCATGATGGGTATCAGCGAGTAATCAGCCACCATGAGCACGTCAGCGTCCATGTCTACAGGAGGCAACACCTGCCGGATTACCTGGATGCTTCCATGCCCCTCAAGCTCAACGTTAACGTTCGGGTAAGAACTCTCGAAAGCGCTCTCAACCTTCGTAAGAGGGTAAAGGAGACTATCGGCACACAAAATTGTCAACGTGTTTTTGCCGTTAGACATATTATTAAAATAAATGACGGAGTAAACAAGAGAACCAATGAGTACGGCGGCTACGACAGCAACGACGATGTGTGTCCTTTTCACCACAGGGTCAGCTTCCTGGAACGTTAGTCATCTGAATTTCTACAACGTTGACCAACATCTCAGAACCCGTAAGCCCAGGGCCGCAAATCCGCAGAGGCCAATACGGAGCTGGAAGCGGAGCTCCATTGAGCGCTTCGGCCACGATTATGTTGTCGTTATTAGCCACGTACGTGCTGTTAAATGACTGGGTAGTTCCCTGGCCATTTATCACATTAACGGTGTACCCCTCGTTAGCTAAAGTGTCATTAAACTCCATCCTATTGGTCCCATTTGGCCCTTCCATAAATCCAACCAAATACCACAACGGTATCCCAAACCATGCGTTGTTGTTACTGTCAACCCACGTTGCATTGTGCCAGCTCAATCCTGCTTCGAAGTACTCCCGAGTCATATTGTATGGATTCGGGCCATCCAGAACGAGCGTCCAGTCAACGACAGAAGGGACAATTTGCAGTGTGGAAATCTCATATACCCATAAATGTCCGTCAGTAAGCATGTCTTGAGAGCCGAGAATTACCAACCGCAATGGACCGATATCCGAAGTCAGATTAGCGCCATTCTCATAGTACGCAAGAGCTAACGTAAACGGTTGAGTATTAGATACCTCTGCTCCCGTTACAGGACTGTAAGTTGTAAAATTCCACCCTTGAACCTGATCGTATGTAAGCACCATGTTGTACCCGTCGCTCGCCGTCACGTTGAGAGCGCAGCTGCTGTTCATGCCGCCTACCAGCGCCAAAAGCGTAGACAGTTTTACTCCGGTATAGTTAGCGTTATCCTGTAATGATCCAGCACTTGTCTCCAATCCGCCTTCAGACTCAAACGAGGGCAAACGCCCCATACCTGTCTGGTTCAAAACAAGCTGGGTACCGTTCAAAGCGATGAGCGTCAAACTCATAGGTGGAAGATTAAGTTGAGACGTGTTTTTCTGCGGTCCTACCAGAAGCGGAACAGATTGCCACAAGACAACGCCAATCACTATTATGCAAATAACTACGATAGCTAGCAAATACTTTCTTCCAAAGCGACGTTTTTTTTCAGAAGTCAACCCGTTTTTCTCCTTCCCAACTATCCAGCTCCCTCGGAATTCGCTTCAGAATAGAAACGACATGTATTTAAAAACATTTCGCGCGCTGCGCGCGCGCAATAGCTGGAAACTTTCACAAAATGCAGCTACGAATTCTTTCTGTGCTAGCTTCATGAATGATGTTGAAGTCATCTCGCATTCAGTTTCTTCTCGAACTTGCGCGCACCCACTAACGTCACAATCGTTGCAATCACAAATAATACGGTCATGATGAACGGTGGAAATTCCGGCAAATCGGAGTTTTCCAATATGTCCAGCTCCACTACGTTTTCGGCCCAGAGCGGCTTGTAAGTAGCTAACCCTTCTGAATCTACAATAGCAATTTTCAAAGGCCCATCTGTCACGTTTTCACCGTTGAAATGATAGGCCAGGATTGGAGTCAATGAGTCGTTGGGCTGGACTTCCTCGCCAGTAGTGTTGTCATAGGTCACAAAGTCACCCATAACCTGAGAGTAGTTGAAAGTCTGAGAACTGTTGTCTACTGATTTGATTACAAGGCTTTCCCCACTGTTGATTCCTCCGACGAGACTGCAAAGCGTAACCAACGACACTCCAGTATAATTGCCAAGATCATTTATCGCACCGCAATAGCCCTTCCAAGCGCCATTGCCACTGCACGGAGAGAGATTTGCGATGCCACTAGCGTTCAGAACAACAACCGTACCGTTAGAACCAACAACCGTCAAACTCAAGGTCGGAAGCTCTGCAGCTAAACTCCCAACGTTTGTTTGCGCAAACGAATGCGGTTGACAAGCGAATAAGATTACCCCTGTCATAAGAACCGCGTAAGCGATGACAGCCAATTTGCTCTCGTTAAAACGCTTTTTCATTCAGAGGCCTTCTTATTGTTGCGCTCCCGACGGCCATGGCTTAAGTGAATCGACATGCATTTAAAAGCATTTCGAAGGCTAAAATCGCCAAAAGGATAGATATCTAAGGTTAAAACCGCTGAGGGAATCAGGCTTAAGATAAGTTTACTTCTAGGATACTGTTTTTTTCTCTTCGTCCAGTTCGTGTAGTATTACCAGGGCTTCACCTAATGAAATCTTCAACCTAACGGCCAAATCCGCAGGCGTTGTCTCAGGCTTTTCGGAGAGAATAATTAACCTCGTGTAGCCTTTGTGGCTCGGATACATCACCAGCGAGTGAACCGTCTCAACCAATATAGGCCACAATTCGTTCTTCGAATACTCCTCAAAGTTCATAACACACCACATCGAAGGAACTTACTGCAAAGAAGAATATTCAGTTTGTTCTTTAAACTTGCGCGATGACGTGGCGATCAATTCGAGCCTAGCCACAAAAGTGGACCGACATGTGAAGTGTGTTACCACAAAGTATATCTCGGTAGCAAAGTGAATAGAGCCTCCAAATTCATTAGACGTGAGTGAAACTCTATGACCTTAAAGGCCGTAATCTTCGATTTGGACGGAACTATTGCAGCCTTTAACCTCGATTACATGACAGTGAGGTCCGAAGTGAGAGGTTTGCTCATAAGAGCTGGTGTGCCGACATCAGTTCTATTCGTGAACGAAAGCATTTTTGACATGCTGAACAAGACTGAGATTTTCATGAAGAACAGTGGTAAATCGGCAAGAGCGCTGAATAAGGTGCGTAGTGAAGCATTTGCGATTGCTGAAAGACACGAGTTGGAAGCGGCAAAGGAGACGAGCTTGCTTCCGAACGTGGTTGGAACACTGAAAACTCTCAGAGAAATGCATTTGAAAATCGGCCTCTGCACTGTTAACAGTGAAAAATCCGCAAACTTCATCCTGAAACGTTTCGGAATCGCCGATTTCTTTGACGCCGTGGTTCCACGCAACAAGGTTAAGCGTGTTAAACCTAGTGGTGAGCATCTGCAAGCAGTTTTGACAGCTTTGAAAGTTGGTCCAAAAGAAGCGTTACTTGTGGGAGACGCAACCCGCGACGTGGAATGCGCCAGAGAGTTGAAAGTGATGGCCGTCGGCCTGCCAACGGGAGTTTCAACCCAAAAGCAGCTGATGGACGCTGGAGCAAACTATCTCATAACTTCAATTGCTGACTTGCCCAAGTTGGTCGAAACCGTCAAACTAAATCAGAGACGAAACCTGAAAAGACACGCAGACTTATTGTCAAGTTAAGCTGGCTTGAAGCTGTATCTCGGCCACTGTGGCCATGGTTGAGCCGGCGCGCATGTTCCAAAATCCATCTTCAGTTCGACTCCTATCTTGATATTTTCTGGAGCCATGTCCTTGATTATTCCCGGGATCCTGAGACCGTTTGCGAGTTGAACTATGCCCACGGGGTAGGGGGCCATCGACTGGAACTGGGCCGGAGCGATGTGAATGATTGTGTAGGTCAATAGTTTTCCCGTGCAGGGGATTTCAGTCCATTCAAAGTCTTTCGAATAACAGTTGTCGCATAGAGGCCTTGGTGGAAGGTGCACTTTTCCGCACTTTGTGCACTTGCCTGCTAACAGTTTGCCCTGGTTGATGTGTTTATAGAACTCTTCAATCGTAAAGTGTGCCTGTTCAGTCGTTCTCATCCTCTCCTGTAAATGTGGACAGTTGCAGTCGCCCCTGAGCCTCCCACGTTATGAGTCAGACCAATGGTTGCGTCTTTGACTTGCCTCTTCTCCGCTTGCCCTGTCAACTGCAAGTATATCTCATAAGCTTGGGCCGTGCCCGTCGCGCCGACGGGGTGGCCTTTCGCCTTCAACCCGCCACTGGTGTTGACGGGTAATCTTCCGCCCAGCTTTGTTTCTCCGTTTTCAACCAATGTCTTTCCTTGACCCGGTTTGCAAAAGCCGAGGTCCTCATAGGCGATTAGTTCAGCTATCGTGAAGCAATCGTGCACTTCGGCGACGTCAACATCTTCTGGAGCTATTTGCGCCATTTCATAGGCTTTCGCCGCAGCCACCTTGGCGGCTTCGATCGACGTGAGACTTTTTCTTTCGTAAAGTCCTATGGTGTCACTCGCTTGACCGCTTCCCACTATGTCGACCCATGTGTCAGCGAATTTTCTTGCCAGTTCCGGCTTTGTCAAAATGAGGCAGCTGGCTCCGTCGGTGATGAGAGAACAGTCGTACAGTTTCAGAGGCCAGGCCACTGGCCGTGAGGATAGCGCAGTCTCAAGCGTTATTTCCTTCTGCATGTGAGCTTTCGGGTTGAGGCTTCCGTGGTAATGATTTTTCACGGCTATCATGGCAAGATGACGCTCCGTCGAGCCGTAATCGTGCATGTGTGCAGTCGCCATTAGCGCATACAAGCCCGGAAAAGTCATGCCGTTCCATTGTTCGAACGGAAAGTCCGAAGCCATTGCAAGATACTCTGTCACCTCGGCTGTGGGCAGATGGGTCATTTTCTCAACACCCCCAACCATCACAACATCGCTAAGATCCGAACGCACTGCACAAATTGCGGTCCTCAAGGCTGCACCCGAAGAGGCGCAAGCTGCTTCGGTCCTCGTTGCTGGAACGTGTCCCAACCCTATCCAGTCCGCCATCGTGGCACCAGTGTGGCCCTGATGCTCATATGATTCGCCCATGTGGCCCACGAAGAGGGCTTCAATGTCCTTTTTTGGATCCAGTTTGGGGCATCGGTCAAAAGCTTCTTTTGCCGCTTCAGCAAATATCTCTCTTGCATATAATCCTTCAAGCTTTCCGAACTTTGAAAGACCCACAGAGACTATCGAGGCCAGTGGTTTTCCCTTCAAGAGTCATTCCCCATGCTTTGACGGTATTCAGTTAGAATCGTGAGTAAAAGCTGAAACGTATATTTAAGCTTCTGCCGTCATCTTTCACCTTTTGTTTTTGGAAAAAGAATCTGCAGAATCCAACATCTAGGGATCAGTTGGTGAAAATATTGTTGTAAGTTATTTCTTTTCTCCGAAGGTCTTTTTGACCCATGCTCGTGTTTTTTCCATGTCTTCTCTGAAGCGTTTCAGTTCTTCAGGCGTTCTATTGGGGGCTACTGGTTCTTCCGCTGGTGTGGCGAATACGTCTAGCAGGTCTCCTTTGGGTTGTTTGGATATGTTTATGTTGACTTTTAAGCCGATGTTCACTTTTTCAGGGTCTACTTCTCGCATGGTCATCGGCAAACAAGTGTTCGTGCCGTCGACCCTTACCATGGCTCCTACTAGTGGTTGCAGGTGTGCCATTGATGGCCAGGCGATTGTCATGATCGTGTAGGAGTGAACTTCTCCCTTCTTCGGAAGCTCAACCCATTTGGTCTCTTCCAGCCTACATTTCGGGTTGAAGCAATGAGCCCTCGGGGGGCAGTACACCAGCCCGCATTTTGGACACTTCGTTCCGTAGAGCTTTCCTTCCAAGATTCCCATGAAGAACTTTGACACTTTGCCGTAGCTGTGGTGAAACAGGCTTCCATGCGGCCTGTGGACGATTAGAAAGCGATCGGGTTTCAGGCTGTTCAGCGTCGGTCCATCGTTCATCTCGACTATCTTCCAGCCTTCAGGTGTCCAGCCGCCCCTGCGTTCCCAATCTGCCCAGTTCTTTTCGTCGATTTTCTTTTCTTTCAGAATCTTCTCAGGTCCAGGTTGCTTCATCTCTCACACCTCCAAGACCACAGCGCCCGCTTGGCATCCTGTGCCGCCGTGCCCGTGAATGAAGGCCTTCTTCGGGTTGTTCAGCTGTCTGTTCGGCGCACCCCACTTCTTCCCTATTTGGTTGCTGAGTTGCCAGTAGCTGTCGACGACTTGGGCAATAGACGTTGATCCTACTGCATGTCCTTGAGCAGTTAGGGCTCCGCTGAGTTGGCAGGGAAGCTCTCCGGCTGGTTTGATCATGCCTTCGCGAACCATTTTCTTGCCTTCGCCTCTCTTGCAGAAATCGAAATCCTCCAAGCCGGCGAGTATCACGCCTGCGTATGGGTCAAATATTTCTACGAAGCTTATTTCTTTAAGCGGGTTCTTGATGCCAGCGTCTTTGTAAGCCATTCTTGCCGACACTTTAAGAGAGCCAAAGTTGAGCAGATCTGGATATGGTGACATCGGCTTTGGAACCGTTTTCGGCCATATCTTTTCGTCTTCGGGATACAGACCTTTCCAGGCGGGGTTATCCGGCCGGTCTCCGGCTCTCATCGTGTCGCTGCCGAAACCTACACCTGTAATCCATATCGGGTTATCGGTGAGTTTTTTCGTCATTTCCTCATTTGCCACCAAGAGCGCAGAGGCTCCTTCGCTCGTCATGGCGCATTCATAATTTCTGTAGGGCCATGAAATCAAGCGCGACTTGTACACGTCATCCACAGTGATCTTGGCGGAACCGTGCTGGGCGGGCCACTGGGCGTAAGGGTTTTCAAGAGAGTTGTTGTGGTTCATTGCGGACACTTCTGCAAGGTCCTCTTCTCTGTCTCCGTACACGTGCATCCGCCTCGCTTCCATGGTTGCGTAGAAGGCGTTGTACGTGAAGCCGGAAACGAAGTCCCAGTCCGTGTCCCCGGCGATTGCAATCGCTTCGTTCACTTTCTGGATTGGCAGTTCATTCATTTTTTCCCAGCCAACCACAAGAACGACGGGAAACATTCCGGAGCGTACCCACAACGCCGCGTTCACTATAGCGTCTATCGGGGTCGCTCCTCCAGACTCAACTCTGTACGAAGCAACGCCGCTCAAACCCAGGTAATCGTTGATTATCCAGTGCATGCACTGTTGCTGCTCAAGAATATCGCTGAAATACGAGTAGCAACACGCGTATCCTTTCCTCAGGAAATCACCGAGTTCCAACTCTGGAACGTCGTCGAGTATCATCTTCACGGCTTCTGCACACATCTCTTCTTGCAGCGTGTGCCTAGGAAGGTCAAACCGAGAAATACCGCCCGCAACGATCCCGACTTTCTTCAAGATCTCCACCCCAAATTTAAGACGTAGTTAGTGCGCTTCAAGAACTATAATACGTTTACTATCGACGAGCACATTTCCCGTACATGTTCGTAACCGCGGCATTGGATCTACCCCCTCCCTTTTTTTTCTTTACATCCGTTGTAATGGTTCCGTGTAATGGTGCCGTGTAAATCTCCATGTTGTGTGGCGAGACATCACGAATAATTTGTCTCTTGACTCCGTTTATTCGTGCGTTAGTTCCTTTAAGCGTTAGAGTATATTTGGGCGGTACTGGTGCGTTAAGGGATAGGGCATGGTTTAATATCTCATGAGCCATAAATAGAAATGGAACAATGCAAGTTAAAAGTTGAAACAGCAGCAAAGACCGCGAAAAGTTTTCGGGAGATAGAATCTTGAGTCAAATAAGCAGGGATATAAACGGAACGAGAAGTTTGCAGAAGTCAAGAAAATGTCCTGAATGCAGCACTGAAATGCAAGAAAGAGCTGTTCTGCGTGATTCTGATGGCACAACCAGCTATGTTTTCAATCAATGCCCAAAATGCAAGAATATCGAAGTCTGCCAAGGCGATAAGCGAGTTACCTCAATTCGAAAATTCGAACCTCTTTAGCTTCGAGGCAATAATAACAAACGATTTCCCAAGAAAATTTTGAAACTTCATGATCCTTAAAGCGGCACCAGCGCCTCTCTTTGGGCGATAACGCTCTTGCGGAACAGTATGAACTAGACCTTTTCCTTTCCGTCTTACAACAAGCCAAGGTCTAGAACTGTACTTCTGATAACTCACATGGGCTCACAGAAGAAAAAATTCTGAATATTGGGTATGTGCTGGTTTCGATATGTTTATGTGCGCTGGTTGAATATGAGAAATGAGGACAATGACAATTCGGAACAAAAAACTGAGCATCATTGTTCTCGTACTCCTTTTCACAGGAATCTGCCTCGCTCCATTATTTTTTCTCTCATATTTCGTAGGCTTCTTAGGAATCTCTTTCCTGAGTTTAGCTATCGCTGGAATAGTCTATTTGAATTTGAAAACGCGTGAATTTAAGCGTACAAACCCTGAACTCTATGAAAAGGAGAGGGCTGAATTTAGAAAAAAAGCAGAAGAAACTCGTGCCCGCGAGGTACGTTTCTCTGATTTTCCTCGTTGGATGTTGGTTCTGCTGATCGTTGTGGTTGTGGTTGGTTTCGCGGATGGGTTTGGGTTGCTACGGTTGAATACATCTTTGGAGACTGTGGTAGGTGTCTTGGCGTTTCTGTTCATCGTTTACTATCTTTATTATGATTTCAAGATAATAAGAAAGAAGAGGAAAGCAAGCTCGCCCTCGCTTTCGCAGAAGCAAGAACTATGACAAATAAGTTTACAGTATCTCTTTGGGCTACTCTTTTTATCTTCGTTTCTTGTTTCGGTCTTTTTCATCACTCTTGAGTTTTTCTCGGATCTCATGTATCTTCTCTAACATTCTTTTTGCCTTTTCAGGGTTCATCGTCCGACCGGCGATCCGTTTTTTGATTTCTTGTATTCTTTCTGATGTAGCGGAAGCTGCAATTTCGATGGGCAGTTCTTCTTGGGGCGCAGTGTTATTTACCATTGATGTTTTCCCATTCTTGTGGCTTGATCGTTCATGAGGGCTGGCAATGAGAGTTTCCTGGATCTCGTCGCTCAAACGAGGGTCGGCAACATCCTTCAAGGAGTGTAACAGCATTTGTTCCACTGGGGCTTCAATCTCGTCCGTCACGTGAACTCAATATCGACCCGTCTTGTACCAGTTGAGCAACACTCGAGCGTACGCCTCGAAAGCTGCGGGTTCCACTCTTGCCGTACTTTGAATCATGTTTAGGACTGTAACGGCTGAACCGTTCCGCAGGATAAACTTGAGAAATTCTTCAATTGGCTCCCATGGCCAAAGTTTCTCACGTCTGCAAACCTCTCGATAGCCGTTCCAGGTCTGGGCATCGACGAGCACGCCTATTTGCTTTCTCAACACTTTTTCCTTCTGTTAAACGCACGTCGAGGGCACTGCCAAAAAGGTAGATTTTTGTCTGCAAAAGAAAACCGCAAATCTTGATGAGCCCTGCGAGCTTCATCAGATCCGCAGCTCTGACGGCTTCCCTGTATTCTTCTTTATGGCCGAATGGAAGGTTAGAACTGAAATATTTCAAGAAACGCACGTGTCCGCCTTTTGCGAAGGCATCCCTAACTCTTTCTAGATCAGCACTGTTGAGATTTCGGAGGACATCGAGAACGTAATTGTGGCTTCCAAGCAGGTGAACGTTGAACCCAACCTCTTCAAGCACATTCGCAATTTTTAGAACGTCTTTTGAGGGGTGCTGCTCAGCTATTTTCCGCATGCCTGCGCGTTCTGCGAAGGGGTTGTACTTTGCCATGACGGCTGGCATCTCGACGTATTCTGTTCCTGCGAGCGGCAGGGTTTCTTGGATTAGCCGGCGGCCGAGGCCTATTGTTCTGTACTTTGGGTGCACGACTACGCGGCTGATGATGCTGAGCTTTTGGTTGATTTCTCCCATCGTCATTCTTGGCAGGATCATTCTGCGTCCGTAAGCTTCAGGGGGCGGGTAGCAGTAGGCAATCACGCCGCACAGTTCTTCGTCGAGGCGTTTCAAGCAGAAAATCTTGCGAACTGCACCCGCCCTATGGGATCGATAATGGAAGCTGGCGAGTTTTTTCCACTCTTTCGTTGTGCCCTTTTCGACACGCATCTCGGCCATCAGGCTGCACTCTTGTGCGGGCGTGTTCGGGTAATACTTGATGGATATCTCCTCGCCGAAACGCTTGTGGACGTGAACGCTGGGCTTCAAGTCTTGGAAGAGATCCGTGTGAGTCGTGGCCACAACGACAGCCTTTCCAAGCGCCCTCGCAAGCTTCTGCATATTAAACGCAACAATCTTTGCAGTGTCACGATCTAATGTTGCACAGAACTCGAGGCGGCATCTTCGAATTCATGAAGCAGAGAATACGCTGCGAATTGAAATATTGCACGGTACCGTGGGCAGGGCCTTACACAACACTTTGTAAATGGCTTTGCTGAAAAGCGCGCGCTGCTGAGTCATGTGTGGTCTATAGTCAAGAGCCAGACATCCCCGCACATGCTGAATCGGATGTGCTGAGCAATGCACGCGCTTTGAAACAGAGACAAGAAAGGTTATGAGTATTGTTGCCCGAAGTTTCTGGCTACTATCGCGATGTCTTTCATGTTGACCACGCCATCGCCGTTTAGGTCTGCAGCCGGGTTCCAGTTCGGACTTGTGGGAGTGGAGCCGAAGGCACGGGCCACTAAAGCGATGTCCTTCACGTTGATTCTTCCATCGCCGTTCACGTCGCCCATGAGTCTGACCGCTAATGTTCCATTAGATAGTGTGTTCGATCCTGTGGGTATCGTTGCGACCGCCGTCAATGTGTAATTAAGGCACGGTAAGCCCTCGGTATTCCACGCGAACGCGAGTGTATAACTTTGACCAGCAATTAGGTAGATGGGGTAAGAATCTATGCTCTTGCCTGCTGTTATGTTGTAGTACAAGGTGACCCAAACGTTTTGGGAAGAGTTTCCGATGTTGCTAACCGTCACGTTAACGTTCACCATTCGTCCCTGATATACCCACGTGTTGTTCGTTGTTATTCCTGTAACTATTATTTGGGATTCTGGCCCGCTGTAAACTATCAGTATCTGCGATGTTGAGTCTTTCAGGCCGTCACTGTCTGTGATTGTCAAGGTAACGTTATACGTGCCTCCGCTGCTATACGCATGCGTTGTTATCGGATTACTGGTTGTGGTGACATTGTAGTCACCGAAGTTCCAAACGTAGCTTACGATGGTTCCACTTGACGTTGAGTCGGACGCGTCAAACGTCACCGTTCCACCCGCATGTGGCATTGTTGGCAAATAAACAAATGTTGCATTAGGCAGTTGCAGAACATCAACCAACATCCAAGTGCTCCCAGTCGAGTTTACGGAATTCCCGACTGTCAAAGTGACGTTATAGGTTCCGGGCAAAGCGTATATGTGGGTTATTATGGGATTTGGCGTTGTCGTGACGTTGCCGTCACCGAAGTTCCATTGGTAGCCAGTAATATCTCCAATGGTTGTTGCGGAGTTTGTCGCGTCGAAGGTTGCCGTGGAATTTTCTATGGTCGGGGCAGGAGAATATGTGAAGTTGGCAACAGGCGTCGCCGTGATGAAGGTCAATGTTAAGTTGAGGAGGGGGTTTGTGGAGTTGCCATAATTCTCTGTGGTGTATACAAGCATGCCATTGTCAGTGCTTGTCGAGCCCATGGATGTTATGTTTTGCATTGGGTAGAAAGCAATTTGTTCTGCAGTTCCATTTTCGATCAGATAGTTCGTTATGCCTGAAGTAGTCAGGTTTGACGAGTCTGCAGTAGCAAGTTGATAGTCTGACCCTGTTTGGGTAAGGGTCATAAAGCTTGTGTCTTGAGCAACATTCATGTTGAAAACGGTCATGCGGGAGGTCATGTTATAGATTGAGAGGATACCTGAAGTTGAATTATCGTAAAGCAACGCCAACGAGTCTGTGGAATTCGTTGCGAACTGTGCATCTTTCAATTGGAACCCATCCAATGTTGGCAGATTAATGTATTCCGAGGACGATAGGTTCAGTAACTCGTATGAGCCATCAAGCATCTTCAGAAGTGCTAATTGGGATGAACTGTCAAAAGAGACAATGCTTGAACAATTAGGGATGCCGATATTCAGCATTTCTGCGCCGTTCTGAAGATTGTATTCAACGAGCGATTGATTGCTAGAAAATAGATTGTCACCTTCAAGTACAACAGCGTAACATCCACTTGGATCTGATGAAAGCAAATATGAAGTTGCGACGCCATCACTTGTAAGATTCTCCACAGGTTCCCAAATTCTTGTGTTCGTGTCAAAACAAGAGTATTGGGGAATAACCTCGTTGATGTCAACCGGGCTTGTGGCGTTAACTGTATCACTGAATGGGATGGAATCCCACATTGCGAGCAAAGTCCCATTTGACAAACATATGACTGTCGGGTTGAAGAAAAGTTCGTTTGTAACTGATGGCATCGGAACAGACGTGAGTGTTTCTGAGGTCGAGTCAAACCCTAAACCATTCCAACAAAGGCTTTGGTTCTCTGGCATAGATACGTTATCGCTCGTGTACAGAATATAGGCATCGTTTCCAGATGAAGTAGAGGTAATTCTCGTGAAAGGATACACGTCGTGGATAGCCGTTCCAGTTAAGGAGCCATTAGTCCATGTTAATTCTTCGTAGTCAGGAGTATTGTAATACCGCATCGCAACGGTGAAGTTTGTTGCGTCAGGATCTGTATCGTTAGGCCAAAGCTCCTTAGAAGGGTTCCATATCGTGCCACTCCAGAACAACACCTGGTAGTCCACCAAAACCGTTCCCGTCACACTGGAAAGGTATACGTATGGTTGCGTATTGTTAACAATAACGTTAACCGTAACACCTCCTCCGCCACTTATCTGGGCAACGCCACATCCAAGATTTATCGCTATTCCCGCATAAATGGATACATCGGCAGAGATTGTTTGGATCATCGTTCCAATTCCATTTTTGAACTCTTGAGTATTATTTTCTGGTGGAGCAAGCACAATTTGAGCCCCAACATTTCCGCTGAACGAGAAGGTTGCGCTTAGACCAATTGTTACATTTCCATATCCGGGTACGTAGAACGTGTATCCATATGGTGTCGGAAGATCGTAGGAGGCTGAGACACCTAGATATAGGCCAAAGGTGGCGCTGGTCCAATTTATGTTTTGATTTTCCCAATTTAAGTCGCCCACAACAGTGAGGTTCAGTTGAGCCGCCACGGAGCCCGGGCCATAATCTATTGAAATCAATTCGCCTGTTTCGTTGCCTGACATTACACACTCTCCCGTTGAGTTAAATGCAAATCCGAATTCGAAATTAGGCAGGATTACATAGCTTCCTCCTGCAAGAGCCTCTTCTATGGGTACCGATATGGTAAAACTGCTTGGAAGATTATAGTCCTCAGTCACATTAATCTCGTAAGCGTTGTTCCATTCAGGCTCGTAGGTTGGCTTTTCGACTTGAGCACCTGCGTTCAATATCGACGCCAGCCATAGCGGGATCACTGTAATATTTAATGGACAACTTATGGTCTGGCTACGGCCGTCGGCATAAGACGCGACAACTTGCAGGACTGAACTATCGGTCAGATTGCTCATATCAATGGTGATATCATATGTTCCATCTGAATTGTTGGGGGTGAAATTATAGTTCACGCCATCTATTGTTCCAGAAACATTGGTGATGGAGTCTCCTTGTAGCTGTGCCAGTACACCAAAAGTATTGTTGAGACTCAACTGCGCGGCCGCGCTGGGGTTTAATTGGCCACCCCCGCTTAGGAAATCCCCGACGAATTCTGATTCTATCGAAATACAATCACCCACAATAATCGCCGGCGATTTCCCGCTGCTCCCGAGGTTGTAAGTATCCCCACTATAGGTTGCTGTGATTATCACCGTGCCATTATCAGTTCCAATGAATGTGGTTTCGCATGAACTACAGGTTTCGTTTGTTATAGAAAGAGTACAGTTTAATTCGCTAAAGTTCCCCACACTGTCGTTGCTCATGCTCCAAATAACGTAACCTGTCGGAGGCGCGCCCGCATAGTGATTTGAAACCACAGATGCCGCGCAATTAACTGGCGAACCCACTTTGATGTGATTTGGCATTCCAATCGCTACCATTGTGGCGGTAACGGTTGTCGAAGAGTTAAATGGGGGGAGTATCTGTAACGAAACAACAACGTCATTGTAATCCCAGTCGCTATCATCTTCAAAGCCTATATACCAAATAGATGGGGTTGAATTCTGAAAAACAAGCATATGCGATTTGCCGTCTTTATTCAATCCCGCTTGTGAGTACCAAGTCGTTTTCCCGCCCGAAAAATAGCCATGATTGGTAAGTATGTAAAGGCCAAATTCGCTGCCACTGCTAAAATTGAATGACAGTGGAGGAACTGTATATTTTCCGCCTGCTTCGCTTGAAAAGATTCGGGGCTGAAGGTTTTGAGAGCTGCCAGGTTGGTAACAACCAATATCGCTGCGATCGTAAGCGAACCCGGCATATTGCGTTATTGTATAGTTTCCAGGATCAAATGTCTCGGTTTGAACTTGGTTCAAATTTGTAAAACCCAAATGGTTGAATATCTCACTCAACGTTGGTTCAGATGCTTGAGCCAAATTAACTAATCCGAGTGGCGTTAGAAAAGACAACACAAGCAGAGAAATCAGAAAAACAGCTAAATGCCTCCTCACTTTCTCCCCTCTCCTAATCGCTGTCGTTTTGATGGCGCGCGCGTTATAAGGTTTATGAAAGAAGTTTCTATATGTTTTGCCACTCGGTTGTAGCACGTGAAGGAGCGAGCTCCCGCGCTTATGGGTAACGTTGTCCGAAGTTTCTTGCGGCGAGTGCCACGTCTCTCATGTTGAGCGCGCGCGGCCCAGAGCAGGTGTCTGCTAGATGGTGGGAAGTTTCCAGCCTTCTTTTTTTCTTTCTTGGATGAGTTTTTGGGTTTTGGGGTTTGCTAGGGCGAATTTGATGTGGCGGCAGCTGCTTAGTTTGCATTCAGCGCATTCGAGTCCTTTGGGGCTGATAAGGATTTGCACGGTTTTCTTGAGGTTTTTGTCATAGAGCAGTGGGCCGAGTTCGTTTGCGTTGATGTCCAGCAGTGCTATGTTTCCAGGGTAGACTCCGAGCTGTTCAAACCGAATGCGAAGAGCGTCTGCAACAAAGTCTGCAATGCTCTTGTAGCTCGCCTGCGGGTTTTCCTCGATGTAGCTTTCGATTGTTTCAACGAGCTCTTTTGAGAGACTTATCTTGCGGTATTTTAGTTCTGGCATGCTCCATCTATGCAGTATTGTTTGGACAAGAACATATAAAAATTGCCATACACAATCGTTGAAGGCTACGCAGTTAATTTAATTCATGGATGCGACAATGTTTAAAGGCTAGATGCTGCATGGGTGGTGCATAGGACGCATGCTCGATGGCACGGAAAGTCGTCAGAGTCTATCTTTCAATTGAGCAGAAGAAGATTCTGGAAAAGCTGTGCAAAAGCCTGGGAATGGACGAAAGTGAGGCCCTCCGCGAAGCCTTCATGGACTATGCCAAATCAATAAGCCTAATAACAGAGAAAGTCCACGGAAAGATCTAGACAATAGATCAAGCACAAAAAGTTCGCCATGCGCGCACTAACGTTGTATGTGAAAGATTTCTTATGCGTATATAGCTTCTTTCTCATGTTCAAGAGAACTAGAGGAATCATACATAAAGGATCCCGCAAACCTTAAAAGCAAACCGCAACGAACTGCGCATCCAGTCGGGCAGAGTCGACTCTTGCGTGCGAGGGGGCATGCTCCCGACTGTGTCTTTGCCCGGGGGCACGTTAAAAGTCTGCTGGGCTGAGCGGGTATAGAGCTGCTAATGGCAAGCTTAATCCCGTAAGAAAAACCGAAAAAGGAGAAAGGAGGAACAAGTGAAATGAAAAAGAAAGTGAAGCTGGGTATAGTTGTTGCTCTTGTAGCAATCATGACGGCTTCTGTGGCTTATGCATGGATCGCAAGCAATGTACTGCATTTCACAACAACTTTGGCAGGTAATCCGTTCACTTTAGCTGTCGTGGATTCCTACGCTGCCAAAGATATAGAGCTTCCATCTCAATACCTACCAGCAACAATGTACTATAATGAGCCTGTTACTCTGGACACGATTACTACCAACTTGGCAAACTCTGCGTACAGTGGTGTCCAAACCAACTACGAAATATGGCGAACTGATGGTGGAGCTATGGACCCGACATGGATTACTGTCAACGTTACGGACGTAAGTACCACTTCACCATACGGTGCAATATCTCCAACACTTACACTAACTTTCAGCCTGTATTCAGACACTTCGATATCTGGCACACCCAACAATGCACTTTTAGCATCAATTGGTCCATATACTGCTCCCGCTAATTTCGTTGCTTACGCTAACGTCACTGTAGTTTTCAATACTGGTGCACCACTTACAACGGGTGGATTCCAAGCAAACGTTTGGGTATCAGTACCACCGTAGGTACTGAGCAGTAGTCCATAACTGTTAATTTTCCCTTTTCTTTCAATATTCGTGTCTCAGGGATTGACTAATGCTGCAAATGAGCAAGTTGAGAATAGCTCTTACTGCACTGTGTATAGTTGCAACCATCGGCTCTGCTTTCGCCTGTACTGTCACGTCAGGCGTTTTCCTAGTATATCAGTCAAACACAGGTGCTTGGAACATCAACATGGGCGTATCATACTTTGAAGAGCCAAAAAGTTATAATGTAACAGTGGAAAGCAAGGATTCGACAGGCACGTTTGCAGTTGTCTATTTTCTCACTGTTAACGGCCCGAAAGGCCTCAGCAACGACGACTTGAGCTTGCACTGGGTCGACACCGACGGAGCAACCTTCATAATCGGAAAAGGTGGCAGCCAAACGTTCTCAGGCACGGGTACGTTAAGCTGGAACAGCGCTCAAACCGTTTTCAAGGCTGGACACAAGAACAACGTAACATTAACATTAACCTTCCACTCGACAGCCGTCGTAGGCGGTTACAAAATGAACATGTGGGTGCTCTTCACCCCCACGCTTTCTGCAACTATTTCGCCCTGCTCTGCAACCTTGTACGTTGGCCAGTGTCGGCTGTTCACTTCAAGCGTCACGGGCGGCACCTCGCCGTACAAGTATCAGTGGTACCTTAACGGTACTGCGGTTTCTGGCGCCACTAAACCTACTTGGACGTTCGCGCCAACCTCCGCAGGTTCTTATACGGTCTACGTGAAGGTTACAGACAGTGATGGAATGCAGGCAACTTCCAACACTGCGACTGTCACGGTGAACAGTCGTTTCTCTGTATGTATTTCGCCCAGTTCCGTGGATATGCATGTTGGCAAGTCTCAACTGTTCAGTTCAAGCATCGCTGGTGGTGCTTCGCCATACACGTACCAGTGGTATCTTAACGGTTCTCCAGTCTCAGGCGCTACGAAATCAACGTGGACCTTTACGCCTAAATCACTAGGTCGTTACGCCATTTACGTGAAAGTTACGAACAGTGCTAAAACGCAGGCAACATCCAGCACTGCGTACGCATGTGTTGAAGCCAAATAGCGTACGCGCCGCGAACACCCTAACCCTCGCGCGCGCCAAAAAAAGATATTGTCTCTCTGCTCTTCCTCATAATATATTACAGAAAATCCCGAATTTGTCATTGATTATTGAGGCACAAGGGTTACCGAGTGCATGCATTAAGATGAACCTCGAGAAGTTTTGCCATATGGTTCGATAAGGATAAAATGAGTCGTAGCGCGCTTGGTTATTTAGAAGGAACAAGCTTCTTGCAGCAAGCAGCACACAAATCATGGCCTAAGAGCTGAATTGCTTCCGAATTCGTTAGCTCACGTCCACACACGTCACAAAAGATTCTCTTTGCCATATCAATGCACGTCTTGCAAATTGCTATCAGCATAATCTTCGACTTTTTGAGTTAAAAAGGGGTATTCCCAATTTGCTAATATAATGGCTCAAGCGCGCGCCAGTTATCAAGACTCTTGGTTTAGGTAAATTCTTCCTTCAGTATGTTGATTATTCTGTCGCCTGCTTTGCCGTCTCCGAATGGGTTTGGCCAGTCGCGGTTCTTGTTGAGCATGAGGTCTGTTTTCTTGACGATTTCGTTCGGGTCGGTGCCCGCGAGCGTGTTGGCTCCGACGTCCAAGGTTTCCGGTCTCTCAGTGTTGTACCGCAACGTGATGCAGGGAACGTGGAGAATGCAGGCTTCTTCCTGTACGCCGCCCGAGTCTGTCAGGACGAATTTGGCGTTGCTCTCAAGTTGCAGAAAAGTCAAGTAATCCAAGGGTTCAATTATGTTAACGCCTTCCGCGTGAATGCTGAAGGCTGCGAGCTGTTTCTTGGCTCTGGGGTGAACAGAATAGACGACGGGGATGTCGAATTCCTTGTGCACCCTCATCAACCCTTCTATTATGCCTCGGAACCTTGTAAGATTGTCAACGTTTTCTTGTCTGTGAACAGTGGCCAACGCGTAGCCGCCGTTTTGAATACCCAACTCTTCCCACACCTCTCCTTTCCTCTTCGACAGGTCCAGATTCTCATATACAGCGTCGACGACGGTGTTACCCGTCACGAAGATGGTGCGCTCATCCAATCCTTCTCTGAGCAGGTTCTCTCTTGCCCTCGCCGTGGGAGCGAACAACAAGTCTGAACAATGATCTGCAAGAACCCTGTTGGTCTCTTCAGGCATTTCGCGGTCATGGCTTCTCAACCCAGCCTCTAAGTGTCCAGCCTTGATTCCCAGCTTCCTCGCAGCCAAGGCCCCAGCCAACACCGTGTTAGTGTCTCCCTCCACCAGAACAACACAGGGCTTCTCCTGCTTCAGCACTTTTTCTATTCCAATCAGCATTTTCCCAGTCTGCTCAGCATGAGTCCCCGAGCCCACGTCAAGATTATACCTCGCCTCCGGCAGCTCAAGCTGCTCAAAGAAGACCCGGTCCATGTCATAAGAGTAATGCTGCCCCGTGTGAAGAACAAAATAGTCTAAGTCAAGACGTTCACACTCTCGAATTATCGGCGAGAACTTGATAATTTCTGGCCGAGTTCCCAGTATGATTGAAACCTTCATCTTCACTCTATCTCATATCGTACGGGCTATTATTGACTTCTCCATTCTTAAATAGCCAGGGCATGCTAAGCAAAGAAAGAAGAAAGCGCGCTCGGATGCGTCCTACGGGGAAGTCTCTCGAAACCTGCTTCGACAATAGTTCACAGACCGTGCTCGGTTCGGGAGATTATTTCTTCTTGTATTTCTCGACTTAACTGCACGAAGTAATCAGAATATCCTGCCACTCGAACGAGTAAGTTTCCATAGTTTTCTGGGTGTTTCTGTGCGTCTCTCAGAGTTTCCGCGTCGATGACATTGAATTGGACATGGAATCCTCCTTGGTCAAAGTAGCCTCTTATCAGTGCTGCAAGTTTGTGCAAGTCTTCCGAGGTCCTGAGACACTGCGGGCTTATCTTCATGTTCAAGAGTGTTCCGTTGCAGCGCGCGTGGTCGAGTTTGGCCACTGATTTGGCGTCGGCGGTTGGTCCATTAATGTCATGTCCCTGAACCGGAGAAACGCCTTCGGAGAGCCAGTCGTGACTGTGGCGACCATCTGGTGTTGCGCCGGTCAGCTTCCCTAAAGCTATGTGAGCAGTTGTGGGCAGCAGGTCAACATAGTATCTAGCTCCTTGTACGTCTCTATGTTTTTCCACTTCGTCACAGAAGATCTTCTGGACAAGCATTGCTAGGGTATCTGGATAATCATCGTCATTTCCATAGTGAGGAGTCCGCTTCACTAAAACTCGAAGCAACGACTCTTGTCCCTTGAAGTCCTCGGCCAACGCTTTCTTAAGGTCTGCCATGCTTACGTCTTTGTCTTCGAAAACGTGTTTCTTGATGGCTGCCAGCGCGTCTGTCACCGTTCCTAAGCCGACTCCCGAGATCATGCAGTGATTGTAGTGTGCTCCACCTTTGTGCCAGTCTAGACATTTTTCGATGCAATCCTCCATGAGCGTTGATGTATAGGGAACGGGACAGTACGTGGCGTAAATGTCGCGTACTATGTTGTCGTACTTGACCTTCAGATTGACGAAATAGACGACTTGCTGCTCAAAGGCGTCTATGAGCTGGTCAAACGTTGAGAATTCGTTCGGATCGCCCGTTCTCGGGCCTATTTGGCTATTAGTGAGCGAATCAACTCCGTTGTTTACTGCTAATTCGAGGCACTTGGCCAAGTTGAAATATCCTGATGAAGCAATCCGATCCTTGCCCCCGACGTTGGGTGACACGCAACCGTTAATGTTCCCTGCTCGAGCGTCGCGTAATGTCCTTCCCCGGTTCACCATTCCCAAGATCATAACGTCGCTGTTGAACAATGCGGGCAAGCCAATTCCGTACTTCAAGAGTTCGCAGCAGCGAAGAAGGAATTTGAGCGGCGTTTTTGTGCTGATTTGGGCCGAAAGTTGAGGCTGTGGAAGTTTCACGTGTTCCAACGCGGTGAGACACATATAAGAAAGTTCGTTTGTGCCGTCGAGGCCTTCCGGCGTCAGACCGCCAATTGTTAGATTTTGAAAGTCGGGGTAGCTACTGCTGGTGTCGGATTCGCCCGAGTTTTTGGCCAATGTTATCTCGTCGAATTTCACCCACAGCGAGTCTAGCAGTTCTTGTGCTTCCTCATGCGACAGCTCTCCTGAGTCAACGCTTCGCCGATAGAATCGATTCATGTACTGATCAAATCTGCCGGGGCACATAGAGTGCCCGTTCGTTTCCAGATTAAGCACCAAATGAGTAAACCAGAAGGACTGCAAGGCTTCCTGGAAGGTTCGCGCCGGCTTCGCCGGTACCCGGTTGCAGATGCTGGCGATTTTTTCCAATTCTGCTTTTCGCTGAGAATCTTTCTCTGTCGAGGCCAAGCGCAAAGCCTCCTTCGCATAGCGTTTCGAGAAGTTGATAGCAGCATCCAATGCCGTTAGCATGGCTTCCAAGAACTGCTTCTTATGGATGTAGTCGGATTCCTCGAACTGCAGTCTTGAGAGTCTTTCCTCGACTTCCCTTTTAATGCCTTCCATTCCTTTATCCAAGACCTTGTCATAAGCCACCGTGATGTGGCCTATAGTTCGCGAAGTAAAGTAGTTATAAAACACTCCCAGCTTTTCTGCGCGCCATATCTCATCAGGCACGGATTCGATTATTCGATCGATTATCTGGCTACCTCGCCAATAAGGAAAGACCTCTTCACGCAAGACTCTCTTCGTTTCTTCACTCACGTAGAAAGGTGTGTTGCTACGGGTAGACACTGAATCGAGATCGCGCTCCAGCCAACTACAGTTTATTTCTGGATAGACAGGGGAACCACGAGGCTTTACGGCCTTCATACCTACGATAAGTTCTCCCTCCTGTATGCACACCGGCTGTTCGCCAAGGAGTCGCTTCAACATTTTCGCTCGACGAACGATCGTCGGCTGTCCTTCAGTCTCCCTGTGACTCTTCGTCACTGACACGGCCCGGAAAGGAAAAATCTCAGGCTTCGTGGTTTGATTTCGCATAATCCCTAACAAGACTCTCCGGGTCGGTGCGCATAGGTTAGGGTATTGAAAAATCGTCGGTTGCGACATTCCACTTGGCCTTCTCGCGATTGTCGATGAATCTTGCCCCGTGATAATATCACATCTACACGGCAAACTATTGCCCGGCGGGTATAAACATTTTGCATTAAGGGCCCAAATTTTTCAATTTGACAATCATTGCGGCTCATCGGATCGTACCTGGGCGCAAAAGCCTTTCATAGTTGCAATGAGTATAATCCACGATCATGACGAAAAAGCGCTTTTTGCTCGTTGCGAGTGTGAGCACTGATAATCCTCAAGCTGTTCAGCCAGTTCTTGAGAGGCTCTTTACGAAAGCATGCTTTACGCGAGCAGGCGACAACGAGTTTCATGTAGAGGCAGAGCTTGAAGGTGAGAATGCGAAGGAGCTGAATCGTTCGTTGCTATCCGAACTGCGCAGGGCGGAGCGGAAGACCAGACTGCGAGCAGAGTGGAAGTCAGACACGGCCGTGGAACGATACTTTGATTACGTTTTGAAGAAAACAGGACACCAGTGAAATAATAACGGTAACAGGAAACGTGCACGCTTCACGTCTGGTCAAGTCTGCGAATTGATATCATCGGTTAACCGTTATGCGATATGTGCACGCAATCCAGGTGGCGCCATTTTGGTCTGGTACGGTGGGAGAAATTATTATGCTAGAATTCTCGGTCACCAACTCTCTTGGTGTCGTTAGCTGGTATTGTCTGTCCAGGTTTACCGTTACAGTGGTTTCGTTGAGGACGATTTGAAAGTCATGCCATTCGAATGGGGTGAGCTGTGTCGCACACCATGATACGTATAGTCTTAGCTGCCCGTCAATCTTCTGAGATAATTCCAGAGTTCCATCCTTGTGGAAAACAAGGTAGTAGTAATTGTCTTCGTTTGCGTAATTGAAGACTATCCATGGCACGTCCCAACTGTGTGGCCCTGCTATGAAGGTTCTGATGCCCACGTTGAAACTGTAATCTCTCGAGTTGACCGTCACTGTCGTGCCGATTCTTCCCGTTTGGAGCACAACCAAAATCAAGAGTGAAGCGGCGATGAGAGCTACCAACTCTTTTCTTCTCACCAAATGAAACGCTTCCACGTGTTTTGCGTTCAGTTTTCTCATCAAAGGAATTGTCAGATAGAGATCCAGCGCCAACGCGGGTATCACATAGAAAGGAACAAACGTCCCGTTGATTGGGATCGGAAACTCAAACAGACTATTCATAGCAAACGACGCTATCAATGAGGCAACGAAAATGAGGGAAATAATCGCGGTCAGCGATCTCCTGATTCCTAACAATGAAGCCACGCTCTTAGGAAAATCAGTCGTCTTGCCCAATCCCGCAAGAAGCTCTCCGGCCAGAGAGAAAAGGACTATCGCCGATATAGTCATCAGCGCAGTTTCATTCCAAAATACTTGCGAACCAAATCCTAAGATGAAAAGAAAGACGTATCTCAGTGCGTGATGTATGGCGTCGAACGGGGCTCTGCCCTTACAAAAGGGGTAGACAGAGTAAAGCATCAGAATCAAGAGGCCCATTATAATTTCAAAAGATGAAAGTCGTGTGAGAAGGAGAATCAAAAAAGCCAAAACTATCGTGGAGTAAATTCTCGTTTTCTCCGAAGCATTCCTCTCTTCTGCGAAAACAATTGAAAAAAGCTTTGAGGTGACCGCAAACACGGAAACTAGGATAAAATCGAGGCTTACGGTCGGTCTCAACGAAATCAGATATCCAAAGAACACTGCCACTAACACATGTACCATCGACGGTAAAGTGGAGAACACCTTTGTCCAAGGACTAAGTGGACGTGTCGTCTCCAAATGAGATCCGGAGCTCATTTCTAATTGCCCAAGCACCTCAGTGTCTCGATGTGCTTTTCAACGTAGTGGTGAGAGGAGAGCGCGGGCCTAAAGAAAAACCTAAAAATAGTGAAAAGCAGACTCGGCATCCATGTTCATCCGTCTTCCCCGAACAAGCGGTTCTTCTCAAAAGAAAGAGATCACAACGAGCCAATCAGGAACAACAATGCAGTGCTTGACAAGAATTATAATGCAAGCTAATTCTTTCCTATCAAGTGGAACAGGGATAACCTGCAATGCTAGGTATCACTTAGCGCGCGCGCCGTCGTTTAGGCCGTCGTTACACAAAAAGAGAATCTGAGAATTTTTGAGCAAAATCTGTGGTCTCCGGGCTCGAGTCACGACGCAACTGAAGCGCGCCTAGACCATAAGTATTTAATTGTTTAGTATGGTAATAGATGAAAATTGAGGGTGCGTCATGCGGTTTTCATTCTATCATCCTGTTTCCAAATAATTTCTCCGTACGCAGCGTGAGCGCTAAAAATCGACGGTTAAGGGCTAATTCCTGCTAGTAAACCAATTACCATAGAGTATGATTTTACGCATAAGAGAACTGCACATCCGATAACTATGGAAGGAGAATTCCGAGAGTTCTTTAAAACCCTTTGGAAAGTTAACAATGCATGTTCAGGTATCGCTGGGAAAATCTGCTGTTTAGTTTGCTGTACAAAGAAAGGCATTGATTTTCCATAACGAAGATTTTTGATCAAGGCATCTCTGATGGACGTAAGCTCGTAATGGTAAATTTTGGATTTACATTCAGCTTCTCTGACATTTGCTTTCTTGAGTTTTCTGTAAAGGTCATAATCTTCTCCCCAAAGCAGGGAATTATCAAGCATCCCTACATGAGTTATTTCTTCTTTGATAAAAAAGCGTGGCTCGTTATGGATTATGTCTCTTCTATCTCCATACAGTCGCGCAACCTCCTCGAAACAGTTTTTCCATGCAGCAGAACAAGAGCTCCAGAAACCTTTTCCAATGAAAACTTCGGGAATTACTACCATCCCAATTTTTTCATTCTCGCATCTTTCAACACACTCTTTAACAACTGTCGGCGACAGAACCTGGTCGGAATCTAGAAAAAGCACGTATTTGCCAGCTGAATTGTCTACTCCGATATTTCTAGCCTGAGCCGGATTACATTTTTGCTGTATTGTTTTGGCACCAAGGTTCTTCGCCATTTCTAAAGTGTTATCGTTACTGAAATTATCGACAACTATGACCTCATACAGAGGATAGTCTTGACCCTGAATACTCCTGAGACATTCTTCAATGGTTTCTTCAGAGTTGTTAGTGGGTATAATTATTGATACACGCGACTTTTCCAAACTCTTCTCCATCAACTTACCCCAAAGGTGTAGAAGTGACCGTAATATTGCTCACGTAAGCGACGTTCGGAATGCCATCAAAATCCAAGTTCACAAGTTCCAAGATCAAGGTGCTAGGCAAGGATGAATCGAACATTTGACGCCAGTACGTGCTTAAACTGTAAGGACCAAAGGCGCCTTCTGAACTACCCAGTGGAATTGTATTCGTATAATTCTCATATACACTGTTTGGAGTCGCAATTATCATAGACTGGTTACGGTAAACATTGGATACAAAGACTGCAAAAGTGTCCTTGCCATGAAAGCCCTCGGTTGCGTTTAAATAGAAAGAAAGGGTGACATCTGAATTGTTCTGAACATAAATTTCTCTAGAAACATTCACCCCATACATCCATTCCCATGGGTCGGGTATGACTTGAGCTGTTATTTTCAAGTATCTCCCTGAATTGTCTCCGGACTCAGTTGCTATCGTAACGTTTGATACTCCATTGCCAAAAGCGTAGCTTTGCCATCCATAATCGTCCCAATTCGCATGTTCGAAATTATCTTGAAAAACAATGTTTGAATTCGTATAATTGAATTGGAAGAGGTAAGCATTACCATAGTTTTTCACTAACTCAAAGTTTGGATTGCCAAGAAACAGTTCAGGATTCCACTGATACACTGAATTATCAAAGGGGCTAACTCCTGATCCCACGTAAATGTCTGTTATGTTGAAGTGTTTCATCAAATCAATAGCCGTTACATTTAGACTGTCTTGGTCCAGTAAGGTTTGAACCTCTTGGTAGGAGGCAGAATAAGAACTAGCAAAATCAGGATAGATAATCTTGCGATTTGCAAGGCTTGGTATGAAAGTTCCGCTCTGATAGTTGTTGACCAATATTGTAGCGTTTTTAGCTAGATTTTCTTTAATCCACATCATTAACTGAAGATCCTGCTCTGTTGTCACAGCAAAAACAGCGTAACTGCCCTGGATCCCTCCGACATCAAGAACTATGCTTTGATACAAGAAAGGAGAAAAGATTCCAACGAGCAACATAACTGAAATTGCAACAACAAGAAGTTTCCTTGACCTGAGTTTCATCCCATCTGTCATTGCTGGAATCTTTCTGGATAAATAAGAAGAGAAAACGTTGAACAAGTAAAAACTGGCAACCGCAATGAAGAAATAAAAAGGAAAATATATGAACAATATATTTCCGTAAAATGGCAAATTTGCGTAATCAATTCCTTCAAGGAGAAGAATAACCGACTCTCCTAGAAACATGGCTATTCCTAACTTGATAAGCCAATCGACTCCACTGAAAGACTTATGCTTTCGAAAATGTACCGCAAGTAAAACGCCCACAAAAAATAGAGCGAATGAATAGATTGTAAACAACATGTTGCTCGCTAAATTATCAAAAAACCATACGAAGTTAGTCTGGAAAAAAGAAAGAGTAGTCGGAGCAAGCGGAACCTGTATGTCAAGCGCAACCCCTAAGTTATGATACGGATACTGATACCAAATTAAGGTCCTGTAGAGAAATGGGCTCAGAACAAGAAGGCTCACACCAAAAATCAATGCTAGACTTAACAACCTTCTCCATGCACCCTCACGCCTTTTTATTGCGGTATTCAGCCACAGTACGGACAAAGCGCCAATTAATAGTTCATAAACCTCAAGATGTAAGACCGCCAAAAAGCCAAAAAGAAAACCAATCGCGAAGATTGTCCCTACGTTCAATTTTTCCTTTGTCAAAAATGGGAAAAGACTTAAACAGACAAAAAACAACGGAAAACTAGCAACCATCGCGTTGCTCCCCCAAGTAACATATTTCGGCCAAAAGGCCACAAAAGCAAACACGAACGCCAAACTTAAGCCCACGTATCCCTTCCTAGACAACGATAATGTCTTGCCCAGAAAATAAACGCCTAGTATCGTAAACGCATTAAAAAAGGCCGTTAAGTAAAAAACAGCCTCAGGAGGAGAATAATTTGAGATCAAGACAGTGTAGGCAACCATCGGAGTAAAACCTTGCGGATAAACGATCCCCTCACTCAAATAAGGCTGCAAAGTCATTGGTACTTGCCTATTCTCCAGAAGAACCTGAACAAAAAGCGAGTGCATGGAAGTATCACGGATGCTTCCGAAAATAAGACCGTTAAGCGCCAAAGTTTGTACAACAAGACCGAACAGGAAAATCAATACAATCAGCAGCAAGGGTTCAGAGAACGGATGGTTGCTGAATGAAAACCTCTTAAGATTTAACCGTAGGTTTCGGGCAACACTCCTGAGTTCTTCTCTGTAAAACCATAAGACAATCAGGGTTGACACTAAGGTGATTGCATACAACACATATGCGGAAAAAAGATGTAAAGGAATGATAGCGATAACATACAACAAAAAGCCACCGAGATAAACGTCGAGTACCAGTATCTGCAGAACATCCAAATTCTTAAACACATCAACGAATTTTCGAAGGCCAAGTCTCCACGGTTCACCTAATATGAAGAAACAGAACATAAAGAACAAAAGCTGAAGAATCACTTCAACGAACATTGAAACTTAGTTCTCCACAACGCACACGTTATAAAAAATGACTTATCTATAACCTTTTTCCTAAATAACAGAGGGGTGCGTAACAAGCGTATAACACGTATAACAGCATCCGAGCATACTTATTCAGGCTTCTGAACGCAAAAGTCGGGACTGAAACTGAAAGGACGAAATATTTTTCCTCGTTCATCTCCAATTATGACTCTAGTTCTCTTCTCGATTTAGGTTGCGGAAAAGGATTGCTTTTTGATAATATCGTCGGTTCTGACGAATCTGAGCTAGTGGGTGTTGACCTAATAAAGAATCGCAAAGAGAATTATCATCATGTTGTTGCATCGGCAATAAGGCTACCCTTCAAGAATAATACTTTTTCTTTGGTGACAGCTTTCAGCATTTTAGAGCATATTCCCGAAGCCGAAAGGAAGATGTTCTATAATGAAGCGAAGAGAGTGCTAAGAGGCAAAGGAATATTCGCAATTCAATTACCAAACAGATACTCTATCATTGAAAGCCACACGTACTTACCCTTTTTTGGTTTTCTTCCCTCTCGTGTACATTCATTTGCCTATAGAGGAGGATACACTGCAGTACCTTCCTTAAAAAATGTCATTCACTTCTTGAAAGGATCTGGTTTCGAGGTATTTAATGTTAAAAAATATGAGGCCCCATTTTTACCGTTTGGATATTCTCTCGGTAAAATTGGCCTTTTTCATCTATTTCCTATGGGATATATCATATGTGCACGATTAATAAAATGAGGCTTAGCACGAGCGTGCTCTATGACGTGTGTGTAACTTCGACTCCTTTTGCCTTCTCGATAAGAAATCCAAGTTGCAAGTGCATTTGAACGAATGCTTTACTGTTCCTTGTTCGTCTGCTCGTTTATCTGCTGCTCCATCATGTGCCCGCGGCAAAAGATTTGGGCCTTTTTCACGCCGGCAACTTTCAACGCAGCATTTTTTATGTCCGTCGCCAGTTTGAAGGCTATTGGGCAGAAGGGGCTGGATGGAACGAATTCCACCTTGAAAACGCCAGGTTCTTCTTCCTTGACACTCGTTATCATCTGCATATCACCAAAGGTCATCCCCGTTTCCGGATCAACCACTTGGCCCACGGCCTCTCGGACCTTATCTTCCAATTCAGTCAACCTTAAGCACCTCGCTAGAGCGCTCTTTGTACCAAAGAATGTTCACTGTATATAATCGTTGCGCGGATTTCCCAGGGTTTCTTCCTTTTTGACACGCATACGCCAACTCAGAGCCATCGTTCTGGGATGCGAAGCCTTAACCTCGTCCAAGCGCGGAACTGCGGTGTTGTGCGGCGCCGTCAAAACCATTTGCGGGTTATTATACGCTTCCTCACAGATTTTTCTCACAGCATCGATGAACCGGTCGAGTTCTTCCTTCTCAAAAGACTCCGTGGGTTCAATCATCAATGCCTCGTCGACAATGAGCGGAAAATACGTCGTGGGCGCGTGCAAACCGTAGTCCAACAGACGTTTCGCAAGATTCAAAGCTGAGACGCCAGTCTCGTTTTTGAGCGGTTTTGCGCTAATGACGCACTCGTGTTTCCGTGGTTTCTTGTCGTCGTACGGAACCGTCAAGCCCCTTATTTTTCCGAGTTTCTTCATTACGTAGTTCGCGTTCAGAACCGAGATTTCTGCTGCTTCCCTCAGTCCTTCGAGACCCATGGTTAAAATGTAGGCGTAGGCTCGTAACAGAACTGCAACGTTTCCTTGAAAGCCTCGTATTTTCCCGATGGTGTGCGGCTTGTCGTAGGCTAGGCTGTAGCGTTTTCCATCGAAGGCAATGCTCGGCACGGGCAGAAACTGGGCCAAGTCTTCTGAAACTCCGACTGGCCCTGCGCCAGGTCCGCCTCCGCCATGAGGAGTGCCGAAAGTTTTGTGGATGTTAATATGAACAATGTCAAAACCCATGTCACCGGGTCTAACTTTGCCCAGGAGGGGGTTCAAGTTTGCGCCGTCATAGTACAGGAGGCCGCCCACTTCATGGATTATTTTAGCTATTTCTTCAATATCCCTTTCAAAGATTCCGAGAGTGTTAGGGTTAGTGAGCATTAGGCCCGCCGTTTTCTCGGACGCAACGGTCTTTAATGCTTCCAAATCTATGCATCCGTCTTTTCCGCTGGGGACGATGACAACGTTAAAGCCTGCCATTGCCGCACTTGCGGGATTGGTCCCGTGGGCGGAGTCAGGGACTATCACTTCAGTCCTTCTTCCGCATTGTCCGTTCTTTTTTAGGCACGCGTGCATCAGAATCGTGCCTAGAAACTCTCCGTGGGCACCCGCTGCTGGGTGTAAACAAACTTCGTAAGTGCCTGTTATCTCGCTGAGCCAGCGTTCGAGCTTGTAAAGGATTTCAAGTATCCCTTGCACCGTGCTCTCATCTTGGTTCGGGTGGAGCGTGCTGAGCGTCGGCAAGCTTGCGAGGAGCTCGTTTATCTTGGGGTTGTACTTCATGGTGCAGCTTCCAAGAGGATACAATCCGGAATCAATTCCGTAGTTCATCTCTGATAATCGTGTGAAATGGCGCGTGACCTCGACTTCAGAGAGTTCAGGTATGCCTGGTTTCCGAGTGCGCCGCATGTTTTCTGGGAATAGGATGTTTACGTCACCAACAGTCCTTCGGACTTCCTCTTCAACTTCCGGCACGAGGTGTCCGCTTCGGCCCTTTTTTCCAAGATTGAAGATTACCGGCTCGTCCCAAGTTGCCTGTCTATACACCGTGTTCTCACCCTTCACCCAAGGCCTCTTCCATAGCGTCTCTTAACCGCTCGATTTCTTCTCTCGAATGGGTTTCTGTCACGCAGTAAAGACAGGTTTGACCCAGTTCGGGAAACTCTTTTGAAATATCTTTGCCTCCGTGAACTTCAGCGCGGAGGAGTTTCTTGTTGATATCTTCTGCTTTTAACCCGGTTTCGTCAAAGTTAACTGTGAATTCCTTAAAGTGGGCTGAATTGAAAATGGGGGTTCTGATGCCTCTTATTTTTGAAAGCAGTTGGATTGCGTAGTTGGCCCTGTACGCTATTGTTTCTGTAAGTTGACGTAGGCCTTCAGGTCCCAGCAGAGCCATGTAGATTGCTGAGGCTACGGCGCACAACGCCTCATTGGTGCAGATGTTCGACGTCGCCTTTTCGCGTCTGATGTGCTGTTCCCGCGTCTGCAGAGTCATGCAGAATCCCTGTCTGCTGTTGTCTTGCGTTGTGGTCAAACCGATTATTCTGCCAGGCATTTGACGAATCAAGCTCATGTCGTCACGGCAGGCCATGATTCCGAGCAGCGGGCCGCCGAAGTTCATTCCGTTGCCAAGAGGTTGTGCCTCGCCTACTACGATGTCTGCATCGTATTCTCCCGGCGGCTTAAGGATCGCAAGCGACGTCGGGTCAACTCCGACAATGAAGAGTGATTTGTGGGAATGGGCTTCCTCGCCTATTTCTTCCACTTGTGATTCAATATATCCTAGGTAGGTTGGGTTCTCAACGTAGACTGCCGCCGTTTTGTCCGTTATCTTGCTCTTTAAATCGTCAAGGTCTAATTGTCCGTTCTCAGAGTCATATCCGACCTGCTTCACCGTGATTCCCGCGGGCTCGGCGTAGACTTGAAGTGTAGCCGCCCTGTCCGGATGAATAATCTTCGGGATCAGTATCTCATTTCGACCGTTAAACCGAGCTGACATGCGAGCGGCTTCGCCAAGTGCCGAGGCCCAATCGTACAATGAACAGTTCGACACTTCCATGCCCGTCAATTCACACATCATGCTCTGATATTCAAAAAGGGCTTGAAGCATACCCTGAGAGACTTCAGGCTGGTAGGGCGTGTAGGAAGTCAAGAATTCGCTGCGGCTCACGATTTCCTGAACGACCGCGGGCACATAGTGGGGCCAGCATCCCGCCCCAAGGAAAACAGGCATGTCGTTGCACGGTCTGTTTTTCGCGAGCAATGCTTCGACGTGTCTTCTAACTTCAAACTCTGACAGCGGTTTTTTGGGAAGGTTCAGCTCCTCTTTCAAACGGTACTTTTCTGGCACATCCGCGTAGAGCTCATCTATGCTTTTTATCGCCAGTTCACGCATCATCTCTCGCTTAGTGTCAGCCACTGAATTAGGAATGTAAGGATGGCTAAGCTTGTCCAATGGTTTCACCGTTGAGAATGTACACTAACTCACAGTGGCTTCTTTAAGCTTTTTCAAATGCCTTAAATTCTCACTGCGAAAAAGTTCTTTGAGCCCTGATCGAAGTTTAACGTCGGGTTCCCTTGTTTATCTTTTATTTGGATGTTTGATTCTCTAGTTGGCGCTCGTGATCATAGGGAGGCGGAACATTCGAGACTACTATAATCGTCCCTGAGGGAGGCCGAGACCTCGCGTCGTGAAAACGGGAACGGTCCAGACTCTCGTGCTTATGGTTCTAGCAAATAGCTTCTAGCAGTATCCTTTTCAGTATAGTTACACCGTGTTTCATTTTTAGTTTTTTCTCGCCCAGTCTTTGTCTATATTTGATCGGCACTTCAACTGTTTTGAAGCCCTTCCTTTCCACGTGGTGATTCAGTTCAACTTCGATGTCGAAGCCCTCTGATTTAATAGCCCAGTCTTTGAGTATTTCCACGCGTACAACACGCAACCCGGTCAGTGGGTCGCTTAGCTCCACGCCATTAAACAAGTTGTGTGCGAAAGCCAAAAACTTGTTTCCGAAAAAGAACGAGCTACGCAAGGCCTTTGCGTCTTTTTGTCCATTAAATCTGTTGCCGCAAACCATGCCGATGTCTGGGTTTCGTTCTAATATTTCTATCATTTCTGGGACACTTTCGGCCGGGTAGGTGTAATCTGCATCGATGAGCACAGCGTAGTCCACATCGGAATCTAGTGATTCAATCGCTTTTGATATGGCGTCGCCTTTGCCTAGGCCTTCCTGAAAAACAATGTCCGCACCACAGTTTTTGGCAATTTCCACAGTTCTATCGCAGCTGTTGCCGTCAACTACGAGAATGCGTTGAGTCTGAAGGTGCTCTAGAAGTTCGTTTATAGTGGGACCTATGCCTTGTTCTTCATTTAACGCTGCGATTATCACTTGAGTTGACGGACAATGTTCAGCCGGTTGTTCTATCAGCATCAATATTTATGCACTCCTTCATTGCGTGTGAACAATATCGTATATATCAAGAGATTTGATATAAACCACATTTCTGCGACAGAACAAGTCGAAAATCGTAATGTTACAAACTGTCAGGTAGTCTGCTGCATCTTTCCTAAAGGAAACAGACCCAGAAAAGAGCAGTTTGATATTACGGTTTAGAATGTCGTTTTATAAGGGTTAAATAGGATGTTGCGCCATGTTTCTGTTGAGGAATAAGTCTTGGGATACGACTATGAGGAGTTGCTCAAGAGAGCGCGTTCACAGTTTCCAGAAGTGGGCGTGAAGAGCGAGCGTTTAGAGATTCCTAGGCTGCACTACGCGAGGATCGGAATGCGTTCAGTGATATACAACTTTAAGGAAGTTGCTGATTCTTTGGATCGCGACCCGCAGCACCTGCTGAAGTTCTTGACTGGTGAGATGGCTACAGCCGCAACTGTGCAAGGATCTAGGGTCATTTTTCAGGGAAAGTTTTCAGAAGACACCTTTGATAGGCTTATACACAGGTACCTGGAAAGTTATGTAGTGTGTCCAGTTTGCAAGCGTCCCGACACGAGAATAGTGAAAGAGAAACGTCTGTCGTTTTTGGTCTGCCAAGCATGCGGGGCAAGATCGGCGATTAAACAACTTTGAGCGCGGTTTGAGTTTTGGAAGTTTACATGAACATCAAGAAAATCGGGCGAAACACGCTGCTGGCCGTGTGCGATGCTGAAATTTTGGGCAGAACTTTGCGAGAGGGAAAGATAGTTTTCTGCGTTAAAGAAGAGTTCTACAAGGGCGCAAGAGTAAGCGTAGAAGAAGCGTTGTCCATGATAGAGAACTCCAACATTGTGAACATGATCGGGAGAAACATTGTTAAAAAGGCTATCCAAAAAGGCTACGTTCATCCAGAAGCAGTGCTTGATATTGAAGGCGTACCGCACGCTCAAATAGTGAAACTTTAACCATGCTTTTCCGCGTGTGATCAAACTCTCCAGCTATTTTCGTTTTCTGAACAGTTTAGTCTCTCCTATACTGCATACGTATTGAAACTCAGCTTCTATCTGTCGTAACGCGTCCGTCGCAATTCTAACTGTTCTCCCATGGTAATCTTTTCCACGCTTTGCGCGCGCTAATCCTTTTAAGGGTTCTAGCTCGATTTACTGTGCTGCTCGTTATGTGATTTCAGGCTCTTTAGTTGAGGGATTGTTGTCGGTTTTCTTTGCTCGGGTAGTTAGTATTTCGAAGGTTGACCATGCGTGGCAGTTGGGGCATCGTATGTGTCGCTTGTTTACGAGACGCACGGCGCTGAAGGAGCCTCCTGGAACCCATTCGTAGTCAAATTGTTTTCCACATTTTGGGCAGGTCAGTCTAGAAGTGTAATGGAGCCCTCTGACGCGTGGAAATATGAGATAAACTATGACAGCGACAACCACCACAGCTATCGGGACCGCAACTTCAACCCAGCCGAGCATGTTCATAGAACCTCCTGAAGAGCGCGATTCTTATTAGTCTTGCTCGCAGGATCGAACAACAGCTCGCAAAGTATTGGCAAATACGAACATCGTCTGCCACAAATCGTTTTTAAGGGCAAAAATACATTGATTCAGATGGAGGAGCGTTGGTGTCAGGCAGAAAATTTCAAGGCATGGCGCTGATGATTCTCTTGATTAGCGTGCTTGTTTCAGCGTGGGGCATTCATTTTTTCGCAGTTTCAGATGTAGGGTCGCAAGTTGGATCGTCTAATTCCATCGTTCTGAGCTTTAATTTCTGTGCACCCGAGATCACTGAAAACGTTTCAGGTGTTTCTGTTACGCTGTCATCGCTGCCCCAGTACGGTGCTGCCGGAGAGCCTGTTCTACCGCTCAGGTTGGTTAGAGTTTTGCTGCCGCAAGGAAAAGATTATGAAAACGTTAACGTCGTGCCGGGTTACAGACAAGTGCTCCAAGGTAGCTACAACGTGATGTATGGGCAAACGGCGATGCCTATTTCTTCGAATGTAACCGCAGTTGATAAGCCCGACGAATCCGTATATGATTCCGCAGAACCTTATCCAAGCTCGTTGTTTTCGGATTTGACGGAACAGTACGTACGAGGATACAAGATGCTCATTTTTGACATCTACCCAGTTCATTACATTCCGATGGAGGGGGAAATATACTATTTTGAATCCATGACAGTGAACGTGGCTCTGAAGGTGACAGGCGAAATATCCCCCTTGTTCAGGAATCTTCCTCAAGACAAAGCACTCGTTGCGAGTTTGGTGGATAACCCTGAAGCAGCTGATACTTACACCACGACTTCAAAACAGTTTCAAAGCAACGCTGGCTCTTCGAACCAGTACGAATACGTGCTAATAACTGACAACGCTTTAGCCGTTTCATTTCAACCCTTGGTAGACTGGAAAAACCAGGAGGGAGTAAGCGCAACAATCGTTTCCCTCGAAAGCATCATGAGCAACCCGGCTTACAACTCTGACGGCCAGTTCGGCGACGGAGATGGTAGCCCGAAATTCAACGACACCCAAGCCCACGTCAGGAACTTCATAAAATACGCCTACGTGAACTGGGGAACAGAATACGTCTTACTAGGCGGCGGTGACGACATAATCCCTGCCAGGGGCGTTTACGATTATGCTAGCGATTTCAGCAGCAATTACACGGACTCCAACATTCCGTGTGACATGTACTACGGAGGTTTGAGCGGAAGCTGGGACGAAAACAACGACAGCATATTCGGCGAGGCCGTCTACCACTTCGCAGGGCCTATGAACGCGACGGCAGGCGAAGAAGCCGACTTTTACGCGGACGTTTACGTTGGCCGAGCACCCGTTGACACTCCACAAGAAGCCGCCAATTTCGTCAGCAAGACAATAGCGTATGAACAGTCAACTCAACCAGATTATCTCAACAAAGCGTTGGCCATCGGAACAACACTTGACAACATCACCGAGGGCGGAAATGGAGAAGACGCGGTCACGGACATAATACCTCAATACACGACTACGAAGTTGTACACGAGAGATGGAACGTACAGCCCAGCAGCAGTAGTCAACGAAATGGACAGCGGCGTGAATATAGTGACTGATGATGGACACGCATACTACAACAATGTCATGGGCCTGTCAATCTCGGACGTTGACAGCCTCACCAACACGCAGTATTTCTTCGTTTACAGTTTGGGTTGCTATTCAGCAGCGTTTGACGAAGCTACAAGCGGGCCTGAACATTCCATAGCGGAGCACTTCGTGTTTGACTCGCACGGTGCTTTTGCTTACATAGGCAACTCGAGATACGGCTGGTATATTTCAGGCTCCATCAACGGACCTGGAGACCGATACATGGAAGAATTCTTCACAGTGCTAAACAGCGGCGTAAGAAACTTGGGAGCGGCGCTACAACTTTCAAAAGAAGAAGAACCCATACTCGACAGGTGGACTTGCTTCGACCTCAACCTACTCGGAGACCCAGAAACCGAAATAACCACCGCTCCTGGAACACCGACGGCTCATTTTGAAACAAACACAGACTTGCTGACCCCACCACGCATTGGCGGACTTGTCAACCTTCAAGGCACCGCGTCTGGCGCAAACTTCACAAACTATACTATAGACTTCGGCGTCGGAACAGCTCCAACGTCTTGGTCAACCACGGGAATCACTTTGCTGAACAATGGGGCTAGTCAAGTGGTTAACGGAACCCTGGCAACCTGGAACACCACCAAAGTTGCGCTCGGCATTTACACGCTTAGAATCACCGCGTTCAATTCAGAAGGTCTTGTGGGCCAAGACACTCAGGTTGTTGTCGTCAACGCGAACGCAATTCCTGTTTACATAATGGCGGATGGAAGCGTTGATCCATCAACCGCTCCAATCCAACGCATAGGAGACACGTACGAGTTAACAGCCAACATCTATAGCGACAGCGAAGGACTTGTGATTGAAAGAGGCGGCATTACGTTAGACGGAGCAGGCCACACCATCCTAGGCAGCGGAGGAGGCGCAGCAGGAATATACTTGGATGGAACAGACAACGTAACGATTAAGAACATATCGGTCGAAGCACACCTGTATGGCATCTATATGCAACAGTGCTCGGACAACACGATTATAGGAGACAGCATGGAAAACGACACTCACGGCATATTTCTCCTAGACTCCTCAAACAACAACATCATAGTTTCCAATATCACAGACAATTACGACGGCGTAAGCCTGCTATCGTCCTCTGACAGCAACAGCATAGTGGGATGCAGAATAACTGGCAACGACGGCGACCTTGGAGAGGGCATATACTTTTACATGTCTTCAAACAACCTAATCTATCACAACCTATTAGCTGGCAACAGGTTAAACGTGTACGACGCCGCGTGGGACTGTGCAGACCCTGGACTCATTTCTCCATCAATAAACACTTGGGACGCGGGCTACCCATCGGGCGGAAACTACTGGAGCGACTACAACGGCACAGACGTGAAAAGCGGGCCATACCAGAATTTGACTGGAAGCGACGGAATAGGCGACACGCCGTACGTTATAGACATGAACAACCTTGACCATTACCCCTTGTTCACCCCAGTTTTGCCTATCCACTTTATAGCCGTCACTAACGTCACGCTCTACAAGACTGTTGTCGGACAGGACTACGGTGTAAACATCACCGTCACAGTGGCAGATCAAGGCACATACGCTGAAACCTTCACGGTCACAGCCTACGCCAACACAAATTCCATCATTTCCCAAAACGTCACTCTTTCAAGCGGAACCTCCACAAACTTCGCTTTCACTTGGAACACGACAGACTTCGCATATGGCAACTACACGATAAGTGCCTACGCTTGGCCTGTTCCAAACGAAACGAGCACGGCCGACAACAATTTCACCGGCGGCTTGGTAGCTGTTTCTATCGTGGGCGACATAACGGGCCCGCAAGGTTGGCCCGACGGAAAGGTCACGATGTCCGACATAGCCATCGTGGCAAGAGCCTTCGGCTCTAAGCCCGGCAGCAGCAACTGGAACCCGAACGCCGACATCAACGGGGACGGCATAGCCAACATGAAAGACATTGCCCTCGTCGCTAGGAACTTCGGGCAGCACTACCCCTAGACTCTTGTTTTACATCGCCGTCCCCGAAGTGGTCTCAAAGCACCGAAGTTTGATACAACCTCAAGAACGCGCACTATCGACTCGACGAGACGTAGGCGATGAAAAAGAAAGAAGCGAGCACTAGTTGCTTAGAAAATCGTTCCTTTGCCACTTCGCTCATAAGCTGCGAAACTGTTGATTGTTCGAAGGTTGACACAAGTTGTGCGAGTTCAACTCGATCCGCGCCTGACTATGAAGGAATGCTTCCAAGCGGTTAGATGCCTTGGCGATTATGTCTTTTTCTGACGAACATAGTTTTAAAAGGAGGAAGCATATTTCCATTAGCAAATGTTTCGAAGGTGCTTAGTTGGGTAAGAAGAAAGTGCTGAGTGAAGGCGAACTGAACCAAGTGGTTGTTCCCTCGGCAAACGATATTTTGGGTGTGGCTATAAAGCTGCTTGGTTATGACCGTATTCTAGTCAAGTGTCAGGATGGTAACGAACGTTTGTGCCGCATTCGTGGAAAGATGAAGAGGCGGGTCTGGATACGTGAAGGAGACGTGGTCTTGGTGTCGCCTTGGGATTTTCAGTCTGACAAGCGTGGGGATCTGATTTGGCGTTACACAAAGGCGCAGGCAGAAACCCTTCGCAGGAAGGGTTATATCACGATATAGTTCTGAAGTATTCACCTCTTCCTCTTACGTTATCAAGGTCTTTTTCTTGAGAAGCTCGCAAGCACGTTAAACGTTGACAAACGTAAAGTCTGTATACAAAAGCATCAACCAAACACCCCAAAAATAGTGGATCGCGCGGCAGACATCGCGCTCCGAATGCAAGTACCTCGCACCCGTCGGCCATTGGTTGGCCTTATTGGCTTTTTCCATCAATATTAATATAAACCAAGAATGGTAATAACAAAGAAAGAAAAAAGGGGAACTTGATGAGCAGGCAACGAGCGCAGAAAGCTGAAGACAAGCTAACAAGGCAAGAGCAGAGCTACGAGCGCAATCAGAAGATGCTGACCAAAGACTTTTCATCTGACCGAGCGGTTCTTGAAGAAGTTTTTGATCGCTCAACCCTGATGGTAGTATACGAGCTCATGAACAAGGGAATTATCAACGAGATTCACGGTGTCGTGAAAGCTGGGAAGGAGAGCCGAGTCTACTGGGGAAAAACCAAGGAAGGAAAAGAGTTAGCCATCAAAATCTACCTGATTGTCTCAGCGGAATTTCGCAAGGGCCTCACGAAATACATTGAGGGAGACCCTCGATTCAAAGATGTGAAGCATGACACACGTTCGCTCATTTTCGCGTGGGCCCAAAAAGAGTTCAAAAATCTGGAGCTCGCGTCGCGTGCCGGAGTGAGGGTTCCAAAGCCTATTGCCGTGAAAAACAACGTACTTGTCATGGAGTTCATCGGCCTAAATGGAAAATGCGCCCCGTCGCTGAAGGAAAAAGCTCCGAAAAACCCTGAGAAACTCTACAAAACTCTTCTGATATATATGGAGAGACTTTACAAGAAGGCTGAGCTAATCCACGGGGACTTGAGCGAGTACAACATCATGGTGTTGAGAGGAAGACCTGTTTTGTTTGACGTCTCGCAAGCGGTTCCGCTTGTTCACCCCATGGCGGATCTTCTTTTGCAAAGAGACCTGACCAACCTGAACCGATATTTCGGTCGACTCGGAGTCAAGGTTCTATCGGTTGAGGAGAGCTACCGGAGGCTTACCAGTCGTGGCAAGAGCTAATACGTTTCTGAAGATTCCGAGAGAACGTGTGGGCGTCCTAATAGGGCCAGAAGGAAAAACGAAGAAACACATCGAGGACAAACTTGGTGTAGAGCTTCAAATTGATAGCGAAGCTGGCGACGTATCAATCGCCATGGCAGAGAAGGCTGAAGATCCATCAATGCTCTTCAAGGCAAAAGACCTCGTAACCGCGATAGGAAGAGGGTTCTCGCCCGAGCATGCTTTTCGGCTGGTGCGCGACGAAGAAGCCATGCTAGACCTAATAGACTTACGAAGCGCTTTCGGCAAGTCTGACGCTGACATCAAGAGAGTCCAGGGAAGAATAATCGGAATGAACGGCAAAACCCGCCAAATAATCGAAGAACTCACAGACACTAGCGTGTCCGTCTACGGCCACACAGTAGGCATAATCGGAACCATCGAGCAAATCCAGATTGCCAGAGAAGCCATAGAGATGCTCATCAAAGGCAGCATGCACGGCACAGTATACAGGTTCTTACACAGAAAACGGAGAGAACTCAAAAAGAAAAAATTCGAACTCTGGGAAAAGCCGCCAAAAGAGAAGTAGGCACCCTGCAAACCATCTACTCCGCCAACGAGAAGATTGACCAAGCCATAGGCCACGATTCACGTACATTGCAAGTTTCTGTATACAAAAGCATCAACAGAGAACCCTCGTTCCGGCCATTCCATAGGTATTCGATGTAGGTTGAGTGAAGAATAAAGAACGGATGCTTTTGTTTCCGAATGTTCTTGATGTCTCAGATTGACTGGCGGCAAACGCGCGCGCCAATGAGACCGCTCCTGAAAAAAATGCAGAAAAAGAAAAGAGGACATTATAGGGTAGAGCGCGCGCTCATGCTGAAAGAGGAATATCAGCGGCCGCGCAGATTTGGAATAAATTTGGGCATAATTATGAAAAACCCCTTAATAACTCACGAGTCATAGGCACATTTGGAGGCTGAGACGAATGAGCAACGCCCCATCCCTCCAGATGGACTCGTGGAGACCCGGAGAAGGTGAAAAGCATTTTTTCTCTCTTTTCTCCTCCCCTATTCCTACTCCGGGATCTTCCGAGAACCTGAACAAGTGGGCGCGCTAATATAACACGCGCTCAGTCATCAAGTTTCGTACCGCACATTGGGCATTTAAGCGGATAATTGTCTTTGCTCATCATTCTTATTTCACAAAAAAGGCGCGCGCTCTAGTACGTCGTCTGCCGACCGAAGTACCTAGCTATTAGAGCCATGTCTTCCATATTGACTGTGCCGTCCCCATTAAGGTCTGCAGCTGGGTTCCAGTTTGGACTGTTTGGAGTGGAGCCGAAGGCGCTGGCAACCAATGCGACATCTTTCAAATCGACTATTCCATCGCCGTTTACGTCGCCTTTGAGTCTGACGGTTATGTTACCGTCGGTGTAGACGTCCGAACCCGTGGGTATTGTTGCCACAGCCGTCAACGTGTAGGTTCGGGGCGGTATCCCTATGGTGACCCAAACAAACGTGTGTGTGAAGTTTTGTCCAACGTCCAGCTGCACTGGGATCGAGCTTATGAGGAGGTCGGCCGTTATGTTGTAGTAAAGGTAGACCCAAGCGTCTTCGGGGAAGTCTCCGACGTTCTCGACTGTGACGCTGATGTTGGCGCACTCGTGCGGAATCACCGGTATGTCCTGGTATGTCCATGGCGGTGCCGTGACGTTTGTCACGATAACTTCATGGCTCCGCGTGAGTTCTATGATTGAGTTTTGTGCGTTGGAATCGTTCTGTTTGGCGCAGATTATTGCCAGAACCCCGCCTGAAGTTGGATCATACGCCGGATTTGCGTTCGCGGCGTCGACCATCTCTTGAGCAATTGTGCTAATGGGTGAAAAAGCATCAGAGAAGTGCCAAATTGCCTGTTGAATATCCATCATGGTGCCTTGCTTGTGGTTCAGGATGTAATCTATTGCAATCCAGTCGATTTTGTTCAAGGCCATCGGGGGAGATAGGCTGGAATACAGCAACACGTTGTGAGGCACGCCTCTGGTCATGTTTACCGACCGGTCAACGCACCAACCGGTGTAAGTACCATTATTCACGTCGAATCCTCCCGGGACTCCGCTAAGCGTAGATATGAAGTAACTGTTTGTTCCGTTAACGACCGTTAGTTGAACCTGCGTTGATGGCAAACTAGGCCATGCATTAGCAGCTACGGTAATCATCAATATCCCAGAAAGCACTAGAAAACTCATTACAGGCAGTGCGAGTTTCTTTATTTTCAATTCTCCTTCCTCACTCGCAGTCTGCTGCGCACGCGCTCGATAAAATCCTCTTCATGTTCATTCTACCCTCTCCCAGTGGACAACCATCTTATTTCTACTCTTGCCACGCATTAATGCGTTATGGAACTATCCTCTATTACATCTGGAAATAGGGTTATATCTCGATAGGGTCGTACTAAATGCAAAACTGGCGTTCCGCGCGCGCTGGTGAAAGCAAGGTCCGCCACAATGGAAAGGGCGAGTTTTGAAGGTTAAAAGCAGTTTGTCAATACGTCATTCCTGAGAAATAGAGAGAGACCAAGGTAAAAGTGAAACTCAACACATCATGTTTATTCGTTGCAGCAACCGACGGGATGTTATGCGGTTAATCATCGCCCCTCCGAGCTCAGTGAATGTGAAAAAAAGGTGGGTGCTTAACTTGAAGTTAAGCTTAACAGTTGCAGTTGAAAGTCCGCATTCTCGGTTGTTGGCCCGGTCTTCTCAAGCATAAAGCAGACGAACATTGTCGCGTTCGGTTGCAAACTTGCGCTGTGGGGTGCGGGCTGACTTGTACTCGGTAGTATAGCGTTGTTGATGTACCAGGTTATTATCTGGTCAGTGGTGTTTGCCGGACACAGGTTTATTGTGAAGCTGCTGACGGTCTCATCGCTAACCCATAGGTTGGCCGTGCCAATGTTTGTTCTTGCTGAAACTATAATGTCTGACAGGTTTGGCACGTAGCTAAGCGAGTAGGGCACGACAATGCTTGTTTGTCCGCGCGCGCTAACCAACTCAAAGAAGACCTCGACCTGATTCAGAAGGCCCTCAAAGAATAGCGAACTTTTTTTATTCATAAAGCCAGCTCCGCACTCAAGATCACAATCATCTTGAATTCATGGGGGCCAGAGTCTTCATCGCCAGCCAAGGAAACCTTACTTTTGGCTTGCATAAAAGGTTTATAGGCGTCAGGCTGAGCAGTGAGTCCGTCATGCTAAGACACATTCAAGTCGTTCCCTTGGCTGCTGAGAGTTTCGGCGTCAGATCCATGTGCACGTACGTTGAAACCAAAGACGTAAAGATCCTGCTGGATGCAGGCGTGTCCCTGTGCCCGTTCCGCTATGGTTTGCCACCGCATCCCGGGGAGTTCAGGGCCATCATCGAGGCTCGTCGGAAGATTGCTGAAGCTGCGGTGAAAGCTGAGTATGTCACTATAAGTCATTATCATCACGATCATGTTACGCCTTCGTTTGAGGACTGGCTTTGCAATTGGACGCAGGCTAATGACACTGCGAGGCAGATATACGAAGGCAAGAAAGTTCTGGCGAAAAACCCCAAGGAGTACATTAACTACAGTCAACGGGAAAGAGGCTGGCTTTTCCAGAAAACAAGCGGAAGATACGTTTCGACCTTTGAAGTCGCTGACGGAAAAAGCTTCACAGTTGGAGGCACGAACATCAAGTTTTCGGAGCCCGTCCCTCACGGACCTGAAAACTCTGAACTTGGGTGGGTTCTCATGACAACCATAGAATCTCAGGATGAAAGGTTCCTCTTCGCGCCCGATATACAGGGACCCATGTCAACGCACACTCTTGAAATAGTCCTCCACGAAAAACCACAACTCCTCATGGTAGGCGGCCCACCTCTCTACCTCACAAGCTTCAAGATCAGCGAAGAACAAGCACAAAAAGGGCTAAACAGTCTGAAAAGAATCGCAGAAACAGTTCCACACGTGATCCTTGAACACCACCTCTTAAGAGACGAGAACTGGCGCGAAAAAGCAACCGAAGTCTTCTACAGCGCCTACAAATCCGAACACACTCTTCAAACAGCCGCAGAATTCATGGGCGCACAGAACACCTTCTTGGAAGCTGCAAGGAAGAAACTGTTCAAAGAAAACCCTCCGCAAAAAAACTTCGAATCCTGGATGCACTTGAACGAGGAAACAAAGAAACACACCAAACCACCCCTTTGACGAATTCTCGCTCAATCTCAAACCGGATGAACATCGCACACCCCAAAATATCAATGATCATTCGCGAAAACAGTGAGGGCCGGGGCTGGGATTTGAACCCAGGCGCTAGGCTCCACAGGCCTATGGGCTACCAAGCTACCTCACCCCGGCCGCCTTTTATTGACTTGGTATGCTTTTCAAGTTCCCATTCATTTGGGTTTCCTCAGAAATATGAAGTTATCCTTTATGTAAATATGTTCAAATGTGCGCGCTGGTCATGCGGCTACCAATGGATTCGGTGTTCTCTGCGAACTCTTAGTTGCCGATCCTGCATTAGCTCAGAGAGGTCTGTCCGTTTTCTTCTCTATGAAGAGCTCTCCGTTCACTACTCTCAGGCTCAGATTGCTCTCTTTCCACTTGAGGTATTCTGGATATGAGACGTAGGTCCTTGCTCCTTCCTTCGTCTGGACCAGTCTTCTAACAGCGATGCTGAAATCTACTCCATCACGCTTGGCAATTTGAACTAACACCTTCTCGATTGAAGGGCGCGCACTCTTGGGTGTGAGATCAGCCTTGATGGAGCTTAGCAGCACTTTATAGGTCCCCTCCTTTTCCTTAGCTATCGCACTCACTAGGTCCGAATACTTACTGACTCGTTTCTGACTCTTGGATTCCGGTACCGCTTTTACCTTCTCATACAGCTTAGGTTTCCTAGTTTTCTTGGCTCTTGCTTTCTTTCTTCCCTTCAGGAAATCCTTCATCACTAATGGTTTCTCGAAAACATCCTCGCTCATACGGACACGAACACATCAACATTGTATTTCAATATATAAAAGACAAACGGCCCAAAAACAGTCGAGAGGAGCAAAACTGCGCTGGATTTCAATTTGCAAAATTAGCGCGCGCGAATAGACAAGCGTCGCAGGTGAATCGGATTTGGAATACAGACAACATGCCGGGAGCGCGTCTGACGCATCTGTGATTGCGCGTTCGCTGTCCAAAGACGCGTCTACATCGTTGGTTTTGCGTTTTTGACGGTGAATAGCAATAAGCATTTAACTGCTTTCAGCTCTTCACCGACATAGAGGAAACGGCTCTTATGCGTGAAGCGCCCAAGGCCCGATTTACCGGAAGAGTTCTTCTATTTGTCGGCATCGGACTTGCGGTGTTTGCCATTTACCTCTACTATTTGATAGGCACCGTAAACGTTTTCGATGCAATCAGACACACAAACTATCTTTTGTACACCTCGGCCTTTGTTGCTTTCTTGGCAAGTGCATTGTTCTACACAATGGCTTGGCGAAGTCTGCTGTTCAATCTCGACATTAAGACAAAGATTCGCGAAGCCCTGCTGTTTTCTTGGGCAGGCATGTTTTTTGACAGCGTCGTTCCAGATCCAGGCTGGAGTGGAGACATCACCAAGGCCTACATGCTGTCAAAGTCTTCTGGCCAAGAACCCGGCAGAATCATGGCCTCCGTCGTCAGTCAGAAAGTTATCGTAACAGCGGTTACGATGGGCAGCTTGATTTTTGGTCTAGCTCTCCTCAGTTTCGACTACAAGTCTTCAGGCATTGTTCTTCTATTCGTGACAGTCGTCTTGCTCCTAACAGTCTTTGCATTCTCCATGATTCTATACTTGAGCGCTAACGAGAAGGCAACAGCAAGGATACTTGGCTGGATTATTCGCGCCGGATGCTTCATTCTGAGGGATCACTGGGACCCCCAGGACTTCCGGAATAAAGCGGAACAACTGTTGAAAAGATTTCATGAAGGAATACGTACTTTAAGTTCCAATCCCAAGGCCCTAATTCGGCCGATTTCACTATCTCTCCTCGCTTGGGGTTTTGACATTTCAATAACTTTCTTAACCTTTGCTTCACTGGGATACGCCGCGCCACTTGACAAAGTCCTCATCGTGTATGCCCTTACGGGAAGCCTACAAGCCGTAGGAGTGTCCTTCCTAGGCTTCACCGAAATTATAGTGAGCGGCTCTTACACTGTGCTTGGCATCCCCGCAGCCATCAGCGTCTGGGCAACCCTGTTAACGAGAGTGGTAACCCTTTGGTTTAAACTAATAGTGTCTTATTTTGTTTTTCAATGGGCAGGCATCGGATTACTATTAGGAAATAGCAAAGAAAAGAAAGAAGCTCAGCAGAAAAATCAACTTGATTTCACAGCATCTGAAATTTCGAAGTCTTGACGAAGTATAAAAAGACCTGAGCCGTGGCAACCCACAGGTTCCTCTGGACAAGCCTAAGGCTTCAATTTAGCGTGTCGATAAGGAACTATGCGGGCGATTACCCATTTTTGGCGAAGTTGTTCTTTGAAAACGTCGTTAAAATATCATTAGATCCTAAGCTTAATCGCTCGAACAAATGTGGATCTTACACAATTTGATAAAAAACACTCAAACTCTGAAATTCTGATATCATGCAATTGAACAGAATTGTTAAATCGGCACGTTGAGTTCAGTGAAGAAAAGGCAAAGACATATACGAATAGAATCTATCGCGCGCCTTTAGTATCTATTCAGGCCCAAGACCCAAAAGACATGAACCGCATGTGCCCTTCCGAAGATCGAGAGTTAACAGCTGCTCAACGAGGACAAATGGCCTTTATCACGGGCCACAGTACAATGTTGTCCTAATCGCATTCTTCGCGATTTGGAAATAATGCCGCCCTTCGGCCTCAACAATTCCTTCGTGGAAAAGCTTGAAATTGGTAAGTGGACAAGCCAAACTGCACTAGGAGTTGGAAGAAAAACAACAGACTAGCCCTTAAGGCATGCTTCGCACCGAAAATTCTCGAAGCTTATAAACAAGCGGACTCCCAGCAGAAACATCCATCTCTATTACTTCGGCAGCGCTACTGATGGCTCCCATTCTGTCATGAGCGGCCAGAAGAATCACGTTCGATGGTAACGATCGTATCCTGCCAAAAGGTACCACAATACTATGGCAGATTCAGGACGCGCGAAAATCACCGAATACACAAAACTTGCAGAGAACAATTAAATAACCGCAGAATTTCACTGACGAAATGCGCCAAAACCATCAATTCAGCCGTGGAACGTGAAGTTTGAAGAGTAATTTAAACGAAGCAAGAGATGCCTGAAAAATTCCTCAGGAACACCGATGCTGGGAAGGATGTTGCACAATTTTGAGGTTTAGCAGAGTTTAGCAAAGACGTTTTAGCCAATCCGCTTCATTCTTTTCAAACGCTGTGAATAATCAAAATCGGAAAATGCCTGACGAAACTTTGGGTGAAGCCATACTCTTCGGAAAGCATAAGCCGGATATCGATGGTCCAGAAGGCTCCGATCAGTTTAAGGTATCTTCCTCGCATTTACTCCTTGAGCCCATCTAAGGTTCGCCCATGATTTGAACGGTCACTGTCCGTCTCCTTGGGTATACATCAGTTTCCACGAACATTAGTGACTGCCAGGTTCCAAACTCTACATGACCGTCAACGACTGGAAGGGTTTTGTCCGGAGGTAGCAGAATCGATCGCAAGTGTGAGTGGGCGTTGGACGGGTGAGCATAGTTAGCGTTCTTTGGAATTATCGTCTCAAGGAATTTTCTGATGTCCTCCAGCAAGCCCTGTTCGTTTTCCGTCAATATAATCACTCCAGTAGCGTGTGGCGCAAACACGTGTACGATTCCGTTACTGATTCGTGACTTTGCAACGGCGGCTTGAATCTGGTCAGTCAAGTCTACGAATTCTATCTCTCCCTTCGTGGCAAAGCTGATGTTAACGTTGAAAATCTTAAAGTCTGCCAAGTCAGCTTCACTCCAAAAGCTTCGTCATAATCACTTCATCTATGTACTTGCCTTGCTTCAAAAACTTCTTCGGAATCAGACCAGTCTGCCTGAACCCCACCTTCTCATAAACGTGTATCGCTCGCTTGTTACTTGCATAAGCGGTAAGAGTCAAAATCTTTATGCCCATTTTTTTGGCATGCTCAAGCAAGACTCGTATCATGGCTGTTCCGATGCCTAGCTCTCTGAAATCCTTCTTAATCACTATGCCAACCACGCCGACATGCTTCTGAAATCCACGTTGCCGATTGATATCGGAGGACGCAATGATTCTCCCTTTGACCTCAGCAACTAGGAAAAAGGTGCTACCTCTTTCTATTTGAGTCAGAAGTCTCGAAAGCCAATCGATCTCCTCTTCCCTCGAAACCTTCTCATCTCTGGCTATGTCAGCCCCCTCGTCGACAACCGAGTTGATTAGCTCCAGCAGATCATCCAGATCCTCCCACCTAGGAGTTCTTAAAACGACTATGCCTACCCTTTTGACTGAAAATTTTCCCGCGATTTGTCCAGTTCTCATAAGCTAAACCTAGGTCAGAACACTGCTTAAAACTTTTCAAAGCCCGCCTCTAGTCTCCAAGAACACCCATAAGTCGAAAGTTCGTTGATGCTTTTGTATACAGCCTTCCCAGTGAAGAAGCGCTGGTGAAATGTTGAAACCATGAGTAATACACATGCAACCATAATCACCAAGCAGGGAAATCCGCATCTGAGAAGAGCAAAAATATTGCTTGCATAGCCTACTGTAGAGAGTGAAACATGCTGCACTCAGGAAAAACCGTCGAGAAAAGAGGATGTTTAGTCTCAGAGCACCAAGTGCAAAACGCTGGTGAGACGCAAGAATCAGCTTCCTGTAACGTATACAGAAGCATCAACTACCAGCCTTTATGTGCTGCCGCAACGACAATCGAAATAGGTGAAACAAAAACGGTACCCATAGAACTTTAGAATGTTCAGCGTTCCTCTTTTTTGCAACTTGCAATTTTTCGATATTGGCCAACCAGTGGCGTCTTGTCACTGAGCATTAGAACTGCTTGGCAAAACTCTGTGTACTAATGATTGTCAAAGAAAACGTGGCGAAGGTTCGAAGTAACCCCGAAGTATGGGCAGAAGCTTTCGCATGGAGATTTTCGCCGGTTTTTCTATAAGGCCGCGGTCAACTCCATGCCCAATGCCAGAAAGCCTAGCAGAGCTAGTTAAAAACGGTTCCTTTTTGAAATTAGGGCCTGAATAGGGCTTTCTGATTTTGTGCGAGAGCTGTAGAAACAGGATATTTTTCTGAAGAGCTGGCTTCGAACAACAACAGGTTCAAAACGTGGTACTGCCTGAAAAAGAGGCTGGTAAAACAGGCCAAATGGAAAAAACGTCGAGTCGAAAGCTCGTTCCGAACGCCAGCCAAAAGCTGCACTTCTGTGGTCTGACTGGGTGTGTTATCAGTTTCCTCTATATTGCAGATTTTGAAATAACCGCTTTAATTCTCAAACAGAACGTTCTAACAGTGAAAGATCACAGCAGGTGGCATGTTGTCTATCGACGGTTTCGAGAACGACGTTGAAACGCTCGAAAGGAACGTCAACGGAAGAAAAGTGAGAGTGCAATGGGACTGGGGGGACTTCAAGAGCACCGAAGATTTTCCAATAGACGATAATCTGATAAATTGGGCAATAGGACAGGACCAAGCTCTCAAAGAATGCTTCCTGTGCCTGGACGAATGGGTGCACAAACTCAAATGGCTAGAAGAAAACAAGTGGTACGAAAACTGGAGCAATGCAACGGAATCAGATCCGACCGTCAAAATCAGTCCAGGACCTTACCTGCTCCTGCTTGGCGATCCTGGAACGGGCAAATCACTCATCGGCAAAGCGCTAGCTGAAAAACTCACCCAAGTCTACGAGGAAAACGGTATAAAGCTGTTCGACGCCGTGTGCTGGAAAAACCAGGCACTACCGAGTCAACCCAAGATATCCATCCACAAAGCAGGAGAAGGAAAGAAGATTATCCAGAAAGAACAGCTCAGGGATCTCAAGAAAAAATTCCTGACAAAAGTGGGTTTCAAGGTCCTGATGGTATTCTTGATAGTGATTGGCCTGTTTCTAATAGGGCTTGGATTCTACTTTATGCTCCAAGCTTGGCAAATATGGGGAGGACTGAGCGCCGCTCTTCGCAGCGACTACAGTGGTTTCTCAGATTTCCTCGTACAAAGGTTCGTAGGCCTCGTACCATTAACATTCATACCTGGTGGAAGTCTAATCTTCTTCGGTGTCTTTCTCTGGTGGTTCTCGAAAATAGGAGGCATGGGAAATATGAAGGGCATCGGCGGGGCTCAACAGACAGACGTTCCGAAACTCATCGTTGACAACAGCTCCGGCCACGCGCCATTCATAGACGCAACAGGTCACAAGAGCGCCCAACTCTTCGGGTCAATCGCATGGGATCCATACCAAACAGGAGGCTTGGGAACACCCGAACACCAAAGAGTCAGCGCCGGAGACGTGCACGTCGCCTCCCTAGGCATCTTGTACATCGACGAAATAAAAAACCTCGACCCTGAAGAAGCTGTGACACTCTTGACCGTGCTTGAGGACGGAAAACTTCCAATAACTCTGCGTAGCAGATTCGGCGGCAGCGACACAGCAGCCATGGCGGTCTCAACACAACCAGTTCCTGCAATAACATTCCTCGTCGGCGCGGGCAACTTCGACAGCATAGGCCAGCTTCACCCAGCATTAATGGACAGAATCTACGGGTACGGCAAAGTCGTCAGAATGAACAATGATATGCCCAACACGGTAGAAAACCGACGCAGATACGTGCAGTTCATTGCCCAAGAAGCAAAACGATTCAACCTGCCTCCCTTCAGTCGAGAAGCATGCCTCGAAATAGTTGAAGAAGGCAGACGGAAAAGCGACAAGAAAGACGCGTTGACAACCCGTTTCAGAACCCTAATCTCCATAATAAAGACCGCTTCAACACTTGCAAGCAATGAAGGGAGCAAGAGTGTTGAAAAAAGACACGTGGTGGAAGCCGTCGGGCAACACTGCAAGACCATTCAGAGGCAAATGCTAGAGCACGACATGAACGAAAGAGGCAAGCTCTTGGAAATAAAGCCGGAAGGAGTTAAACTCGGCCAAATCCACGGCCTGGCTGTAGTCAAAGATCCTTACAGTGGCGAAATGACAGGCAGCGTACTAAGCGTGAAGGCTCAGATGGTCAAGAGAAGTGAGCTCCCAAGAAACTACTCTTTCAAGGGCTACTACAAGGTCACAGGAGTGGCTAAGGGCCAAAGTTTCATTTCGGACAGTATCGCCAAGGTCAGAAGCGTAATATTGCAAAAATACGGAGCCGACATAGCCCAAGACTACCTGACCCATATTGACTTTGCTCAATCCTACGGTGTGGACGGACCATCGGCTGGAGTATCAATGACGATTCTTCTGTGTTCGCTCGTGGAAGGAAGACCCGTCAGACAAGACGTAGCGGTAACAGGGGAAATCAACCTAGGCGTCGGAAACTCTATCAACGTGACGGCTGTGGGTGGCGTCAACGAGAAAATAAAGGCTGCAGAAGCTTGGGGCTTCAAGAAGGTAGTTATTCCACAGAAGAACTTCGAGAATTCCATCGATGTCAACGACTACACGATAGAAGTTGTGCCAGCCGCAACTCTCGACGACTACCTGAAAGAATGCCTAGTCGACAAAGCAATGCTCAGAGTCCCAGTTCAGACTTATAAACACAGGAATCTTAGAAGCACACAGAACTGAAGAAACAGCAAACACATCTAGGCTGCAAATCCTTTGGACTGGGAGAAAAGCTATCAGTGAAGCAGGTTGACAAGGATGCTATTCGCAGATGGCGAAAGAGAGGCTTCTACGCTGAAAATGCTCTCGTAAAACTCTTGCAGAAAAACGGCTACAGCGCTGTACGTGTTCCGGTCAGCAATCCAAGCCTCAATCCTCTGCCCGACGTAATGGCAAGAAAGAACTCGGACATGTACGCTTTTGAAGTTAAAAACGCAAAGTACTACGCGTACTTTCCTAAGCAACAGATCGAAAAACTCTTCAGATTTCTGAATGAGCTCATTCCAACCGACGAGGGACACAAGCATGCCGTGATAGCGGCGCATTTGGGCAAAAGGTGGATATTCAAGGAAATCGGTTGGCGAGATTACACAAAAGATAGGCTCCCGGAAAAAGCAAGAATTCTTAAGCGAGACAGGGGAAACTTTGAGATAACAGAAAAAAAGAAAACAATCGGACCAAAGATCGCTGTAAACATCGGCCCAAGCGCGGAAAAGGGACACGACCGTCCAGAAATCTCCGCGTCGCATAACGCAGAGGTTTCGAAAAGCACGTGCTAGAATAGAATGGTTTTTGCTAGTGTGCAGCCCAGCCTGAATAGAATGGTGTCTATCGCAACCTTCATTTTGATGCTCTTGCTTTGTTCACTCACGAAAGAAGAAGAGTTGCCGTAAATGGAGGATACCATAACCGTAATTTCAGCATCTTCCTTGGGCAAAGTTTACGAAGTAAACAGCATCAAGGTTGAGGTTCTAAAAGACATAGATTTTGAGGTCAGAAAAGGAGAATTCACTGTTCTCGGCGGTCCTTCGGGCTCAGGAAAGACGACGCTTCTGAACATTATCGGCGGCATCGACAAGCCGACAAGCGGAAAAATCATCGTCTACGGAGAAGACTTGGCGACCCAGAACGAGGATTTCCTGGCGGGTTTCCGATGCAGTAATGTCGGGTTTGTTTTTCAATCCTACAATCTCGTTTCAACACTGACCGTTGCCGAAAACGTTGCATTTCCGATGGAGTGGTCTGGGAAGAAAGAAGAATACATAAGAGAACGCGTAACTGAGCTAATGGGCCTCGTGGGTCTGCAGCACAGAACAGAACACTTCCCGTTTCAACTGAGCGGTGGTGAACAACAACGCGTTGCCTTTGCCCGTGCGTTGGCAAATGATCCGCCCTTGCTTCTTGTAGACGAACCCACTGGAAACTTGGATATGAAAACGAGCGCAAAAATCATTCAGATACTCTCAACACTGAAGGATGATGGAAAAACCATGATCGTCGCAACCCACGACGAACGTATATTCGAGCTAGCTCATCAAAAGCTATGTTTGGAAGATGGCAGGCTGATTAGTGAAAATGAGTGAAACTTCTTTTTCAATCAACGATCTCCTTCGGAGAAAGATGCAGACGAGCTTGGTAATCCTAAGCCTGACTCTATGTGTCGCCTCGACACTTTTTCTGCTTCTCTTCGCCCAAAAGATGGGCTTTGGTATTTCATCAGCAGTCGAGGGCAAACTCACCGCTGGTTTTTCGCAGATGTTTTCTCCATTCTTAACGCTTCTCGTGATTCTGATTATTGCAGCTGGAATTGTGATGATTTCTTTCACCGTTTTTATCATGATGTCACAACGGACAAGAGACATTGGATTAATGAAAGCGGCAGGATGCCCAAACGACTTGCTTTTTGGCTATTTCTTCACCGAACTCCTGGTGGTCGGCTTTGTCGGCTGTTTGGCGGGCACGATATTAGGCGTTCTAATGAATATGGCTTCGACGAGCCTCCTGAACAGTCTTGGTTTGCAGTTCCCGCAACAAACGACTAGCCTTTGGACACCGTTTGCAGTGTTCATCGCGTTCTTTGCGCTTTCGCTCGTTCTAGGCGGTGCACCGGTTCTTTCAGCGATTAGGGTTGAGCCTGCACGAGCCCTTTCACCAGCGCATTACCTTGGACTTTCAAAAGAGTCCGGCTTCAAAATCATGTCAAAATCCGGCGTTTCCCTGAAAATCGCAGTGAGAACCCTCGTCCGGCGCAAATCGGCCACGATCAGGATTGTCCTCTGCCTGAGCATCGTTTTCCTCTTGGTTACCGTGGGCGTCGCTGGAGGGCTAATCGCTGAAAACACCACCAGAGGCTGGGTTGAGAATGCTGTTGGAAGAAACGTGCTGTTAGTAGCCTATCCAGCCATGATCAACCAGTACAAGCTGTTGCTCTCAGAATTCTACGAAGGACAACAGTCCCTCCAATTCAACTACACAGACGAAAAATATTTAATCCCCTCCAATATTTCCAGCCAATTGCTTTCCACAGACGGAATCACAGGTATCGACGCCCGTTTGATCTTGGAGGAGCCAGTTCAAGAAGTCCAAGGAATGATCCTTGGAAACAGCACAGGCGAAACAACGTTTGTCGGTGATAGTCGCCAGGGGGAATCCCTCGTCGTGGGCGTCGACCCAGGGAACGTGCTGAATAGTTGGTCGATGGACGGCAGGTTTCTAGCCAATAATCAAGCGGCAGAAGCCGTAGTCGGGGACAGTATCGGCCAAAAACTGTTTTCCGAGCCTCTAATAGAGAAAATCAAAATCTTTAACGAGAGTCTCAATGTAGTTGGCGTCTGCTTCGACCCTATTAACAATGGAAACATCACGTACGTCCCTCTTGCGACGCTACAGGCTATTTCAGGCGTGCCAGGAACTAACGTGCTCATGGTCAAGATTGACTCTTCAATGAATGAAACCGAAGTCTTGAATGAGGTGAACGCGACTGTTGCAAAAGCGGGTTTAGAAATTTACGAGCTCAACGAGTCTGCAAACAAAAGTGTTGGGTTCCTTAATTTCCTCTGGTCGACGATTATGTTTCTACCTCTGTTCACTTTGATTGCTGCATCCTTGAGCCTGCTAGGTTATGTTATGCTAACTATAAATGAACAGCGACAGGAATTCGGCATCCTCAGAGCGCTGGGCGCTAGGCCCATAACCGTCCTCGGTATCGTTTCCGCGCAAAGCCTAATAGTGCTACTGGGCAGTTACGCAGTTGGAATCGCCTTCGGAGTAATCACCACTCTACTAATTTTGGTGCAGCAGCCGATCGTGACGACTTACACGGTCCTTGAAATAGCCGGTTGGCTTCTTCTGGCCTTAGGCGTAACCTTCGCTTCAAGCGTTTACCCAGCAATAAGGTTCGCAAAGAAACCCCTGCTAGAGACCATTACACAATCTTGAGATGCGGCTGTACCTTCTCGATCCTCCTCAACGAGTCCGAGCACATTGGAAGTTGAACGAGAAAGTCCTGCAGTTGCAGAATAGGAACGACCGGTGTCCCATCATAAAATTTGAAACTCGTGAACACCAACGACACCACAACAGGAACAAATGTCATCTCTTCCCACGACGCACACTCAACTCTGACCTTTTGATTCGGGACAAACTCGGAAAAAGCCACCGTCCGCTTCACCTGTTCATCAACAACTCTCCTCAGCTTTGATGGATACAGGCCTCGGCGCCAGTGCTTACAGTCCACACAGACAACAAGCGGTCTGCGAGAACCGATTATGTCCATCTCCCAGCTGCGTCCGCCCTGCCTGAACCGCAAGTTAAGCTTCACTGTGTAACCATGCATATCGAGCGCAGCAGCAGCTAAACGCTCGAATTCTTTCCACTCCAAAAAACCGCTAACTCGCTCATAATCGGCACCTAGCTGCAACGCACGCACGGCTAGGCTAACGCGTTGTAAGGTACTGGTTTGCAAGAATCCATCGCGCAAATAAACTAAACCATCTTTCTGTAAAGTTCGGAGCAATCTCTCCCATGTTCTTGATGGAAGTCCTGACTCTTTTTTGACAAGTTCTTGTAAAACGGGTTCGCCCTTAGAGAGTTCTAGAACCGAAATTATCACTTCTCTCAAAAGTTGCATGGTTCCGAACTCCATAGTTCACATGAAAACGTAAAATAGAGCCACTTCAAACCGTCATGTAGGTCGTTTGCGTCTCTATTCGCCGGAAGCACGACTAGTGCGGACCCATGCAAGTCAGTTTCCTGCCTGTTCAATGGAGCCAACAGTAATGCACCTGGCTTAAGTCTTTCGAAGAGGATAGAGGTTGTGAATGAAATCACCCAATTTTGGCGAGTCGTCTTTCATCGTAAGGCAGCTTTCCGCATTGTTCAGTAATTGACTCACCGCATGGAAACCATAATAAGACTGCGCGAAAAAATGAAACCGTAGCGGTTGAAATGTCAAACTATGTTTCGAAAACACCAAAGTCCAGAATTTTGTACGAGAGAGCGAAGAAAGTTCTTCCAGCAGGAGTCTCCTATGGCGTACGATACTTTGAGCCTTACCCCTTCTATACTGCTAGGGCAAAGGGAAGTAAACTGTACGATGTTGACGACAACGAGTACGTGGATTTCTGGCTGGGACACACCGCTCTCATCTTGGGCCATGCACACTCGGCCGTAACGAATGCGGTGAAGGACCAGCTTCAAAAAGGTACGCACTACGGAACCTGCCATGAGTCGGAGATCAAACTGGCCGAGCAGGTTGTAAAGATGGTTCCGAACGCGAGAATGATTCGGTTCACGAATTCTGGGACTGAGGCGAACATGTATGCTATACGTTTGGCGAGGGCATATGCTGGAAAGCCCAAGATTGCAAAGTTCGAAGGCGGTTGGCATGGTGGTTATGACGCACTCCAAGTGAGCGTGAAGTACCCCTTTGACCTTCCAGAATCGGCTGGCCTAACGACCGGGGCAACGCGGGACACGATTACTTTGCCTTACAACGATTTAGAAGGAGTGAGGCAAAGGCTGAAAAGCGAAGAGGTGGCGGCCGTCATAATCGAGCCCGTTCTAGGAGCAGGTGGAAGCGTGCCCGCAGAAAGAGATTTCTTGCAAGGGCTTCGCGAATACTGTGACGAGAGAAACATACTGTTGATTTTCGATGAGGTTATTACAGGTTTTAGGCTGGCGCCAGGAGGTGCTCAACAGTACTATGGCGTGAACGCTGACATAGTTGTCTTGGGAAAGATCCTGGGTGGAGGCTTTCCCATAGGCGCGTTTTGCGGACCTACCGAAATCATGGAGCGGTTGGACAGTGTCGCGCGTCAACGTCCGTATTACTCTTTCCACGGTGGAACTTTTGCCGCAAACCCCGTAACGATGACTGCTGGCTTGGCGACTTTGAAGCTGTTGGAGGATGGCAAATTGATAAAGAGTCTGAACATGTCTGGAGCCCGAGTTAGAAAAGAACTGTTGGACATTTTCGAAAGTTGCGGACTAGATGTGCAGCTTACGGGGGCGGGCTCCATTTTTAACACGCATTTTACGAAAGAAAGGGTCAATGACGCAACTGCTGCCTTCGCTGCGGATAGAAAGAAGCTCATAGACTATTCCTTGGCCTTGATAGCGAACGGGCTCTTCTTGCTGCCGACACATAACGGTGTTTTGAGCACTGAACATTCCGAAGATGATATAGGAAAACTCTTCGAAGAAACTGAAAAATATGCTAAACATGCCCAGGCTAGCCGACTTTAATCACTTGGAAGGCGCAAAAGTGCGTGGGCGAGTATGGTCAAGCATCTGCTCAGCCTTCCTCAGGTCTACAGGAGTGTTAACGTTGAAGAAAGTTCTGAGTTCAGGGGCAAGCTGCTGCAAGACCAGCGTGGAAACGTAGCGCACAAATTGCAACCTGTCCAGCATTGCTTGCACGTTGAGCTTTCCAGCGTCCAAAGCCACACTGGAGGCTTCCAAGGCCGACTTTGTGCGGTAAACCGCCTGTAGGGGTTCTACGTAGCCGCTGGGCCATCGGGGGACGCACGCATTCCTCCCTGGGCAAAGTTCAAGCAGCAACGACAGAATATCTCTTGAGACGAAAGGCGTGTCGCAGGGGAGAAGAAGCGAGTATTCCCCCAGCGCTTTTTCGAAACCCGTGAATGCTCCAACAAGCGGACCGTGAATGTTACCCCTGTCGACCAGTATGCTTGCTGATCCATCAATGGCCCTCCTGTATTTTTCAACGTGTTCTCTACGGCTGACCACAACTATTTTCTCGTCGACAACACCAGTAACCGCATTCAGCACGTGTCTTACCAACGGTTTTTTGGCCAGCTGGAGTAACCCTTTGTCTTGACCGAACCTGCTAGACAGGCCGCCTGCAAGGATGATTGCGGAGCTGGTCAATAATGCGCTGTCTCCATCGCTGAATGAACTCTTAAGAGTGTTTCTCCCGTTGTATAATAAGTTTTTTGCACGAAATATTACTGAGTTGGAATACGCTATATAACCCAAACCCACGTTCTGCTATATCATAAGGAGAGACGAAACTGATGAGTTCAGAGGTCGTTGAACTGAACAGGATAATTTGCAACCGTTGTGAGCAGAAGGACTATGACAAGTGCAGGGCTTGCAGGATCTACTTCCTCATGAACAAAATAGCAACCAAGTAACAGCACACACAAACTGCACTAGGCCATTTTGTCTATCTTTGTAGCCATCTCTTCCAAGATTCTCGTGAAAGGATGGTCAGGCTTTTCATTTGCAAATATAGTTCCCCCTCTCGCCTTCAGAATGTCGCAGAAGCAAGGCACTATGCCCAGCAATGGAACTTGGTACACCTCATTCACTTTTGACGTTATCTCTTCCTTTCCAGCTTTCGAAGAAGCATCAAGGACCTTGTTCAGAACCACTTCGGTCTTCTTCTCAAACAGATCATACAGTTCGCGAAGCATGCGTCTTGTTCCATCGACGTCAGATCGATCGAAGGTAGTCGCCACAAGCACAAGATCAGCACTTACAATGGCGTTTATAGAGGAGTATTGAAGTCCTGGGCTCGTATCCATCAGTATGTAGTCAAAACCCTTATCATTGAGTAAAGAAGTTCTGAGTGCCAGGAGTCTTCCAAGAGCACGCATTTCCCATTTTCTGTCTTTAGAAGACATATCCCTTATAGCTTCAGTGGCAGGGTTGGCAAGCCCAACGAAGAGCTTACCACCGTTGTGAACTTTTCCGCTCAGATCCACCAATGCTTTGTCAATCTCGCATGTACCGTTTAAGTAATCATTGAGCCAGTACTCCGAATGTTCAACATTAAGCAGCGTTGCCAGACTTGGGGCGCGAAAGTCAAGGTCGAATAGGCAAACTTTCTTGCCATGTTCCGCCAACGCCGCGGCCAGATTGATCGAAAGGAGAGTTTTTCCCGTCCCGCCCTTGTACGAGTGTACAGCCACTATCCTGCCCATAGCCGTCACCCTTTAGTCTCCTTGTCAACGAAAAAGTAGGCTTTCCTGCCGTTCCTCTCCTTCTTCAGGTACCCCATTATCACCAGTTGATTCAAATAAGCGCTTTCTACTGCTCTCGCTCTCTTCGTCTGTTGGGAAATCTCGTCAGCCGTCGCACGGCCCATTCTGCAAAGCGTCATGGCAGTCTTTCTCAAATGATCCGGCATCGAGAGCAGCGTCATCACGTCCAAAGGGGCGTCAGAGAGAGTCGGCTGCAAATCTTTCCTCCCATGTTTCTGCAATTCAATCATTACTTCTATCTTCTCATTGAGGCTCTCTAAGTGATCGCGAATCTTCTCCAGAACCTGCAAAGGCCTCTTGCCCACAATTTCCGGGTTGGACAATGCTTCTTCCTCGTTCATCTTACGCGTCTACGATATGGTAGATGATGAGCGGTTTATTAAGTCTTACGACACAAACATAATTATTCACAAAACAAATGGTCAAGATAAATACATGCTCATGGAAACATGCCAAATCAGTAACTGGTTCACGCGAATGCAAAAACATGCAGATAGCCTCATGAAAAGGACTGAGAATCGAAGAAAGGTCGAGATTCATTTTGAAATAGAAAAAACGCCGCTGCTTGAGGGCAACCCAAGGGCTAGTTTCTATTGTATGCTCTTTTTCTTTTCGGAGAAAAGCTTTCGTTTAGTAGGTTTAGCGAAAAAAATGGTGGGTTGATTAGTACGGTACTGGAACCCTGTTTCTGAGTTCTTCTACTATCGGCAGGACTTGTTTGAGTTCTCGGAAGTATTTGAGCACGGTTATGCCTCTTTGGGTCACGGCGTAGACTACGCGCCTCTTGCCTACCATTCTTTCTTCGACGAGGTTCTGCTTTATGAGAAAGTCTAAGTATTCTTTCAGGACGCTGCAATTAACGTTAGCCTTATACATAATGTGAGTAAGCTTTAGCGGCCCACGATGGGCTAACACCTTGAGAATGTCTATGTACATCTCAAGTTTGGAACGTCTCATCATCCAAACCTCTTTTCGCCATATTACCGCCTTTTTTATATAAAGCTTTTATGGATTTAAACTACGTCTTTTTCCTAATTACTCTACATTAGTAGCTCCTTTTTTCCTGTGCTCGAATTAACACGTTTATTCTACTTTGAAAGGCCGTGACCAAGTCGTCTAACAATATCCCTTGCAATTCCGCAGAAAGCCCTTTAATCTCTTCTTTGAAAACCTTGAACATCCTGTTACTCAAGTCGCTTCGTTGCTTAAGTGTCAATGACTGCCTCAAAGACTATCCTCCAAAGATTACCCCGATAGTGGAGTCTACCTACTTAACTCTCTTATGAACCCGAAATAAGAATTCTGGATTCACCAGCGAACCACGCGGTTGCCTCGAAAGGCGATTCTACGGCAACTGACAATGGCGAACCTTTTTATTTTCCGCCTTGTTACTTGACCTTTGCCGGATGATGAAAAGGCATTAGTTTGACATTTGGATGAGATATCAGAGTTACACGGACGGCACTAGATGAGCAACTTAACCGTCACTTTGCTTCTTTTGGGGTGTCTTTAGAATACGAAGAAATTTGAATATGATATATACACTATCATCATGGTGTCTGTTCTCAGACGTAGATTGTGAGCGTTTGAAATCACCGTGGACATTGTGCGGGAAGATGGAGCAGGGTTCCTTCTATTCGTACCGAAGCAGGTACAAAGGTTCTTTTGCACCTCTTTTTCCTTCATCTTTAGGGGCACCGGATAGATTGCTTTTGAACCCCAAAATGGCACTGGTTTTCTCGTCTTTTGTTAGGTTTTTCTTTTGAGTCTTCAACTCTTACACCGATTTCTATGTTGCTCTTGAAGCCAAGACCAAGTTTGCATTGACCGTGAATATCTAGTTTAAGAAGCCGAACTCAATATTCTGAAGATGAATCTTGGCTCAAAAGCATCTTGAACTTGCCATCCGAGCCCCAAGGCTTAGAAAACCCGCATATCCTAGCGAATCATGGTTTGAAGCTGGCAGGCTCGCCCATTATGGCTTTGCGCGCAAAGGTGATGTAGCCGGTGTGTCCAGTCATTAATGTGTGGGGCCGTGTTTTTCCCCTTTCAACCTGCATTCCGCGCATTAGGCATTCGATTGTCTCCATGCTGACGAAACCGTTTTCTTTCAGGGCTTCAGCGGTCTTGACGACTTGCTCTATTGTCGGACTGAAGGAAACTATTGTTCCGCATGGCTTCAACGCGGTCTGGGCGTGCGGAACGACCATCCATGGGACTGCCAAATCGAGTATCACGGAGTCGACGTCTCTCTCGTCTATCCCTATAGTAACATCCTTGATCTTGAGCTCGACGTAGTCAATGAGCTCAGCCCTGGTCAAGTTTTTCTCAGCAGTTTTTTGAAATTCCCCTCTGATTTCGTAACTGTACACCCTGCCTCTTGGCTGGACGTAGTGTGCCAACGCTGTGGTCAGGGCGCCAGTTCCTGTCCCAGACTCAACGACTCGACTTCCTGGTCCTATCCCGCTAAACATTACGATGAGGGCTATGTCCTTCGGGTAACTTATCTGAGTCTGCCTGGCGGACTTCATGATGTAGTCATGCAGCAACGGTTTCAGAGCCGTAAATTCAAAACCCAAGCTACTCTGAATCGTGGAACCATATTCTCTTCCTATCAGATCGTCAAACTTTATAAAGCCCTTGTGCGTGTGGAAGCTCTTTCCTTTTTCGACTCTAACCATGTATGTCTTTCGCGGGCCCAAGCTCAGAAGCGCGTAGTCCCCGTCGGTTACTATTCGTTCCGTCAACCGAGTTCACTACGGTGAGTACTTGAAAGGATGTTTTGACCTGTCCTTGTTCTCAATGAGTTCGTCAATGCTAGGCCGGTTCTCCAAGGCCTTCCGTACGGCATGACGCATCGCCTTGTAGTTGTTTATGTAAACACGTTGCCGGTCAACAGCCGAGGGATGAACGAAGACGTTTGCGATGATGATGAATTCTTCAATGGCTTCTTTCGGAATCGTTCCATCTGCAATGCTGTCAATGACTGCCTTTGCAACAGCTGTTTGGGCTGGGCCGTAGACCATGCTTGCTTGCCGCATGCCCGTGATGGTGACTGTTGGAACGATCAGGGTAATCGGTTTGACCGACAGGTTCGGCTCCAAGATAGCCAAAAGTGGCTCATGACCCGGCGTTGGCGCTGCCTTCGCTCTTGCGAAAGCTTCTGCCACTGCACCATCCTTGGTTCCAATAAGGAGGTCGATGTGGGCAACTTCTACCCCCTGCCCGGCTAGCGCTTCGCCAACAATCATTTTCAAGCCTTTAATCGCTTCAGCGTTAATGCCCACGGTCGCAAAACGCTCTTCCAATGGTTTTTCGGTCACCTCAAGAGCTATCTGTTTCGACTGTACCTTCCCTATTTTTTCCAGGTCGAGTCGAAGCTCCTCTTTTGATTCATACGTCAATTCTCCACCTACACTCAACGGCATTCTCACCGGCCCAACCTTAATTCTCATCATCTTCAGTGCTTCTTTTGTCCCAACGGCTCCACTCCCCGCTATTATCCTAGCTATTTTCTGCACTTTGTATTGAAGCTCACGAGCCTGTTCCAACTCGCCCTTTTTCACGTGGTTATAAATTTGAATCCAGGTGTCGGGGATGATGTTGGCACTTGCAAGGATTGCTCCCGAGCATCCGGCTGCGAGTGCAGCGATAACCACTTCGTCGTGTCCGCACAGTACATTTATTTTGTCCCTGACTTTTTCGAGAACAGCTAGGATAAAGCTCAATTGCCCGCTGCTATCTTTCACGCCCACGATATTTGGTATCTGCGCCAAGTCCTCTACCATCTGCCAAGGAAGCGGTAAGCCCGTGCACTGCGGGATATTGTACAGGATTATCGGCAGGTCCACTTTGTTTGCTATCGTGAAGTAGTGTTCGTATATTCCGCGGTCTACGGGTTTCAGGTAGAACGGTGTTACTATTAGAGCGGCAGTGGCCCCGACGTCCTTTGCATATTTCGTTATCTCCACGGCCTCGTCCGTACCGCTTGCTCCTGTTCCAGCAATCACTGGAACTCGACCATTGACTTCATCGACCACGATTTTGATTACCCGCTTCTTCTCTTCGTCGGTGAGGTTCACAAACTCGCCGGTGGTCCCACAGGGGACAACCCCATGGACCCCTAAATCGATGCAGTGGTTGACCAAATTGCGCAGCCGCTGCTCATCGACAGCTTTCCCATCATCAGTGAACGGAGTCACCAACGCAGGAAGAATGCCCTCTGGCTTGTACATGGCTGGTCCTCATGCCCTATTCCAACAAGCTTCTTATATCGTTTAAGGTTTGAAACGCTAACACTCAAACCCTATTTGATATGAAACCTGTTCTTGGAACGTGAAGCAATATTGAAACCGACCTTACTTATCCCTTGTGGTTCGTTTGCGGGCCCTCTGAAAAGTCCATGCGATTGTGCTTTCTGGGGGCACTTGAGAACTCTTACACGCGTGCAAGAGTTCTGGCCTCTTCCTTGGCTATGATTGCGCGTAGAATGTCGCATAGGCTGTCTTGCTCAGTGTAGACCCGGACGGGCTCAGGCTCTTTGTTCTGTTCGTCCATGTTTATTCCTTCTTTTCGTCTTTCATTCTCATAAGCGCAACCTCAACCAAGTGAGAACGATTTCGAAACTTCTGAGTTTTCACCTGGGCATCAACCCACTCGACAAGGTTCTTCTCAACTGTAACGCTGATACTTTGCTTCATGCTTTGCATTTAATCATCAACTCCTTTTATATTTTACACTGTAGAATGTGTATCACAATGCTTATATATTTTATCCTATAATACATGATACTGCCTAAAGGAGAAAGAGAACATGGAATTAAAAATGAACCTGAACGAACAGCTTGCCGACAGATTCATGACAATCAAGGAACACACTGGCATGAAAGACGACAAAAACGTCCTAGCATACTTGATTTCCAAGGAATACGACAAAATTCAGGAGACCCGTTTTCGAAAGGTGTTTGTGGGACCTGAAACTTATGAGAGACTCGAGAAGAAAGCTACAGCTCGAGGCGAAACCGTCGACATCTACGTCCAAGAATTAGTTGAGAACCAACTGAAAAAGTCTGAGGCTTGAACATGAAAATGGTGACTATGGAGATAGACAAACCAATCTACGACAAACTCGACGCACTAGCCAAACGTGGAAAATACGGAGACGCTTACGCATACCTGGTTGATATGGTCCTGCAGAAAACAAGAGAGATGGACCGAGAGATTGTTATGGCGGCAAAGCAAAAGGACAAGAAAATCTGGATTCCAAAACGACAGTATGAATACCTTGAAAAGAGAGCTGCAGACCTCGGCCAGAACGTTGATGATTATGTTTGTGGCCTCGTGGGTGAACGACTGCAGGAGCTAATCATCGAAACGGGCAAGATTTGATAATACCTCTCCGCGGGGGAGGTACCCTCTTTTTTCTGTTTTCCAAGACTCTTGGAACTTCTTAAAGGTAATTCTAGCGCGTAGTCTAACTAGGTGTGTGTTGATGGCTAAACAATGGGGTCACTCAGATCCTGTGATCCGAAAATATTGGCGAGACCAAAAAGCAGCCAAGAAAGAGGCGGTGAAGAACCATGACTAAAAAGTCTAAGAATCCCTGGACTATTCCAGTGCTGAGTCGAGAACAGCGCACCATACTGAAACAGAAACGTAAGTGAGATAAACTATGTCACTGAAACAACGCGTAGCTGATAGATACAGAAAACGTCAAGGCCAAAGGGTTCAGGTTCAGCCGCAACAGCCACAAACTGAATATGTCTATGTGCCGGTAGTGCAAAGAGTCATACAACAAAGGCCTAGACGTCCTGTTGTTTCAACGGAAAAGAAAGAGAAGACAGGCCTTGAGGGTTTGCGTCAGGGTTTAGAATTTCTGGATAAGACTTGATAGGCATGGCTAACCGGAAACATTGGCTGAATTTAGAGAGTTATGGAGGCTTCGATATTGACGGGCCCCTTTTTGACGACCTTCAAGAAACTCTTGATTCGCTGATTTATGGAAAGACCAAACGTGTTAGAAAGAACAGATGCTAATGTATCAACAATTTGCTGAACCTCGAAGACAGCCCCGACCTTCTCCACCGAAACGGCGCCGGCCTTTCGAGACTATGCAAGACGCCTACGACTTTTTGAACAAATAAGATAGGCTTTTTTCTGTAAAATACCCCACTCGTGATGGTGCGACTGTTTTTCTCTTATGGAAAACTTTAGCGCGGTCCATTCATTTGTCGGCGTTTTCTATTTCTTCAGTGCTGACGTCACCAGCATAAGCCTCTAATGCAGCAAGAGTTAGCCCTGTCATAGCCCGGACCTTTATCGTGGGAATTCCCTTATCCAGCCAAGTCGTGATTCTTGTTAGTCTGCCATAATGAGGATAGCTTAGGCCAGCTCTATCAAATATCCTCCAGGCCGTCATACCGCTAAAATTGAAAACATGCTTGTTTGGAGGTGTGTTCTTAACCTGTTCCAGCAGCAGGTCCATGAACGGCAGACTCAGCGGCAGCTTAACCGGTTTCGTAGTCTTGGGCTTACCGAAAAGCTCAGGCGTGACAGTGCTTATGTCTCTCTTGCATAGACGGCAGATTGGAGCGTCCTTCTTGTTTCTAGTCTGACAGTAGGGGCACACTCGGCGGTGCTTCTGTTTCTTCAGTCTGGGTCCGGGTTGAAAATAGAGGGTTTTGTCTTTAATGGTGAAGGCTTCTCTAAGCGGCCTCAGTGCCTCCTGACGTCGGACCGCGCTGTAATTGACTAGGACCATAAACGCCCGGTGTGAATCTTTCTTAGTCTTCTCAATGCCCTTAGCGAATTCCTCTGGCGTGTAAGGGATCTCCTGTTTGCCTCCTGCCTTTCGGTAACGTGTGACCGGATGCTCTGGCGTTCCTTTCCAGTGTGCATAATTCCTTATCGGTTTTTTCAGTTCTGAAGTTTCCGATATGCTAGGTTTGACTGATACGATTTCTCCCAAGTTCCCAAATTCCCACATGTTCTTTTATCTAAATATTAGAACATTCACCGTTTAAGAAGTTGGAAACGGAACAACGCGCAATTTCTTAAACGTAAAACATGCTATAATACAATCATAGAGGTAAAAGAAGGCATGTATGACCATGAAGGCAAAGTTTTCCATGATGAAAACCTAAGACCTTACGGCCTGACACGCCGAGCAATCAGAAACTACTACCAGAACGAATGTGAGATAGTAGTAGTCACAGGTATGCCGGAGGGCATAGGTAAAAGCGGTTATGTGAATCACGGTCTAGCTGATGCTCAGGGTTTCCTAGACTGCCATGACAAGGACCAGCTCAAGTTCATGTATCAAGACAACGTGATGCACAACGAGACTACGCCCTTATGGAACACGGATTATGAAGCAGCTAAGAAGCTAATACTCTATCCTCCTGAAGATGTGGTAAGCTGGCTGATGAACATGCTAGTCACAGGCCAGAAGGTTCCAATGTGGCACTGGGACGACGGAGGCACACACCTTAACAGCATGTCTTTCAATGATCCTTTCGTCATTTCGTTTATGGAATTCTTGCCACTGGCCCGGTCTGTGTGTGGCCTGGTAGTCATAAGCACACCCGTCGAAGAATGGGTACTCAAGAAGCTTCACACGGCCACTGGCGTGATCCATGCACCCGTCATTAAGCTAGGAGGGGATCAGCACGTTTGGCGGCCTCGTTTCTGTAAGCCTTTCAAAAAGGTTAGAAGCCCTATGGCCACTAAATACTTTCCTCAATACCAATGGCAGGATAACTTCAGCGCGATTATGCCAGACGAGTTTTTCAGATGGTACAAGCCAAGACGGGACCACTACACCAAGCTGGCTGTAGCAAAGATGAAGGTAGCTCTCGAGAAGAAGAAACTTTCCGGAACCAATGTTATGATGGATGAACAGATCCTAGCGGAGATAGAAGCATCCTACCAGAAAACAAATGATAAACTTGGAGAATTCCGAGAAGTCATAGCGCAAAAAACCGTTATGACTTAACCTCGAAAAGCTGATTGTTTTGCGGTGCGTTGCTCTGGACCTGTTTAGTCGTTCTTTTCAAATACCCTAATTCGTCAAGGATGCCTATTGTTTTGTCGAACAGCTCTAATCCTCTTTCCATTCTGTAACGTTCTGTTTGCACCATGTGAAAGTAGCGGTCTGTCACAGTGTAGCCTTCATAACAGGTTCTCCTGCGTAACTCGTGTTCTGTTTCTTTTATGAAGCCATCCAGCTTCTTTCGTGCTTCTGGCTCTCTGATGAAGATTATTAGTTTTTTTGCTGCGATTTCGATAAGGTCTGCATTACCAACATTGATAGCGTTTTGGCAGTCAAGAATAGCCTTGTCTAAGGCGGTGTCATAAATTTGCTGCAAGAATGGCCGCGTATTTGACGTTTGAGGATTACTCACTTTCTATTATCACCTTCATTGGCCCACTCGGGCGTTTTGGGATCTCTCTCGTTCCAAACGGTTAAACATGTTGCACGACTGGCAACGCGAACTGCTTTTTTTTGCAAACACGCCCACAGACTTCCCACAACGATGAAGCTGGCCTAAATGGTCGATGTAGCCAGAACAAAACAAATCTGTTTTTTGCCAAACGAAAAATTGAGGGGCACCCGGGACTTCATGGGGTAAGAGTCCAGCCTCGTTGAGAATTTCGTCTGCGATCCGTTGACTTTCCCTCTCAGACTCGTTCCGGAAACCAATGCTTAAGACGCACAAGTTGAAATTTTTCCTTAGCATACTATGAGCCTTCGAGTCGCACGCCTGCCATTTGCTCTCGGTTTTAGCATCGTAGATGAAAGCAAGTAGGTGTCTATCTGGAAGAGCAAGACATGAAGAGGAAACTTGAACGCTAAATAAGCTCTGAACCATATCTTTGTTAATAAGCTGGACCTCTTGACCGTTGGTTTTTTCACGGATTAACCGGCTGATTGTCTGTTCAATTTCGCTGTGTTCTGGATGGTTTACCATGGGTTTAAATTCAGTTTTCATATAGAATCACCGTTATGGGGGGCTGTGTGGCTGGCCTTGGCGGCCAACTCCCTTTTTGATTGCCACCTTCTGTCAAAGCTCTGTGTGGAAGCAGCCTTTCCCCCTCATTCAGAAACCTCTTCAAAATCTCCGCATGTTTTAGGGCATGGGTTAACTGGCACTATGCAGTCAGGGTTAGGATGTGGGCACGCGCCAGTGTGCCATTTCTTACAGTGAGCAGCTATCAGGCCGTCCTCTGCCGTTTCAGAATGGCCCTCGATAACATGTTCACCATGTGCACTAAGTTCACTATGTTCACTAGCAGTCAGGGTTTTCTGCGGATCCTTCACCTTGGCTTGTGGCTTAATGCCCATGCGTTCAGCGACGTCTTTTATGTCAGCCACAGTCAGCATGTACTGGTAGCCAGTGCCTACTCTGCGCTTGTCCTTGAAGCCTAACCGTTTCAGTGTTCTTCCGATCCAGTACGAGTTTATGAAAGACGGCGGATCGTCGAACTCTGCGAGAACCTTAGTCTTTATGCCAGCTACCGAAACGTAACCATCCTCAAGCACGCCTTCTAAAAGAACCTGCAGGAGTATGGCCTCGTTTGCTTCTGTCATGTTTTCGACTTTTGACTGTGCGGCAGAATCTTGAGCTAGCTTAACCATTAGTGAACATAGTGTAGTTTGTGCACATAGTGTACTTGTTATCGAGGTGCTTTTCTGTGCGCTGAATGAATCGAAAAACTTGGCCATTGTTATGATAGGACGCCAGAGCTCAAACTCTCGTCCATCCAGGCCTTCTAATTCCTCCGGGTTCAAATTGTCATATATCGCCTTGACTTCTTTCCAGTGCTGAAGAAACAGTATGCAGAGTTGGCCGCGAAGGGTGCGCCAAATTGGATCTTCAGGGTCGGGCTCATACTTGATTATGGCATTGTTGACGCTGCGCCGGTGAATCGTGATTTTACAGCGGTTGCCGATAACATCCTCCAGGCCTTCAATGTTAGCGGTTCTTTTAGGCCCGTAAACGTTGAATGGTGTTACAGTCTGCATTTCGTTCTTGTCTTTTTCAACACGGTAAACCGCTTGACCTCCGCGCTGATAGCCACTGAGTAGAATGGACCTGAATTCTTGCACCCTGTTATCCATCTTCCGTGTAGAAAGTTTCTCCGTTTCGTCTAAAAGTAGGGTTGCACGTGCGTTCTGAATCAGCCTGAAAATTGAGGCTGGGCTCATGTTGTTTGATAGAATCGCGTTGAACGCTATCTGAGAAGATAGTCTAAGCGCTTTCGACTTGCCGGTCTGTGTGCTTCCTCCATGATAGGCGTAGGGATAGGCTGAAAACAGAAAGTGGAAGTATGTTCCAATATCCCACAGTGCATTATAGACGTAGTCACGTGGATCAGTAAATTCTAAGAATCTATGCCATTCTTGAACTACCATATCAAAAACGCTCGAAGGGTCGACGTCTGCACCATTTAGAAAAGCCTCGACGGCGTCTAGATCCCAACTGTTCTTGAAGGACGTAGGCTTGTATTCTAGCCTCCATCCATACTCGCGCAAAATCGTGTCGTTGGCGTAAATCTTGCGTCTATCGCTTGTGACCAAGAAAAGAAGATTTCTAACAGTGCTTTTCTTGTCGGTTGCGACCATGCAGGGAATCCATACACCTAAAAAACCTGTGCCGTTAACTGTGCCTATCGCCGGGTGAATCAGCTTATAGTCTTGTTTCAATGGTGTAATCGTGAGCTCGTCGACTGTTATGGTGTTGCCGCTCATAGATTCTCAACAGCCTCTTCAAAACCTCTTTCCATCTTGCGAACAAGCCTAGGGAAGTAGTGAGAACAGGCGCAGTCTTCCGAGTGAACCGCATAGGCTGAAGAATCCTCCATGTTCTTGTATTCCCAAGGACAGAAGGGTGTTTGAAACGCTGCGCAGCCTCCGCAGCGGTTCTTAATCTTGGGTTTGTCTTCTACGTGCTGCCTTTTCCATTCAGGGTGTGCTGCAGCCCATTGATGCACTTCTCTCGCGTGCTTAATCGCGTCTGAAGGCACGTCGCTACTTATTCCGCGAACAGGCTTAGGTTCTTCTTTCGGCACTTGTTGAACACTAGCCTAAGCCTTTTGTTTTCGTCCTATACTGCCTGACCCATCGGTGAACAGCCAAACAAAATAGGAGTCAATCGTAGCTTTGCCATCGTGGCTTTTCAAGTACGCTGTCAATCTTTGGAAAGGTGCATTATTCACGTTTGCTTTACCATCGGCAAGTTCAAACGATCCACGTGCGCCTATCTTTGGAAGCCAGATAATTCCCGTCATGTCTGGCATGTGATTTGTGTACTGCGCGAAAGCGTCTATGACTGCCGCGCTGACCTTTTCCTGAATTTGCTTGAGGGTTTTATCGTCAACGCTCAAGCTTTCACCGCGATGAAGGGTTTAGGCTCTCGGTATGGTGTTCGAATGTTAGCGCCAGGAACGTGTTGGCATCTTGGACATTTGATAGGGTTCAAAACTCGTGGGATCCAAACGTATCCGCATCTTTCACATTTTAGTCGTGTAAGTTGCTCCATACCACAAGCTCTTATAGTAGTAGTGATTTATAGCTAACCACTGAACTAAGGCTAGGTCCTAAACCCATGAAACAGGGAAAAGGATTAGGTTCATACCAACTGAAAAAAGCTAGAGATAGCAAGCTAAGAATATTGGCAGCATTTCTCAACCCTTTTGACGCAAAAAAAGACCAGTCTATTACCCATAAGATTCTAGGCCTTAGACCAAAAGACCTAGAAAAGATAGTGAACCAAAAAAAGCCAGGAATGTCTAGCGCTACGATAAACAAGCATGTTCAAGAGCTTGTTAACGCTAAGATTCTTGTACGCGAGGAAGAACAGGCAAGTAAAGAATGGCCTAAGCCAGTTTATTACAAGGTCAAACAAACTAACGTGCTGATTTTCGCAACAAAGTATGCCAACGCCATTGGAAAACTCATAGCTCTCACGGACAACATTACAGAACAAGCTGAGTATGTGGATTGTTTGACTGACTACTTCAAGGAAGGGCTCGAAGGAATATTAAACTATCACAAGGACCGTAAGAACAAGACGCATGCAGTTCAGGACACTCTGTTTATTCTCAGCCTCTTCCTTCAACCTATAGAACCTAGCATCCAAAGCTTCATTCTAAGAAATGAAAGGTAATCGCCTATTCCTTGTTTTTGAACTCTGCTAATGCCTTCTCTATCTTCTCTTGAGCGTGCCGGAATAAACATACACCGATTTCTCAGTGCGCATATTTGTGGTGGACAACCGTAAACTTCTTGATTTTTTCTTTGAATGTCACATGAAATCTTTTAAAAAGTGAGTCTCTCCCAAGAATTACGTAAGGCAGATCATTTGTCGGTGATGGAACAAGGACAACATAATTCGCGAAATCGCAGAAAATCTTTCCACCAGCTATAATTGATAATTTCTTAAGCCTTGCTGCTCTAAATTGGCTGACTCCGCCAGCAGTATTAACTGGAATTTCGGGGTTTTGAGTTGAGACTAAATCCAACATTTCTGCCATTTCATATGGTATGAAAGTATCTGTTGCACCAGAATCCAAAAGAGCGATTGTGGGAAAGCTCTCGGTTGCCGAACTTAATTCGACTTGAATTAAAGGTAGGAGAATCATGCGTCCGTTTGCTAAACGATAGTGAAGGTACTCACATGTTATAGGTTCATGTGACGACCTTCTCTTGTAATGTGACAATGAATAGATTCATCCGTTTACAGCAACATCACGCCATAAGATGGCACTTTGAGAATCAGCGGATTATTTTCTGGGTATCTTTCTCTTGACTCCTGAAGTACTTGCTTTCCACTATCCGCTACTGAAACAATCTCACCATTTATCACAGCTATCCATTTCCCTACATACTTTCCCAAGTTAGGCATTGAAAGCAAGCACTCAAATTCACCTTTTGTCTTTGACATAGAACTTTTCTCCTTTTCCAATTTCATTCATGTTAACGCATTTATTCTTTGCGGATTGGTTGTTCAGGTTTAGTAGGTACGTTTACCCATAAAAGCATTGCTTCCTCTACGGCTTCCGTCAAGTTTCCTTTCTTCATGCCTTTCCTTTTGAACACCTGTTCCCTGAATTTGGTTTCCACGCCGTCTTTTACGTTAATATTTAGTCTTCCCATGTTTGTTTCCCTACTTAGTCTAATAATAATTGTGCATATAAGCTTATCTGCATAACTACCGAACAAACAGACAATATCTCTAGCGCGTCCTATTCCTTCTTTTTGAACTCAGCCAGTGCCTTCGCAATGTTCTCTTGAATCAGTGCTTGAAGGTCCTTCATGTTTACACGTTCTTCCATAGTGCTTTCAATAACCTTAGATTCATCGAAAGGCAAACCACATTTTAGGCAAAACTCGGAAATGCCAGGGTTCACTGTTTCACATCGACGGCACTTCTTAGGTGCCATAGGACTCGTTTCCACTTTCTCAGACACTTTCACTCCGGACGCTTTCAAAAGATCTTCGTCAAGGTCTGAACCGCTCAGGTGAACGTATATTCCGCTCATTCTTGAATCAGGGGTCCATCCTGCGAAAAGCTTGTTTTTTGCGTCGACCAAAAACTTCGCGGTTTCTGTCAGTCTTGAATGTCTGAGCCAGTGCGGATTGCATGGCTTCGTTATTCCAGCCTTTTTTGCATTGGTCCGTAGAATACGTGCGACACCACCAATGCTTAATGCTTCATGCGGGGTTTCTCTTGACTGCCATAAGGGCGCGTCACGCTTTTTACTGTCTAAGGTCTGCATCCACTGTTGAAGATAGGGCACACTCTCAATTATTCTAATCCGGCGTGTTCCTGTCTTGCCGCTAACGCTAAAGAAAGCTCCGAACTTGTCAAAAACCACGTCACCAACTGTCAAGCCTAGAAACTCTGAAACTCTGGCCGCTGTCTCATACAGAACCGCAATAACGGCCTGATCTCGAAAGCTCGAAGCAACCTTAACCATACTAGCTATATCTTCTTTCGTCAGAAGGTCGCCAGTGTTTATGGGTTTGGTTCGCATCATATCCTTGCGCGTCACTGGTAAGGCTTTAACGAGTTTCTTGTTTCCATGCCACTTGTAAAACTGCCTCAGATAAAGGCGATACGTCGCACGTGAGCAACGTGTAGGCACACCATCCAAGAACTTGTCAATGTCCTTCAATGTAACCTCATCGAGAGGCTTATTGACGGACCGCGTGAACTGTTCCAAGAATCTCCTGTAATTCTCTTGGGTCCTTGGGCTCCGTTCTTTCTTGCTCTTGACGAAATGCTCTATCAGGGTTTCGTTGCTCATAATGGTCGTCAGTTACTATGGAGAATTGCGTATATAAGTGTTCTCTTCTAAAATCTCATATCGTTTGAGTCTTGCGATGGCCCAAACCATAGCGTTCGTGACTGTTTCCAACTGACGACCTTCGGCTGCCGAGCAGGCAAAGCGATTCTTCCTCCTGTCGGAACGAAGCGGAACCTTGGTACGACACTGAAAGGCCTGAAATGTTTAAATCGTTTGCAATCAAAACCTAGAGATGGAAGTGACGATCTTGGCCAATCTCAAAGAGAGGCTGAAAATTAACGAAGATAACCTGAGAGAGATAAACAGTTTCTTGTTACGGAAAGATAACCCTCTGGTTGACAGTGTTCTGCAAGTTGTCGATAAGTACGGTAGCGTGGATGAGATTAATCGAAGAGCCAAGGAAGCTCAAAAGATTGAAAACCTTATGGGCAGGCTTGAGAGGAAGAAGTCATCCTTCATAAAAGACCTCCGATGGCTCATGAAGATGCGTGATGAGGAGGCCTTTATCAGTATCCCTGAATATCGTAAGAAGATTCTTGGAAAGAAGACGGAGTCGACAGAATTCGATCAGTCTTTCGCTGTCACACTAGAAATCAGCGCGTTCAACTTCTTCCCGTGGATTATCGAAGAGGCAAAGAGAGCAATTGCCCAGAAAAACCTGATGCCTGCCCGTTACATACGAGTGCGTTCGATGAAAGAACAAGTTGAAGACGACGATATCTTAGCCTTCGCAGCGGCAATGCAGGTTGTAGGAGCCTCTTACGTTCAAACGTTAGACACTAAGGGCACAATGCAGGGGCCCGACGGCAAACCCATCAACATTCATCTGGGCGGCGCGGACACTATCACAGGTTATTTTGGAGGAGTCGGAATTCCAAACGATTACACGTTGAAGTGGATAGACGAGTTTCTCCACTATTACACGGAATATGGCCTTCCGCAGGTCTTGAACACGAACTCGGGCACGGTCTTGCTGGGATACTGGCTCCGAAAACTGGGAATTGACATTGAATTCAAAATTTCAGTGTTTTTGGGAAACGACAACCCCTACTCGATCCTGTGGACGTTGATGACTGCGAAACTTTTCAGCAGAGATGATGGTTCCACTCCCCTCATCGGATTCAACTTTTCAAACTCCGTCAATAACGAGACCATTGAGCTCTCTGCCTACGTTAGAAAGGCCTTCGGCTTTGAGGACATTGTCCGCATTGAGCACCACATTACGGAGGCGTACAAGAGCATCGTGAGACAGCCCTACGACCATACAGATGAGTTGATACAACTCGCTAATCACGTAAGAAACATCAGCGCAAAACACGAAGGCGGAAAACCCGAAACTGAAGAAAAAAGAGAACACCCATCAGACATCTTGGACTACTTCATGCCCAAAAAAGATATCACCGAGAAGGAATTGATGCCCGAACTCCTGACCAACTACCTCGACAAACACGATGCGCTAAATGCAACGGCGGAAGCTCTTACCAAGCAAGGGCTGACTTTCGTAGCAGCACAAAAACTGCACAGACAGTAGCTAACTTGCGCTCCGGAAGGCTGGCAAGCTAGCGCTTATCACATTCCTTATCCGGGGCCTAGAAATCAATCCATTACTTACGAACTTTCATCGAGGCTTGTTGACCTTTTCCAGTCAGAGCCATTTAGCATTTTCCATCCTTTCTCAATTCGACTCAGGAAAACGGAAAACACGCGTTGAATTTGCGTTTACTTGACCGAACGAATAAAGCGTTGGTACATGTATGCGAAGTATATCGCAGAGAACACGGTCAAGAGCACTTCAAAAGACAGAATTGCTGGATTATTCTCCACGGCCGTGAAGTAACCGTGTTGAACTATGCCCGTGAACACCAAAAGCTGCAGAAATATAGCTCCCCCGAGGCAGCTTAGGCCAAAGGTATGAAAGAGCACCTGGGCTCTGTGGTTGTCCCGTGCCGGAAAGTTCATTCAAATCATGGATATCAAGGATTGCCAGTTGACTTATGCGTTGTGAATTAAGACACACTACTAAAGATTCTAATTGGGGTTCAATATCAGTAATTCAAATTGCTCGTATCAGATCTCGTGATCGTGGGCGGTGTCCCGCTTGGTTTCAAAGAAATTTCGGTCTATTTCGGAACTGATCAAAATGGAAGGGAGATGAGGCCAAGACTTTGGGCCTTTGCTTCGGAGCTTCGAACACTTCCATGACCATGTCCGTGGATTTCGCCAAAATCCGGCCCTTCCATCGTCGTCGCAATCCTTCGAACAAGTCACTCTGTCCAAACCAAACGCTGTCAACGCTTTCTTGTTTAACCACCTCTCATTCATTCCATTGCTCTGCTCTTCTACAGGTGTTCGAGAGAGCGGCCATCACGCGTGGAAAGGCGAACAAACTGAAGACTTTGGTATACTTCGTGTTAGCAGCATTCTTGACAGTCTTCACATTTCCACCGGCCCGCAAATAGCCTCTGATGAATTCCTCTGCCATCAGTTCAACTCTATGCGGATCGGCGAATGCTGAGACATAGTGGCCAGAATAGTACAGAAATTCAGCAATGTCCCACGATTTATCTCCGTTTCGACCTGCCTGCTCCAGGTCGGTGAGGTAGAGCTCATCTTTCCTGTCAACTAGAATGTTTTCGGGCTTCGTATCGCCAAGAGAAACATCGAGGGCATGAACCTTCGCGAACAAGCTGCCGACTTTCGGTATCAGGGCGATGTCTCTCTTTGGTTCGCCATCATTCTTAGAGCCTGCAATTCTTTTCACCGCGTTGCTTAGGTCTTCTCCCAGGACGTATTCCATGAAAATCAAACGTTCCTTTGGACTAACATATAAAACATCAGGCACAGCTACGCCCTGTGAGTGAAGCAATCGGTTTATTGCACATTCTCTCTCAAGTCTTGAGCTTCCAAGAACCGCGAAGGTTTTGGTTCCGATAGACCACAACGTGAGAGGAAACCATTTGAAGTTTGACCAGTCTCGAAACCTTTTTACAACCACTTTTTTCTCGTTTCCATCTGCCCCAACGCTCACCAGGTAGACGTCGTTCAAAATACCGCCTATGCTTGTGATTTTTATTTGAGCGTCTGCACTTGCCCTGAGGACTTTTCTGGCAAAGGCTCCGATGTCTATTCTGTTCGCCAGTGGAACAAGACCGCTTGCAGTCTTTACGTAAACGAGGTTCTCCGGGTCGTCAAATGGCTTCCCAGCCTTAATGCCTTCGCTGAGCATCCTGGAAAAGTTGAATTGAGGCCTATTTTGCGATAAAACGTTCATCATCTGGGGAAGCGTGCCTAGCAAAGATGCAAAGAGAGCCCTATGTCCCGTCTTCAAAAGACTTGTGAATCGTGCACCGCGATTCCTAGCCTTGTCGACGAATTCCTTTGAAATCTTTACGTAGTCACCTGAAAAGCGGATGGTTCCCTTTTCCTCCAGCTTTTTCAGGGCGGTCAAGAAACCCTTCAGAGGCTGTTGTATGTTTCCGCTTTCTTTCACAAGGCTTGTCAGGGAATCGAGCAAGGGCGGGAAAAGGCGAGCTCTCGTGAGCCACGTCTCGTACATGAAATATTGTGGCTTTATGTAGAACTCGTAGGAAAGCTCTGGGAAGTCTAAAACGAGGCTCTGCAGAAGTTCTAAAATAAGGCGTCTCTTAAGCATAATTTCTTGATTGTATAAGTAGTCTCCATTGAATATCGGCTTATATGGAAAAACCAGTCCGCCAGCTAGGGCCTCTCCGAGAAAACCTTTGTCCACATCTCTTTCAAAAACCCATTTATCAACGGCCATGACCACGAGGGTGCTCACGCCGAGAGCCTTAACATAATTCATCATTCTAGGTTGAAAATCTTCTATTACCAGCAACACCTGAGTTGCTGTCTTTGACATAGACAAACTTGAATAGTCACTGTACAGGCATGCCGCGGCGATTCGGGAAGACCCTGCAATGTGTCTGCTGAAGTTCATTATATCTTCAATCCGCCTCTCGTCTTGACGTTTTGATCTTTGAACCAATGTTTCACCCAGAGGAAAATACGACTACCATTAGGATCTATGTACGTGTGAGATATAGTTAATGTTTCTCGCCGCGTTACTCAATGTTTTGAGGTTTCAAAGCATGTTGTTTCCGCTCGATTATTTTGATGTTACTGAACGTCACGTTTGCCTATTTTTTTTCTCTGTGCTGCCGCCCGCGCCTATTACACGTTATCTTTGTTTCTTCAGGTAAGCGACAGTGAACATTCTGCCGTCTTGTAGGCTGATGTCTTGGATGCCAACCAATTCCCATCCTTCGTTGCCTAGCGCGTTCAGGTCATTTTGAACATCGTCTATCACTGGCCTTTTGTCAGCGTCGAAATGATCCGAATGAATCTGCGTCTTTATCGGAATTACCTTATACTCCCACTTAACCAATTCAAACGCCACTTTGACAATAAGCAGCATTCAAGTTAAAAAGCAAAAGCGTTTGCTCTCAAAATCATCCGGAGAGCGCACGCCAAACGACTGGAAAAGTAGTCTAATTGTCGCGCGCTATGATTTGTGGATAATCAAGCGCTGCGTTGAATTATTTTGATGTAAGCGAATGCTGCGGTGAAAGTGAAAACTATAGAAAATACGACAATATCCAGAATGGAGTAGTATGAAAATTGGGGGGAACCTAGCAAGAAGGAACGGATGGTGTCTGAAGTGCTGCTCAAAGGGTTGATTTCGGCGAACGTTACCAACACAGCTGGGAACTTGCCTTCGTTGCCTAATTGCTGAATTAGTGAGAGCGGATAGAACACGCTGCTGCAGAAGAACAGTGCATAGTAGACTAACCCTCGCGCTGTTACAAACTTTTCCAAGTTGGAGGTTGAAACAGCGATGGCGATGCTAAGACCCGCAATGCCAATAGCTGTGAGAAACAGGATCCCGAGAATAACAAAGAACTGCGGCAATGTTGCGCGCGATGAGTTATTCGACTACATACCTGAAGGATGTGTGTTCCCCTGCCGTCGGGCTTTTCCTGATCACACGCAGTACATCGCCCGGCTTGGCGCCTATCGCTTTGACGCAGGGGTCCAAAGAGCTTATTTGTGGCAGTTGATACGCGTGAACCTTGTAGTGTAAGAGCAACTGTTCCTTCTCTTCCTCTGTTAGCATTTCATGCTTTGGGACCAGTTTGTGTTCGAACAGGTCGAAGGCAGGGAACGTCTTTGGCAGAAGTTCTATCTTTTTCTTCCTTGCACCCAGCTTGACCGCATGAGTGTACCTTCCATCCGTGACTATTATCCCCCTTTCCACTTCAGCATCTTTCATTGCCTTTGTTACGCGGTTTACGCTGTTTATGCCCACAGTCGTTTCGCCTGGAACGCACCATATTAACGCTTTTTCCTTCTCCTTTGGCATGTTAACTATGTATCCTATCGCATCCTCATGTTTTTGCTTCTTGATAAGCTTGTAGCCCCTCAGTTTGATGAGGGTCTCAGCTTTTCGTTCCTCTAATGTAACTTGTTGTTTGCTCAAACTTCAGACCCGTCCCGAGAACGTTCGAAGACTAAGCGGTGCTTTAACCCTTAAACCTTGCGCCTTCGGGGCGTTTGTTGTCGCGGTTGTTGTCGGTTTCTGGGGGGGGCGGCTCTTGTTTTTTGTGGAGCTTGTTTTGGGCTGTTTTTTTGTGGCAAGGCTTATATGAGGCGTTGTCCACGTCTTGTTTCGTCTGGATTCGTCTTGTTTCGTCTCGGTTTGACTTGTTTCGTTTTTTTCGTCTGGTTTCGTCTTGGAAAGTCGTTTGTGTATGTTGGGTGGGGTGGTTTGTCTGCCGTTGTCGGAGTCTGTGACGTTTAAGGCTGTTTTGGAGAGGGGAGGTAGGGTCCAGGTTCCGAGGCTGTTGCGTTGGCGGTACAGGATGGAGCCTGATCAGGTTTTGATGGTGCAGGTTAGCTGTGCGGAGTTTTTTGGCAGCGAACGGTTTGTTGGGCGGATGAGGAAGGACGGGCGGTTGACGATTCCCAGGTTGACTTTGAAGCTCCTGAAGGGGGACGAGGAGGGGAGGTTGGAGGGCTACGTCCTCGAAGTCACTCTGGAGCCCGCGGAGGAGCAGGATGAGAAGAAGACTTGAACCTTGGATTAAAGCAGTGGGAACGCCCCAAACGGGTTCAAGTCCATTTGATTCATCTCTCAAAAGTGGGGCTGCCCGTCCCCATACCCAATCGGGTTCGGGGCCGCGAGGCTTCAAAGCTTAACGTCGAGGCGAGAGTTCGAAACTCTCCCGGGCTACTAATTTAAACCCTTGGAATACTCGCAAATCAACTATTTTTACTCGGCAAAACAAATGCGAAGTGCCATCAAATTGCGAGCAGGTGAAGTATCCTTGAAATGCGTTCGAACTCTTGGGCTTGCATGCAACAACTGAAAAATTGCACCATAGAACATTCTGCGCGCGCTTGCATTGTTGGTCGTGTTTACCGCCCTTTACGTTGTCTTTCGATTCAACCGCTACAGTCAATTGATAGGTGCTGGCGGGTTTCTTTCGCTCTCCGACTTCCTGGCCCCAATATTTGGTTGGATCATGCTGGGGCTGTTCCCAGTTCAGGCCTCTAGGGACTTGAACTCAATTAGAGGTGGGCCGGCGCGTTCCAGAGTAAGGATCCACGCCATGGCAAAGTTTGGTCAAGCTCTGAGTGTCACGTTCTCCGCGTACTTCTTCATGCTTTCGGCGAAGTTGGCCATGTTCTCTCTTGAGAAAGGTTTTAGAAACGTTAGGTTCTTGTCGAGAGTGTCGTCTGGAACAAACTGTTGCAGGGCAAAGTTTTTGGCGCCTTTGACGAGTTCACCTATCTGAATCAAGTCTTCTTCGTCGACAAGTCCTGGTACGACTGTGGTTCTGAATTCGCACTCGACCTTTCCTGTTTTCAGAATGTCAACAGTGTGCACAAGCTCTGCCGTGCCTTCCGTTCCCAGGCGTTTGTATTTTCCGAGGCTGGTCTTCACGTCCAGTGCCACGTAATCCACGTAGGGCAGGCACTCTTCCAGCGCGCACGGGTTGAGGCCGTTTGTGTCAAGTTTTACTCCGAAACCTCCTTCTTTCAGCCTCTTCAGGAACTTTGGCAGTTCTTTGTGAATCGTGGGCTCTCCGCCTGTGACGACAACTGCGTCTACAAACCTTTTGCGTTCCTCGAGAATTTTGAGCGTTGTCTCGTCGTTCAAAAACGGCGGCTTGGGGTCCACGACTATTCTCCAGTTGTGGCAGTACGGACAGCGCAGGTTACAGCCTGGAGTGAACAGAACTGAAGCCACGCGATTCGGAAAGTCAACCAAACTCGTCTTTTGGATGCCGCTGAACTTCATGAATATTCTCACTCAGGCGGCCACTGTCTGCATTACTGCTGACTTATCGAAAGTTCGGCGAATGGCAAATTCTGCCTGTTTGCCGTCGTTCCACTGATCAACCGGTCTCAGGTATCCGACCACTCTTGAGTAGACTTCGCACTTTGACCCGCACGTGGGACACTGTCTCTGCTCTCCGTTCACGTACCCGTGAGTTGGACATATGCTGAAGGTGGGGGTTAGAGTGAAATAGGGCAGGTGTGAACTCCCTGCAACCTTCTTTACGAGTTCGGCAGTGGTCTTCCACGAATACAGTCTTTCTCCAAGAAATATATGGAACACAGTCCCGCCCGTGTAGAGTGTCTGGAGTCTATCCTGATGCTCCAGGGCCTCAAACAGGTCGCCTTCATAGTCGACGGGCAACTGCGAAGAGTTGGTGTAGAAGGGTTCAGCCCCGTTTGCCACGTTTCCCTGATTGGCAGCTGCGATTTCCGGATATTTTCTCTTGTCGATGCGTGCAAGCCTGTAGCTTGTTCCTTCCGCTGGAGTGGCCTCAAGGTTATAGATGCTACCGGTTTGTTGCTGGTAGTCCGACAATTTCTCGCGCATGAACGTCAGTACTCTGATCGCAAATTCCATTCCGTCCGTTGAAGCTATGTTGACGCCGAAAAGGTTCAGGATGGCTTCATTCATCCCCACTATACCTATGGTCGAAAAGTGGTTTTTCCAGTAGCGGTCAAACCCTTCCTTCACGTTTTGAAGATAACGTTTAGAGTACGGATACAATCCGTTCTCCGTGAACGATTCTAACACTTTCCGTTTTATCTCCAAGCTGTCGCGCGCCGTTTCCATGAGGGTCTCTAACCGCTCAAAGAATTCGTCCTCGTCCTTTGCCAAATATCCAATCCTGGGCAGGTTCAGAGTAACGACTCCTATTGACCCTGTGAGAGGGTTAGCCCCGAAGAACCCGCCTCCCCGCTTACGAAGTTCTCTATTATCTATCCTCAAACGACAGCACATACTTCGAACGTCTTCGGGTTTCATGTCGCTGTTGATAAAATTTGAAAAGTAAGGCACGCCGTACTTGGCAGTGACCTCAAATATTTTTTGGCACGAAGGCGTGTCCCAATCGAAATCCTTAGTGATACAATACGTAGGAATTGGAAAAGTGAAAACTCTCCCTTTCGAGTCTCCTTGGCTCATCACCTCAGCATAAGCAGAGTTAAATATGTCCATCTCCTCCTGCATGTCACCGTACGAAGCGTCCATCGTTTTTCCACCCACGATTACTGCTTCATTTTTCATAAAGTCTGGAATCGTTAGGTCCAACGTAACATTGGTGAACGGTGTTTGGAAGCCGACGCGAGTGGGAACGTTCATGTTGAAGAAGAATTCTTGTAATCCTTGCTCGACTTCTTTCTGGCTCAGTCCGTCGTAGTGTATGAACGGTGCAAGATAGGTGTCAAACGTGCTGAATGCCTGAGCTCCGGCGGCCTCGCCCTGAAGAGTGTAGAAAAAGTTCACAATTTGCCCCAAGGCCGTTCTGAAGTGCTTTGCGGGTTTGCTTTCGATTTTTCCTGAAACGCCTCCGAACCCCCATGTGAGCAGTTCTCTCAGGTCCCAGCCTACACAGTAGGCTCCTAAAACGCCTAGGTCGTGGATATGCATGTCCCCGGAAAAATGGGCCTCAGCTATATGTGGGGGGTAAATCCTGCTAATCCAGTACTTGGCTATGACCGTTGATGAGAGATAATTGTTCAAGCCTTGTAGAGAGTAACTCATGTTAGAGTTTTCCCGTACGCGCCAATCCTCAATTTCCAAATACTGATCCACGAGATCTGCATCGCTCAGGAGCGCAGCCAACTCTCTCTGATCCTGATGCTGTTTTCTGTAAAGAATGTAAGCCTTTGCTGTTCTCGCGTGGCCATTCTCTATAAGCATCTTTTCAACAAGATCCTGGATCTCCTCTACTGTTGGAACGCCGTCCTCTCCAAAACGGTTCTTTAGCTCAGCCAGAACCTGATCACTTATCTTTCCAGCCTGTTCCCGGTCTTTCCCGCCCACAGCCTTAACTGCTTTCCAGATGGCGTTTGTTATGCGTTCCTGATCAAAGGATTCTAATCTTCCATCACGCTTTCTAACGTATTTCATGTTTTTACCTCTTTGAGCAACCTCTGAAAATCTTCAGGTTCCTCAAATTCTCTGTAGACCGAGGCGAACCTGATGTAAGACACCCGGTCCAGTTTCTTCAGATATTTAGTAACTATATCTCCGATTTCCCTAGAACTGACTTCTTCTTTTCCAAGGGCCATCAAGTCTTGTCTAACGTGCTCTGCCAATTCATGGATTTGTTCCATAGTCACGGGTCTCTTCTCGCAGGCTTTCTGCAGACCTCTGACGATTTTGTTGAAATCAAAGCGTTCGAGCCTGCCGTCTTTCTTCTTCACCATCAATTCGACTGTTTCCACGTATTCGTAAGACGTGAATCGTTTTCCGCAGTCTTCGCATTCCCTACGTCTTCTGACCGTGTTGTCTAGCGAATCCCTTGTTTCAAGTGTCTTGAGATTCTCAGACCCGCAGTATGGACATTTCATCATGATCACAATCGTGCGTTTCAAGCTCTTAGTGTTTCTATAATTGAATTGAACACTAAGCATAGGGTTTCGTTATTTAAGCGCTTCTCACAGTAACATCGAAATCGCGAATCGAATTGTGCAAGAGAAACACGTATAAATATACATTATTGATGAAAAACAGATATTGTAAAACAGACGCCATTCAAGCAAATGGCTTCGATTCTAGACGTTCGCCGTAAGCTTAAGATTTTCGGACGAAAGCTCGAACATGACGAGTATGCCAAACTATGCGCTTCTTCTGACCTTTCGGATCTGTGGGAAACCTGTTTGAAGTTAAAGGTTATCCAAGCCTATTCTCTGCTTTGGTCAACTCTGCAACGCTTTTTTGGGCGCGGGGTGAGAAAACGAGTTATCTTTTCTTGTGGTCGCTCCCTTTTCAAGCCCTGCAGGCGCGTTCCAGTCTCTTCTTGACAAGTTCACTCACTGAAGCCGCGATAGCTTTGCCTCGAACTTCTTTCATAATCATCCCTATGAGTGGTCCATAGGCGTTTTCTCCCCGTTCTTGAATGAGAGTTCTATTTCGTTCCATTACGGATTCGACGATCTTCTCGAGTTCCTCGCTAGAAAGCATCGTCAGGCCAATCTTGCTAATTGCGTCATCCACACTGTTGTCTTCATGCTGCGAAAGCCATCTGACGATTTCAGCGACAGCCTCTTTTGTCAATTTTCCGGAACCCACAGCTTTGAATATTTCTCTTATCTGATTGTCTGGAACCTTTTCAATTGGAACACCGTCACGTTTCAGTGCTTTCGACGTTTCTGTCATGAAAGCTGCTACGATCGTCGGCGAAACTTCGCTCTCATTAACGATGGTTTCGAACAATTCACCGTACTCAGAATCAAGAATTTGTTTGGCCAATTTCTGATTCAGCCCATACGCTTTGGTTAGCCGCTCCAGCTTCTGTTCTGGGAGTTCTGGAAGTCTGAGGCTAACTCTCTCCAGGTAGTCTTGCGTTATTTGTAAAGGCGGGATGTCTGTTTCTGGATACATTCTTGCTGCTCCCGGACGTGGCCTCATGTACCTCGTCGTGCCGTCAGCGTTTGGCGCACGAGTCTCAGCCGGCACACCTTTCAGGGCTTCTCTTGCTCTTTCGAAAACGGCTTTCAACGCTTCTGTACCGTTTTCGGCCTTGTCGGCAACGAACACCACGGCATCCTCATCCTCTGCCCCAGTTACTTTCCTCAATTCTTCAACTTCTTCTGCCGTTATTCCGTATGCGGGCATTTCATCTGTGTGGAATATGCCGCCCACTCGTCCCCAGAATCTGGCTCTGTCCGCCATTTCTGTGCCGAGGCGGAACCCTGGCATTAGTTCCCGCTTCAGGAATCCTCTGAATTTTGTCAGTTTAATCGCCAGGACTTTTTGGTTGGTATCCAGAGCTTTGCGAATAACCTTGCACTTTGTCTGCGCGAACACGGTGCTGACGTCGAAGAATTCTTCTATCAGATTCTCCTCTTTAACCGCAGTACGTTTCAGTTCTTCAGTTATTTCTATGAGGTTTATTTGTCGCTGAACTTCGTATTCCACGACCAGAGGGACGAGGTCAAGCTCTTGGAGGCCTTTGATCTCCATGAGCGCGCCGTTGGGTATGGATATGTTTACGTCTTGGCGGATGCTGCCTAAGCCACGAATCACTTTTCCCGTAGCCCTCAGGATTCTCCCGATGGCGAGTGCGACGTCCTCCGCTTCTTTAGGCGACTTTATGACAGGCGCGGTAGCAATCTCCACCAGTGGTATGCCCAAACGGTCGATGCGATACTTGGCCACATTCCCGATTTCTTCGCCTGTCTTTCTCGCTGCGTCCTCTTCTAAGCCTGCGTGCTGAATCGGAACGGCTTTTTCTCCCACTTTTATTTCGCCGCCTAGGGCTATTACGCAGGTTCTTTGAAAGCCCGTCGTGTTGGAACCGTCTATAACCGTCTTGCGCATCACGTGAACCTCGTCGACAGGTTTGGCCTTCATCATCAGGGCTATGCTCAGAACCGTTTCGACGGCTTCGGGGTTCAGCGGGTGGGGGGGTTCCTCATCCATTTCAACAAGGCATGATGTGGCCCTGTTAGCCTCATAGAGTATTTTCACGCCCTTCTGAAACTCAAAATAAGCAGCCGGATCTACCTGTCCGAGTTCGCTTTGAGTCGGTCTGAGTCTCCGGAGAAAAGTTATCTCTGGCTCTTCCTTGAACAGTTGCGGCCTGCAACTGCAGAACAACTTCGCGGAAGTGTCTAACTGCTGATGGATTTCCAGCCCCACTTTCAACCCGATTTTCTCATAATCCATTTCCATCCAATCACCCGTTTCCGTTCCCCGCTAGGTCATTCTGGAAGGGTCCGTGGCGAGATTTCTCCTGCGATGTTGGTCGTTAGAAGTCTCTTTGCCTCTTCAACGTCATTTGTTTGACCTAAGATCCACATGAGTTTGACAAGAGCCGTCTCGGGAAGCATGTCCTCTAGCGGGATCACGCCCTGAGCCTGCAGGTCGCGGCCTGCATCGTAAACGTTCATGTTCACTCTTCCCCACACACATTGAGACGTCATAGCAACAATAACATCTTTCATGACGGCTTTTCGCACAGCTCCGAAGCTCTTCATGTTGATGTGGCCCAAGCCTGTTCCTTCGAGGATTATTCCCGCATAATGCTGGTCTACGAGCCAATCAATCACAGCCGGGTCCATACTGGGATAGAATTTGACTAGAGCCACCCTGTCGTTAAATTCCGGCTTCAGCGCAAGTTCCTTCGAGGCGCCGCGTTTCTTGTAGTCCTGTGTGAGCATGGTGAGTTCTCGGTTTTTCATTCTAGCCACCGGAGTTGCGTTCACGGATTTGAAGGCGTCTCTTTTGCTTGTGTGGCACTTGCGGACTTTTGTGCCTCTGTGAAATACGATGGAGTCGTCTGATGTTGTCTCATGCATAGCTACCGTGACTTCTGCGAAGGGTGCTTTTGCTGCTGCTGTGACCGCGCCTATGAGGTTTGTGGCTGCATCCGAGCTCGGTCTGTCGGCTGAGCGTTGCGAACCGACGATTATGACTGGAAAGGGAAGGTTTTGAAGGGCGAAGCTGAGGGCCGCTGCTGTGTAGCCCATCGTGTCTGTTCCATGAGCTATGACAACCCCGTCGGCGCCCTTCGCGGCTTGTTCGCCTATGGCTTTGGCAAGCTCTCCCCATTGTTGGGGGGTGATGTTTTCGCTGAAGAGGCTGAAGAGAATCTGGGCGTTTATTCTTGCGATGTCTGCCAGTTCGGGCACGACGCTGTAAAGGTCGCCGGCCGTCAGCGCGGGCCGTACGCCGCCTGTTCTGTAGTCCACTCGGCTGGCTATGGTTCCTCCGGTGCTCAGTATCGTGACCCTTGGCAGTTGCGGGTTCTGTTCGGGTTGAGGGGGAGCTGCAAACGTGGGCTTCGTTCCTCTCCCGATTCTCTCCACCTTGGTTTCGGGTGTTATTTCTATGCCGATGTTGTAGCCGTTCTTCAGCTTTACCACGATGTGGGTTTCGTCGCCGTACTCGGACCTCGGGATGAGTATTCCTTCGTAGACTTCTTTTCCCTTGGTCACTCGTATCATGTCGCCCACGCCTGCCTCGGCTTTTCGTGTTCTGGCCAGGGCTTCACCCTTGTAGCCTGAAAACTCTTTCTCGCTCATTCTCAACCCTCTAGAGCCTTTGACATGTAAACTCCATCGTGTTTGTAGCCCAGTCGTTTATAGTACTGTCTTGTGCCGAGCGCACTTATAACTAGAATCTTTTTCAGGTCATATTGCTCTCTAGTTGTTTTTTCCGCTGTGGCTAGAAGGATGTTGCCGAAGCCCTTGTGTTGCCAAGCTTGATCAAAGTGTTTGCCGACAGGGACGAGGGATCCGTACACGTGGAGTTCTCGCACAATGGAACACGGTTTCGCTTTCATCTCCTGTCTATGGGCTTTTTCCGATGGAATTCTCAGCCTGAGATAGCCTATCAAAGCGTCGTTTGAGTTCTCTGCCGAGATGAAGATTTCCTTGCCGTCAGAAGCTCGGTATTCTGTGGTGAGAATGTCGACGTCGTCTGGGGCGGGGATCAAGTGCGCACCTGTTTTGTGGCCTACTTCTCTGCATCGAATGCAGTTGCACTTTGTGCCTTTCCCAGCCATTTTCTCTTGTACGAGTTGCCGCAGATTACTTCTGTTCACTCCTGCCACGATTAATGGTGCGGGTATGTCACGTTGGACGCGCATTATACGCATCCATCTTGGAACGTTTTTTTTGATTTCCGCGATGAGATCAGCTGCTTCCTCGTTCGAGTACGGTCTGAATTTCTCAGCCGTGTACCATTGATGGATTCTCGTGTTTTTCAGGACCAGGCATGGATAGATCTTCAGCATGTCGGGTCTAAAGCGGGGGTCGGTGAATATCTTTTTGAAGGCTTGCAAGTCCTTTTCTCTGTTCGAGCCGGGAAGCCCAGGCATCATGTGGTAGACTATTTTGAGTCCTGCATCCTTCATTATTTGTGTGGATTCGACGACGTCTCTGACGGTGTGCGTTCTGCCGACCAAACGGTAGATGTTGTTGTTCGGGTTTTGGACGCCCATTTCTACGCGGGTTACGCCCATGTTCAACATGTGATCTACGTGGGTCTCCTTGGCCCAATCTGGCCGTGTTTCTACAGTTATGCCGACGTTGCGGATCCTGCTCGTTTCAGCGTTCTTTTTTGCTTCCTCGAGGCTGTCGGATTCTTCTCCTGTGATGGCGTCGAGGCAGCGCTGTATGAACCATGTTTGATAGTCGAGTGGAGTGGCTGGGAAGGTTCCGCCCATTATGATGAGTTCTATCTTGTCAACGTTGTGTCCTATGGCCTGTAGTTGTTCGATTCGGCTTTTTACCTGAAGGAAAGGGTTGAAATCGTTTTGGAGTCCGCGCATGGCCGCCGGTTCGAAACCGGTGTAGCTTTGCGGAACGCCCATGGCAGGTCCCCCTGGACAGTACGCGCACGGTTCATCCTGTGGGCAAGGGTAGGGCTTCGTCATTGCGGCTACTACTGTGACCCCTGACATCGTGCGCGTTGCCTTTCTTCTCAGGAGCGGCAGTAGCCTGCGTTTCTCTTCGGTCTTAAGCAAGCGTATTATCTCGGAGTTTGAGGGCACTTTCTGCAGATGATGTTTGAGGGCAACCTGTTTTTTAAAATAGCCCAAATCGCGATGGCTGGGAGAGGCGATGTCCATGAGAGTTTCAATGATTTCTCGCAACGGCTTGTCTTGATTCACCTTGAAGCAACCACAGCTAACTAGTGCAAAGCATGCAAATAAACCGCTCTGGAAACAAGTCTCCAGCCGCCGTTCTCGTTGCAAAATTCGGGGGTCGATGTTCCGTGCTTGCTTTCGTCGAGTTTGGCCCTGATTTGGGCAGGACGAATCGGAAGATTGTCACTTGCGCTGTGCTGCCCCCTCCCTTTTTTTTCTTTACATCAGATGTAATGTTGCAATGTAATGGACACACATGTGTTTCCACGTTGGCGGTGACGCGTATTTCCGAAAATGGCTGAAAAAGTTCCCAGCAAGCACGTTAATGTCGTCTTTCTCTCTTTGCATCTAGGTTTGACGTTGCGTTGGAGTGCAAGATTTCAACAGTGAACGGTGCCCCCCCCCCGCCTTTTTTTCTTTACGTCTGACGTAATGTTGCAGCGTAATGTTGCAGCGTAAATCTCTATGTTGACTGTGACGCCTCAACTTCACAACTAATGGATAACTCGTCCTTCATCATAAGGGGACAGTGTTCCGAAAATGGGTTTTGTTCCTCTATTGTGATTTGGGGTTGTTTTGGATCTTGCGCTTCTTTGAAGGCTCTGCGCAGAAGAGGGCCCACGTCTTAGCCCTCAGCCACTGAAGAGAGGTTATTGTTTCAAACAAGCAGCATTAGAGCCGAACAGCCAAGAAAAACAGCATTTTTGATTGATGTCGGAACGAGCCCAGGTGTGGACATTTCATTAGAGGAACGTGTGAGCAAAAGGGATGGGATAGGAAAAGTTGAACTTGGGGTTTTCGTTTATCTTGAGGCTTGCGCGACTCTTTCGATTTCGTGTCTTTTTGCTACTGCGAAGCTTTTCATGTCGTTGTTGCCTGCTAGTATTATTTCTTCGGCGAGGCATTCTTCTATGGATCGCGGGTTGTTTACTGCTGCTTGTCTTGCTCCGTCTGCGAGGTGACGCAACGCTAGGTCGACTCTTCTCTGTGGTGCGACGTCCACTGAAAGGTGGTAGACTATGCCGCCCATGCTGATGCGTGTTGTGTCTTCGCAGGGTGCAGAGTTCTCGACGGCTTTGACCAGGACTTCTATTGGGTTTTTGCCCGTGCGCAGGTTGACTATCTGAAAGGCGTGGTGTACCATGTTCATTACTTTGGCTTTTTTGCCGGCGTTTTTCCCGGGGCGCATCAGGTTGTTTGCGAGTCTTTCGACGATGTTGATGCTTGCCTTGCGGAAGCGTTTGTGTTCATGTCTTCCCATGCTGTGCGGAATGACAACCGGTTTCAGTGAGACATATCTTTGCAGGCCTAGGTCCTTGACTGCGATGCCCTTGAAACTCCATTCTCCGAAAAGTTTTACTTCTTTCTCCTTTTTTTCTTCCTGTTTCTGGCTCAAAACTCTCACCGGGCCGGCTTCTGTTTCCTTCCGTACACGAGTTCGTTTAGAGACACGCCGTTTACTGTTATGACCTTCCAGCGTACTCCGGGGATGTCGCCCATGCTTCTTCCACGTGAGCCGCCTATTCCCTCGACAAGAACTTCGTCGTGTTCGTCCACGACGTTCAATGCGCCGTCCCCGGGCAAGAATGCTGTGATTAGTCTGCCGTTCTTGATGAGCTGGGTTCTGACGCATTTCCTGATGGCGCTATTGGGTTGTTTACTCTCCACGCCGACCTTTTCCAGAACGATGCCGCGGCCCATCGGCGAGCCTTGAAGCGGGTCCGCCTTGACGTCCAGTCTCAAGATTCTCCGGTTGTAGTACATGCTGCTCCAGCGGAACTTCTTGCGTTTCTCAACAAGCGCTCTCGCAGCGAATTCGCCTCTCGGAGACTTGGAACCCATGAGCCAAATTTCCTCTCGCTACGTCTAATCACAATCCTCATATTTAAACTGAGCTACGAATGTTGGAGATGTTTTTCCGGCCAATTTAGCCTTTATTTCTCTGCTCGCTGCGACTGGCCGCCTCGATATCCTAGTCCCCCTACCGCAGAGGTTCTGTTAGATTTTCTGCCATGCCTTGGATGGAACATAGTGCACGAATGTCGATAGAAGGCTTCAGCTTTGTCTGAGCCATTCCGAGCCGGTAATTTTCTTGAAAATGCTCTGCAACAACTTGTCTGTGTGTGAATCGGGATCACAGCCGTAAACTTCAAAGTTCTCCCTTACCAGATCCGCAATCTGCGCGAGCTCTTCGTCCGTGAATTCCAACTTTGATTTCACCCCTTCATTCCCGCTCATTAACGCAGGCGACAACCGAAATCTTCTTTCAGAGAATGATCGCCGCCGGTTGGATATTGGGCTGTTTTGCATATAAATATGGCTCTTTTCAGAGTTTTTCCACGTTGCCCCGTATAATCGCCCGTTTGTTAGATGTTGAATGGTCGAAAGCTGTTCCCGCAGTAACCTGTCAAAGGTTTTAAGCGCGCGTGCTAACTAGATGGCGTTCAAAGAACGGGTGAGGTCGGATAATTTGAAGTACAGAGATTTCGTTGATTTGAGATACGAACCGAAAGAGTCAGAAGTTGTCTGCAGTTTCCGTGTTGAGCCTTTTGGAATTGACATGGAGGAGGCAGCGGGCGGTGTTGCTGCTGAGAGTTCGATAGGAACGTGGACGGAGCTTTCAACAGTGAAACCTTACGTGCTTAAACTAGCGGCTCACGTTTTCAGCATAGAAGGCAACATCGTCAAAATAGCTTACCCTCTGCAGCTTTTCGAGTTGGGAAGCATGCCCAACATCCTGAGTAGTATAGCTGGGAACGTTTTCGGGTTGAGAGCCTTGAAAAACTTGAGACTCAACGATATAGTCTTTCCGCGAGCGCTTATTCGGAGTTTCAAAGGACCGAAATACGGTATTGAAGGGATACGGAAGCTGCTGAAAGTCCTTGACAGGCCGCTTGTGGGCACGATAATCAAACCTAAGCTCGGGCTCAAAACTGTGGATCACGCAAACGTCGCTTATGATGCTTGGGTGGGAGGATGCGACATAGTTAAGGATGATGAGAATCTCGGTAGTCAGAAGTTTAATCCTTTTGAGGATCGCCTTGCGAGGACCTTAGAGAGCAGGGATCGTGCCGAAAGGGGAACTGGAGAGAAGAAGGTGTACATGATCAACATAACGGCTGAAACGAATGAAATGTTGAGAAGGGCAGAGGCCGTTGTGAATCACGGAGGGGAATATGTGATGATTGACATTCTAACTTGCGGGTTTGCTGCTCTGCAAACACTTCGGGATCGAAACTTTGACCTTGTGATTCATGCTCACAGGGCGGGCCACGCGGCTTTCACGAAGGATCCTAGGCATGGAATTTCAATGCGAGTGGTGGCTGAAGTCGCGAGAATTGTTGGCGTGGATCAGCTTCACATTGGAACTGTTGTTGGCAAAATGTTTGAAACTGCAGAGGAAGTTGCGGAGAACAGGGATGCTTTGACGATGGAAATGGGCGGACTGAAGCCAGTGCTGCCTGTTGCTTCTGGAGGACTGCATCCAGGACTTGTTCCGCCACTTGTGAAGTTCTTCGGAAGGGATTTCGTGATCCAGGCTGGTGGAGGCATCCACGGTCATCCGGACGGAACTATTGCTGGAGCGATGGCTATGCGACAAGCGGTCGACGCGGCGATGAGTGGTGTGCCGCTGAGCATGTATGCCAAGAAACACAGGGAGTTGGAGGCAGCCTTGAAAACGTGGGGAACCACCTAGCGCCTTTTCACTTGAAGACCCACGGATACTTTCTGTTCATGACCTCAGTAATGGAGTGAGGCGATATTATCCCCTCTTCACATATTATCCCATGAATGAAATCTCTTCGCGTCACGTCAAAGGCCGGGTTCCTTACCACCAACTTCTTCGGCGCCTCTTTCCAAATCTCCGTTGGATTTCTTTCTTCTATCTTCTCGTAGTCTCCGTACATCGTTGCGGGGTCGAACTTCAAGAGTTCAGAAACTACGTAGAAGGGGGTTCTCGCCTCTTGGGCCGCGAGGGCGACCATGCTTGTTCCAATCTTGTTTATCACGTTTCCTTCAGAAGTTATGGCGTCCGCTCCAACGACTACCATGTCAACCTGATTCATGAAGAACCTCGTGGCCGAATCGACGATAAACGTTGTTTTAACGTCCAGATCTAACATTTCTTTGGCAGTGATCCTTCCCTGAAGCACAGGTCTGGTTTCGGTGCAGATCACTTCGAACGCTTTCCCATCGTGCCTAGCCTTCTTAAGTAGAAAAGTGACCGTGGAAGAGTGGCAGTGGGTCAGTATTGCCGAGTTGTTCCTGATCCTTCGGGCTCCGATTTCGGCAATTCTTTCCTTTGAGCTTTCCAGATCTTTCAGAAATTGTTGCGAGGCCATCGAGACTGTCTGGCTGAGTTTCTTGATGTTTTTCTGTGGGCTCTTCTCCACTTGGTTTATGATCAATCTGATGGCGTTCCTCATCAGCGGTTCAGTCTCTCTTGAATCGAAAAGAATTTCCCTAGCGTTCAGGAGTTCTTTCGAAAATTCTTTCTTGGTTTTGGCTCTTGTCTGGTTTGCCAAGGTCTCTATCGCATTTATCGCAGCTATCGCTACGTTTCTCGCACCCTGAACCTCAAGCTTTCTTATTCTTTCGGCCGCAATCTGTACAGGATCCTGCAAAGCTTTCACCCAAACAAACAAGCTTATGGGAGAATATACAATAAACTTTCGGTGATTTTCTTTTCGCTCGGCCCAAGTTTTTGGCTCTTGTTGGAGCCGGCAAACAGAAAAACATAACTCCATATGGGAACTATCCTAAGTGGACTTCATGGTGGTCGTGACTTGAGAATCGGCTTCTTCGTATGGGAGTATCCGCCTAGGCTCGTGGGCGGTTTAGGAACATACGCTCAATACATAACGCGTGAGTACGTCGAGCTTGGACACGAGGTCTCGGTCTTCACTCTTAATCAGGGTGACTTGAAAACAGCTGAGGTTATGGATGGAGTGGATGTTCAGCGGCCGTTGATTGCGGATGCAAGCAATATTTTTCCGGTGTTCGTGGTGGACGATTTGAAAAGGTGGGGAACCAACATCCGATTTTTTAACGACATATTTCTCTACAACATTTTGAGTTCCTCGAAGTTTATTAACGAGCTAGTTAGGAAAGACGGCTACCACTACGACGTGGTGTGCGTTCACGACTGGCTGAGCTGTATCTCCGGATTGATAACGAAGAACGAGACGAGGATACCCGTGGTATTCCATGTTCACAGTACCGAGTGGGGCAGGAGCGGTGGACACGGCTCCGAGGTTGTCACGCACCTTGAGGAGCAAACGGCTCAGAATGCGGATAGAATAGTAACAGTTAGCAATGCGATGCAGGACGATTTGACGAGACATGGCTGGCCTCAGTCAAAGATAAGTGTAGTCTGGAACGGCGTGGACCCTGCCCAGTATGATCCGAACTTGTGCAAGGGCGAAGACGTCGAGCAGTTCAGACAAGAGGCGGGAATCCTGCCGGACTGGAACATGGTTCTCTTTCTTGGGAGGCTGACGTGGGTGAAAAGCGTCAAGAACCTGGTTCAAGCGATGCCCCTTGTCTTGAAGGAGTTTCCGAAGACTAAATTGGTGATTCTGGGCAAGGGTGAAGAACAGAGCGACATCATCGAAACCTCTGACAGGCTTGGAATCAAAGACAACATCGTCTACAGGTTCGACTTTGTCCCAGAGGATGAGAGGAAATTGTACTATGCTGCGTCAGACTTGTGCGTGTTCCCCTCCGTCTACGAGCCCTTCGGCATAGTGAGCTTGGAAGCGATGTCCATGATAAAACCTGTCGTCGTCGGCGCGCGAGGAGTAGTTGGCTTCCGAGAGCAAGTCATCAGCTCAGGCCCAGATCAAAACGGAGTTCACGTTAACGGAGAAGATCCCGCCGACATAGCCTGGGGAATCAATGAAGTGCTCAGAGACCCAAAAAGAGCAAAACTCTGGGGCCAAAACGGCCGAAAACGAGTGCTGAACTATTTCACATGGAAAAAAGTCGCCGAACAGACGCTTGAATTGTACAGCGCCCTGGGCCAAAAAGAAAGCTAGAAAGACCGCCGTCTTGGAGCAATTGCTTTTCACTAATAATACCGTTCGCTCTTCCAGACGTCTGCCGAATCACTAAATCCCCTCTTCTCCCAGAAGCCCATTTCCTTTTTCACGGTGAATCTTAATCGCGTCACCCACGAGGCACTCTTGTATCCGTATTTGCCAGGAACGACAAGTCGCAAGGGGAATCCATAGCCTTCTTCCAAGGTTTTTCCGTCAAGTTTCATCGCCAAGAGTATGTCGTCGCCTGAAAGTTCCGGCAGTGAGAGCGACGTAGTGTAACCATCCGCACATTCAAACGTGACAAACCTCGCGCTTTCTTTAGGCTTAGCCAGACTGGCTAAGTCTCTGAAACGGATGCCCTCCCACTCACAGTTGAGAACGCTCCATCCTTCGACGCAGTGAAAATTACTGGTAGACCGGACTTCTGGGAGTTCGGCAATTTCTTTCCAGCTGAGCCTTAACGGTTTTTCAACTTCACCATCTATCGTTAGGGTGTACGTGTTCAGGTCGATTTTAGGGTTTGACCGGGCAATGCCGGGGTGATCTATGCCCCATATTAGAAGTTTCTTGATTGGAGCTTGACCCGGCGGCAGACTGTTAGGGTGATTTTCCTTTTCGTCTGAAGCCATGCTTGTTCAAGCTAAAATGAGCTTGAATTGAAAATAAAAAGTTGTTGTATCACAGACAAACGAGGCGTCAGTCTTTGTTCTCTTTGATGAAACTCGTGAGCTGTCTTTGACTCTTCTGTTGCTTGGCAAAGTTTGCGATTTTGACCCCTACTCTGCGCGCCTCAAACTCGGTCTGATCGAAGAACCTCTCGAACAACTCCCTCACGGTTTCTTGGAAGACTTCAAAATTATCAGTGGGATTTTCGAGTGTCTTTGATCTCGTGTGAATGCTCATGTCCGTTGCGATTACAATTATCCCAACGGTCTTGAATGCAAGTCCTTCCTTTGCGATTGTAGCGTGAACTTCGCTGCACAGCTGGTCCGCCTTTTCCACTATGAAGCTCAGCTCTCGGGAGTCGTGTTTCAGAGTGGCGATTCTGCTGATTGATGTAGCTTCTCCCCTCTCCTGAACCGGCTCATCGTCAATTCCGAGGGAGGCATTATGGAAATAAGTCGCCAAAGTCTTTCCAAAAACCGCTATAAGTCTTTCCATATCATAATTTGACAAGTCAGAAATCGTTTTGATTCCCAGAGCTTCCATTCTCTCTCTTGTCTTTGTTCCAACACCGATGAGTCGGCTCACGGGCAGAGGCCCCAGAAAGGCTGTTATCTGATCAGGAGTGACGACGGTCAGGCCATCGGGTTTTTTGGTATCGGCCGAGATTTTTGCGACGAGTTTGTTAGGTGCCACGCCAATTGAACACGTGAGTCTCTCTTGTCGCAGCACTTCACTCTTCACCCTTTCAGCCAGCTTTCGCCCTTCTTCGAAGTTTCCCTTTGCTTTCTGAGTAACGTCGAGAAACGCTTCATCTATACCAACCTGTTCAAAACGGTCTGCTAAGCCCTTCAGAACGTTCATAACTTTCTCGGATATCCCTTCGTAAAACTCGTAGTCAACAGCCAAGAACACTGCATTTGTATTCTCCAGTTTCTTCTTGGCAAGGAAAATAGGTATTCCTGATTTCACTCCGTATGCCCTTGCGACATAGTTTGCCGTGCTCACGGCTCCACTGTCTTCGGTCCGTCCAGAATAAACGCACACTACAACAGGCTTATCTTTTATAGAGGGGTTTCTGAGCTCTTCGCACTGGGCAAAGAAATAGTCCAAATCCACGAGCATTACTACCCTTGACAGCAAGGCTGGCCTCCTCCACTTGAAAATTCTTACTATGCATTTAACGTCTTCTGCTGCGTGAATGATGCGCAAACTGGAAGGTCTTCATCTGTTCGTTTGAAGGCGAAATGGCCTTAGCTTTGGTCTCCTATAGTTGCCCTCCCTTGGATTCGGGTCTTTGAACCTTTCGACAATGGGATCTGCCAAAAAAACAGCTCTTTCGATGCGCACGTCTAAATTCGCGTGCTTTTAAGTCGCGGTTACCCGCACGGCTAGCCTTTCTCCGTTGCGATTGTAGGCTGCGACATTTTTTTCATCAACAAACGGAGATCCTACAATCATGAGTATGGGCCCATAAAAGTGGTTCAGATCGGTGCTAGATGGGTTTATATTCCCTGATGGATGAGAATGGGCGGTTCCCACAATGGAGAAATCCATTGGCAGCATGGAGAGCGGGAGGTTGGCGAAGCCTCGCCCGTATTTCGCAAGCGGGGGAACAAGAAGATCCGTTACCGTAATGACATCTTTCTCCTTTTTGCCTCTGAGCACTAGAATGGTTTCTCTAGGATAGAGATGCTTGGCGCCCTCGAAAATCGTTTGCAACAACTCTTGACAGATGGATACGGTGCTGTATTTGGGCATATGGTCTGTGATGATTTCTCGGACTTAAGTGCATTTCGAAAGAGTGGCATCAAGATGGCATGGCGTCCTCTTCATCCTTTTCTCGTTCGGAATGAATGCTAAACGCTAAAATATTCAACACCTGTCTATAAGACAGGAAGTTGAGGAAGAGAAGGCTGAGAAGGATAAGAATAGCATCTTTTGATTTAGATGGGACTCTTACAGACATCTCATTCGTGGATTGCGTATGGTTAGAGGGAATTCCTTGGCTGTACGCTATCAAGCATGGTCTCGCGTTCGAGGATGCCAGGGACTTCGTGACGGGCGAGTACGGCAAGGTTGGTAGGGAGAAGCTCGAGTGGTATGATCTGAGTTATTGGATTCGGAAATTCGATTTGGATGTTTCTCCTGGACAGATTCTGGATTCTCTTAGGAAAAGAATAGGGGTTTTTCCTGAAGTGATCGAAGTGTTAAACAAACTCAGGCATATGGGACTAAGGCTGATAATAGTAACGAATGCTCGCCGGGAATTTGCTGATTTGGAGATTGAAAAGACAAAGATTGGGCCTTATTTTGAGCAGGTTTTTTCTGCAACATCTGATTTTGGCCTGATCAAGAAAACTCCTGACATTTACGAAAAGGTCTGCGCTATCTGCAAGATTGCGCCGAGGGAAATGATTCACGTGGGTGACGATCAACGTTTCGATTTTGAGGTCCCCAAAGAACTCGGTATTGAAGCCTTTTACCTAGATAGAACTGGCAAACATTCAGGACAGTTTGTAATTCACAGTTTAATGGAGCTGAGCCAAAAGCTGACGACAGGGACTCGACAAAGCGGGCACAAAAGTAGTTCATAACGCTAGATTACGTTGAAATCAAAACACAATTAAGGGCAGTCTGTTTTTTCCTTCTTGGACGGTCTACACGTTGAGTACTTGGCGTTTGTTGAAACTCGAAACGCATAATGCGTTCATGAACATGGCTATCGACGAAGCTGTCCTGACGGCCAGAACTGAAGGCCACGTTGCGGATACGCTGAGATTTTTCAGGTGGAAACCCTCCGCCGTTTCAATAGGGAAATTTCAAAGAGTCGAGAATGAGGTGCAGTTGGAAAACTGCAAGCAGCAAGGCGTCGATGTTGTGAGACGAATCACTGGAGGAGGGGCAGTGTACCACGATTCCGAGGATGAAGTTACCTACAGCTTGGTTGCGAGTAAAGAGAGCTTGAAAGTGGGGGATATAGCCGACTTGTATGAAAGAATCGACAGTGGTCTGACTCGAGCGTTGAACATCTTGGGCGTGGCTGCAGACTTCAATGAGGGCAATGCCAAGGCATGTCCAAACCTGACGGTCAAAGGAAGGAAAATCTCTGGAAGCGCTCAGTGCCACAGATGCGGAGTTGTTTTGCAACATGGAACAATTCTTGCCAACGTCAACTTGGAGGAAATGTTTACGTATCTTCGTGTTTCCTGGGCAGAAAGCTGCATGCAAGTTGTTAACGTTGCGAGACGCAGAATCACCTCCCTGTACGACGAACTTGGAAAAGGAGTTTCCCGCGCAGAACTAATTCGTGCCCTGAGAGATGGCTTTGCGCAAGCTTTGGAAATAGAAATCGTTGAAAGTGAACTGACGCTCCGCGAACGCAAGCTGGCGCAAGAACTCTGCGATCGGAAATATGCTACCACGGATTGGAATCTCCACGGAAGAACCTGCAGCTAACACCCAACCTGTCATAGCCTGCTCCAGAAGAATCAAGCTTTTGCACTGAAAAAACGAGGGAAACCGCGAATTCTGTGAGGATCAGCTTCCACAATTGACTCCAAGAACTTTTGCCAACCGCTTGAAGGCTGTGTCGCTCATCCACTCGGTTTTGAGGTACTGACAAATTCTTTGGTCCTTCAATCCCAGCCTTCTCGCTTCTTGAACGGCGTAATCGTATGCTTCAACTTCAGTGGGTCTCTCTGTGTAACTATAGCGACCGTCGAACAGCTCTTTCCCTTGCATCCGCTGTTTCACATGAACGAGTTCGTGGATTATGTCGAGGTAAACGTCGATTCTGTCACCATTGTTCAGGTATTTGGAGTTTACCATGAGATTTCCGTTTGATGCGTTCACTCCCATGTATCCTCCCGTCCACATGAACTGGACTTGAAGATTTCGAAGCACTTCCTCGGTCTTTTCCCCGAAGAGTCTTCTCACAGCATCGACCTTCTCGAAGCCCATGAAGTAATCCGAGAACGGGCGTGCCGGTCCTCTGAAGAGTATGATTCTGTCAATGTGTGCTGTTCGAGCCAGACGCAACATCCTGAACAGGAGTCGCTCAGGCCAATCCATCGTTGCCATGTTCTTCAGCTTACCTTCCTAGCTATGCTTTCTTGTTTTCGCTTGAACCAGTTTGGTTTGTTTCGATTCTCCATTTGACGCCCTGAGGCGTATCCTCGACCACTATGCCCTCGTCTTTGAGCTTTTGCCTAATCGCGTCAGCAGTTTTCCAGTCTTTCGCTTTCCTCGCCTCTTCCCTTTTCTGAATTAGTTCTTCGGCCTCTTTCGGCAATTTTTGTTCTTTTTTGATTTCGCCTATTACTCCGAGAACCTTGTCAAATCTGACGACTAGGTCGTAGGCTTTGTGTGCCTCGTCTTTGCTCAGAGAGTTCCCATCAAGCAGAATGTTGACGTCTCGGACGAAGTCGAAGAGCGAGGCCAAAGCCTCGCTGATGCTCAGGTCATCATCCATCGCAGCTTCAAAACTATTCTTCACCCTGCTCATAAGCTGCGCAAGCTGATCTCCGCTCCCTTTGCCGTCAGCCTCGAGGAGGCGGTGCGCCAAGTTTGTCAATCGGTCTAGAGTGTTCTTCGCAGCTTCCAAACCTTCGAATGTGAAGTTGACTTGTTGTCTGTAGTGCGTTGCGAGCAGGAGATATCTTATGGCCCTGGGGTCGTAACCCTTCGCTGTTAGGTCCCGCACGGTGTAGTAGTTGCCCAAGCTTTTCGCCATCTTCTTGCCTTCGATGAGCAAGTGTTCGTTGTGAAGCCAGTAGTTTACGAATTTTTTGCCTGTGGCGGCTTCGCTTTGGGCAACCTCGTTTTCGTGGTGTGGGAATAGGTTGTCGACGCCGCCGCAGTGAATGTCCAGTGTTTCGCCTAGGTATTTCATCGACATGGCGGAGCATTCGATGTGCCACCCTGGTCGTCCCTTGCCAAAAGGGCTCTCCCAGAAAACATCACCGTCTTCTTCGCTCCACGCCTTCCACAAGGCGAAGTCTTGGGCCTGCTCCTTGGCGTACTCGTCGGCCTTTACTCTTGCGCCGAGCTTTAGGTTTTCCACCTTGATGTTTGCAAGTTTCCCGTAGTCCTTGAACTTGGAGATTTCATAGTATATCGAGCCGTCTTCGCCCTTGTACGCGTAGCCTTTTTCAATCAATTTTGTGATGAGCGCTACCATGTCTGGCACGTGTTCGGTGGCCTTCGGGTAAGACTCTGCCTTTTCAATGTTCAACGTCTCGACATCTTCAAAGAAAGCCTTCGTGTAACGCTCTGTGTATTCCTTGAGCGGCACTCCACTTTTCCTAGCAGCCTTGATTGCCCTGTCATCCACGTCCGTCACGTTCATGACTTGGGTGACCTTGAAGCCGCGGTACTCAAGCCATCTTCTCAGCAGGTCTTCGAAGATGAACGCTCGATAGTTTCCAATGTGCCCGTAATCATACACCGTAAGTCCACATGTGTACATCTTGACTTTCCCATTTTCGATGGGAACAAACTTTTCTTTCTCACGTGTCAGACTGTTGAAAAATCGAATATTGCCGGCTTGAGGTTCCATGAATTTTCCCAAGAAACTAGCATTCAAACACACTTAAGCATTTTACGCTAGTTTCGCCATTTGCTAACCAAAGGACAGCATGCTTTTTTTCAGTTTTGAATAGTTGCCGAAAAGTTCCGCGGCTCTTCCACTCTTGCTTATTTTTTCGATTTTTTCAAGGGTTATATGCTTGGAGGCAGTAGTATGCTTGAAGGAGATGCCCGGTTTGTTCGACAAGATATTGGTTCCTTTAGACGGGTCCGAACATTCTTTGAAAGCGCTAGGCGAGGCGGCTTTGATAGCGAAGAAATTCTCTGGAAAACTAACCTTGATTCACGTCTATTCTGTGCAGCCTATCCTGATGCCAGAACCATCTACGGGAGGTTCGTTAAGCATTCCAATAATAACGGGCGCTGAAGTTTCTGCTATGATTGAAGCTGCGAAGAAGCTTGGAAACAAGATTCTGGTTGATGGTGAAAAAAGAATCATGGCCTCCGGGGTTGAGGTCGAAAAAGTACTTGTGGAAGGGCATGCTGTTGAAGAAATCGTGGGGTTGGCGAACCAAGGCAATTTTGACCTAATCGTGATAGGAGCTAGGGGTGTGAGCCACATGAGAGAGATGTTATTGGGAAGCGTAACCGATGGTGTGATACATCATGTGCGCTGTCCAGTATTAGTGGTTAAATGAGTCTTTTTGATGGACCGTGAGCATCTCTTTAGCCTTGCGCGTTTTGAGGAAGACGCGGTGAAAGCGGGACTCCATCTGCATATTGAGCCGACGCTCCGAAGCCTCAACATAGCGCTGGCATAGTTTGATCAGGCCCGTCTGTCAACGTGCTAGCCTAGTATCCTTCTGGAAAACCTTTTAACGTGATCGAGGGCAAATTATTTCTTCGCTTTAAGAATGGGGGAATGTTGTTGACCGAAATCAAGAAAATTGCAGTCTTAGGGGCAGGCCTGATGGGGCATGGCATTGCTCAGGTGGCCGCTCAGACGGGCAAGTATGATGTGAACCTTAGAGACATCGAACAGCGGTTCATCGACGGAGGCATGGCAATGATTCGCGAGAGCCTTCAGCGGTTTGTCAAGAAAGGGCAGCTCTCTGAGGAGGAGATGAATGCTGTCCTTGGCAGGATTCATCCGATGCTGGATTTGGAACAGGCGGTTTGCGATGCTGATCTTATAATCGAGGCTGTGCCTGAGAATGTTGAGCTGAAGAAGACGATGGCACGCGAGGTGGATAGCTCGGCTCCGGCCCACGCTATAATCGCTTCTAATACGTCTTCTGTAAGCATAACCGAAATAGCCTCGGCCACAAAACGACCCGAAAAAGTTTGCGGAATGCACTTCTTCAACCCTCCACAACTCATGAAGCTCATAGAAGTCATCAGGGGAGCCAGAACTTCAGATGAAACCATCCAAACAGTCTTGGACGTTGCGCACAAGATGGAGAAAGAAACCGTCCTCGTGAAAAAGGATTGTCCAGGTTTCATAGTAAACCGAATACTCATCCCGGCACTCAACGAGGCCGTGGCAATTTACTGGGAAGGCATTGCTGACAGGGACGACATAGACAAGGCCATAAAGCTCGGGCTGAACTGGCCCATGGGCCCACTAATGCTGCTCGACTACATAGGCTCAGACACGACATTAGCCATAGCCGACGTCCTGACTCGAGAACTCGACCCCAAGTTCCATCCATCCAACGGACTTAAACAAATGGCAAAAGCCCAGCTGCTTGGAAGAAAAACCGGTAAAGGCTTCTACGACTGGACACAAAAATAGAGGATGCAAATACCGATGGAATTCAAGTACATTATCTACGAAAAAAGCGAAGGGATCGCCACAATTACACTTAACCGTCCTGAGGCACTGAACGCTTTCAGCAGAGAGGTCGTGGAGGAAATCTTGCAGGCACTCGAGGATGTTAGGAACGACGAAAACGTGCGAGTCGTCGTGTTAACCGGAGCCGGCGAAAAAGCGTTTTCAGCTGGTGCAGACATAAAGTCCATGATCGGCATGACGGTTCTCAAGGCACGAGAACTTTCACTAATGGGAGAAAAACTCTGTTCAGCCCTTGAAAACCTTGAAAAACCAGTCATCGCAGCCTTGAACGGCTACGCTCTGGGCGGAGGCTTGGAAGTAGCCATGTCCTGCGACCTTCGCATAGCCTCAGAAAATGCTCGAATGGGACAAACAGAAATCAACATAGGCCTAATTCCAGGCTGGGGCGGAACTCAGAGGCTCACACGTTTAATCGGCCGCACAAAGGCAAAAGAACTCGTTTTCACGGGCAGAATGATTGACGCAAAGACAGCAGAACAACTCGGCATAATAAACATGGCAGTTCCTCAGGACAAGTTCAAGGATACAGTCAGACAATTTGCCTTAGAACTCGCGTCCAAAGCTCCCGTAGCGGTTAGAGTCGCCAAGGCCGTGATCAACAAGGGTGCGGACATGAGCTTAGACTCGGCATTGGCGCTGGAACGGGAAGGCTTCGGCGTCGTCGCATCAACAGACGACTTGAAAGAGGGCGTCTCAGCCTTCACTGAAAAGAGAAAACCAGCCTTCAAAGGCAAATAGCAACTTTGAACTGGGAGCAAACCGACGCCTTCTTGAATTGCTGATTTGCAGTTCTGAGAAACCTCAAAAGAGTGGTCATTTCCATTGCGACGAAGGCTATTCTATTAGCAGAAAAGCGTATCTGTTCATCGTTTGCGAGTTGTCACGCAAGACCTCGATGGGATAACCAAGTTGTCTGACCGTTGCGAAAACGTCGACTGCCATTGCCTCAGGAGACGGACGTGCAGATTTTTTGTTCTTGCATTTAATTCTCTGTTCTCCACACTCTTTGCATAGGCTACAGGAATCCATGAAGAGCAGAAACGTTTTCGGATTACCTGCTAAGAACACGTCACGCTCCAATCGAAGAAGCCTCACATTGATGGCCCTGGCCCATTCATGTCGTTCTTCAGGCTTTTCGACCTTCTTTTCAAAATGAAAGACAACAGCCTCGCTGTAATCACTAAAGAAGCTCCTGCATTCATCAACGGCCGGCGTGTTTGGAGGACAGCAAGCGATTTTTCCGTATTCCACGCAGCCGAACATACATTTCATCCTAACCCACTGGGAAACCACAATGTTCTTCGGGTCAACCCACCTGAAATCATTAAAACCGTGCTTGAGGAACAACTCCTCCAGTTGGCTTCGTTTGCTCATCTCGTTAACCTCAAAACATCAACACACGATTATGCTTGGCTGTTCAAATAACTTTGCGCTCCTATGTGCAAATTAGAAAATGTGAGGCCAAATGGGGCTGTCGTTTTCTGTAGCTTTTGACCTCTTCTGTGAAGCCTTCGTTGGCCCCGAATTTTCAAGATGGATTCGCCGCGTTTTGCTGAAAAGTGATATATGCAGGTGCGTCAAAAGGCCTGTCTCAACTGTCACTATTGACAAATGAAGGGTATGAGCAGATTGATGAGGTTCATAATCTTCGGTCCGCCAGGTTCAGGCAAGGGCACGTATGCTTCTCGTCTGCAAGCGAAGCTCGGTGTGGAGGTGATTGCGACTGGAGACCTGCTTCGTGAGATAATGAAGGAAGACACGCCGCTGGGCCGAAAAGTGAAGGGATTCGTGGAGAAAGGCCTGCTGGGGCCAAGCGAAGTTGTGACGGAAGTTCTGAAGCAGCGCCTAGCGAAATCCACAGGCAAGAAAGGCTTTATTCTGGATGGTTATCCTCGGACGATTGAGCAGGCTGAAGCTCTTGAAAAAATCGCAAGAATAGACGCTGTCATCCTGCTAACCGTGCCCGAAAAGATAATAGTCGAACGGCTATCGAGCCGCAGAATATGCAAAAACTGCGGAGAGGTGTACAACGTACGCTTCTTGAAACCCAAAGTGGAGGGAGTGTGCGATAAGTGCGGCGGACAACTCTGCCAACGTTCCGACGACAAACCAGATGTCATCAAAGACCGCATAGCCGTCTACGAGAAACAGACGGAACCGGTCCTGCAACACTACAAAAAGAAAAAAACCCCATTCATCGAATTCAGATGCGACCGCCTCGACATGCCTCCCGAAGCAGCAGTCGAAAACATCCTACGACAGCTCAAAAGATCAAAGCTCGTTTAGAAACCTCACAGAAGCCAACAGAATCATCTATAAAGAACTTGGCCCCCCCCCCGCCGCAGAACTGCATTAGGCATCTCATGATGTCGCCCATTGCAGCCTAAAGCGCTGCGGAAAATCTAACTCGACTGACGCAACCTCAGATCTTTCTTATGCTTACGTTCGAATTCGAACGGATTGTTTTGCCTCTTAAAAAAGAGAAGAGGTCTAGGCGTTGCCTATCTCTTTCTTGAAGGCTTCCTTCAGGTATAATCCCCAATCGTCTAATGCTCTAAGTTTTCCGAGGAAGAATCTGAGGACAGGCGGTTCAGACACAAATCTTAGTCCCTTCACGAGGTCTCTGTGCTTGTACAGCCATTCTATCCTGTCAATAGCGTATTCAATGTGGGATACCGAATAAACTCTTCTTGGAAGGGCTAATCTTGTTAGTTCGATGTCTGCGAAGACCTCTTTTCCTTCTTTGTCCCTGTCCATCGATATCGTGCCCCGTTCCATGCTCCTAATGCCAGAGGATATGTACAACGCTGCGGCCAGTGCGCCAGCAGGATACTGGGACTGCGGAATTTTTGGCAAGAACTTCATTGCGTCAAGGTGGCAGGCAAGTCCACCAGGCGGCGTCACAACTGGGATGCCTGCTTTAACGAGTTTGTTAACGAAATACTTGATTTGCTCTACCGAGCAGCCCGCTACATCAGGGTCTACCATTTCCCGCATTCCGACGGACATGGCGCCGATTTCTCTCATGGACATTCCGCCGTAGGTGAAGAAGCCTTCGTACACGGGCAACCAAGGTTGTATCATTTCGAAGAGTTTCAGGTTGTTTGTGGCTAAGCAGCCGCCCCTGACGCATGTGTTCTTTCTTCCGCTCATGTAATAGATGTCTGCTACGCTGCACATTTCTTTGACTATCTCTGCCACTGTCTTGTTCTCGTACCCCTTCTCCCGTTGTCTTACCAGGTAGGCGTTTTCGCAAATCAGGCTCCCATCTATGACGAGGAGAAGTCCGTTCTCAGTGCAGATTTGCCTTATCTCTTTCAGGTTTTTCATGGAGAAAGGTTGTCCACCGATGAGGTTGGTCGTTGCTTCCATGCGAACGAAGCCTATCTTGTCCTTGCCATACTTCTGGATGACATTCTTCAGCTTGTTCGGGTCCATGTTGCCCTTGAACGGGTTCGTGCTTTCGGTCTTCAGCGCCTCGTCATAATAGATTTCCAAAACTTGCATGCCCTGAAGTTCAATATGGGCCTTTGTCGTGGTGAAATGATAGTTTGTTGGGATGACTCCGCCGGGTTTGGCGAAGACCTTTGCTAGCAGGTGCTCTGCCGCCCTGCCCTGATGAGCGTTCATGACGTGCTTATAGCCTAAAACGTCTTCTACGGCTTTCGCGAATTCGTAGAACGTCATGCTTCCCGCGTAGGCGTCGTCTGCTTTCAAAAAGCCGGCGAATTGGTTGTCGCTCATAGCGTTGACGCCGCTGTCGGTGAGCATGTCGAGGAATATGTCTTTTGTCTTGAGCAGGAAGGTGTTGTAGCCCGCCTCTTCTATAGCTTTGAGCCGTTCGTCAATTGGAACCAGCTGGATTTTCTGCACCATTCTTGCCTTGTGCATTTCTATCGGGATTTCTTCACCAGTGGAAAGTTTTATAGACATGATTTAAACCTCGTGAAGTTGCTGATATCTAAGGCACGTTTTATAATGCTTTCGGTCTTCCTTTTTTCATCTGCCTTTGCGTCTTTCTCACCAAAACCTATATGTAAAACCCGAAGACAGTCACAATCTTCAATTAAATTGGTGATATTCTTTGCCTGACACCAAAGTTTTGCTGCAGGATGCCTCGGGAAAACGGGTTCTGTTGCTTGGCAATGAAGCCATCGCGCGGGGAGTCTTGGAAGCAGGAGTGAGCGTGGTAACGACTTATCCTGGCACACCCGCGTCAGAAATAGGTGACTCCATTTCGGAAATCGCTTCTCAAGTTGGGTTGTACATGGAGTACTCGGTCAACGAAATGGTCGCTGTTCAAGTTGCGGCCGGCGCCGCCAACTGTGGAGTGAGATCCCTCACGGCCATGAAGCACGTTGGGCTCAACGTGGCCGCTGACATGGTTATGACGTTGGCCTACACGGGTGTAAGAGGAGGCTACGTGATCGTCACGGCGGACGATCCAGAATGTTACAGCTCGCAGAACGAGCAGGACAACCGTTTCTACGCTCTGCTGGCAAACCTGCCCTGCTTGGAGCCTTCTGATGCTCAGGAGGCGAAGGAAATGACGGTTTACGCTATCGAAATCTCGGAGAAACTTGAATTGCCCGTATTCTTGAGGACCACGACACGAGTCAGCCACACGCGCGGACCAGTCACGTTTGGAGAATTAAGAAAGCCCAGCCTGAAGGGAGATTTTGTGAGGGACTTGAAACGGCTGGTCATGGTACCGGCCAACTCCAGACCCAAGCATGAAGTTCTGCTGAGGCAGGCGGCAAAAGCCGAGGAAATCAGCGAAGAGTCACCTTTCAACAAGGTTGTACGAAACGGGGCGGAAATCGGCATAATCTCGTCAAGCTCAGCGTATAACTGCGCTGTCGAGGCGGCAACTCTGCTCGGCTTGGACGCGGGCGTTCTGAAACTCGGCATGACTCATCCGCTTCCAGAAAAGATGATTGCACGTTTCTTGAAGAGCCACGACAGGGTGGTTGTTGTGGAGGAACTTGAACCCTACTTGGAGATGCAGGTTAAAGCAATAGCCAAAGACTGCGCCCCGGACACTGTCATATTTGGAAAGATGAACGAGCAATACTTTCCAAGGGAGGGAGAGCTTACGACTCGCTCGGCTGCAACAGGCCTTTCCAAGATAACCAACAAAAAACTTCCAATAGACTTTCGCAGGATTGATGAGACGTACTGCCGGGTGGTCGAGGATTTACCTTCGAGGCCTCCGATACTCTGCGCTGGTTGCCCGCACAGGGCGTCCTTCTATGTGATAAAGAAGGTGGGAGGGGATATGGCGGTGTATCCTGATGACATAGGCTGTTACGCTTTGGGAATCGCTCCGCCTTTTGGCGTCGGCGATATTATGATTTGCATGGGAGCAAGCATAGGTCTCGGTCAAGGAATAAGCAGGGTGACTGGCAGGGATACCATTGCCACGATTGGGGACTCGACGTTCTTTCATGCAGGGATTCCTGCGCTGGTTAACGCCGTTTATAACAATAGCAAGATGGTGGTGATTGTGTTGGACAATCTTGCTACGGCGATGACCGGGCATCAACCGCATCCTGGAACAGGCACTACTGGCATGCAGACTCATGCCGAGAGGATTCTAATCGAAAAAGTTGCGGAAGGATGCGGCGTCAAGTACGTCAGGGTCGTCAACCCCTTCAGGACGAAGGAAGCCGAGACGGTGCTGAGGGAAGCTTTGCAGCAGACTGGGCCCGCGGTTCTTATTTTCCGGGCTCCGTGCACGCTGATGGACGCGCGGGAGAAGAGGCGTAAGGGCGTCGAGATCAGAGCTTCTAGGATATCTGAGAGGTGCACAAACTGCATGGCCTGTATCAAACTGTTGGGCTGTCCGGCTATAATTGCGGAAAATGGTATCGTGAGGATAGACGAGACCTCGTGCTCTGCTTGTGGGCTGTGCGTTTCTGTTTGCCCGTTCGCGGCGATTGAGGGTGGCTGTGCAGAATGAAAGAGTTCAACATCGTTCTGGCCGGAGTCGGTGGGCAAGGGACGTTACTGGCTGCGGAGATCATAGGGTCAGCCGCGGTCAAGGAAGGGTTGAACGTTCGGGTTAGCGAAATTCACGGTATGGCCCAGCGGGGGGGAGCTGTAGTGTCAAACGTGAGAATTGGTGAAGACGCCCTTGCGTCCACAGTGTTGGAGGGCCAGGCGGACGTGCTGGTGGGGTTTGAACCTTTGGAAACAGTGCGAAACTTGAAAAGTGCTTCGGAGAAAACGACTGTAATCATAAACACTCAGCGAATCCCGCCTACGGAGCTCTCGGCTAAGGGCACGGTGTACCCGACTGCTGAAGAGATATTGGCGAAGATTCACCTGTTCACAAGCAGACTGGTCGTGGTGGAGGCGGCTGAATTAGCTCGAAGGGCCGGAAGCAGGTTGGCCCAGAACAGCGTTTTGCTTGGGGCTTTGGCTGCTGTGGAGGGGTTTCCTATCAGGGCTGAGAGTTTGGTAGAGGCATTGCGGGAACTGGTGCCGAAAAGACATGTGGAAGTGAACGTCAGAGCGTTCGAGCTTGGGCGTGACAGTGTCAGAAAGGAGCAGAAACGAGTTTAGCTGTCTCTGGCTTTGGCGTGCGTCTGATCGGCTTTTTCAACGTCCAAGATTGCTCTGAGTATGCCTTGGAAAAGTTTCATGTCAGAGACGTTTACGACTGGTATCTGAAAACTCTTGTCGATTTCATAGAGCTTTTCGTATTTTGTGAACTTTTGGTAGCAGACTTGGCTTATCGGAAACTCTTTGTTCTTCAACTCGTGCTCGAAAGATTTGTCGTACACTTCTAGACACAGGAGGTAGCCGTTTATCCAATAGAGCCTGCTGACTCCATAGGTTGCGGCGCACCAAGCAATGTTCTCGACTGACCGGCAGTCCAGGCCTAGAACGTTAACTTTGTTCGTCGGCGAAACTTGGACATCCATGCTGACTCACTCCGTGAATGGTGTGTTGAGGACATCTTTAACCTTGCCGCTTATTTTTGGTCCAAGCCCATGGACAGTTTCGGGCCAGTCGTCCACGTTTATGAGCGCGTTCAGCGGCGTCTGGTAGGATTTGAGTATGGCAAGTGCCTTTTCTCTTCCCACGTTGGGCAGGCTGGCTATAAGGTAGATTTGGGCATCCGCTGTCGAATCGACTCTCTTGTACGGGTGAACCGTGGGTATGCGTTTCTCGACTATCTGCTCTTGGCGCGCGGCAACGTAGAGGAAGTCGACTGTTTCCTTGTACGACGTGGTGTTTACTATTGAGACTCCGTTTCTCGCGAGATTGAACAGTGCTCCCCAGACGGATGCGGGTTGGATTCGGCTGAATTTGTAGATTACGGGTAGGTATCCTTCCAAAAGGATGAGGGACTGGGGATAGGCCTCCTTGAGCTTGAACACCTGCTCGAAGAGAAAACGCCTGGTAAGCGTGTAGACGAAGTCATGGACCGTTTTTCTTTCAACGGCGCACTGATCGGACAGAATGTAGTCGCCTTTTTCCAGTGTTTCAATTCTGATGTGTGCCCCGCGCTCCGTAAGTCCTTTGACGATTTTTGCCGCCGTGTTGGCCTCGCGACAGTCCACGATAATCGTAGGCTGGTCATCGGCGCTTTCCTTTTTTTCCTTGAGATAAGGAAGCAGTGTTTCGGTTCCAGACATCGGATCCACTCCAATACCGTATCTTCCACTGCAGCACTTATGCTTATTTGAGTTTACGAGGAGGCTTCGTTGTATGCGTTTAGCTTTATCAAGAATTTCCGGCAAGGCTTGTATGGGTCTTTTGAATTTTGTTCATGAGTGGAAAGGGGCTAATGTGTGTGCTGACGGCCCCTCCCCCCGGTCCACGATATGATCCAAATATGAACCGCTGGAACAACCAATAATCTAAGCGTCAATTAATCAGTTGATTAAAAAAGACGGAAAGAAAAGTTATGTCGAAAGTGCAGAACAGGAAGACGTTCGACTT
>Ga0181524_10000016_pt1 | contig 159571 bp, 135 predicted proteins | sample PEATcosm2014_Bin_34_FD_119761 | JGI IMG/M metagenome (GOLD analysis project Ga0181524, IMG submission 119761) | Peatland microbial communities from MTU Mesocosm Facility, Houghton, MI, USA - PEATcosm2014_Bin05_60_metaG | ecosystem: Environmental > Terrestrial > Soil > Wetlands > Peat | place... | reverse complement strand
TCCACTGACAACGCCGCCATGATCGCCGCCGCCGCCTGGCCCCGCCTTGAAGCCCGCGACTTCGCCCCGCCCGACCTCTCCGCCGACCCCTCCCTCGCCCTCGGACGATGATTCGCAGGCTCTGCAACACAAAGCTCCGCGCCTCCGTCACCTCCGCCAGCGCCCCGCCCAGCAGCCCGCCATCCCCGGCTTCATCGCCTTTTCGATCCCTGGTCCCCGGCCCCTGATTCCGTCCCCAGCCACCACCCCCGCCCCGCGCACCAGCAGCTCTCGTCCGGCTGGCAATTACGGTGCAACCACCTCACCTTGCTCCCGCCTCCCCTCCAAAACGCCGCGTTGAGCGCCCGCCCCGCCTGCTCGTCCTGGGCCCCGGCGCAGCGAACAAACTGCACTGAAAACAGGAACCTCGCCGCATATGTCCCGTCTGTCTTCCTGGTCACCAGCAGCATCTCGCCGGAACCCCCCTCCGCCGCCAGCGGAAACAGCAGCCGCCCCTCCGGCCGCAACGCATCCAGCCACACCGCCAGCGGTTCGGCCGCGGCGGCATTCACATAGAGCACGTCGCAATCCTGCAGCGGCCCCTCCGCGCCACTCCGGCAGTGCACCGCCACCTGCCCAAACTTCTTCAGGTTCGCCCGCGCCCGCTCCGCCAGCTCCGGCTCGATCTCATAGGCGTCCACCTGCCCCGTCTCGCCCACCAGCATGGCCAGCATCGTCGTGTAGTAGCCCGTGCCCGCGCCCACGTGCACCGCGTGTTCGCCCTTCCGCGGAGCCAGCGCGGCCAGGCACATGGCGTGCAGGCTCGGCTGCCCGTTGTTCAGCCCCCAGCCTCTGCCCAGCGGGACGACTACGTCCTGGTACAGCACCACAGGATCGTCTGCGGCGGTTTGAAGGTAGCCTCTGGGCGGGCGAAGGTTCCACGGCGGCGGTCCCACGAACCGCTCCCGTGGAATCGCCGCCAGGGCCGCCGCAATCTCGCTCCCCGGAGCAATGCCCGCCTGCTCCGCGATCCGATCGGCATAAGCCCTTCGACAGGCCTCAAGCCGCCCAGCCCGCCCTCCCTGATCCCCGGCCGGATGGCTCTGGTCCGGATGGCTCTGGTCCGGATGGCTCTGGTCCGGATGGCTCTGGTCCGGATGGGTCTCGACTGGATAAGCCCTTTCGTCCTCCATCTCCATCCTCCCCCGTGCCGCCTCGCCCCGCATTTACCCCTTGAGCGAACGTCTCCCATGATTATCGAAAGCTCCAGCCCGCCCCGCAAGGGCACACCTCCCCCGCTTCATCGCCGGGTGCTCCACCCTCGCCGTCCGCCGCAGCGGATTTTTGCGGCTAGGGTGCCCTCTGGGCGCGTCGCTGGGGTGGCTGATCCCTGTCTTGCTACAATCGAAGGGGCCCAAAAAACGCCGGTTTTCACCAGCATTGATGAGCAGGCAGCTCGACCAAGGACCGATGACCCTCCGCCTCTTCAACACCCTTACCGGACAACTCGACGATCTTGTCCCCATGGACGGCAAGGCCCTGCGCATGTACGCCTGCGGCCCCACGGTCTACGACTACGGCCACATCGGCAACTTCCGTACCTTCTTGCAGATAGACGTCCTCCGCCGCTTCCTCAAGCTCACCGGAATCCCCGTCCGTCACGTCATGAACATCACCGACGTCGACGACCGCATCATCCACAACGCCGCCGCCCTCGGCATCTCCATCCGCGAGTACACGGCCCGCTTCGAAGAGGCTTTTTTTGAGGATCTTGAGGCCCTCCGCGTGGAGCGCCCCGAAATCATCGCCCGCGCCACCGAGCACATTCCCCGCATGGTCGAACTGATCCAGCGCCTCGCCGCCGCCGGCGCCGCCTACCAGACCGAAGACGGCTCCTGGTACTTCCGTCTCGCCGCCTTCCCCGACTACGGAAAGCTGAGCAAAAAGGACTTGAGCGGCATGGAGGACGGCGCCCGCGTCGATCTCGACGAGTACGAAAAGGACTCCGCCCGCGACTTTGCCCTCTGGAAAGCCGCCAAACCCGGCGAAACCTTCTGGGATACCGCCATCGGCCGCGGCCGCCCCGGCTGGCACATCGAGTGCTCCGCCATGGCCATGGAGTACCTCGGCGACAGCTTCGATCTTCACGCCGGCGGCGAGGACCTGATGTTCCCGCACCACGAAAACGAGATCGCCCAGACCGAGAGCGTTACCCATAAGCCCTTTGCCCGCCACTGGATGCACGTCCGCTTCCTTCTCGTCGACGGGCGCAAAATGTCCAAGAGCGAGGGCAACTTCTTTACCCTCCGCGACCTGCTCATCAAGGGCTACAAGGCCTCGGCCATTCGTATGGCGCTGATTTCGGTCCCCTACCGCCATCAGCTCAACTTCACTTTCGACGGCCTCATTGAAGCCACCAACGCCATCGAGCGGCTGCGGACCTTCCACCAGCGCCTCACCCAAGGCAATTTTCCGCCCGGCGCAAACCCCGCGCTCCAGTCCGCCGCTGAAACAGCGCAAACAGACTACTTGGCCGCGCTGGCCAACGATCTGAACACCGCCGAAGCCCGCGCCCCCATCTTCGACCTCATCCGCGCCGCCAACACGTCCATCGACCAGGGACAGCTTTTTGCCGCGGACCGTGACGCGATTCTCGCCGTTCTGGCCGGTTTTGACGCGGTCTTCGACGTGATCGAGGACCATGACGCCGAGCCCACGCGCCGCGCCCTCGAATGGGCCGCGCAGTCCGGCCGCCTTGCTGACGTGGCCCCCGAACTGCTTGCCCGTCAATCGCTTACCGATGAAGGCATCGACGCCCTGGTAGCCCAGCGCACCCAGGCCAAGAAGCAGCGCAACTTCGCCCGCGCCGACCAGATTCGCAACGAGTTAGCGGAGAAGGGCATCGTGATTGAAGACTCGAAGGGCGGCGTCCGCTGGAAGCGGAAATAGCCCGAGATGGTTTTGGAGTGCCGATGGAATTCGAAGTTGATTTAGAGCTAGAGGAAGATGGCCGCTGGATCGGGGCAGTTGCACGTCTGCCCGGAGTGCTGGCCTACGGCCCAACCCCTGAAGAGGCGCAAGCGAAGGCCAAAGCCCTAGCGCAAGAGGTCGTTCAAGAACAAACCCCGAATTGAGGAGATTCACCCCATGGAACCTAATGAAGCCCAGGAGTTGCAGGAACAAGCCGAGCACGCCGAGCACGAATCCACATTGCGCCCGGTCGCCTTTACCATGGCTGTGCTGGCCGTGCTGGTGGCGGTTGTCACGGTGCTCGGTCATCGCACCCACACCGAGGCCGTGCTCGACCAGAACAAGGCCACCGACCAGTGGAACGAATACCAGGCGCACAAAATCCGCTCCAACGACACCGCCCTGACCTCCGATCTGCTCGGCGTGGTGACCATTGCCGACAAGGACGCCGCCAAAAAGATCGCCAAGTCCTATGCCGACCACCAGGCCAAGTGGGCCGATGAGTTGAAAGACGACAAGGAGAAGGCCGAGGCGCTCGAAACCAAGGTGGAGCAGGCCGAGGCCCGCGCCAACCGCTTCGATCTCGGCGAGGCCCTGCTGGAGATCGGCCTGGTTATCACTTCGGTTACTCTCCTCACCCGCACCCGCATCTACTGGTATATCGGCATCGCCTTCGCCCTGCTTGGGATCGCCTCTGCGGCTTCAGTTCTGTTTCTCAAGTAGGGCGTTGAAAATGACCTGCCCCAAGACTCCGTCCTGATGGTGAACGTATGCCTCAAAGGCTACCTTTCATGCCGCCGGTGTAGGCCTATAGGCCGACAAACTCGCTGCCGGTTTTCCAAGGTTGATGAAGGTAGCCCTGCAGGGGGTCAAATGGGAGCGGAATGTATGGCTGAAGGCTGTCATTTTATGCCAAAACTTTGCTTTTTCAGGGCAAAAGGCGTGCTTTTTGGACGCATTTTTGGATGCTTCCATGACGACTCCGTGACGAAACGAAGCTTGACGGAAATGGCTTGAACCTGGAACTTTTGTTGGCCGTTTTAATCCGGCGGCATCTGCTCACGTTCTTCGACAGGCCGTGGCTTGCCCTTTGCCTTCACCTGCGCCGTGGTCAGCATAAACACGGCCACCAGGATTCCAGCCATACCGGCAAACTCCGCCGCTTCCGGCCGCTCGTGGAGCAGCAAGATTCCCAAAAGCACTGCAACCACTGGGTTCACATAGGCATACGAGAATACCTTGGCCACCGGCACGTGCTCGATGAGGTAGATGAACGCGGTGTAGCCCAGCAGGGAGCCTCCGGTGATCAGATACGTCAGCGACCCGATCGCACTGGCAGTCGGATGGAATTGCGGCCACTGGCCCAGCACTGTGCCCAGCGCAGTACTGAAGGCGCCCGCTGCCAGCATCTGCCAGGCAGCAGCCACAAAACTGTTTACCGGCAACCGCGCACGCCGGGATAAGATGCTGCCCATGGTCCAGGAAAACGCGCCGGCCAGCAGCACTCCCAGGGCCAGCAGGCGCGTGCGGTCCCCGGCCAACCCACTTCGCAGAGTGGGCCAGACCAGCGCGGCAAGCCCGGCAAAGCCCAGCGCCATGCCCAGCCAGCCCTTTATCGGCAGGGGTTCGCCACCCGGCAGCATCATCTCGATCAATGCCACATACAGCGGAATCACCGCCAGCACAAGCGAAGCCAGGCCGCTGGGGACCGTCTCCTCGGCATACACCAGGCCCACGTTGCCACCGCCCAGCAATAGCAACCCGATCAGCCCTAGCAGCGCCATGGTCTTCGGAGGCCAGGCGAGGCGCAGCCGGCGCCAGCGGCACCAGGCAAGCAGAATCGCACCGGCAGTCAGAAATCGCGTCCCCGCCAGCAGCAGCGCCGGCATATCGGCCGCGCCAATGCGAATGGCCGTATAGGTCGAGCCCCAGAAAAAGTAGACGCTGGCAAACGCCAGTACGATTGAGGCTGTTGTGGCCGCTCTCTGTTCCGGTTGGGCTGTCTGCGCCGTTGAGTCCACCATGGAGATGATTCCATCCTAGCCTGTGTGGATTCAGCCGCCTCCCGCTTCTTGCGGCGAATGACTGAATCCCTTGCCCGTCCTTTCAGGCACAATGCTCTCCGCAAGACGCTTGCCGAACCTGCTCTCGAGCCCTTCGACGATTCTGGACGATCGTCCGTCATGGAAAAGCACTGGCAGTGCGTGCTATGCTCAGCCCAGCGGGTTTCCCATGCACAGGCACGCCACGAACGGACTGCTTGCACCGGCCAACAGGCGCTGGTCGCGGTCGCGCGCACGCAGCATTTGCCCGCGGAAGCACCTCCGCGTGCTGCCCACCCGCACTCGACCTAGCCTCTTCGGCGGCGATTAATACCGGTCCGCCGTCCGCCGCGGCGGACTCGCCTGCCTTTTCTCGCCCCTTGCGGGCGAGCAGAACTGGATGACCCCACATGCTGGGGTCCGTGGCCGGGCCGGATACCAATATCCGCGCATTCACGGCCACACCATCGAATCTGCCGAGGAGACAAGATCATGACCAAGCAAGAGCTATACGCGCAATACGGGCCTAAACTCCACCCGCCCCTGCCAGGACCCAAGGCCCAGGCAGCCGTCGAGGCCGACAGCCGGCTCGTTTCGCCCAGTTATACCCGTTCTTACCCGCTGGTGGCCCGGCGCGGTCGCGGCATCCGTGTGGAAGACGTCGACGGCAACGAGTTTCTCGACTTCGCAGCAGGCATTGCCGTGGTTTCCACCGGCCACTGCCACCCCGAGGTAGTCGCAGCCATCCAGAAGCAAGCGGCCGAGTTGATCCACATCTCCTCAACGGACTTCTACAACGAGCCTCTGACCGATCTGGCTGAACGGCTCTCCGCCGTGGCTCCCATGCCTGGCCCGCACAAGTTCTTCTACGGCAACTCCGGCGCCGAAGCCATTGAGTGCGCGCTCAAGCTGGCCCGCTACCACACTGGCCGCCAGCAGGTGATCTCGTTCTTGGGCGCCTTCCATGGCCGCACCATGGGCGCACTCTCGCTCACCGGCTCCAAACCCCAGCAGAAGCGCCGCTTCTCGCCCATGGTCCCGGGCGTAACCCACATCCGGTTTCCCTATGCCTATCGCGGCTGCACGGGCGGGCCGCAGGATGAGGAAGCCTTCAGCCTGGGCTGCGCGCGCTACATCGAGGAAAAGCTCTTCAAGACCATCCTCCCGCCCGAAGAGGTGGCCGCCGTCTTCATCGAGCCTATCCAGGGCGAAGGCGGCTACGTTGTTGCGCCCGATAACTTCCTTCGCGAACTGCGCGCCATCTGCAATCGCCACGGCATCCTCCTGGTGGTAGACGAGGTGCAGTGTGGCGCCGGCCGCACCGGCAAGTGGTGGGCCATCGAACACTCCGGCGTGGAGCCGGATATCGTCTGCATGGCCAAGGGCATCGCCAGCGGCATGCCCCTTGGAGTTTGCATGAGCCGTGCTGAAATCATGGACTGGGTCCCCGGCTCCCACGCCTCCACATTCGGCGGCAACCCGGTCTCCATCGCCGCGGCGCTGGCCACCATGGACATTATCGAGCGCGAGGCGATGGGCAACGCCGCCCGCGTAGGCGGGTTTATCCTCGAGCGCGTGCGCGGCTGGAAGCAAAGTCACCCGCTGGTGGGCGATGTGCGTGGGCGCGGCCTGATGATCGGCATCGAGCTGGTAAAGGACAAGACTACCCGCGAACCCGCCACCGCACTGCGCAACCGCGTGGAAACCCTGGCCTTCGAGCGCGGCCTGATGATTCTTGGCTGCGGCGAGACCTCACTGCGCATTTGCCCCCCGCTCATTGTCAGCGAGCAGGAAGCCACAGTTGCCCTCGACATTCTCGAAGAGGCTCTGACGCAGGTCGAAAAGGAACACGAGCACGCAGCCGCGCTCGAGGTTGCGACGGCCTGAACTTGACAAACCCGCCGGTCCCGCCGATTTACACCGGTCCGGCTTTACCGCATTTGCGCCTTTCGCCCATCCAGTCGAGAATGGTTTGCCATGGGATGGTTGGAGCAGATGCGGATCGATTTGCTGGAGCGTTCACTGGCCGGGCTGGAATGGGTGGCGCGCCGGCGGGGCGGGGAAGCAGGCCTTGCCGCCCACCTGGCCACCGGCATCGAGGGCGAGACCGCGGCCCTCTTCCATCTGCGGCGCAAGGGCTACATGGTGGTGGCGCGGCGCTGGTCCTCGGGCAACTTGCGCGGCGATATCGACCTGATCGCCTGGCAGGGGCCGGTGCTGTGTGTCGTCGAGGTGAAGACCCGCACCGCTCATGACATTGCCCCCGCAGAGGTACGCGTCGACGGGCACAAGCGCAATACCCTCCGCCGGCTGGCCCGCCATTACGTGCGCCAGTTGCCCATAGAGACTCGCCCGCCCGTCCGCTTCGACATACTCAGCGTGTACCTTGTGCCGGGGGAAGAGAAGGAGTTCGTGCACTTCGAGGGCGCTTTCGGCTGGAGTGAGCGGCGCCATGGGGACCGATGGGACGACGGGCCGTAGCCCCCGATGAGCAGACTGGCGCCAAACCTCAGACCCCACAGCGGAACCAGAGTAGAGGTACCTCGAAGGCAAGCCCGCCAAGTGCCTTTTTCCTTCAGGGTCCCGGCGACAGGCCTTCGTCGCTGGGGTAGAAGTAAAAGCCGCTTGCCATTGTGATTCGATCGAGAAAGGAATCCAGTGAAAGAGTGGTCTGTTTTTGCTCCGGCGCTTATAAACACCTCTATTCCCATCTGAAATGAAATGCATAGGCGAGAAGCAGCGCCACGCAGCCGACGATGCTGGCCAGCAGGATGCTGTGCTTCAACGTGAACCGGAAAAGCTTCGCCTCATCCGGTTGCGACAGACCGGTAGCAGCAGCAGCGATGGCGATCGTTTGCAGGCTGATCATCTTGCCCATCACCCCGCCGGATGAGTTTGCGGCAGCCATCAAGACCGGATCGAATCCCAGCCGGTTCGCCGTGACAACCTGCAAGCTGCCGAAAAGGGCATTGGCGGAAGTATCCGACCCAGTGAGAAACACTCCAACCCAACCCAGCAGAGCGCTGAAAAAGGGAAACATGGCGCCGGTGGCGGAAAAAGCAAGGCCGAGCGTCGCCGTTGCGCCGCAGTAGTTCATCAGGAACGCAATGGCCAGGACGGAGGCGACCGTGACAGTAGGCAGACGGAGTTGACGCATCACTACAGCCAGTAAGTGCGCAAAATTCCGGGGCTTCATCTTCATGCAAAGTGCAGATAGCAATGTGGCGATCATGCAGGCCGTGCCGGATGCAGAGAGCCAATTCAGGTTGAATATCGCGGGATACGGCGCAGGCGAAGAGACAATGGGGGGCATGCGATGCACTACGTCATGCAAAAAGGGCCATGGAAGGAGGAGAGTGAATCTGTTTAATGCAGCATGAACAGGAGCCCATCCCCATAGCAGAACACAAATCACGAGAATTCCATAGGGCATCCACGCATGGAGAACCGCGGCGACCCCATGGTCCGGGATAACCCTCCGCTCCGGTCCGGAGCCGATTTCGCCTCTCGCAGCCATGCGGGCAAAACGATTTCCAGGCGCTACCGCTTCCTTTCCGGTGTTTGTTGGATGGAGGAACCGAATATAGAGAACAAGAGCGGCCATCGCCGCGAGCGCGGCCAGAATATCCGTAAGTTGTGGGCCGAGATAAGTGGAGACTAGAAACTGTACGACGGCAAAGGTTGAGCCGGCCAACAGGGTTGGCAGCAGAATGCCGGAGAGCGAATCAAAGCCTCCAATGGCGACGATCAGGTAGGCGGGAATAAAAAAACACATCGGAGTGAGGATGAGACCGACTGCCGCGCTCAGCTTTTCGAGAGGCAAGCCGGTGGTTCCCGCCAAGGTGAAGATTGGAATTCCTATCGAACCGAATGCGACCGGGGCGGTATTTGCCAGCAGGCAGATAGCGGAGGCGCTGAAGGGCGAAAAGCCGAGGCCGATCAGCATCGTGGCCGCGATGGCGACGGGCGTTCCAAATCCAGCGGCTCCTTCAAGAAATGCGCCGAATGCGAAGGCGATCAAAAGCGCCTGCAGGCGAGAATCGGAGGTCAGCTTCCCAATTGAATCCCTGATGATTTCGAATTGACCGGTCTCCACCGTCACCCGGAACAGTGCAATGGCCCAGAACACAATCCAGGAGATCGGAAACAGGCCAAACGCCGCTCCATTTGCGGCCGCGCTGATGGCGGTAACCGGAGGCATGCGATAGATCCCTACGGCGAGGACGATGGTGACGGCAAGGCCCGCAAGGCCAGCGATCCATGCCGGTTTGCGCAGGACGCCGAGCAGAAACAACAGCGTAAAGATGGGCAACGCCGCCAGAAGGACCGAGAAGCCCAGCCCATGTCCGAACAGGAAATATACTTGATCCCAACTCACGATACGAGTCATCCCGGTTCCTTCGACGTCGAATGGCACAGGTGCCGCGGCACAGCCAATTCTATAAGCAGTTTATCGGGCAAGACTGTCGCAAGCCGCGGCATGCATTCAGGAGGGCCATCAGTTTCTGATCCACTGCCTCATCGACCTGATTGAACCTGGATTCAAGAGCCAGCCGTAAACGGCTGCCAGCGTTGCGTTTCCTACCGTTTTTCGCCCTTTGACAATTCAAGTCACGCCAACAGGTTCAGCGTGTACACCTTCACCAGCGCCTGCGGAGGGTCACAGAGTGGCTGGGGCTTGCCGGTTGCCGTTGCGTAATACTCGATGGTTCCATCCGCTGCATCGAACGGTCCCAGTTGCGAGACATATACATCGCGGCCTGCGTGGACGGCGGTGAGAGTCTGCCATGGTTGCGCGGCCTGGCGGCGAGTATGCAACTTCACCGCGCCGCCTTCTTCCAGCCCAGGAGCGACGATGAAGATGCGCAGAGATTCCCCCGGCTGCATGAGCGACGGCCGGGTGGGAATGAAGAGACGGGGCCGGGTGCCGGCTTCGGGGGCAATGGCCGCCGCATAAGCCTGGTCCATTTCCGGCGGCAGCTCATCGACAAACTCCTTGATAGAAAGCCGTAGCCGCTCAAGAGCGATGCGGACAAACTTGTTTTGCATGGATGCAAGCTGACCCTGATCGTTGCGCGTGGTAATCACGCCCTGAAACTGAAGCATGGCCGCTCGCACCTGCGGCGCCATGGCAAGCCACAGCGGAATGCCGTGTTGCACCACCTCAATGCGCGCTTCATCCTGTTTGCCCGCGGCTCTCATCTCCACTGCCCGCTGCAACACCGCGTCAAGCTGGTGCGCTGTCTCAAGAGCATCGCAGTAGGGAACCATGAAGCCGACAAAGCCCGCGAAGTAACCGATGCGATCCCGCTCCAGGGCCGTCGCGGCCTCCGCTGCCAGTTGGCGAAACCGTTCGGCGGTGGCGCGCTGGGTTGATAGAACCGCGGGATCGGGTTCCGTTGCCGCATAATTGAAGGCTTCGGAGTAGTCGCCGGTGAGCTCAATGCGATTGGCGTAGCCGGCCTTGTCGTAGCTGCCCAGAAACGTCGAGGAGATCGCTTGCTTGTAATCGCAGTCGTAGAAGAGTGTTGCCAGCTTTTCCGCGCGCACTCCCGAGGCCTGTGCCGCGCAAAAACTGCGGTAGTGAGCCGGCGCAGTCAGCTCGCCGTTCCAACTGGCACGGGCCAGAAAGGTAGCCGTGGGGTCGACGATGCGGTGGCGCCAATGAATGCCGAGCATTCCCTGGCAGCCGAAATCCTGCGCACGTTTCATATCCGTCTGAAAGCGGCTGGCGCGAAACTGCGGAAACCACATGGAAGGATCATCCTCAATCCAGGGAATCGGCCAACGCTCACGGCCGCCCAGCTTGCCGAAAGCCTCATTTACCGGGTCCCAGCCGAGCGAGTCGCTCAATGCCGAGAAAACAATGTCTTCAGGCAGCCGCTGATGCAGGGACTCGAAGTGGCGAGTTACCCCGCCCCATCCTGCCAGCACCAGCCGCTTGCCGGGTGCATGCCGTTTGAGAAAATCATGGGCCTGAACAAAGGGCGTAATCGAGAGCGGCACATTCCTGGTGCGGCCCTCCCAGTTGGCGTTTTCGTCCTGCCAGAGCCAGACATAATCCACCATGGGATAGCGCTCCAGAAGGTCGGCCAGCCTGCGCTCCAAAAGATCCCGGGCGGTCCGTGACTCCATGAAGCCGCCGGGATGCGAAATGGCCTCAGGCGGCAGCGCGCGAACAATCTCCGCCGGGTTCCAATACGGCTCAAACCCAATGCCGGTGCGGATTCCAAGCGCCCCGGCAAAGCTGAACGCGGCGCTCAGCATCGCAGTTGTGCGCCGCGCAATGTCCCAAGTGTCCGCGCCCAGCCGCGTGGCGTCTGCCCCGAAAGTCTCCGTGTCGAAAAAACGCGCCGCGCCCATCTTGAACGTCGAAGTCCGTTGGGGAAGATACCCCCAGCTCGTCATGGTTGTATCTTCAAGCGTGGCCCCGTGACCGCTGCCGGCAAAGTCAAACGAAAGGTAAGACTCGGCCTGCGGACCAGGAGCGTTCTCAGTGTAAACATGCATTCCGAACATATTGAAGCGCATGCGCAACATGCTCGCGAAATATGCCTTGAAATCCTCATCGTTATAGATGCTGATGCAGTTGAGAAAGTCGGGCCAGGGCAGAAGTCCGCGCACGGCAAAGCGCGGCGAGGCCGTCCAAGGCCGGCCCTGCTCCGGCAGACGCAATTGAGCAGCACGATCGACAGGCGCCGTCGTGCCGTCGATGCCGAAGACCACGCCTTGCCGCTCCAGAAAGTCAAATACCGCGTAAAGCAAGGCCTGTTCGCCGGCAGCATGGAAAGCGGCGCCCTGACCTGAGCGGACGATTTCATAGTCTTCAGCACCCTTGAAGCGCGAGGCATCCACCATGAGTTTCAGTTCAATTGCCGCGCCGCTTTCTCGGGTCTGTCTCACTTCATCGGCGGAGTTCAACATGCGCAGTCCGCTCGACAGTTCCCGCACCGCAAGGCGCGTCTTTGCGCTATCGGCGGATAGCATGCGAATTGCGATTCGCGTACCACCCGCGATTTGCCCTGGCGCGTCACTGTAACCCAGCAAGCCGCCGACTGAAACCAGCGCACTGGTTCTCATGAAATCTCTGCGATCGATCATCAACCGTTCCTCGCCATCAGGATTATTTGCGTCACTTTTCTGCCGCGGCCGCCCGTACGGTAACATCCCGGCGCGAGATCGTAGGATGCGTGAGTTCATCCTCCGCTGTCGCAATCGCGTGCAGCGAGTATTTGCCCGGCGCTGCCGGCGCCTTCAGCGTCATCGCGTAGGATTGTGCTCCCAATGGCGCCAGCGAGAACGGCTCCTCCTCAGCCGCGGCTTCCTTGCCCGCGGCATCCGTGAAGGCCAGCCGCAGTTTTCCCGTCCGCGGCCGATCTTCATCGTTTACCATGGCAATCGTATAGTCACGCGGTTCAGCAGCGTTCAAGGACGGCTGCCAGAAGTTCAAATACACGCCCAAAGGATTGAAAGCCTCTTCCATCGCCTTCTCGAAATGCGGTTCCAACTTCAGATTCTTCAGGTCGCTGAAGTGGTCGGACGTAAACGCCTTGGGGTCGCTGGCCGTCAGGTAGACAAAATGCAGCACGCCCGCATAGCGCCGGTAGGCCCGCCAGAATTCAGTCTCCCCGCCCAGCAAATAGGCTTGCAGCGCGAAGCGGTTCTCCGTAGTATTCCGGTCGCCCAGCAGCCTGGGATACAGTTTCTGCGTCAGCAGCGTCGGCGTGCCGTCGCGGTTCAGCCACAGCCAGCCGTACTCATTCAGAATCATGGCGTGGCCGGTCTTGCTGGTTGAGCCGCTGGGGGCGGGGCCCATCATCGACTCCAGGTCGGTCATCTGGAACGGACGATGGCCATCCTTGGCCGGCGCATCGCCCATGGCCGTTTCGAAAAACAGGTATTGATGGTCTTCCACTGGATCGTCCGCGCCTGTCGGTGAATTGTAGCTGTTCTCCCATGGGCGGTTCGATAGATCCAGATTTCGCACCACGGGAATGATGGTGCTGGTAAACTGCGGCAGCCATGACTCGTTGGTCGCGTCCCAGATGGCCACGCTGGGATGGTTCCAGTTGTCGCGCATCCACTCGCTGTACTCGGCGATCATCTCGTTGGTGTCGTAGGAACCCTGGTACGTAGTCCAACTGGGATGGCCGACCCACACCATGTACTCGTTCTGGATCAGCAAGCCGCTCTCGTCGGCTATCTCAAGCCACTGGTCGGGCACCGGGCCGATGCAGAAACGGAAGGCGTTCCAGTGTAACTGCTTCGGAATCTCCACCAGCAGGCGGTGCAGCCACGCTTCGTCCCAGGGGAGCGTGCCCACATCCGGGTCCTCGAAAAAGCGGTGCAGCGTAATGTTCGATCCGCGCAGAAAATACGGCCGCCCGTTCAGGTAGGCACGTTGCGTCACCGTATCGAAGCGAAACTCACGCATTCCAAAACGCGTTGTAACATCATCGCCCGACGTACTGGTAGTCAGCTGATACAGGAACGGGTCCTCGGGACTCCACAGGTGCGCCTTTGGCATGGGGACAGTCTGCGTTACGGTTTTCGCGCTGCGGGCGGGCACTTCAACCTGCGTCGCGACTATTGCCGAGGACGCCGCGCGAGACTTCCACTCAAACGCCTGCTGCTCGACTGTGGCCTTCACCGCGTGGTCTGTGTAGTTGCGCAGTTCAGTTTGCACCAGGATGCTCGAACTCGCCAGTTGCGGCGCCACCTGCACGGTGGAGATCACCGGATTGTTCATCGCCATCAGGCTCACATCGTCATAGATGCCCGGAGTCCAGCGGTTCTTTTCGAAGTCGGTTCCTTGCGAGACATTGGCAGGCAGCACGCCCGGATGCGCCCCGATTCGAATGACCAACTCATTCATTGCATTCCAGCGGATCGCTTGCGTGACGTCAAACCAGGCGGCGGTAAAGCACGGGTCATGTTCGCCGATGCGCACGCCATTCAAGTACACCACCGCGCTGAATTGCGCCTTGTTCACCTTCAGCAGAGCTACCTCTTCCTGAGCCGGCGCCTGAAACGTCTTCCGGTACCAGAAGTAATTCCGCTGCTGGTGCGAGATGCCGCGCGCATTGCCGAGCTTGTCGTACTCCGCTTTGTCATACCGGCCTTGCTCCACAAGATTGGAGAGCAATTGCCGCGTCTGGTACTGATCCACATCGGGGAACGCCGGCGTCGCCGAGTGCGCCAGCCCCGGAACCGGCGCCGTGTGATGGTAGGTCTTCGGCATCTCATTGGCGCCGATGCTGTCCTCAACATCCCACTGGCCATCCAAAGACAGCGTGGTGCGATGTGTGTTTTCAGCGCCCGCCGATAGAGTGAGGATCGCCATGCCGCAACACATCAGCCAGAAAATCGCTCGCCGTGAACTCATGCGCTAACTCCTTGAAGAAACGCTTTTCGCCCCATGTCGTGATTAAGGACGTGAAAACGTTGCATGATTTGTCATTCTTTCTTCATTCGTTGTTCTGATTGTTACTTTGTTTTGCTTATTGGTATATTCTCTTCGCCTTTTTGATTGTGTCAATTCGTTTTTTATCCGATAGGTTGAAGCTCGATATCGGCCCTTGCGCAAAAGGACCACGGCGCAAGGGGAGGCTCAGGCCCGTGGACAAAGTCGGCATCATCATGAATGGAGTCACCGGACGCACGGGCACACAGCAGCATTTGGAACGCTCCATCATCTCCATGCGCCGGCAGGGAGGGGTTCAGTTACGGGACGGCCGCCGGGTTTTGCCGGACCCGGTGCTTCTCGGCCGCAATGCGGAGAAACTGGAGGCATTGGCGCGCAAGTACGAGGTTGAGCGCTGGAGCACTGCAAGGGAAAGCTGCAATGGTTGCCTTGCCGGGCATTGTTCGCCTGGGCTATCGGACATTCGGCAGCAGATTTCCTCGAGGCCGATCGCTATTCAATTGACTCCACCAGCCGCTCCATTCTTTCCTCCTGCTGCTCGATGGACTCGACCAGTTTGAACTGCGTCCGGCAACGGTCAAGGTTGTGGCCGTCGCGATGCACCTTATAATACGGGTCGCCTGCCAGATAGTCGGCGAGGAACCGGATGCCCTGCTCGAATGCGATCGATTTGCCGGAGAAGACAAGGTGTTGCTTCTCCGCGTGCGTCAGGAAATCGCCGGCCTCGGAGAGATAACCGCGCGCTAGCGCCTCGAACATGGGGAACTGCATGATCACGCGGGGGAGATCCCGCTCATCTTCCTGGGCCGGGCTGGTCGTGGTGCGCACCATGTCGCCGAAATCGTAGAGCGCCAATCCCGGCATGACGGTGTCGAGGTCAATGACGCAGAGGCCTTCGCCCGTGGCGTCGTCGAGCAGGACGTTGTTGAATTTGGTGTCGTTGTGGGTGACGCGCTCCGGCAGGTTCGCATCCAGCAAAACGCCGGCGATGGATTGATGCGCGAAGGCGAATGCGATCTCCGGTTTTGCCAGGAGGTCGCGGCCGGCCACGTCCGCGGCGATTGCCTGCTCCAACGCCATGAATCGCTTCGGGGTGTGGTGAAAGTCCGGGATGGTATCGTGCAATCGGGGCGCGGGCAGGCCGGCGAGCAGTTTCTGGAATCGTCCAAACGCTTTGCCCGCCTGAAACGCCTGCTCCGTGGACTCGACGGCATCAAACGCGCTGGCCCTCTCGATGAAGCGATACGCACGCCAATAGTTGCCCTCCGCATCCACGTGCCAGGCCTGCCCGTTGCGCGCGGGAATAAGTGTGAGAACGCGCCGGCCGCAGTCCGGCCCGCCTGATTCCTGCGCGGCCAGATGCGCCGTCACGCGCCGGATGTTCTCCATGAGGGCGACGGGGTTCCTGAATATGTTGGTGTTGATACGCTGCAAGATGGAACGCACCGGCACGCCCGCCTGATCGAAGACGGCGCACCAGGTGTCGTTGATGTGGCCGCTGCCGTAGGGAGTAGCGGCGAAGAATTCGCCGCAGATTTGAAATTGGCGCGCCACGGCGGCGACATTTTGCACTTTGCTCATAACCGAAGCCTCTCCGGATCATAACTGCCGCGGATGAGGCGGTCTATGCTTGCTTGCGACGCGCGGGCGCTGCTCGCGGCTGCGTGGCATCTTGCGGCCTGGAATCCGTCGCAGCCGCAGCTTGCGATTCGTCATTGTCTCCTCCCCTCCCCATCGTTGCTGGTGATTCGAGAAAAGGCGTCTTCTGTTTCTGCGGGCGGTGCGCGTTTTATCATCAACCTGTGGAAACCCACCTTAAACTGGGCGACATTCTGGCCAACGCCATCACGCATGGGATAGGGGCGGTTCTGGCGGTGGCGGGCGCCATCTATCTGATTGCCGCGTCGACGCGCGGAACGGCCTGGCTGGTGGCGAGCTGCACCGTGTTCAGCATTACGCTGGTGCTGGTTTACGTGTGCTCGACGCTCTACCACTCGCTGGTGAGGACGCGGGTCCGGCATGTGTTTCAGGTGCTGGACCATTCGGCCATCTACCTGCTGATTGCCGGCACCTACACGCCTTTCACGCTGGTCTCGCTCCATGGGCCCCTGGGATGGTTTATTTTCGGCGTTGAATGGTCGCTGGCCGTGACCGGGGTCATCTTCAAGAGCTTCGCGCTGGGCCGCTTTGCCGTGGCATCGGCGTTGGTGTACCTGTTTCAGGGCTGGTTTGGGGCCTTTGCGGCCGGCATACTGGCCCATGCGATCGGCTGGCGCGGGGTGATGTGGCTGGCGGCGGGCGGATTGGCGTACACGCTGGGGATCGTGTTCTTTGCACTGGACCGGCTGCGCTACTTCCACGCCACCTGGCATGTGTTTGTGCTGGCCGGCAGCGTGGCCCACTACTTTGCCATTCTTTTCTATGTCGTTCCGGCGCAGCGCTGAACCCGCTGCCGCTCAGGGGCTGTCCAGTAACCTGATTTTCGGTGAAGGGCACGGGTTTTACAGGCTGCGGGGAAGCTCCTCTGAGCGAGCAATTTCTCAGTTTTGAAAGGGCGCGGCCGGGTACCCCCTGGGTGCCGCGCTACGAAATGGGCCAAGGAGGAGATTGGGCTTTACGGGCTGCGGAAAAACTCGGGATCTCGTGTGAAATCGGCGAAAAGCGTCCCTCCGGGGCTAAAGCCCGCTTTGATCCTGTTGGCTTTATGCGGTGGTTGAAACCCCGCCTCCCTCCGGATCGAGTTTTTCCGCAGCCTGTTTAGCCCCCAACGGAGTGTATTTTCAATAGCTTGCATTCCCTCAGCGGCTAAAGCCGTACCCATTTTTAGTCCTCCTACGGCACGGCTGAAGCCGTGCCCTTTCAAAGCAGGAGTTCTTCCGCAGCCTGTAAAGCTCGCTTCCTTCAAGCGCATAGTCGCTGGACTGCCTTTGGAGTTCGTCGAATGGACGCACCCTCGGCGGCAGATCGCCTGAATAGTATGATGGGGAGCGAGTTCAGTAGAGCCGTTCCGGGCGGAGTCGACTGTGGCGAAATTTCTGGTTACCGGCGGGGCCGGCTTTTTTGGCGGCATTCTCAAGAGCAGGCTGCTGGCTGACGGCGCCGAGGTGGTCAGCGTGGACCTGGTGCCGGACACGGCGCGGCATCCCGCGCTCACCAGAGTGCAGGCAGACATTCGCGACAATGAGGCCATGCGGGCCGTCTTTGCAGCGCACAAATTCGACGCCGTGTTTCATATTGCCGCGATGCTGGCGCACGGGCGCATGAACCGCGAACTGCTGTGGACCAGCAACGTGGACGGAACCGGCGTGATTGCCCGGTGCGCGCGCGAGGCTGGGGTGCGGAAGCTGGTGTTCACTTCAAGCAATTGCCTGTGGGCCAGCAACATGGGCCGCCCGGTGAGGGAGGACGATCCGCCCGCTCCGGTGGAGGTCTACGGGGAGTCCAAGCTGGAAGGCGAAAAGCTGCTCCACTGGTTTGAGGACGGCCTCGATGTGGTGATTCTGCGCTGCCCCACGATCATCGACAGCGGGCGGCTGGGACTGCTGGCGATTCTGTTTGAGTTCATTCGCGAGAACAAGACGGTGTGGGTGGTGGGCTCGGGCGGCAACCGCTATCAGTTCATCTACGCAGGCGATCTGGCGCAGGCCTGCGTGCAGGCAGTGGATTTTGCAGGCTCGGGCACGTTCCACGTGGGCAGCGACAACGTTCCCAGCCTGCGGGAGTGCTACGAGGCGGTCATTGCCGAGGCCGGCAGCCGTTCGCGGGTCCGGTCGTTGCCCAAAGGGCCGACGTTGGCCGCCATGCGGCTGGCGCACAAGCTGAAGATTTCGCCGTTGGGACCCTATCACTACCGGATGATTGCCGAGGATTTCGTCTTCGACACTACCCGCATCCGCGAGGCGATGGGCTGGCGGCCCACGGTGACCAACAGCGAGATGCTGGCACAGGCTTACCGCTACTATGCGGAGAACCGCGAGGAGATTCTGGCGCGCCAGAATGTGTCAGCCCACTCGCGGGCGGCGGAGATGGGGATTCTGCGTCTATTAAAGTGGATTTCATGAGCCAGCCTGCCGGGCCTTGTTCTGAAGACCGCTTTCGCGCGCCGCGGGCGATCTTCTGGACGGCATTCCTGGTGCGGGTGGCCTACATCACCCTGGCCCACACCTATCGCATCACGGCCGTCAATCACCACTTCGAATTTGCCTGGGAGACGGGCCGGGTGGCAGCGTCGGTGGCGGGCGGGCACGGGTACAGTTCCCCGTTCAGCGGCAACACCGGCCCCACCGCCTGGATGGTTCCGGGGTTCACGCTGCTGCTGGCCGCGGTCTTCAAGGTCTTCGGCATCTACTCGGCGCTGTCGGCCTGGGTGATCACGGTCGTCAACAGCCTGTTCCAGGCCCTGACCGTGCCGCTGGTGTTTGAGATGGGAGTGCGCGTGGCGGGGCGGCGCACCGCGATCTGGGCGGCGTGGGTGTGGGCGCTTTACCCCGGAATCATGCAGTATGGCGTGAAGTGGGTGTGGGAAATGTCACTCTCCACCATGCTGTTTGCCGCGGTGCTGGTGCTGGGCATGCGGATGCGGGGAACAGGCGCTCGCGCTCCGGAAGCGCACCGGGCGCGGGATTGGGCGCTGTTTGGACTGCTTTGGGGAGCTATCGCAATGACCAATCCGACCCTGCTTCTTATGGCGCCGGTTCAAGGAGTGTGGATTCTTGCCGGCTTGCCACAGCGGAAAAATCTGCTGAAGGGAGCGGCGCTGGCGCTTCTGGCGGGAGCGATTTGCGCCGCGGTGGCCACGCCCTGGGTGGTGCGCAACTGGCTGGTGTTTCACGCCTTCATCCCCACCAGGGGCAACTTCGGCGCGGAAGCTGCCATGGCCTGGGCGCCGGAGTCCGAGGGCTTTCCCTGGGGAGCGACGGTGCCCACCATGGAGGCGGCGCCCGAGCACCAGCTTTATGCCCGCATGGGCGAACTGGCCTATGTGCGCATGCGCGGACAGTTGGCGTGGAAGTGGGCCCGAGCCTATCCGGCGCATTTCTGGAAGCTGGCGGCGCTGCGGTTCTACATGTTCTGGGCCAGCGTGCCGCACACCACCGGGCCTGCCGCGGCGGAGAACGTTCGCGAAACGGCGCACTGTTTTGGCTCCATTACCGGGATTCTCGGTCTGCTGCTGGCGCTGCGGCGCAGGCTTCCCGCGGCGGGGCTGTTCGCGTGGGCCGTGGTTCTGCTGCCGGCCATTTACTATTTCATCGCCGCCGGGTCGCGCTTCCGCAACCCGCTGGAGCCGATCTTCGCCATCCTGATCGTGTACCTGTTCCAGCAGGCAGAGGGGCGCTGGGGGTTTACGCTGCCGGGGTTGCGAAGGCTGTGGCCGGCGGGCTGAGCGATGGCCGAAAAGCAGGCGGGCCGGGACTGCTCACCAAAGCGATCTCAACGCGTCTGTTGGAGTGCGGAGAATTCCCTACCCCCCGGAGCAGGATTCGATGGCAACGGATGCGGTGAGCTACCCTCTTTCCCCGGTTGCAGTCCCGGCAAATCTGGCTTGGCCGGCAGTGCGGAAGGTACAATCCCTTCCAGGCATGGCTGCGACGACGTCAATGGACGGAACGAAGAGTGGGCAGGAGCGCTCGCAGGCGCGTGCGCCGGAGATGGAGCTGATTCGCGAGGCGCAGGCGGGTTCGCGGGGGGCGTTCGACGCGCTGGTGCGGCAGTATGAGCACCAGGTTCTGCGGCTTGCGCTGCACCTGACGGGCAGCGAGCACGATGCCGAGGATATTTACCAGGAAGCGTTTTTGAAGGCCTACCGGTATATCGGGAATTTCCGGTTCGAGTGCTCGTTTTATACGTGGATTTACCGGATTGTGACCAACCTTTGCCTGGACCAACTGCGGCGCAAGAAGACGCGCCGCGAGGACCACGCGGTGATCGTGGATCACTCCGGGGACGAGATCGATGTGCTGGCTTCGGTGTCGGACGAGCGGTCGTTTTCAAACCCGGCGAAGGAGCTGGACCGGAAGCTGCTGGGGGCGAGGATCCAGGCGGCGCTGGGCAAGCTGACGCCGCGGGAGCGGATGGTTTTCGAGTTGAAGCATTACCAGGGACTGCGGCTGCGGACGATCGGGGAGATGCTGAACACCACGGAAGAGACGGCCAAGAACACGCTTTTCCGGGCGACGAAGAAGCTGAGAACACAGTTGGCGGAGTTGCGGTAGAGCGCCCCTGGCAATTCCCATGCGGGATGCGGATTTTTTTGGCGCGAGCGGATTTCTTGAGGCTGGAAGGACGTAGCGATGAATTGCGAACTTGCACACGAGCGGATCGTGACGGCGGCATACGGAGAGTTGCCCGACGAGCAGACGCATGAACTTGAGCGGCATTTGACGGGCTGCCCGGACTGCCATCGGGAACGGGAGCAACTGCTGGCGCTGAAGGTGCTGGCCGGAGCGCACCCGGTGGTGGAGCCCTCGGCGAACCTGGTGGCGCGGTCGCGGCTGCGCCTCGAAGAAGCCCTGGATGCGCTGCCGCCCAAGCGCTGGTATGAATGGCTGGGCCAGCGAATGCTGAGGAACTTTGCAAGCGTGCAGGCTGCGCCAGTGGCGGCGTGCCTGTTGCTGGCGGCTGGAGCCGGGGCGGGGAGCCTGGGCGGCTATGAGTTTGCGCAAAACCGCACGGCGCACCTGGCCTCGACGCAGAGCGTGAACGCAAGGCCGGCGGCAGCGCCCGCGGCGGCGGAGATCGCCAATATCTCAAGCATTGTGCGGCAGCCGAACAGCGAGATGGTGGAGGTGCGCTACAACCAGGTGGTGCCGCAGCGGCTGGAGGGGTCGCTGGACGATCCGGCGATCCGGCAGTTGCTGATGCTGGCGAGTGAGAACTCGGCATCGGCGGGGGTGCGGGACGACTCGGTGGGTTTGCTGGCGGCGGAGTGCCGCGCGGGGCACAGTTGCCAGGCGGCGGGGATACGGGATGCGCTGATGGTGGCGCTGCGCTATGACAAGAATGCGGGAGTGCGTTTGAAGGCGCTGGAGGGGTTGGAGCCTTATGTTGCCGAGGATGTGCGGGTGCGGGACGCGGTGCTGGAGGCGTTGCTGAACGACGCCGACCCGCGGATCAGAACCGAGGCGGTGAGCATACTGGAGCCGGTGGAGGCCGATACGAGCGTGCGGCAGGTGCTGCACACGGTGGCCAATTCGGACCAGAATCCTCATATCCGGACCGTTTCGAGACAGGTCTTAAGCCGGGTGCCGGAGATTCAATAACGCAGTGTTACCTTCCGGTGACTGCATCGTCATGAAAGAGTGCGGGGCCGGGACTGAGGGAACAGCAGGAGAAGAAGAGATGAAGCACTTTTTGAGGCCGTATCGCAGTATTGGAATCGCCGTGCTGGTGGGCGCGGGAACGGGGATGGTTTTGGCGCCGCCGGGGGCAAGGGCGCAGGCCACGCAGATGGTGGAGGTGCTGGATGGAATAAGCCCGCTGCTGCTGCACTCGTCGAGTTCGCAGGGTTACCTGGGGGTGGACGTTGCGGACGTGGACCAGGAGAAGGCGCAGGCGCTGAAGCTGAAAGAGGTGCGCGGCGCGGTGATCACGCTGATCGATCACGACGCACCGGCGGGGAAGGTCCCGCTGAAGGTGAACGACGTGGTGATCCAATTGAACGGTCAGAATGTGGAGGGCGCCGAGCAGTTGCGGAGGATGCTGAAGGAGATTCCGGCGGGGCGGAAGGTGAGCCTGGAGATCAGCCGCGACGGGAACGTGCAGACGGTGGCGGTGGAACTGGCGGACCGGCGGGCGATGGAGCACGAGGTCTGGAACAAGATCGGCAACGACGGGGATGTGTTTGCACAAGCTCCTGGGATGGGCGTGATGGCGGGCGGGGGCGACGGGTCGCTGCCTGGGATGTTCCGAATGCCGATTTTCGGCAGCACGCTGAATGTGGGGGCGATGGTGGAGCCGCTGACCTCGCAGATGGCCGAGTATCTGGGCGTGCCGAGCGGGCTGATGGTGAAGCAGGTGGCGCACAAGAGCGAGGCGGCGACGGCGGGGTTGAAGGCGTTCGACGTGATTCTGAAGGTGGGCCCCGACGCGGTGACCACGCTTGCGGATTGGGACCGCGCGCTGCGGGCCAACCAGGGCAAGCCGGTGCAGGTGACCATTCTGCGGGACAAGAAACAGCAGACGCTGACGCTGCAGGTGGATTCGAAGCACAAGCAGGGCGAACTGGAGGAAGAGGAACTTTTCGGTTTGGGCGACTGCCCGGTGGTGGCGGAGATTGATCCGGATGCCGCGCAGATTTTTGCCCAGAACGAAGAGGCCGCGGCCAGGGCGCTGCGCGATCAGGCGCAGGCGCTCAAGGACAAGATTGGCGGGATGGTGCAGCCGGAGATCAGCTCGCAGCAGGCGGAGGAGTGGCGCAAGCAGGCCGAAGAGCTGCGCGACCGGTTGAAGACGGAACACTTTCAGATCGACCAGAAGCAGATGGATGAGCTGAGACAGCAGATGGAGGAGTTGCGCAAGAACTTCAAGGCAGAGGATTTCAAGATCGATCCGAAGCAGATGGACGAGTTGAAGCAGCAGATGGAGGAGTTTCGGAAGAACTTCAAGGAAGAAGATTTCAAGATCGATCCGAAACAGATGGACGAGTTGAAGCAGCAGATGGAGGAGTTGCGCAAGAACTTCAAGCCGGAGGATTTCAAGGTCGATCCGAAGCAGATGGATGAACTGAAACAGCACATGGAGGAGTTGCGCAAGAACTTCAAGGCAGAGGATTTCAAGATCGATCCGAAGCAGATGGATGAACTGAAACAGCAGATGGAGGAGTTGCGGAAGAACTTCAAGCCGGAGGAGCTCCAACTCGCGCTGAATTGAGGTTCGAGGGATTCAAAGTGAGACGAATGGATTCGAGAAGGGCGCCAGAGCGGCGCCCTTCGTGCTTTTGCGGCAAAGTTCTCCGCGTTGCAGGGCTCTATTGGGCGTTGAGCGGTTGGGCCGTGGCCTGGATCTCTACCTTGTGGCCGGAGATGGCATCGGTGGCTGAGTAGACGATGGTGGGCTTGCCGGGAAGAAGAACCGCGACGACCGAGATGTTCCACCGGCTGATCTGAGGGAGGTTGCCGGGGTTGAAATTGGGCGTGGCTACAAGCGAACTGCTCTCCGCGCGAAGACTTACAGCGAGCGTTTCCCCGCGCCGCGTGGCTTCGGAGGCATCAATGTTTGTACCCACATCTTCATATGTTTGCCCTTTGTCTCCCTGGTAGGGGATGCGGTCGCCATCGCGCAGGTTCTGAAAGTGGTAACGAGTGTCGTCTGCAATCACGGTGAGGGTGTAGCTCTTTTCCAGGGTTGTCTTGCCGGAGTTCGACTCCTTGACCGAGAGCGTGAGGAGATAGGGTTGGGGCTGTGGTTTAGGAGCTTTGGGCTCGGATTGGGCCGGCTGGGCCTCGGGTTCGGGTTTGGCGGGCTTATCGGCCTGGGCTGTGCCCAAGCACGGAGCGAGTGCGAGGCTGAGCAGTGCGGCAAGGGTGAGGCGTGTGGAGGATTGCATGGGGTCTCCCTAAAATGAACCGCCGGGGTCGGCGGGGTTGTCGTCAATGGGAGGTATCCGGATGGGTTCGATTACCAGCGGATCGGCCGGAAGGGGTTGAATGGTGATGGGCTTATCCAGTTGGTCCGTGCCTTTGGCCAGGGAAGCGATGGCTTCGGGGGCGTTGGCCAGCAACTGGGCGATCAGTTGCTGCTGGGTGGGCTGGCGTGGGGTAAGGAGCGGCGGCGTGGTCCGAGGGATGGACGCGCGGCGAGCGGGTTGAGGGGTTGCGGCTGGCCGGGATGCGGCGGGGAGCGATGTGCGGGGAGGCGGCGGATTGTTCTGGACGCGGGCCAGGTGTTCCGGAGCCGCTGGAGGATGGGGACGCAGCAGAACGGCGAGGAGGAGGACCGCGGCGGCGAGGACGGCCGCGATGGCCCAGAGCCTTGGCAGGGAAAACCGCATCTGGCTGCGCGGAGAGGCGGCCGCGGCGAAGCGGGCACGGACGCGATCTTCAAGGCCAGGGCGCGGTGAGGGCGGAATGTAGGTGGCCAGGGCACGGTCCAACAGACAGTCCAGATTGTCGGGCTGGTCATCGGAATTCTCTATCATGTGCCTCCTCCTTTCTGCTGTTCGAGTTGATGGCGCAGGAGTTGGCGGGCGGTGTGGACTCTGCGCCGAACCGTTCCCTCGGGCAGGCCGAGGATTCGGGCGATCTCGACCAGCTTGAACTCCCCCAGGGCGGCCAAAGCCAGGGGACGGCGCAGCTTTTCCGGAAGCTGGTCGATGCGGGAGTGCAGCCAGGACTCGAGGTCGTTTTCGAGAGCGGCCTGCTCCGCAGATTGGCCGGCGGCTGGAAGCTCGCGCAACAACTCCTCAGATTGGGCGTGGGGCGGAGGCTGCTGACTGCGCCGGACGGCCAACCGCCAGGCGGCACGGGCGAGGTAACCTCGCTCATCGCCGATGGCGCCGTCGAGCATCCGGCTGGGCGAGCCGCGCAGCAGTTGCAGGAAAGTCTCCTGCACCACGTCCTCGGCGTCCTCGGGATTCCGGACCACGGCATAGGCCACGCGGTAGACCAATCGAGAGTGGTGCTCGACCATCTGTTGCAGGGCGGTTCGCTGCCGGGCTTGCTGCTCTGCTGGAGTTTCGGGTGCATGGTCCCGGCCCTGCTCCTGATCTGCCGGCGGGGTTGCGCAGGCGGTTCGGTCGAGAGAATCGGGCAGGACTTCCATCATCGCTACTCATAAAGAGCGCGTATGAGCGGGAATCGTTCGGAGGTTTTTTGAAATTTTGGTGGGGGCGGCATAGAATTCCGGCTACGGCGGATAGCCTTCGGGTGGACTGGCGAATTGCCCTGGCATGGGACGGACGGTTGAGGTTGCCAAGGAGGGGTTGGGGATGGACTCGGAAGAGACGATCAAAATACACGGGACGAAGCGGCGGGTAGAGGCCGCGGGGGCGGATCTGTCGGGGTCGAGCTTCACGGATGTGAATCTCTCAGGCGCAACACTCACGGATGTGGACCTGGCACGGGCGAAGGTCGAAAATGCGAACCTTTCCGGAATACGGGTATGCAACGTGAATCTCTCCGGGCTTCAGATCAGCGCGGCGGACCTGCGGGGAGCTTCCATTGAGGACAGCTTGATGGAGGGCATGACGATCGACGGGATTCCGGTGGCGGAGTTGATAGCCGCGTACCGGGCTTTGAACGCGAAAGACGGGTAGCAGCAGGGGTTACCGGTGGGCGTCCTTTTGCGTTGGCGGTGGTCTCGTCACGACCGCATCTGACAGTCCTTAAGGCCGAGAAGTTCTGGCACACGGAACCGCCATGAGTGTGAGAACACCATTCTCTGTGCGAAACGGTACTAACCCGGAGCCGCATCCGACTGCGGAAGATGCCCCAGAAGAGCTTCGCCACTTTCTCTTGAAGCATCTCAAGGAGCAATAGCTCGAATCGCCTTGTGGAGCCGCTGAAGTTATAGGGGAGTGTAGCAGAGGTTTCGAGATGCGCAGGCTTTGACCGAAGTTGGAGACTCCATTTCACAATCGCAAAGAATTCACCGCAATAACCGGCCGAAAGAGCAGAAGTGCCAGCAGGCCATAGCTTGTCTGGAAGTTTGGGTGCGAATCTGCATTCATACGACTCTCCGATTATCAAGCCCGAACAGCACCTTTTTCCGGGGCGCAAGCGACGCCGCGATCGGCGTGTTCAGCGCCGCCACCACCGGCGCTGCCAGCCGGAAATACCGAATCAGCGTAGCAGCAAAATCCGCCTCCAGCGCCGCTTCAGCCGGCAGCGTCGCGCTCAGCCCCCACTGCCTGCACTGGATCAAATCCAGCGCCGGATGTTCGCAGGGAAACCCCTTCGGCGGACGCGTCAGCGCATTCCCCTCAAACTCCGTAAAAGTTCTGCGCACGCTGGGCCTTTGCAGTAGTTTTCTGAGTTCCAGATGGTGCTCCAGCAGCCAATGCCGGATCGCCGCCAGTTGATCCTTCTCCGGCATATATGCCCCGGCCGCCACCACCACCTCCTTGGCGCCGATGTGGAAGTAGTACCCCGCTCCCGAAGTCTTTTCCAGGCCCTGGTGCGACCACCACGCCGCCACGTGGGTCTTGTAGGGCAGCTTGTTGGCGCTGAACCGCGTGTCGCGATAGATGCGGAACAGGCACTTTTCCGCCGGCCGCACAAAGCTGGGCGCAAACCCCGTCATCGCCTCCGTCACCTTGCGGATAATGGCCAGCATCGGCTCTTTCAGCTCCGCCTCGAACACCACCTTCCGCGGCGTGAACCACTCGCGGTCGTTGTGGCGGGCGAGATTGCGGAGAAAGGCGAGCCCCTCGGGGCGAAGATGCGCGGCGGGTGCGGTTGGCGCTGTTCCGGTTTCGGTCGATCCGGAGGCGGATTTAGAGGCGGACTTCGGGGCGGATTTGGCTAAGCGAGGCATAGGAAGCAGTCTACCGGATCACCTTCAGCGCCGCGCGGAAAAGCCCGTCGAAATCGCCTCCAAGCGCAGCCTCTTTGGCTACAGCCTGCCCGATCGCCTTCTCCGCCGCCGCTCTCTGGTAGCCCAGGTTCGTCAGCGCCGAGAGCACATCGTCCACCGCCGCGCCCCGCACGCTTGCCGGCGCCGGCGCAACCGCAAAGTCATCCAGTTTGTCTTTTAGCTCCACAACAAGGCGCTCCGCGAGCTTCTTGCCCACCCCCGGAATCCGCACCAGTTGCGCATGATCGTGTCCGCGGATGGCCTGCACGGTGCGCTCCACCGACAGCCCGCTCAAAATCGTAATCGCCAGCTTCGGCCCCACGCCGCTCACGGTAATCAGCCGCTCGAACAGGCGCTTCTCCTCCCGCTCCAGAAACCCGAACAGCGCAATCTGGTCCTCGCGCACCTGCGTATGGATGTGCAGCGCCGCCTCAGCGCCCACGCTCGGCAACGCCGTAAACGTCGGCACCGAGATGGTCACGTCATACCCCACCCCGCCCGCCTCGACAATGGCCTGGCCAGGATGTTTGTAGATAAGCTTTCCGCGCAAATGAGCGATCATGGTCCCCTATTGTAGAATCCCCAGCCTCTTCGCCACCCGCTCCAGCGTCTCCAGCGCCTGGTCCAACTGTTCCTTCGTATGCTCGCTGGTCAGCATCAGGCGAATCCGCGCCTTGCCCTCCGGCACCGTCGGAAACGCAATCCCCGTCCCCATCACGCCCTCCTCGAACAGCGCCCACGAAAACTCCATCGTCGCCCGCCCATCGCCGATAATCACCGGCGTAATCGGCGTCTCCGTTGCCGGCGTCGTCACCCCGCCCACGTTGAACCCCGCCCGCCTCAGTTCGCCCTGAAAGTACCGCGTATTGGCCCACAGCCGTTCAATCCGTTCCGGCTCCTGCTCCAGAATGTCGAACGCCGCAATGCAAGTCGCGGCCACGCCCGGCGGATGCGAGGTCGAGAACAGAAACGGCCGCGCCCGGTGGTAGAGGTAGTCGATCAGATCCCGGCTTCCGCACACATACCCGCCCAACGCCCCGATGGCCTTTGACAGCGTCCCCACCTGCACATCCACCTTTCCGTGCATGCCGAAATGATCCACTGACCCCCGACCGTTCCGCCCCAGCACCCCTGAAGCGTGCGCGTCGTCCACCATCATGATTGCCCCGTACTTCTCCGCCAGCGGCGCCAGCTTGTCCACCGGCCCGATGTCCCCATCCATTGAGAACACGCCGTCCGTAATCACCAGCTTGTGCCCCGGCTCCCCCGCCACTTCCTTCAGCCGCTCCTCGCAGTGCGCCACATCCTTGTGTCGGAAGACCAGGATCTTCGCCCGCGACAGCCGCGCCCCGTCGATGATGCTGGCGTGGTTCAGTTCGTCGGACAGGATGAAGTCGTCCTTGCCCAGAATCGAGCTCACCGTGCCCGCGTTGGCCGTGAATCCGCTCTGGAACACCACGCACGCCTCCACATTCTTGAAGCGCGCGATCTTCTCCTCGAGATCCATGTGAATGCGCATGGTCCCGGCAATCGTCCGCACCGCGCCCGACCCCACCCCGAAGGCCCGCGTCGCATTGATCGCCGCCTCAATCAGTTTCGGGTGGTTGGCGAGGCCGAGGTAGTTGTTGCTGGCCAGGTTGATCACCAGCTTGCCGTCGTAGTGGCACACCGGCGCCTGCTGGTCGTCCAGGATGCGCAGCTTGAAGTGCGTCCCCTTGGCCCGCAACTCGTCAAGAACGGCAGTCAGGTGGGCAAGCTGGGGGCGTGGAGCGGTCTCGGTCATGGCGTTCACCTCAATCAAAGAGCATAGCGCGCTTTGAACCCCTGGAACCAGGGCCGGCCTTCCACGCTTCCAATTCCTCCATTCACCGCCAAGCAGACGCCATTCTCCCCTCCCATCCGTCCAAAGAATGGGCCGCGCATAGCCCGGCCGCGCCCCCGCCGGATACAATAGGGTTCTACGCTTCGGCAACCTGGCAATACACGATTTTTTCTTGAGATTTGGAGTTGGTGCACGTGAGAGGGATGATCTGCCGCGGTCTGCGGCTTGAGTTGGTTGCAGGATTGGTTATCGCGCTGGCGATGTTAGCCATGCCCGCGATGGCGCTCGCCGCCCAAAGCACGCAGGACCCGGCCACGCTGACCACTCTGACATTGGAGACGCGCGACCAGGGCGGACGCACAACTGCTACCGTCGCCGTCACCGTTACCGGCGAAGATCGCCTTCCCGCCACCGGCGCCGTCGTCCTCAGCGACCAAGGCCGCCAACTGGCTGGCGCGGCGCTCAACTCGCAGGGCCAAGCCACTGTTGTCCTTGCTCTCCCCGCCGGCGATCACTCCCTCCAGGCCATCTATTCCGGCGACGCCACCCACCGGGCCTCAGTCTCCCAGCCCGCCGCCGCGCAGGCACTGACCACCACCACCCCCGACTTTCAAGTCTCCGTCTCCCCGGCCACGCTCTCGCTCACCCCCGGCCAATCGGGAACCGTTACCGCCTCCGTTACCCCTGAGAACAGCTCCGCGCTGTCGGCTCCCATGTTTGTCACGCTCTCCTGCTCCGGCCTTCCCGATCAGGCTGCCTGCACCTTCACCCCGGAAAACGTTGAAATCCTGCCCAACGCCACCGCCGCGCTTACAAGCTCCATGGTCATCGTCACCCAGGCAGACTTTACAACCTCGGCAGTGAATCGCCGTTCCAATCCCGTGGCCTGGGCCCTTCTGCTCCCCGGAGCTCTCGGCTTGGGCGGGCTTGCCTGGGGATCGCGCCGCCGTCCCTGGCTCCAGCGGCTTTCGCTTCTGGCCCTGGTTGCCTTCGTTACCATGCTCGGCGTTACCGCCTGCAACGCGCGCTATGACTACTACAACCACGGCCCGCCCATCCCCCCCGCCACACCCGCTGGCACCTACACCGTTACCGTCACCGCCCAGTCCAGCAACGGCGTAACTGCCATCACCAATCACACCACCCTGGCGCTCACCGTCCAGTAAGAGCACCCCAACATGCGCGGCGGGTTGACACTGCAATGAAACCCGGTCCGGATACTCCCACAAAGGTCCCGTGCCCCATCCTTTCCGCTTCTCTTCGAGGAAAAAACTGCGGAAAGTGTGGGAAGCCACGAGCTTTTTTGCGGAACGGTGCTCTGGCGTTCTTGCTGGCGAGCGGTCTAAGCGTCCCTGCCCAAACCGCCGACCAGGGCTGGCTTCGCTACAGTGGCTCGCACGGCAGAATCGTCATTCCCCTTAAGGTGCGCGCCCTCGGCACCGGCGTCCTCGAGCAGTCCGCCGCCCACGAGCTCCAGCGCGGCATCACCAGCCTCGCAAACGGGTCGGTCCTGTGGCGCGGCAGTGCTTTTGAAGGACATACCATCGTCGGCACTGCCCAGGAAGTTCGCCAAGCCTACCCCGGCTTGCCCGTCCCCACCGATCTCGAACCCCAGGGCTACTGGCTCTACTGGAACGGCAACCTTGACAAAGCGGACCTCATCGTCGCCGGAGCCGATGACCGCGGCGCGCTGTACGGCGGATTCGATCTGCTGCGGCGCATGAGTCAAGGCCAGACCCTCGACTCAATGAACGTCGTCGACCACCCCGCCCTCCCCATCCGCTGGGTCGACGATTGGGATAACCCCGACGGCTCCATCGAGCGCGGCTACGCCGGCCGGTCTATCTTCTTCGAAGGTGGCAACGTCCGTGAGGACCTTGCGCCGGTCGCCGAATACGCTCGTCTCCTCGCCTCCATCGGCATCAACGGCCTCAACGTCAACAACGTCAACGCCGCCCCTCAACTCCTCGATTTTGACCACCTCCACCAGCTCGCCCGCATCGCAGATGCCATGCGTCCCTGGGGCGTCCGTCTCGCCATGAGCGTAGCCATTGCCAGTCCCCAAGCCATCGGCAGCCTCGCTACATACGACCCCCTCGACCCCGCCGTCCGCGCCTGGTGGACCGCGAAAGTCGCCGAAATCTACTCCCTGATCCCCGACTTCGCCGGCTTCACCGTCAAGGCCGACTCCGAGGGCCAGCCCGGCCCCGCCAGCTACGGCCGCACCCCCGCCGACGCCGCCAACACCTTGGCCGCAGCCCTCGCGCCCCACGGCGGCATCGTCCTCTACCGCGCCTTCGTCTACAACCACCATCTCGACTGGCGCGACCCCAGAGCCGACCGCGCCCGCGCCGCCTACGACATCTTCCATCCGCTCGACGGCAAGTTCCTTCCCAACGTCGTCGTCCAGACAAAGGAAGGCCCCATCGACTTCCAGGCCCGCGAGCCCGTCTCGCCGCTCTTCGCCGGCCTCCGCCAGACCAGCGAGGCCATGGAAGTCGAAGTCACCCAGGAATACACCGGCCAGCAGCGCCACCTTGTCTACCTGGCCCCCATGTGGAAGCAGGTCCTCGACTTCGACCTCCACGCCGACGACAAATCCACGCCTGTGAAGGAAATCCTCGCCGGCAAGTCGTTCCATCAGCCCCTCGGCGGGATGGTCGCCGTCGCCGGCATCGGGCGCGACGCCTGGCTAGGCTCCCCGCTCGCTCTGGCCAACCTCTACGCCCTTGGCCGTCTCGCCTGGGACCCCAACCTCGCCCCCGACCAGATCGCCGTCGAGTGGACCAGGCAAACCATCAGCGCCGACCCCCAGGTCGTCAGCACCGTCGTAAGAATGCTCATGGAATCCTGGCCCGCCTACGAGGCCTACACCGGCCCCCTCGGCACGCAGACCCTCACCGACATCACCGGCAGCCACTACGGCCCCAACATCGAATCCAGCGAACGCAACGGCTGGGGCCAGTGGCACAACGCCGATCACCTGGGAATAGGCATGGACCGCATCGTCTCGACCGGCACGGGCTACACCGGCCAATACCCGCCTGAAGTAGCAAAACTCTACGAGTCGCTTGCCACCACCCCCGACGAGTTACTTCTCTTCTTCCACCACGTGCCCTACACCTGGCGCCTGCACTCCGGCAAAACCGTCATCCAGCACATCTACGACAGCCACTACGAGGGCGCCGCGCAAGCCGCCCAGTTCGTCGACGACTGGTCCACGCTCCAGGGCCGCATCGACCCCAGCCTCTACGCCGACGTCCTCGCCCGCCTCCAATACCAGGCCGGCCACGCCATCGTCTGGCGCGACGCCATTGTGCAGTATTTCCTCAAGCTGAGTGGGATCCCCGACGAGAAGGGCCGCGCCGGCCACTATCCCGGCCGCCTGGAAGCCGAAGACGCCCGCCTCACCGGCTACAAGATCATCGCCGTGACGCCGTGGGAAGACGCATCCGGCGGCAAAGCCGTCAGTTGTGATGGAGAACCCCCAGAAAACGCAAAACAACCGAGCTGCTCCGCTGAATGGACCTACGCCGGCCAGCCCGGCCGCTACAACATCGCTGTCCAGTACTTCGACTTGCAAGGCGGCGCAGCCAGATTCGCGCTGACCATCAACAACCAGCCAGCTGCCTCATGGCTCGCCGACGCAAATCTCCCGTCGCGCCGTCCCAACGGCGACAACTCCACCCGCCACATTGTCCGTAACGTCGATCTGAAACCCGGCGACGTCCTCCGTATCGAAGGCACACCCGACGGCCTCGACCCCGCTGCCCTCGATTACACCGAAATCACGCCGGTGCCCCCTACCCCATAAAGCACGGTGCCCAGGTCTCGCCTTTGAGCAATAAACCGGCTTTGGCCGGTGGATGATTCCAAAAAGCTTACAGGAAGTTCCTTAGGAGACCTGGGAGTCGACGAAAGATCGCGTGAACTACCCCACCGACGGCAGCCCCGCCAGCGCCATCGCAATCTCTTCCGCCGGATACTCGTAGTTCTCGAGCTTCCCCGCTGTGTAGTCGATGTACGACTGCATGTCGAAGTGCCCATGCCCGCTCAGATTGAACAGAATCGTCCGCTCCTTGCCCTCTTCCTTCGCCTTCAGCGCCTCGCCGATCGCTGCCGCAATCGCGTGGTTCGCCTCCGGCGCCGGAATGATCCCCTCCGCCCGCGCAAACTGAATCCCCGCCGCAAACGCATCCAGTTGCTGCACGCTCGTGGCCTCGATCAGCCCCAGGTCCTTCACGTGCGAAACCAGCGGGGCCATCCCGTGGTAGCGCAGTCCGCCCGCATGAATCCCCGGCGGAATGAACGTCGAGCCCAGCGTGTGCATCTTCACCAGCGGCGTCAGGTGCCCGGTGTCGCCAAAGTCGTAGGCAAAATGTCCCTTGGTCAGGCTGGGGCAAGCCGAAGGTTCCACCGCCACCACCCGCGCATGGCACTGCCCCTTGATCTTCCTGCCCAGGTACGGCATCACCAGCCCCGCAAAGTTCGATCCCCCGCCCGTGCAGCCCACAATCACGTCCGGCTCATCGTCGGCCAGCGCCATCTGTTCGATCGTCTCCAGCCCGATCACCGTCTGGTGCAGCAGCACGTGGTTCAGCACGCTGCCCAGCGCGTACTTTGTCTCCGGGTCCTTCGCCGCCACCTCCACGGCCTCTGAGATGGCAATCCCCAGCGACCCGTTGGTGTTGGGATGCTCCGCCAGAATCGCCCGCCCCGACTCCGTCTCCATGCTCGGGCTGGCGGTCACGCTGGCTCCAAAAGCCTCCATCAGCGCCCGCCGGTAGGGCTTCTGGTCATAGCTCACCCGCACCATGTACACCTTGCATTCGAGGCCGAAGAACGCGCACGCCATGGCCAGCGCCGAACCCCACTGTCCTGCTCCCGTCTCCGTCGAGAGCCGCTTCGTCCCCTCGATCTTGTTGTAGTAGGCCTGCGCAACTGCCGTGTTCGGCTTGTGCGACCCCGCCGGGCTCACGCCCTCGTACTTGTAGTAGATCTTCGCCGGCGTATCCAGCGCTTTTTCCAGGCGCCTGGCCCGGTAAAGCGGCGAAGGCCGCCACTGTGCATACACCTGCCGCACCGGGTCGGGAATCTCGATCTCCCGCTCCTGGCTCACCTCCTGCATGATCAGCGCCATCGGAAACAGCGGCGCCAGATCCTCCGGCCCGATCGGCCGCATCGTCCCAGGGTGCAGCGTCGGCGCCAGCGGCTTCGGCAGGTCGGGAAGAATGTTGTACCACGCGTGTGGAATGCGGTTTTGCGGCAGGTTGTATTGAATGGTATCCATGCGCACCATCTTACCAGCGCGCAGGCCGCGCCTGTCGCGGGGAAAGAAAACCCTGCGTCACCGGATGCGCCGGGTTGCCCGCCACCTTCACCGTGCGCCCCTGCTCGTTCACTCCCACCAGAACCCCGCACGAGTCCGGGCAGTCGTGCGAACACACCGCATGCACAATGCGAAAGGGAGGGGAAGCGGCAACCGCCAACATGCCGCCATTGTAAGCTGAACCCGGAGGAACACTCATGCGCCGCCGTTTGCCGATCTTCATCCTGATTTGCGCCGCTCTGCCGGCCCTCGCCCAGACCCCCGCCGCCGACCAAGCCGACCGCAACGCCATTGAAGCCCTCATGGCCACCCAGGCCGCCGCCTGGAACCGCGCCGACATTCCCGCCTTCATGCAGGTCTATGAAAACTCGCCGGAAACCACCTTCATCGGCGCCACGCTACGCAAGGGCTACGGCCCCATCCTCGAGCGCTACACCAAGGCCTATTCCACCCCGGAGCAGATGGGCACGCTCACCTTCTCGAACCTCGAAATCCGCCTCCTGCCCGGCTCCTGCGGCGCCGTAGAGTTTGCCGTAGTCACCGGCACGTTTCACCTCGACCGCACCGCCCACGGCGACGCCAAGAAAGACGACGGCATCTTCTCCCTCGTCTGGCGCAAAGGCCCCCAGGGTTGGAAAATCCTGCTGGACCACACCAGCTGACCATCGCTCTCTTGCGTCGGCCACAGAAGGCAGGATTGAACAAAGCAGCCTTCAGTTGCGTAAGCTGGAGTGATCGCAGAGGGCTGAAATACCCGTGGACGAGCTCTGCGGATCACATCAGCAGCAGTTCGGGAAAGCCATCCTCAAGGAGGCGCGACGAGCATGCGCTCTTTCTTCCACAGCACCCTGGCGGCAGCCTGGGCGGGTATCCTGGGCTTCCTCATCCTCGTGTTCGGCGCGGGAGTCTGGTCGGCACTGGTCGCTGCCAATCTCAGCGCCAGCCCGGCAGTTCCCTGGGCGATCCCTGTCATGATTCTTGTGTTGTGGCTAATGTGGCAGTACCTGGCAGGGAAGGGATGGCCGCGCAGCACCTCGCAGGCGCGCCGCCTTTGTCTGCGGGCCAACGCGGCGTCAGCCCCGGCGTTCGCCTGGTCGCTGCTTGCCGGCACACTGTCGGTCCTGGCCTTTGCCGGACTCTGGATCGTGATGGTTCAACTCGTCAGGATGCCCGGAAACGCCCTTCCCGATCTTTCCCGCTACCCCTTGTTTGCCATTGTGCCGATGATTCTCATGGGTTCGGTGGCCGCTCCCCTCACTGAGGAACCCGCCTTCCGCGGCTACTGTCAGGTCATTCTCGAGCGCCAGTTCAGCGGCCCGGTAGCAGTAGTGATTTCATCCGCCCTGTTTGCGCTTGCGCACGGCCCTACGCAGGGTTTCCTGTGGCCCAAGCTCCTTTTCTACTTTCTTGTCGGCGTCGTATTCGGCTCGACAGCTTACCTCACCAACTCCATCCTCCCGGCCATTCCAGGCCATGTTATCGGGCTTCTGATCTTCTTCACTCTGGTCTGGCCGCACGATGGCGCGCGGCGCCTGACTTGGGAAAGCGGGACGGATATCTGGTTTTGGGTGCATGTTTCGCAAGGGCTCGTTTTTGCGGCGCTCGCCGTCTGGGCCTTTGGACGGCTTGCGAAAGTATGCAATCCCGCCTCGACCCCGAAAACCAGACCCACTTAGCTGCTCCATGGCGGGGGGAGATTCTCCTTGACCACACCGGGCGAGAATCCTCCCGCCCGCCCTGTAACTTCCCGGATTCATGGGGCGCCGATTCTTCTTTCCATCCGTTCCCGCCGCTTCGCCTTCTGGTTACACTGAGGGCCATATGAGCTGCCTCTTCTGCAAGATCGTTGAAGGAGACATCCCTTCCACCGCCATTTTCGAGGACGAGCTTGGCTACGCCTTCGCCGACATTCGTCCCCAGGCCCCGGTCCACGTGCTCATCGTCCCACGCGAGCACATCCCCTCCTTGATCGATGCCGATAAAAGCAACGAAGCCCTGCTCGGTCACCTGCTCTGGGCAGCCGCTGAGATCGCCCGCACCAAGGGCCTTGACGACGGATACCGCATCGTCGTCAATACCGGCGACAAAGGCGGCCAGACCATCGATCATCTCCACCTCCACCTGCTCGGCGGCCGGCAGATGACCTGGCCTCCCGGATGAATCGTCAATCCACGCAAAAAGGGCGTCCGCCGCGGCGAACGCCCTTTTTCGTCCTTCCTCATCCCGTCCGTCACACCGGCTGCTGGTCGTACTCTTCTTCCTCTTCCAGCCCGTAGCGGCGCAGCAGGTTCGGCAGGCTCTGCGAGAAAGCCGAGCGCGGCATCACAGTATCGCACCCCGCCTCGATCGCCTTCAGCTTCAGGTCCCCCTGCAGGTGATTCAGAAAGCCGATGATCGACGTGGCCTTCTTCAGCTTCGCCTTGAACTTCGGAATCAGCGTCATCGGCTTCGCGTTCAGGTTGTTCAGGTCAAACACCACCAATGTCGGCCGCTCGCCCTCCGGCACATCCGTCAGCTTGGCCACTGAATCCTTGTCGCCCTTGACGAACTCCACCTTCACGCCCAGCTTCTTCGACGTTTCGTTGATCTTCGCCTGGAAAAACAGATCGTCGATGAAGCAGAAGATGCGCGTGGGCGCGTCTTCCCGCACCGGAACCGCCGGCGCCGCCACATATACGTCCTGGTAATGGCTGCCATGACCGTTGCTCATTATCTGAATGGTCGAGGGAGGACCGTCCGCTATGTTCCCGTTCACCGCCCGGTAGCTGTGGTCCATCGGACCCACAAACTCCCTCGGGCCCTTCTGTTTGCCCTTGCGCTTGCCCTGCGATGACCCCTGCATCGGCGCGGACAGGCTGTTGCCCGGCTGCGCCGCCGTGGGCGAACCCTTCTGGAAGAACTTCTTCTTCTTCCGTCCCTGGGCCTGATGGGCTTGAACCGATTGCCCCGCGGCCTTTGCCTGCGGCGCCGCTTGCACCGCAGACGGTGCCTGGGGCAGTTGCGCCTGGGGTTGTGTCTGCCCCTGCGGAGCGCTCTGTTGGCTATTCTTGTTCTTGCGCCGGCGCCGCCGGCGCCGATGCCCTTGCGACTGCCCCTGGCCATTGGCCGGAGTTGGCCCCAGTTCAGGCTGAGGCTGCGTCGATTCTGTCGTCATGCGTGTACTTCCTGGCTTTTTGCGGTCTGCTGCATTGCGTTCTTTGGCTCAGCCGTTTGCTTGCCGGCCACTGAGCTTCCTTTGCCTGCCGCCTGTCCGGGTCGGGACGGGGAACACCACGGCACGCGGTCTAGTCACTATGAGGACACAGGTAAAATGCCGCGAAGCTTGGCCTCGCACGCAATCTGGCCTGATTCCCTGAAGAATTGCTCCATTGCTGCCTTGCCGCCCTCTATCAAGAAACCCCCGCAGGAGTTTCCTCCGGTTTTCAGAATCGATTCGGTACGGCCGGTGCTTTCCTCGGGTAATGCCCTTCCTATGGGAGTTTCCGCCGCTGGTGCCTGATTAATGAATGAATGGTGCGGCGAAACTTCCTTGCTCGGCGGCGAGCGCGCTCTGCCCGTGCAAAGCCATTTCAGGGTTGCCGTATGGGGGGCGATGAACTCTGTGGCTTTTTCACCACCGGGGTCTCACGGATAGGTCTTCGTCCGTGGGGCGGAGGTAAGGGCCACCCTGCCAGCCCTCCGCTACGCCACAATTACCCTGAAATCGCTCTTGGGGTGGCTCGCGTCAGCCACTTGATAGGCAAGTCTGATACTACAGCCAAGCGCCCCGGCTGGCAAGTGTACTTTGCGGGTACCTTGGGTGCGGGTGCGTCGCCCTCCGCCCAAAACTCTCCCAAATGCACAAAACGCCATTCCGTTCGGAATGGCGTTTCGCTGTCCTGCGCCGGTCACTGGCCTCCCAGATATCGCGTGCACGGTGGTTGTTTCCACCGTATCTACTGCAGGTTCCCCGGCCGGTTTTCCCTTTTGAGGGCTGCTCCGTTGGCAGTTGCTCTTGCCGGGGCCTGCTGTTCTTTGGGCTGGCCGGACTTCTCTCCACCAGCCGGTACATCACTGGCGCCTATTTTGATAGCAATCGGCTGGCCGTTTCAGATTCTTCGTGTTTTCAACAACTTGAATGCCTCAAGCTGCGGAATCTTTCTGCATTCTGGAAGGCTGAATGGCGAAATAATCCAAAAAACAATAGAAGTTGCCCCTATCGCTGGCAATGCGGACAGTAGTGCGTTCCCCTTCCGGCCACCACCATCCGCCGGATTGGCGTCTCGCACCGCCGGCACGGCTGGCCCGTGCGCTGGTAGACGCAATGCTCCAGTTGAAAGAATCCCCGCACCCCATCCGCGTCTACATAATCGGATACCGACGATCCACCCAGCCGGATCGCGTGCTCCAACACCGCGCGCAACTCCAGCCGTAGCCTTTCCAACTCGGCCCTGGTCAGCCGTCCCGCCCTTCGCCTCGGCCGGATGCCTGCCCGAAACAGGCTCTCATCCGCATAGATGTTCCCCACGCCCGTTAGAAGGGATTGGTTGAGCAACGCCGCCTTGATCGCCAGCCGCCGCCCGCGAAACAGTCCGGCAAACTCCTCCGCCTCAATCGTCAGCGGCTCTCTGCCCGCCCCGCTGAACCCCGTGCCGCGCCCCAGGTTGCGAAACTCCAGCCGCCCGAACCGCCGCGCGTCCACAAACCTCAGTTCCCGCCCGCTGGCCAGCCTCAGCCGAGCGTGCGTATGCGCGGCCACGGGACCCTCGGGAGTGGTCACCAGCAGCCGTCCCGTCATGCCCAGATGCACGATCCATTGCGCTTCAGGCTTGTCCTTCTGACCGCTTGAACGAACGCCACCCACGGCAGGGCTGCCGCCGCCCGGGTGGAAGCCCGGGGTCCCCGGCGACAGGTCCTCGTCGCTGGGGTGGAAGTCCGGGGTCCCCAGTTCGCAGACTATGTGCTTTCCCACGCGATGCACGGCCAGAATCGTGCGCCCCTCAAGCCCCTTGGCTTGTCGTCCCGGCGGCGTCTTGAAGGGTTCCCGGTGTTCGCTGAACCACACCTCGACGATGCGGTCCCCGCGTAGCCGCGCATCTACCCCACGCGCGATGGTCTCCACCTCAGGCAGTTCGGGCATCGAACCATTGTAGAAGACCCCGCACCCGGGACCCTGACCCGGTCATCCCAGTCTCTAGCCGGGATACTCCGCCAACTTATCGTCTTCCCCGGGCTCACGGACTCGTCTGCTGCCCCACTTTTCCAGGTAGACCAATCCCAACCCGAGCCCCAGCACGAACACACCCACCGAGGAGTACTCAATCAGGTTGAGCTTCCGGTCCTCCTGCTTGGTCTGGTAAACCACGATCCCATGAATGTTGCGCGGTTCTGTGCGCAACTGTTGGGGCACCGGCCACCTCGGAAGCGTGTCCAGATAATTCACCGATATCATCGCGGAGATGATCAGGCCTGCCAATCCCGGAAGAATAAGCGACAACGCGAGCAACTTGAGCTTCGCCAACCGCATGGATTTCATTGCCTTGACCCCTTGCTTCGCACACTCAACTGCGGTTCGTGCTGCTACCCCTGGCACAAGCCGCAACTCGCTCCCTATGGGTAGGCCTCATATGGCACTGTCCCCTCGCAAGTTGCCGCCGGGCCGGGTGAGTCGGGGGGGAAAGCTCCCGATCGAGCAGTCCCGCCCCAGGCAGTTACTTACTCCCTTATGCGGGCCGCTCATCCTGCTTGAGCCGGAATACAGAAAGCCCGCAGGGAGTTTATAGCAGAACTCAGGATGCGCGCCATATCACGAAGTTGAGAGGCTATAGCACAGTAGTAATCCTCAACCAGACAACAGCAACTATCATTGACTCTCAAGTAACTCACCAAAAAGCTACTTTCCGCCGTCCACAAAGCCCGCCTGGGGTCTATCTCGACCTATTTGTGCTCACCCGCTTCGCGAATCCTGCTGGCCTCAAAGCTCACGATCTTCCACACACCCTGCGCATCCCGCACATAAACCCGCGTGTACCGATAGCTGCCCGAGATGTCTCCGTCGCCGGCCGTGGCTTTCACCTCGGCGAGCGAGGTCACCAGCGCCGTGGTCCCATAGAAGCGCACCTTCCGGTCGGATATATCGAGCGCCGTGAAATGCGTCCGCCCCGTGCGCAGGTTGGCCAGCGCCTGCTCCTTAGTTTGCAGCGTGCCGGAAGCGGTGATCGCCAGGTAGTCGTCCGCCAGCAAAGCGTCCATTGCCGTGGTATTCGACTTCAGGATGGCCTCACGCCACGTCTCCTCCAGCTGGTCGATCTCGTGGCGGCTCTCGTGCTTCTGCGCCCTGGGCATTCCGGCCTGCAGCCCGCTCGCGCACACCGCCAGCGCAAACATCGCGATGAGCATCAGTCCAATCGCCATCCGGCGGCTTCTTGGCGTTGCGGGGTTGGTCTTGGCACCCGGCATAGGCGTATCGGATAGTAGTCTCGGACGGGCATCCCGGTCAATCGGTTTTGAGTCGCCCCGTTGCCGTCCCCGGTTCACTGTTTCAAAAGCAGCCGCGCTCGGCCCATCCCGGACTTCCGCCTCTTGGACTGCACTCCCGCCTCAAACGAGAGCCAACAGGTTTTCCATGCTGCGCTCCCGCATCTTCTGGTAAAGCCCGCCCACCGCGTGCTTCTTGAAGTGCTCCGTTGCCCGGTGGGCCGCCAGCGCCTTCGCGTCCCGGTACTGCTCATAAATCAGCACTGTATCCGGGTCATCCTCCAACTGGTGCGGAACGTAATTCACGCACCCCGGCTCCTGGCGCGACGCCGCCGCCAGCAAACGCAGCGTTTCCGCCACATCGGCGCGATCTTCCGAGGCAAACTTCAACCGAACAATAAAGCTGACCATAGGTTCGTTTCTCTCTTCACTGAGCAACAATCCCCGGACCATTCTGAGGCTGTTCTTCCAGTTTACCCATGAATCTGATCCAGCGCCGCCCTAAACTCCTCGAGCACCATCGTCTGCTCCCGGTCCGCACCGGTCGACACCATCCCGATCCGCGCCCCGCTCTCCCGTTCCTGAAACCGCAAATACTCCTGCGCCGCCTTGGGCAGCTTGGCAAACTCCGTGATCCCCTCGGTCCGCTCCCGCCAGCCCTTCAGCGTCGTATACACCGGTTTGATCTGCTCCAGCCCCTGCACGTCCGCCGGAATTTCGTCCGTCACCTTACCCCCGGCCTCGTACCCCACGCAGATCGGAATCTCCTCAAGCTCGTCCAGAACGTCCAGCTTGGTAACCACCAGCCACTCTGCCCCGTTCACCTGGTTCGAGTACCGCAGCAGCGGAATATCCAGCCAGCCGCACCGCCGCGGCCGTCCCGTTACCGCCCCGTACTCGTTCCCCCGCGCCCGCAGGTGGTCGCCCGCCGCATCGCGAATCTCGGTCGGAAATGGTCCTCCGCCCACCCGTGTCACATATGCCTTGGTCACCGAGATCACCGTCCCGATTGCCGTCGGTCCCACCCCGGTTCCCGTGGCCGCGCCCCCCGCCGTCGCCGACGACGAAGTCACAAACGGATAGGTCCCGTGGTCGATGTCCAGCATCGTCCCCTGCGCTCCCTCGAACATCACGCTCCCGCCCTCGGCCAGGATCTTGTTCAGCAGCCGCCCCGTATCCGCTACAAACGGCCTCACCTCGTCCGCCGCCGCCGCATACTCGTCGTACATCTTTGCCGGGTCCAGCGGGTCCGTCCCGGTCCCAAACAGCGCCCGCACAATCGCGTTCTTCTCCGCGCACGCCGCCTCGATGTGCGTCTTCAGCAGCTCCGGCCGCAGCAGGTCCACCACCCGCAACCCGCTGCGCGCCATCTTGTCCTCATACGCCGGCCCGATCCCCCGGCTCGTCGTCCCAATCTTCTTCCGCCCCGGCGCGCTTTCGGCCGCCAGCTCGATCATCCGGTGGTACGGCAGAATCACCTGTGCCCGGTTCGACACAAAGAGCTGCTCATCCACGGCCACGCCCAGCGCCCGCAGCTTGCCCACCTCTTTCAGAAACGCGATCGGGTCCAGCACCACCCCATTCCCGATGATCCCCTTGCACCCCGGCCGCAGCACCCCGCAGGGAATCAGTTGCAGCACAAACCTCTGCCCGCCGATGATGACCGTGTGTCCGGCATTATGCCCGCCGGCGTACCGTGCCACGGCGTTAAATCGCTCGCTCAGCACGTCCACAATCTTCCCCTTGCCTTCGTCGCCCCACTGGGCGCCCAGCACTACCGCCGTTTTAGCTCGCATGTCGTCCCATTTCTGTTGATGTACCCCTGAATCGATCGAAAAATTTAAGATTTGTCATCCTGAGCGGAGCCGAAGGAAACCCGCATTTCACCGCTTGCTCGAAGGCGCAGCCACCCCCCACCCGCACCATTTCCGATCATAAACCCCAGGTGCATTCGCCGGGCGCCAAACGGTTCGGGCGCTCCAGGTTTCGCCTTTGAGACTTGCGAAACCAAGGCCGCAAACCCGCCCTCTTTCCGATCCCCACAAAAGCCTCGTGCCCCATTCTTTCGCCTGTATTTTCGAGAAAAAGCTGAGAAAGGGCGGGAATCCAGGCCCCATTCGACTTTTCCGCGCAACTAACCCTCCGGCGCCGGGTCTAGACTAGACACCCGTCCTTCGCCGCGGGCCGCTTTTGCAGCCTGCGGCGGTTGAACCGCGGTTTTGCTTCGGGGCGACCGTATGGGCTACTGTGAGGGAACATGAGATCCCGATCCTGCCTGCGCCGATCACGCACTGCCTTGCTTTCTCTCCTGCCGTTTACCGCCTCCCGCCACGCCGGGCCCCGCGGGCCCGCCCCCGGCTTCGCGCCGCGAGCGCTCCGCCGCCTCCTCGTCCTGGCCATGGTTCTGCTTCTGTTGCCCCTCACTCAGGAAGGCCTTTTCGCACAGCAGGCATGGCCCCAGAACCCCCAGTACCCCAACCCGCAGTACGCCCAGACCGGTCCCTATTACGGCCAATACCCGGCCAACCAGCAACCGGCCTACCCTCAGCAGCCTTACCCTCAACAGGCTTATCCTGACCCCGGCCAGTACGATCCTCAGTCCGCCTATGCGCAGCCGCAAGCCCCCGCGCAGCCCTTCACCCCGGACCAGCTCGAGCAACTTGTCGCCCCCATCGCGCTCTATCCCGACACGCTCGTGGCGCAGATCCTGGCCGCAGCCACATACCCCGCCCAGGTCGTCGCCGCCGACCAGTGGCTCCGCGCGCAGGGCTATGCCTCGCCTGACGAGATCGCCGCCGGAGCCGACGCCCAGCCCACCTGGGACCCCAGCATCAAGGCTCTCACCGCGTTTCCCCAGGTCCTCGCCCTCATGGATCGCGACCTCGCCTGGACCACCGATCTCGGCAATGCCTACTACAACCAGCCCCAAGATGTGCTCTACACCGTCCAGGTCATGCGCCAGCGCGCCCAGAACGCCGGAACCCTCCAGAACACTCCCCAGCAAGCGGTCTCCTACAACCAGGGCTACATCCAGCTGGCCCCGGTCAATCCTCAGGTCGTCTACGTCCCCGCCTATAATCCGTGGGAGGTCTACGGTCAGCCGGTCTCGCCCTATCCCGGGTTCTCCCTGCTTGGGGCGCTGCAATCGTTCGCCGGCTCAGCGCCGGTAAAGTTCGGTCTCGGCATGGCCATGAACGCCTTCAGTCACACCCCCTTTGGCTGGGCGGGCTGGGCCCTCAACTGGCTCACTTCCTCGGTTCTCTTCCATCAATCCAACTATGTTTCGAACAGCACCTCGGTCGCCCACTGGGCTGCCCCGCGCGGCGGCTCCTACTACGCCTCTCAATCGGGAGGAATAAACCGCCAGCCCAACGGTTTCTACGGCCCGGAACAGGGCTACAGCCGCCCAGCCAACGGATACACTCCGCCGGCCTTCACCCGTCCACCCGTCCGCAATCCCGAAAACTACACAGCCAACCGCCCCGTGGAAACTCCCAATCGCGGCTTCTCGGCTCCCTACGGCAGCTACGTTCGCCCCGCTCTTAAGAACTACGCCTACAACCGCCCGCAGCCTCAGCCAGTCCAGCCCGTCCGTCCGCAACCCTACGCCCGTCCCGGCGCCTACGGTTCCGGATTCTTCGGGTCCTCACATTCCTACGCCACTCGACCCTTTACCGCCTACGCCAGTCCGCAGCAATCCTGGCGCGCCCCGGCGTCCACCTACCAGCGCAACGATTTCGCCCAGCGCTCTTATTCCCAGTCTTATCCCGAGGCCCGGTCCTACTCCGCCGGCCGCAACTTTGCGGAGTCTTCCCCAAAATCGGAGCGCTCCGGCGGCTTCCACCTCTTCGGCGGCGGACACGATTCTGAGAGTTCCCATGCCTCCTACCACGCCCCCAAAGCCCCCAAGCCTCCCAAGTTCCACGGCGGCGGCGGCCACCACTCCGGGGGTGGCCACCACTCCGGCGGCGGCCTCTTCAGCCATCACCGCTAAACCCGGGGCACCGCACCCTCGCCGACCCGCCGACCAACTGGGTGCCCCACCTTCGCCGCGCATTTGCGGCTAAGTGGGATAGATCCATCTATCTAAAGCTTTTAATCTTTTTTATTGTCTTTCCGTTCCCGCTGCCTCAGCCCCTACCCCGCCGCCACCGTATCCTCCGCCCGCGCAAACGTATATGGCCCCTCCGGCACCAGCGCCACCCGCGCCCCCGCCGGCAGCCCATCCAGCACCGCCGCCACGGCCTCTTCCAAACTGACGTGCGCTCGCTCTGCCAAAAACCCGAGCTGCCCCTTCGAAATTCCCGGCGTAAAGAAGAACAGCTCATACTTCTCGCCCGTCAGCGCCAGCTTCTCCAGTTGCCACTGGTCCACCTCCACCGCCGCCGCCCGAATCTCCTCCAGAAAGCTCTTGAAATCCGTCATTCCCGCCAGCTTCCGCGCAAACTCCTCCGATCCCACCCCCTCCGCGCACTCGGCAACGATCAGGATTCTCCCTCCTGGCTTCACAATATGCTGGGCCGCCGTCACCCCCTTCACCGTCTGATAGAACGTCAGGTCCAGCGGATACCCGGCCGCGCTCGTAATCACCGCATCCACCGGCTCCTCCAGCCGCTCCAGGCACGAACTCTCCACAAAAGCGACCCCCGCCGCGTGCGCCTTCACCGGATCCCCCGCAAACACCCCTGAAATCCCCCGCTCCTGAGTCAGCGTCACATCCAAAACAAAATCGTGCCGCGCCATCCGCGCAATCTCCAGCAGTTCAGCGTGCAGCGGATTCCCCGCAATCGATCCCTCCGTCGCCTTGGGCTCCCGCATGAACCGCGGCGAGTGCAGCACCTTGATCGTCTCCTGCGCCGCCAGTCCGGGCGCAATCAGCTTCCGCCCCCCGGAAAAGCCCAGCATCAGGTGCTGCTCAATGAACCCCAGCGTGATGTGCAATTCCGCCGCCACAAACCGCTCGTCGATATACACCGGCGTTCCCCGTCCCGTAGCCCCCAGCCACCGGTGCTCCGCCAGCGCCCGCGCATCGTGGCTCACCACGCGGTACTTGGCCGCAATCTCCGCCCCCACAATGGTGTTCACCTCGTCCTCGGTCGCCCCACGATGCAGCCCCGTAGCAACCAGGATCGTGACTCCCTCAACAGGAATCCCCGCCTCGTGCAGCCTGCTCAGCAGTGGCGGCAGCGTCACCCGGTTGGGCGCCGGCCGCGTAATGTCGCACACGCTGATCGCCGCCGCCTTTTTCCCCGCCGCCAGCGCAACCAGCGGCTCACACCCCATCGGGTGATCCAGCGCCCAACTGATCGCCGCCGCCTCATCCTGCAGCGCCCGTCCCGTCCGGCTCCTGATTACCTGGCTCTCGAATCCATCCGGAACCGAAACCTCAATCCCGCTCTTCCCAAACGAAAAGTGTGCCCTCATGCGCTCTCCTTGGGGCCAGCCCTGCAATGCTCGCCAATCGTCGTCCCTGAGCCAAGTTTAGTTTCTTTCTCTCGCGTTTGCTGGGCTTGTTAACCAACCTACCGCCTCATCCGTTGTGTATGCAGAAGAGGCTGAATGACTTCTTCCGAAAGAGGGAAACCCGAAATGCCGAAACCTACCCGTACCCTGCCTTGGCTTCTTCGTTCTCTGGCCGTGCCCGCCGTCCTGTTTGCCACCCTTGCTTCCGCGCAAACCTCGCCCGCGCCGGCCCGCGCTCTGGCGCCGGCGAGGCCTGCCGCACCGGTTCAGGCCGCAGCCGCGCCGGTGAGCGACCGCGATTTTGCCGTCACCCAGGAGCAACTCCTCAAGCTGCTGCGCATGAGCCCCACGCTGACCACAGTCGTGGCCCACGACCCATCGCTACTGGCCGACCAGGACTACGTGAGCCGCAACAATCCCCAGCTTGCTCAGTTCCTGGCTGCCCACCCCGAGGTTGCACGCAACCCGGACTTCTACCTCTTTACCCGTGTGCACCATGAGGACGGAAGCCCCAACGAGGAGCTGGAGCGCGCGGTCTGGCCGGAACTGGTACAACCACGGGACGGCTCCTGGTCCGCCAATGATGTGATTGGGCCCATCGCCGCCATGCTCGCATTCGCGTGCTTCCTCGCCGCGCTCATCTGGCTCAGCCGCCAATTCCTTGAGAACCGCCGCTGGGGCCGCATCTTCAAGCTGCAAAGCGAGGTCCACGGCCGCCTGATCGACAAGTTCAGCTCCACCCAGGAACTCGCCGCCTACATGGAAACCGAAGCCGGCAAGCGCTTCCTTGAAGCCGCGCCCATCCCCGTCGGCTTCGAACCCCAGCAGCGCGTCCCCAACGCCGTCGCCCGCGTCCTCACCCCGCTGCAAATCGGCATCGTCTTCGTGCTCCTCGGCGTTGGCTTTTACTTCCTCCGCCACACCCGCCCGGAAATGAACGCGCCCATGCTCGTACTCGGGACCATCGCCCTCATGCCCGGCCTGGGATTTATCATCTCTGCGGGGATCACCTGGGTTCTGGCCGGCCGTCTCGGCCTCATCCCGGAAAATCCCCAGAATCGCCTCGCCCCGCCCTTTGGCTCCAGGGAGCAACAGTGAGCCGGAAGGGCCAGCCGCGCGGTGAAAAAGCCTATGCCCTGGGAATCCGTCCTTCCGAACCTCATCGCCGGCGATGCGCCGCATGCGGCAGAACTGCCCGCAGAAACGGTCATGGATAGCGACGCTTTCGCCGGTTTCTACAGTCGTTCGGCGCGTTCCCTCTGGGCCTATTTGGCGCGCGTCTCAGCCGACCCCGCCCTCGCCGACGACCTCATGCAGGAGAGCTACGTCCGCTTCCTTTGCGCCTCACGCCCTCAGTTGTTTCTGGACCAGGGCGAAGTCGCCGCCCGCCGATACCTCTTCCGCATCGCCACCAACCTGCTCCGCGACCACTGGCGCCGTCCCCGCTCCACCTCCATAGAGGAACTCCCTGAAGACTTCTTCGCCGCCACCGCCAACCCGGCCCAGGCCGACTCGCAAGCCATCCTCGGCCTGGCTCTCGCCCAGATGCGCCCCCGCGATCGCCAGCTCCTCTGGCTCGCCCACGCTGAGGGCTACTCCCACCGCGAGATCGCTGAGGTCACCGGCCTGGCCGGCGCCAGCATCCGCCTCCTCCTCTTTCGCGCCCGCCGCAAGATCGCCCGCCTCCTCCTCACCCGCACCATGCCGCAAAACGATCGGAAACAAGACGATCGGAAAGTGGCCCAGCACAAAGATCGGCAGAAACCGTCGTCTCCAAACTACCGGAGCCAGCCATGACCCTGAGCCCCTGCTCCCGTGAGAACGAAGTCCTGGAACTGCTCGCCCGCGGCCATTGGCCCCAGGCCTGCACACCGGATCTCCGCGCCCACCTCGCCGCCTGCCGTTCCTGTGCCGACCTGCTTCTCGTCACCCATGCCTTCCAGCTCTCCCGCGCCACCGCCGCCGCCCAGGCCAATCTCCCCGCCCCCGGCGTCCTCTGGTGGCGAGCTCAACTCCGCCGCCGCAATGCCGCCGTCGAGCGCGTCGCCAAACCCATCCTCGGCGCTCACATCTTTGCCCTCTCCATCACCCTCTTTGTCGCCCTCGCCCTGGTTGTCTCCCAGGCCCGCCACGGTCTGCAATGGCTCAACTGGCTCGCGCAACTCCCCCAACCACAGATCGGGTCGCTTCATCTTGAATCCCTCTGGCCTTCCACCCTCTCCAATCCCGGCTGGAGCCTCACGGTCCTCATCCCCGTCTTTGCCACCCTGGCCCTGCTCAGCGCCGTAGTCGTTTACCTCGCCTCGGAGAAGCAATAGCTTCCACCCAGGCCCACCCGCCGGGCAATGGAGAAGAAAGCATGGTCCACAACCCGAGCGCAGACTTCGACCACACGCGCCTGCCTGAAGGCCACGTCCTGCGCCGCCACGTACTCTACCGGCTCTATCGTGAGAATGTGGGTCAGTCCCTCTAATAGATAACTCGGACTTAGGAAAAGGTTGCCAGAGGTAGGTAGGAGATGCCGTCTTCTGGCGCCAATGATCTAAGAATAGTGCGCCGCTTGATGCTTAACATCCCGCTTTAACCTGCCAACTCGTGCATTCGTGGATTCCTGTCGGAACCGATTACTGCTGGGGCTGGGTCGGATAGTGGTGGTGATGATGGTGATGGTGACGGTGGTGTACGACCACAATCACCTGCGCCTGCGCCGCATAAGGCACTGCGAGACAGAAAACGAGAACCAGTCCAAGCCAGAACTTTTTCATACCCTATTGTCACGCTTTGCCGGTTAACTCGCAGAGCTACTTTGACCTACGCGCACAAGCGCCGCTTTATCAGCGGATCTGCACATGGCATATGGTTCTTTCGATACATATGGGGTCGATTTACTACCGACTGATGTTAACTGTAAATAGACTGATAGCCTTTCCACTTCAACTCCCAACTCGAAGAGATCCGCCCGCCTCTCCACAAACCCAGGGAGCCGAATTTCAAAAGCCGGGAGCTGGAGACCGGAAGTTAACGCACCGCGGTTTTCTTCGCGGCCGGCGTACTCAAGCCGCTCTGGCCTCTTCGCACCGACTCCGTAAGCCGCGGCCTATCCATCTCTTTTCTCACGCTGGCGATAATCCCCTTTGCCGTTTCTATCCGGTTCTTCTTTTTCATAACCAAACCCCTCTTTCATCGATATTTGCATCGGCGGGCGGTCTGCTGACGCCGCACTGCTTCGAACCCTCAGGTGAATACCCCCAATCCGGTTTCTATCCCTGTCCCTTGATCTCAGTTGCTTGCCGAGTTCAACCCCGGAACCGGCCCCAGCCTCAACGCAACCAGAACCTCAAGCAGCGTCGCGGAGTTGCGAACCGTTCCCGCGAGGATCGTCAGTGCCTCTTCGAGGGGCGCATGTTGTTCCGCCAGCGCGTCCAGGCTGTCGCTCACTCTGTGGAGCTTCTTGGCTTCTTGCAGAATCTCATTCGCGGGCATGGATTACGCAGCCTTCTGGGAGCCTCGCTGGAAGCTGGACCGGCCCTTATAACTACCGTCTCGCACCTTCACTACGCAACATCGTAGAAGTCCCGCAGCCCAACGTCTGCTCACATTGGACCACCGCAAGCAGCCCGGGTCGCTGCGCCCAGGCCCTGCCCGCCGCGTCTGCGACCTCGAAAAGCGCGGACGCCTTCCCCCGGACCAGCCCCCGCGCCCCACGTCCTCTACCGCCCGCCGGTCCTGATCCCTTCCGGGCGGGTGCCGGTTACTCTCTGGGTGGGGCGAAGCAAACGACTTTTCTTCGCCGGTGTGAAGTGACAGTTCTTGGTCGCTGGAGTGGCCGATCGCCGACTCCTGATCCCTGCACCAAAACCTGCATCAAACCGCGCATCAAAAAGTGCATCAAAGATGCAGTTTTTTGTGCATCCGGCGCCGTTCCTCGCATTTTCCGGTAAGTTGCACACCACGCTTTTTCTCAAACTGCACAAGTGCTTACCGCCATTTACTTCAATCCCACAGCCTGAAGCCGCACGAATACACCCAAAGCACAAAGCTCCAGGCCACTATTCCCCCTCAATCCGCAAAGCCCCAGGCCAGCACTTCCCCTCAAATCGCAAAGCCTCAAGCCACCATTCCGCAAAAAAAGGGGAAGCTTCAAGCCACCATTTTGAGAGGCTGCCTTGCCCCGCTGACTCGCTGACCTGATGACTCGCTCACCCGCTGGCTCGCTGCCCCTCAAGCACCGCATCCGCCACCAGCGCCGCCTCCACCGCCGGCCGCACCTGATGCACCCGAACCACCGACGCTCCGTGCAGAATCGCCGCCACCAACCCCGCCACGCTCGCCGTTTCCCGCCTCTCTACCGGCGCGGTTTTTCCTCCGTACAGCGGCTCTAACGTCTTGCCCAGGAATGACTTGCGACTCACCCCGACGGCGAGTGGCCGTCCCAGCGCCAACAACTCCGCCTGCCTCGCCAGCAAGGAAAAATTCTCTTCGAACCGCTTCCCGAATCCGTATCCAGGGTCCAGCACGATGGCCTGCGCCGCAATCCCCGCCTCCGCGGCCGTCTTCAGGCTCGCCTCCAGCCCCGCCCGCACCGTCCTGAGCAGCTCATTCGGCTCAAGTTGCGCCTGTCCTCCCCACTCCTCCGGCCGTCCCCGCGTATGCATCAGCACCACACCACAACCCGCCTCCGCGCAAGCCCTGGCCATCTCCGGGTCCCATCCCAACCCGCTCACATCGTTCACAATCCCGGCCCCGGCAGCCACCGCCGCCCGCGCCGTCCGAGCCTTGTAAGTATCTACAGAAACAATCGCTTCCGGCCGCGCCTTGAGAATCCCTTTGAGCACCGGCAGCAGCCGCCCCTGCTCTTCCTCCGCGCTCACCGCCGGCGCAAGCCTGGACCCGTCTGCTCCACCCGCCCGCGACCCTGGCCGCGTACTCTCCGCGCCCAGGTCCAGTAAGTCCGCGCCCTCGTTCAAGAGCCTGATTCCATGCGCGATAGCCGCCTCCGCATCGAAAAATTGGCCTCCATCGCTGAACGAATCCGGCGTAATGTTCACTACCCCCATAACCAGTGTGCGGCGGCCCAGTTCGACCGTGCGGCTGCGCAGTTGCCACTCCGCAATTGTTCGTCTAAATACATTCATTTCTTTCACTTAACCCTGACTCGACGCAGCAATTCGTCCTCTTCCAACAATCCCAAGACCCAGAAAGAACTCCTTCTCCCTGAATGGTACGCCGCAGCCGCCCGGCCCCTGCTAAACTCCCTCCATGAAAGCCTTTCCCCGAACACTGGCGCTTCTCCTGGCGGCGATTCTGCTCCCCGTGGGCCTGTTTCCCCAAGCCCAAAAGCACCCCGCCAGCCCCGCCGCCCACTCCGCCCCACCCACAGGCCAACTCGCTGACCGTATTCAGGTTATTCTCGCCGACCCAGCTCTCAGTCATGCCCAATTCGGCATCAGCGTCAAGACCCTCGACGGCCAGGTACTCTATGGCTTCAACGAAGGCCGCCTCTTCATTCCAGCCTCCAACGCCAAGCTCCTCACCACCGCCGCCGCCTTTGCCCTGCTGCCCGTCGACACACTCACCTGGACTACCAACGTGGTCGCCGGCGGCGAGGTCGATGCTGCGGGCGTCCTCCACGGCAATCTCATCCTGCTGGGCGTCGGCGACCCCACCCTTAGTGCCCGCCGCTACCCCTACCGCCCTCCCGAGCCTAATCCTCCGGCCGCAACTCCTTCTCCTGCCTTATCTGCTGCCAGTGCCAGCGAGCCGGAGAAGCCGCCCAAGGCCATGGACGTCCTCGATCTGCTCGCCGGACAGGTCGTACAATCCGGCATCCGCACCGTCGACGGCACCGTCGTGGGCGACGACAGCTTCTACCTCGATGAGCCCTACGGCCAGTCCTGGGCGTGGGACGACCTGCAATGGAGCTACGGCGCCCCCATCTCTGCCCTCACCTTCGCTGAGAACACCATCGAACTCACCATCGCCGCCGACCCCGCCTCCCCCGCCTCCACCGTCGCCGAGTGGACCCCCAACGTCGACTACTACACCCTCGACAACACCATGACCCCCACCCCCGCCGGCCAGTCCGCCCACCCCGGCCTTGATCGTCGTCCCGGCTCCATGTTGGTCCGCGCCTGGGGCACCGCGCCGGCCAACGGACTCCATGCCGGCCTCGCCGTCGAGGACCCCGCCGAGTTCACCGCCGCCGCCTTCAGGCAGGCGCTCCTCAGCCGCGGCGTCAACGTGGCCGGCGCGCCTGCTTCCCGCCATAAATCCTCTGTTGGAACGGACGATTTTGCCGCCCAGCGCTCCCAGCCGCTCAGGCTCACCCGGTCCGACCTTCCCACCATAGTGGCCCCGCTCGAGGGTCGCAGAATCCTCGCAACCCACACCTCCATCCCAGTTGCCCAGGACATCACGCTCACCAACAAGATCAGCCAGAACCTCCACGCCGAGTTGTTTTTGCGTCTTTTGGGCAAGGTTCACGGCACGGAAGGCAGTTTTGCCCAGGGCACACGGGTAGAACGCCAGTTTCTCCTCGACGCGGGCGTCGATGACAACGACTTTTTCCTCTACGACGGCTCCGGCATGAGCCCCGACGACCGCATCGCCCCCCGCGCCTATGCGCAACTGCTGGCCTGGGCCTCGCGCCAGCCGTGGGGCGCGGCTTGGCGCGACACCCTCCCCGTAGCCGGCCTAGACGGCACCCTCGTTAACCGGTTCAAGAACTCCCCCCTCAAGGGCCGCATCTGGGCCAAAACCGGCACGCTCAACGAAGTGAATGCCCTCTCCGGCTACGTGACCGCGGCCAGCGGCAAGACGCTGGCGTTCTCCATTCTCGTCAACGGCCACCGTCCGGGGAGCGAAGCCGAAGTCCAGGCCATCGACCGCATCGTCGAAGCTATCGCCTCGGCGGAGTAAGCCTTGTATCATCAAAGCCAGATGCGTACTCGTTCTTTCGCTGTTATCCTTGCCGTACCGACTCCCTTTCTGGGCCTTGTTGGCGTGCTGGCGACGGCCCTTGCAGGCTGCCGTTCTTTGCCGCCCTCCAAGCCCGAGGCGGTTTGGACGCCGGAAGAGGCGCGGGGAGCGCAGGTCTACCAACTGAAGTGCGCCAGGTGCCACTACCCGACAACCACCCATGGGCTGCATGGCCCGGGCTTGCAGGCCCTCACCAAGGTCAAAGCCATGCCTTCGGGAGCCCCCCCAACCGACGAGCGGCTCACCCAGGTCATTCTGCACGGCCGCAACATGATGCCGTCCACGCCACTGACCGACGACCAACTGAGCGATCTGCTGGCCTATCTGCACTCGTTATGACCAACGAAGACCCGAACGAAGCCGGCAATGGGCCGGAAACTGCTACCGCGGCTGCCAGGCCTGCGCAGCAGGGACGCATGCGGACCCCGCAACTTCTGCCGGGTTTGGCCGCGGTGAGCCTGTACATGCTGGCGCTGGCGGGGTTCAACATTCTGGGCGTAGTGATGGGGCAGGTGCGGCCGGCCTACCTGGTGTTCTCGGCTGTCTTTATCGCGGCGGGTTTGGGGCTGCTTATGCTGTTTCGCTGGGCCTGGGCGCTGACGCTGGCTGCCGTGGTCCCGCTTGCGGCGCTTTTCCTGTGGAAGTTTGCCGTCGTCCACGAAGTCCCTTACGCCGTCCAGGGCCTGCTCAACCTGGTCTTCTTTCTCTACCTGGTCCGGACCGAGGTGCGCGAGCGCCTGCGGTAGAGCGACCGAACAATCAGTGTGCGCCATCGCCGCGGAATGATAATCTCTGCCCATTCTGCGTGGAATTTTCAACCCCTTTCTTTGCCTTGTACTGAGTCTGGCGGCAATCGCCCCAGCCCAGGCCGCCGACGCCCCCAAAAAGCGCGCCATCACCCTCGACGACCTGGCGCGGATTCAGCGCGTGGGCCCTCCTGTCGTCTCGCCCGATGGCGACTGGGTGGTCTATACCATAAGCCAGACCGACGCCAAGGAGGACAAGAGCCTGACCCACCTGTGGATGGTCAAGTGGGACGGCTCGGCGCGCATCCAGCTCACCTTTGACAAAGAGGGAGCCTCTGCGCCACGCTTCAGCCCAGACGGGCGCTATATCAGTTTCCTGTCCTCGCGGCCTGGACCGGCCAAGGGCACGCAGGTGTGGGTGCTCGACCGCCGCGGCGGCGAGGCGGAGCAGTTGACCGCCGTCACCGACCAGGAGATTGACGGCTACCTCTGGTCGCCGGACTCGAAAAAGCTGCTGCTCACGCTGCACCCCAAGCCGGAGCCTGACGCCGAGGAAGGCAAGCCGCCTGTCCCGCCCAAGCCCATCGTCATCGACCGCTACCACTTCAAGCAGGACATCCAGGGCTACCTTCGGGACGACGCCTGGAATGGGCTCTATCTCTACGACCTGGCCACCAAAAAGGCCGAGAAGCTGACCACGGCCAAGAACGTGCAAGAAGAGGACGCAGCCTGGTCGCCGGACGGCGCGTGGATCGCCTTTGTCAGTAAGCAGGACCCCGACCCCGACCGCACCGGCAACACCGACGTCTTTGTAGTGGCGGCGAAACCCGCTTCGGCGGCGCGCAAGCTCTCCACCTGGCCCGGCCCCGACGGCGGCCACCTGCGTGGTCGCCCGATTCCAAATCCATCGCTTACACACAGGGCGCGAAACCGGAGCTTATGGAATACTCGCAGGCTCGGCCTGCCGTAGTTACGCTGGAGGGCAACGTAAGTTACCCAGCTTCCACGTTCGACCGCTGCGTGGGCGAGCCGCTCTTTTCGCCGCAGGGCAAGCTGAGTTACCTGGTCACCGACGATCGCTCTGAATATCCCGCGGAAGTGGACCTGAACGGCAACGGCGCCAGGCGATTGCTGGCCCAGCCGGGCAAGGTGGCGGCGTGGGACGCGGCTGCGGGCCACACTGCCGTGCTATACACCAACGACACCGAGCCTGCCGAGATTTATGCGTTTGAAAATGGAGCCCTGCGCAAACTTACCACGCACAACGACGCGCTTGTAGCCGAACAGAATCTCGTGCCGACCGAGGACATTGAGTTCAAGAGCAAGGACGGCGCGGAGGTACACGGGCTGCTGACGCCGCCAGCGGACTTTAAAGCCGGCTCGCCCGTGCCGATGATTCTCTTCATACATGGCGGCCCCAATGGCCAGGACGAGCACAGCTTCGACTTCCTGCGCCAGTGGCTGGCCGCGCACGGCTACGCGGAACTGAACGTCAACTATCGCGGCAGCGCCGGCCGCGGCCAGCAGTACGCGCAGGCCATCCTTGCCGACTGGGGCCACAAGGAAGTCCTTGACCTGTTGGCCGGCGTGGACAAGGCGGCAGCCCTGGGAGTGGCCGACCCCGCGCGCCTGGCTGTCGGCGGCTGGAGTTACGGCGGCATTCTCACCGATTACACCACCGCCAGCGATGCGCGCTTCAAGGCGGCCATAAGTGGGGCGGGGACCGCGGCGCCGCTTTCGTTTTATGGCGTGGACCAGTACATCCTTCAATATGACAACGAGCTCGGCCCGCCGTGGCAGAACCCTCAGCTCGATCTCAAGCTGAGCTATCCCTTCCTCGAAGCCGATAAGCGCATCCACACGCCCACCTTGTTCATGGGCGGCACGTCGGACATGAATGTGCCCATCCTGGGCGGCGAGCAAATGTACCAGGCGTTGCGCTCGCTGGGCGTGCCCACGGAGTTGGTCGTCTATCCGGGCCAGTTCCACGGTTTCACCCGGCCGAGTTACATCCGCGACCGCTACGAGCGCTGGCTGGCCTGGTGGGACAAGTACCTCAAACCCGCACCCGCGCCTGCGCCGGAGGGCAAGAAATAACTCCGCGCGCGCAAGCTACCGGCGCAGGCTCTTAAGCTTCTGGAAAGGTTTGAGCAGGAACGGCGGATAGGCCAGGTGGCGCGCGTCCATGCAGCGATCGAGGAGGATGCCGCTACAATGAAAGCGTGATGGAACTGGTCCAAATTGCCCCGGCGCTCAAAACTCCGGCCCCCAAACCCGAGTGGCTCAAGGCGCGCGCCCCCGTGGGCGAGAACTACCACGACCTGAAGCGCCTGGCGCGATCGCTGGGCCTGCACACCGTGTGCGAGAGCGCGCATTGCCCCAACATCGGCGAGTGCTGGCACCACAAAACCGCCACCTTCATGATGCTGGGCAATCTGTGTACGCGCCGCTGCGGATTCTGCGCCGTGCCCAAGGGCCGCCCCGAGCCCATCGATTTCGACGAACCCCGCCGCGTGGCTGAAGCCGTAGCCACGCTGGGCCTGGAACATGCCGTCATCACCAGCGTCAATCGCGACGACGATCTGGTCGGTGGCGCGCGCGCCTTCGCTCGCGTGATCGAAGAGATTCGCCGTCAGGCTCCCGGCTGCCGGGTCGAGGTGCTCATCCCCGACTTTCAGGGTAATCGGGAAGCCATTCGCACCGTCGTCGAAGCGCGTCCCGAAGTCCTCAACCACAACACCGAGTCGGTCCCGCGCCTCTATCGCGTGGTCCGCTCCGGCGCCCGCTACGAGCGCACCCTCGAACTGCTGCGCTACTGCAAACAGTTGCGGCCCGCGGGGCTGACCAAGTCCGGCGTGATGGTGGGCCTGGGCGAGGAGACGGCCGAGTTGCTCCAGGTCTTCCGCGATCTGGCAGCCGTCCATTGCGACATTCTCACCATCGGCCAATACTTGCGCCCCTCGCGCGACCACCTGCCCATGGCCCGCCTCTACACGCCGCGCGAGTTTGCCGAACTGAAGACTGAAGCCCTCAAGATGGGTTTCCGCCACGTCGAGTCCGGTCCGCTGGTCCGCTCCAGCTACCACGCCCGTGAGCAGGCAGCCTCGACGGGGCTGACGGTTGTGGTGTAGGGATTCCGGCTAACGTCACGCTGAACGATTTCGTCCAGGGCATTTGGTCTTTCCCCCTCCGGCGATTCCGCTAATATATTGTTTTGGACTTAACGAGGAGAAAGATGGCAGTCTCGACAATGGCCGGAATTCCGGCGCTCAAAGAACTCTCCAGCGACCTCAGGCGCCGGATGGACCAGGCGGTGGCCACATTCCAGGCCAATCTGGCCTCCACGCGAACCGGCCGGGCCAACGTTCATATGCTCGACCAGGTCAAGGTGGACTACTACGGCACGCACACCCCCATCAGCCAACTGGCGCAGGTCTCCACGCCCGAGGCGCAGTTGATCCTCATCTCGCCCTATGACCCCAGCGTCATCAAGGAGATCGAAAAGGCCCTGCGCATCGCCGACCTGGGCTTCAATCCTCTGACCGATGGGAAGATCATCCGGGTGCCCGTTCCGCCCATGACCGAGGAGCGCCGCCGCGACGTCTGCAAGCACCTCAACCGCGTTCTCGAGGAGCACCGCACCGCCATCCGCAACGTCCGCCGCGACGGCAACGACATCCTGAAGAAGCTGGCCAAGGAGAGGAAGATCAGCGAGGACGAGGAGAAGCGCGCTCTCGAAGAAGTCCAGAAGATGACCGACGAGGAGATCCGCCGCATGGAAGAGCTTTCGCGCAAGAAGGAAGCCGAAGTCATGCAGGTCTGAGCTCGACAACGTCTCAGGAAGATCGGGCCTTTCCGCACAGCTTTGCGAACAGGCCCGAAGTTTTTTACGCGCAGGGAACGGCTCGGTAACAGAGCCCATGGCTCACGGATAAATGCGGTGCAGCGTCCGGGCGAAGGGGATCGTTTCGCGCACGTGGTCCAATCCGCAGATCCACGCCACCGCGCGCTCGATGCCCATGCCGAAGCCGGAGTGGGGCACCGAGCCGTAGCGGCGCAGGTCCAAATACCACTGGAAGGCTTCCTTGGGCAGGTTGTGCGCCTCGATGCGGCTTTTCAGTAACTCGTAGGACGAAACGCGCTGCGAACCGCCAATGATTTCCCCATAACCTTCGGGCGCCAGCACGTCGACGCACAGGGCAAGGCGCGCGTCGGCAGGGTCGGGCTCCATGTAAAAAGCCTTCACGTCGGCGGGGTAGCGGTGGACCATGACGGGACGGTCGAACTGCGAACTGAGCCAGGTCTCGTCCGGAGAGCCGAAGTCGTTGCCGTACTCAAACGGCGCCTCAAGCTGCCCGGTCTTGTAGGCGGCGCGGAGCATCGCTACAGCATCGTCGTAGGTCAGCCGCGGAAACGGCGGCAGTATCGCTTCCAGCTTGGCGCGGTCGCGGCCGATCACCGTGAGCTCCGAAGCGCGGTTCTTCAGCACGCTCTGCACAATGTGCGACAGGAAGTTTTCAGCCAGTTCGAGCAGGCCGTCCAGGTCGCAGTAGGCCACTTCCGGCTCGATCATCCAGAACTCCGTCAAATGCCGCCGGGTCTTGGACTTTTCCGCGCGGAAGGTGGGCCCAAAACTGTAGACCTTGCCCAGCGCCAGCGCCGTGGACTCGATGTACAGTTGCCCGGATTGGGTCAGGAAGGCCGTGTCGCCGAAGTAGTCCACGGGAAACAGCGTCGAAGTGCCCTCGCAGGCCGCCGGCGTCAGGATGGGCGGGTCGGTGCGGATGAACCCGTTCTGGTCGAAGTACTCGGCCGCGGCGCGCATGATCTCGGCGCGGATGCGCAGAATGGCCGACTGCCGTGGAGAACGCACCCACAGATGGCGATGCTCCATCAGGAAGTCGACCCCGTGCTCCTTGAGGGTGATCGGGTAGGGGTCGGACTCGGGTACGCGCTGCACCACTTCGATATTCTCAACGTCCAGTTCGAAGCCGCCCGGCGCGCGCTTGTCGGCGCGGACGCGCCCGGTCACGATGACCGACGACTCCTGGGTCAGCCCCTTCAGCGCCTCGAAGACCGCCGCAGGCACTCCGGCCTTGTGGGCCACTCCCTGGATGGTCCCGGTCCCGTCGCGGAAGATCGGAAACAGGAGCTTGCCGCTCTCGCGGAGGTTGTAGAGCCACCCGCGCAGAGTCACGGACTGGCCTTCGTGCTGGCCGAGAGTGGCGATGGTGGCTACGGGTGCGGCTGGAGTTGCGGGGACGGTGGTTTCATCGGCCATGCGGCGCTTCCTTGGCGGGCCGCAGGAATGTTGGCGGCCGGACCCTCCAGGATAACGCGGGGTGAAGGGCTATTGGGACGACGCGAGGGCCGCGGCCAGGGCTTCGTCTACGGTGGGGTGGGCGAACCGAAAGCCGGCGGCGATGAGCCTGGACGGAAAAACGCGCGCGCTGGCCAGAAGGGCTTCGTCGGCCATTGCGCCCAGCGCCAGGCGAAGCACAAACGCGGGGGCTGGCAGAATGGCTGGGCGATGAACGGCACGGGAGAGTGCGCGAGTGAATTCGGAGTTCGGGACGGGGTGCGGGGCGGTCAGATTCACAGCCCCCGCCAGTGAGGGCGTGTCCATGGCGAAGAGGATCGCGGCCAAAGCGTCCGCAAGGCTGATCCAGCTTATCCATTGCCGCCCGGAGCCTAGCCGTCCGCCCAGGCCCAGCCGGAACAGCGGAAGCATGCGGGCCAGTGCACCAGGGCCGGGCCCGAGGACGACTCCGAGTCGAAGATTGACCACGCGGATGCCGGCTCCGGCGGGTGGCTGCGCGGCAGCCTCCCATTCCTGGCAGAGATCGGCCAGAAAGCCAGAGCCGGGGGTAGAGGTTTCATCCAGCAGCTCATCGCCGCGATTCCCGTAGAAGCCGGTGGCAGAGGCGCAAAGAAGCACCTGGGGCGGACGGCGGAGGCCAGCCAGGGTGGTCGCCAGGGCGCGTGTGGATTCGACCCGGCTCAACCTCATCTCGTTCTTGTAGGCGGACGTCCATCGCCGCGCCGCCACGCTGGCGCCGGATAAATGGATGGCCGCTGCGAGTCCTTCGAGGCGCTCAGGGTTCGAAACGGCAGGCGTGGCGCCGGGATTCCATTGAAGCTGACCGGGCGAAACGGGATCGCGGCGGACAAGTTGCAGAATTGCAAGGTTGCGCGCGGCCAGCGACTGCTGCAGAGCTGTGCCGAGCATTCCTGATGCGCCGGACAGGAGAATTCGGGGCGACGGAGCGCTCATATTGACGAGATGGATTTTCCTTTCCCTCTGGTGAATACGATACCGGCCGCGGAGCGATACTGATTTAGTCGCACGCGAATTATTTTTGATCTGGACAACATTCTGCTCTGAGGCGCATCCTATTCCCGTGCAGTCAGGAGGCGTTGATGGGCGAGTTGGCGGTGGTCAAGAGCGAAGAGATGCAAAAGACCCAGGTGGACCTGGAGACTGCCGAACGGTTCATTGCGGAGAAGCGGATAGGTGAGAGGATCAAGCGGCTGCGCCTCAAGAAGTCGATGGGCCTGGTCGAACTGGGCAAGCACACAGGTCTCTCGGCGAGTTTCCTCTCCCAGTTGGAGACCGGGCGCGTGGTGCCCACGCTGCGCAACCTGGCCCGCATTGCCATGGTCTTTTCCAAGGACCTCTCGCATTTCTTTGAGTCCGAACCGAACGCGCTGTTCCGGATTCACCGCCGCAAGGAGCGCGTGAGGCTGCCGCAGACCGGGGTAAATTCGCCAACGTACTACTTTGAGAGCCTCGGTTACATGGTGCCGGACCGGCACATGGACCCCTACTTTGCCGAGTTTGTCCCGCTGACAAAGGATATGGAGCCCAAGGCGCACATGCACCCGGGGTTTGAGTTCCTGTATGTGCTGGATGGAGATCTTGACCTCCGCCACGGCGATCATGCGTGCACACTGGAGGCGGGCGATGCAGTGTATTTTGACGCCAGCACGCCCCACTCCTACCAATGCGCGGGCAAGAAGGCCGCCGGGGCGATTATCGTTACCATGCACCAGCCGCCGCAGGCGCAGCCGATGCCGCTGCGCGCCGTCAGTTCATTGCCCGCGGCCAAGCCTGGGTCTGGGGCGCCGGTAAAGCCGGGTGCGGGAGACGCCAGGTAGGCTTGGCTGCATCCCACGGTCCCGGCGGCGGGACCGAGAACGCACCCGGTAAGTACATCAAGGTAGGGCCTTACCCGGGCTGGGTAGCAAAGTATTCGGCCACTTGCTGCCAATTATCCACGCGTACAAAGCCGGTCGCGGTCAGGTTATGCGGGGCTGTATAGAGGATGCCCTGGCCTTCAAAGCGCAGCAGGTTGCGGGGCAGATCATCGATCAGATAGTCGGCGCGGAGAATGCTCTTGTTGCCGCAAAAGACGTAATGCGTGGGCGGGATAAAGGGGAAATGGCGCTGGAGCCAGCGGTACTTGGGCCCCAGCGAGTTGGGCACCGTCATGGCCTGCGTGGCGATGAAGATTTCAAAGCGGGCGGAGAGGTCTTTGAGGACCTGCTGCGCGCCGGGCATGAGGGCCAGGTCCTCGAAGAAGTCTTCGGCGTCAAGGAAGTCGCGGAGCTGCTGCTGGCGGTCAAGCGGCGCAATCTCCCACAGCCCCTTGCCGGCCAGGTCTTCCGGGGTCACTTCCTCATCGAATGTCTGGTTGTAGCGGCGCAGGTGTTCGGCGAGGGTGTCCGCCATGACCTCATCCATATCTACACAGATGCGCTGCATGGGGTGCTCCTGAAAGGCGTAGAACTGGACTCGCCGGCCAGTCTCAAAGGAAAATGTTAGCAGGACAGGCTTACCTTTCGGAAAAAGCGGCAGGTCAGGCGGGGTCCGTTGCTCTCTTCTTCTTCCCCCGAACCAGGTAATCGACGTAAACGGCGGTTCCGAGGAGGAACATCCCCACCTCCAGCACGGTTGCCTGAACGGCGCTGATGGAATTGTATAGGCCGAGTCCCACGACGGGCGAGCCGTGGAAGAGGAGCGGCAGGTCGGAAGGCAGCGGATGACCGTAGTCCCATCGCCAGGTGCGGTAGGAGAAGCTGGAGTAAGGAATGGGGTGGGAGATGAAGTCGAGCACCCAATGGCTGAAGACCATGAGCCCAACCACCATGCCCGCGCGGAGACTGCGAGAGATGCGCTGGACCAGGAAAGCGACGACGGCCGACCAGCAAACGGACATGAAAAGGCCGTGCGACCAGGGGATTCCCTTTTCGGCAGACTCGATGCCTACGTAGCCGAATGCGCACACGAGGATGTCGAGGAGGAGGGTGGCAGGCAAAAGAATAGCGAGGGGCACCTGAGGCGCAAAGCGCTTGCCCGCCATTCCCACCGAGCAATGTCCGATCGGTCCCATGACGTGTTGCAGTTAGTGTAGGCCGGTTGAAAGCTCTGTCAAGCGCTGGCGTGGGGGGACTTTCGGATGGCGCGGCTGGAATTGGTGGCTGGCTCGGGTTGCGGGGATTTGGGGGCTGGAGGCGCGGGGGCCATGGCCGGGTCCCAGTAGAGCAGGCGGCCGCAACTGTCGCAGGTCAGCAGCTCTCCCTCGCGGAGCTGGTTCCAGGTCTGCGGGCGAACGCCCATGCGGCAGCCGGTGCACTGCTGATTCTCGACGCGGGCCAGGCCCGTGCCGCGCGAAACGGCAAGCCGGTCGAAGCGGGTGAGCCACTCGGGCTCGATCCCCTGGCGGAGCGCTTCGCGTTCAACGTTCAAGCTGGCCAGTTCGGCGCTGAACTCCTGCTGGCGGAGCGCCACGCGGGCGCGGATTTTATCCAGGGCCGCCGCCAGGGTTTCCACCTGGGCGCGGGCTGCGGCCAGTGCGGCTTCCTGCCCCTCCGTACGTTCCAGGCTGACGAACTCTTCGTCTTCCAGACGCTCGGCCTCGCCCGATTCAAACCGGATCTCATGCTCGATGGCTTCAGCCTGCTCGGGCCTTTTCACGGCGTCCAGTTGGGTGCGGAAGCGCGCCGCCTTCTGGCGGTGGCCGGCGATCTCGCGCTCCAGGCGAGTGCGCAGCGATTCCTCGCGGCTCAGCGCATCCGAGGCTTCGGCGGCTTGGCGTTCGGCCCCAGCCAGCGCAGCCTCGGCCTGGGCGATTTCGGCCGGAAGGGCGCGCGCCGCAACGGTTAGCCGGGCACGTTCCACATCCACGCTTTGCAGCTTGACGAGATTTTCAATGTGCGTTTGCATCCGTGCTATGGAGTCTACGCCATGCACCGTCTATTAATAAAATGAGGAGCGCCGCCGAATGGAGCTGGGTTCGTGGTTTCCCACCTCTTGCGCGATGCATCTCAAGCAAATGTGGGGTGCACGGCGCTCGCGCAAGGGAAAGAATCCAGCCCCAGTCTCAAGCCGCCAACGCTCTGCGACAATGGAATCCAATCGGGAGGCAGGTTTGGCGAACACTGGGGCATCTTTCTGGCGCAGAAACCGGTGGTTGAAGTGGGTCGCGGGCGGGTTGCTCCTGCTGGCGGCGGCCTTGGCCGTCATTGCGGACCTGGCGTTGCACCGGGCCGAGCCCTTCCTTCGCGCCCGCATCGTCGGGACGTTGCAGGAGCACTTTCACGCCCGCGTGGAGCTGGATACCTTTCATGTGTCGCTCGTGAATGGACTCCGGGCCGAGGGTCACGGCCTGCGCATCTGGCCGCCAGCCCAGGTTGAGGGCGTTACGGTGCCCCCGGCCAAAAGTTCGGGCGACCCAATCATCCGCCTCGACGAGTTTCGCTTTCATGCCCCGCTCCACTACCAACCCGGCAAGCCGTTCCACATCTCGGTGGTCGAGTTGAAGGGGCTCGATATCCATCTCCCGCCCAAATCCCACTTTGGCCACGCTTCTGCCGCGGCCCCTGACGCACAGAATGAGGCTGCCGGCCAATCCGTTGCTGCCCAACGCACGGCTTCCGGCCCGTTGCTGCGCTTCGCGGTGGACACCATCGAATGCACCGGGGCCCACTTTGTGCTCGAAACCAGCAAGCCCGGCAAGCTGCCCCTGGACTTTGCCATCGCGCAGTTCAAGCTCACCAAAATCAGCTCCGGCGGAGCCATGGGATTTGACGCCGAGCTCACCAATCCCCGGCCGGTAGGCACGATTCACTCCACCGGTAGCTTTGGTCCATGGCTGGTAGCGGATCCCGGCGAGAGCCCGATTACAGGCAACTACACGTTTGACCACGCGGATCTCGCCGGATTCAAGGGCATTGCGGGAATTCTCTCCTCGACCGGAAAATACCAGGGCACATTGCGCGACCTGGTCGTGGATGGCGACACCGATACGCCGGACTTCCGCCTCACCCACTTCGGCAACCCGTTGCCCCTCCACACGCACTTCCACGCCAGGGTGGATGCCACCAATGGCGACACCTGGCTCGATCCCGTGGATGCGACGCTGGGCCATTCGCACTTTACCGCACAGGGGCAGGTTGTTCGCGTGGCGGCCGTGGAAGTTGGCAATACCGGGGCCTTGCCGCCCAGTAAGGGCCACGACATTGCGCTTACGATCAACGTGGACCGCGCGCGAATTGAAGATTTTCTCCATCTCGCCAGCCACTCGGCTACGCCGCTGCTCACCGGCGCGGTGACCATGAAGACCACGCTGCACATTCCGCCGGGACCAGCGCCGGTGCACGAGCGCCTCAGCCTGAAAGGCGCCTTCAATCTCGATCAGGCGCGGTTCTCCATCGTCAAAATCCAGGACGGCCTCAGGCAACTCAGCCTGCGTGGCCAGGGCCGGCCCCAGGATGTGAGATCCACCGACCCGGCCGCCATCCACTCCACCATGCAGGGCGATTTCCAGATGGCCGGCGGCGTCATTACCCTGCCCGGTCTCACCTACACAGTTCCTGGGGCCGCCATCCAATTGAGGGGCACGTATGGCGTGGAGGGCGGCGCGCTGGACTTTACCGGAACGGCGAGGCTGCAGGCCACGGTCTCGCAGATGGTGGGTGGCTGGGCGGGTTTGCTGCTCAAGCCCGCCGACAAGTACTTCAAGAAGAACGGGGCTGGCACAGAGGTTCCGATTCACATCTCCGGGACCCGCGAGGAGCCGGTATTCGCCATCGATTTCGGCCGGATGAAGATAAGTTCGGCGCCGGCGCCTGAGGAGAAGCCTTAGAGACGAGCCTTTCTGGCCGAGTGCAGCCAATCAACGGCATCCATTTCCCGCCCCAATGTGATAGTTTGGCTTGCGACACACTGCTGCCGAATCTACGAGCAGCGGAAACACGACGAGGAGACCACAATGCACTGGACCAGGAGCATTGCAAGCTGCGTCATAGCCCTGTCTCTGGGGGCCGTGGCGCTATCCACGGCAGGGCAGAACGCGCCCCCCAAACCCGCACCCCAACCCACCGCCGCAACCCCTTCCAGCGCCCGGGACTGGTGGAAGAACGCCGTCATCTACGAAATCTACCCGCGCAGTTTCCAGGACTCCAACGGCGACGGCATCGGCGACCTGAACGGCATTACCGAGAGGCTCGACTACCTGAAGGACCTGGGCGTGGACGCCATCTGGCTCAGCCCTGTCTACCCCTCGCCGCAGGTCGACTTCGGCTACGACATCTCGGACTACAAGAACATCGACCCCCAGTACGGCACGCTCAAGGACTTTGACCGGCTGGTGGCCGAGGCGGCGAAACGCCATATCCGCATCGTCATGGACATGGTCATGAACCACACCTCCGACAAACACCAGTGGTTCATCCAGTCGCGTTCGTCGCGCGACAACCCCTACCGCAACTGGTATATGTGGCACGACGGCAAGGGAGAAACGGCGACCGACAAGGGCCAGGTGCCGAACAACTGGCAGTCCGACTTTGGCCACTCGGCGTGGGAGTGGGACGAGAAGACCCGCCAGTACTACTACCACAAGTTCTACATCCAGCAGCCGGACGTGAACTGGGACAACCCCAAAATCCACGAGGCTTTCAAGGACATCATCGGCTTCTGGCTCAAGCGTGGCGTGGGCGGCTTCCGGTTTGACGCCATCACCACCCTGTTCGAGGATCCCAACCTCATCGACGAAGACGTCCTCCTCGACAAGAATGGCAAGCCCTTCCTCAACGCCTATGGCGACATCGCTTTGAACGACACCCGGACCAACAACCTGCCCGGGACCCACGCGGTGATGCAGGAGATGCGCGCCTGGAGCGACACCTTCAACTCCGACAAGTTCCCCGGCACGCGGGTGCTCATCGGCGAGACTTACCTGTCCAACATCGCCGAACTCGCCAAACAGTATGGGGCCGCGGACAAGCCGGAGTTTCATCTGCCCATGGATACCCAGGTGGGTTTCATCAACAAGCTCGACGTGGCCGAGTTCCGCGCCCGGCTCAACGACGCGGAAACCGGCATCGGCGGCAATATTCCGCTGCTGGTCTTCGACAACCACGACAACCCGCGCATCGACGCCCGCTACGGCGACGGCGTTCACGACACCGACATCGAGCGCGTTATCGCGACGATACTGTTCGCCAGTCGCGGCACGGCGCTCTTCTACTACGGCGACGAGATTGGCATGAAGACCACCCCGCCCGCCCGCAAGGAAGACGTCAAGGACCCTGTTGGCCTCACCGGCTGGCCCAAGGATAAGGGCCGTGACGGCGAGCGCACTCCGATGCAATGGGACGCGACCGCCGACGCGGGCTTTACCAAAGCCGGTGCCACTCCCTGGCTGCCCGTCCCGCCCAATGCCACCACCATCAACGTCCAGGCCGAGAAGAGCGATCCTAACTCCCTCTTCACCTGGTACCAGACCCTGATCCGGCTCAAGAAGACCAACCCGGCCTTCGCCCACGGCGACAACGTCATGCTCGACACCACCAACACCAAGGTCCTGAGCTGGCTGCGCCAGACGCCTGGAGCACCGGCTGTGGTCGTATCGGTCAATTTCACCCCCGACCCGCAGACGGTCAGCCTCACCATTCCCGGCTCCGGCGGGAAGACCAAAACCCTGCTCAAGACCCCCGGCGCCCCCGATCCAGCCTCGCTGGGCGAGTTTCAGCTCGCTCCGTACGGGGTTTATATCGGCGAAGTGCAGTAACTCGCAGTGAATAACTCGCGGAAACACGCATCCGGCGGTTCCCGTTTTACGGGCGCCGCCGGATGCGTTTGGAACGTCATCGGACAGGTTCATACGAATTGGAGACATTGTGACAATGCAATGGCAATTAAAACCATGGCCCATGCGCCTTCATTGCAGTGCGGCGGTTGCTATTCTACTGGGGATATTCCTCTGCATCCTCCAGAGCCCATGTTCGGCACAGAAGGTTGCGGAAGTTTCGGTCGACACGGACCGATGGATTGAGATTGACCTCTATTGGTTCAAGCAGCGGGCGTTGACGGAGTCCGCTCACGAATTCTGGGACAGGTTTCAACCTCTCTTCGCGGGCGTCGGCGGTTACCGTGGCGTGATTCTGAACATCGGCTGGACGGTTAGCCCGGTGATGGAATGGTCCGGCGATCTTGAGCAGAGAATTTCGCTGCCCACCGGATCCGGTCAAAGTCGATGGGTCGATGAGCGGGGACAGTTGACCGGGACCACCGGGGAAAGGGAGCAAAAGTCGGAAGCCCGGTTTTCCGGGTCGGTGATAGGAAAGCGACGGGGCTACGATCCTTGGACCTATGGCGATGTGAAGCGACTGATCGCAGATCTCAAGAACGAAGCAGCACAACGTGACATCGCCGGCCTGAAAGTCGGCATGTTGAACTATGCGTGGACCAATGCATACGGAGAGGAGGCGGCCTGGGTTCGCCGCCACCCGGAGGCATTTACAAAACCTGCCTCGGGCCAGCCGGGAAGTTCTGACGTCGGCCGCTATTTCGATCCAGCGGCTCGTTTGCATGCGGACCCAACCCCGGTGGGAGGATTGCCCCACGGAATCGTAGAGGGAACGCCGGTGCATCAGGCCTACTCGGCTCAATGGGGAAGCATGTCGCGATCGCTGGGTCTTGATGCGATTATGCTGCGAGATTCTTTTGGCACGCCGGTTCCATACCAGCGTGCCGGCCCCTGGGGTCCGCTTGCTCCCTCTCCGTATGTCATCCGTCAGGCCACCGATGCTGTAGCTGCGCTGGTCAGAGATACAAAGCTGGCAAACCCGGATGCATTGGTCATGATGTATTCCAATGGAGCCAGTGCAGTCGCGGATTGGCGGTCAAACGGATTGGATCTGGAAACCATTGCCAGGCAAGGTTATCTGGATATCTGGGTGGACCAAACCTGGGCCGGGGCCTGGAACGAGATTGGCATCCGTGAAGGTTCGTTCTGGAATGCCCCCACGAAAGGATGGACTTACCAACTCGCCTACATGCTCACCCACGCAGCCATCCTCGCGGATACCAAGGTCCGCCATTATCCCCTCATCGAAACCTTCGACGCATGGGAGAGTTGGGATGTCATTCATTCCGCGCCGGAAAGATTGCGTTGGGGAATCTGGGCTTACTCCCACGCGGCAGTCAAGACGCCGAATGGCTTGAAGCTCCCGGTGGGGTCGTACATTTCATGGGCCAATCAGGGTGAGCGTCTGCTTGACGAGCAGGATATCCGCTTTCTCGCCGCCAACATCAATGAAGCGGTTGCGGATGCGCGCCAGACAACCGCTGTCTTCGGCCCGACACTGGTGTATTCCCGCGAGGCGATGCAATGGCAGATTGACCATGCATCGCCCGGCCACGACATCAATGAATGGCTGGATGAGCAGGCCGGATCTGTGGCCAAGTGGCCAGTTCCGATTCTGTCCTCCACTCGCATTGAGTGGTTACCGCGAGTTCAATCCGATCTGCTCGTGGTGCAAACACCCTCCCATCTTTCCGCGAAGCATCTGGCTGAACTCACACAGATCATCGCCAGTGGCCATCCAGTCGCTCTGGTTGGAAGTTTCGCCGGGGGCATAGACGAATCACTCTTGCGGCTGGCCGGTTTGCGCGGGAGCATGGCTCCTGCCGAAGGGCCGGTTCGGCTGTGCAAGGCCGCCAATCGAGCTCCGGAACTGGTCAAGAACATGCCACTCGACTTCAATGCGTATTGCCTTCCCGAGAGCGCCTCTGCGTCTGCGGATGCGAGTGTGATTTATACCCAGGAAGGCTCTCCGGCACTCACGCTCGGCGCGGCCGGCGGAGCGCCAATTGCCGAATGGAACCCCCCTTATCTAAGGTCGGTGGAAGAATTGCCTCTATCGCAGGTTTGGGGAAACACCGGCGCCCCGTACGCACTCGCCGCCGGTGTGCTGAACGAACTGCTGCGGCGGAACGGCGGCCTGCGCGCCACCCAGATCGACTTGAAAGAAACCATGAACCTTGCTGCCTGGCGCACTCACAACGGAGTAACTCACCTGATGGCGGCCAATCTGGAAGAGGGCTTGCTGGACGACGCCGATCTGTCTCGCCACGCCACGCTGGCAATCCCCAGGTCCTGGCAGATGGAGACCTGGAAGGACGCCTGGACTGGACGCAGCTTTTCTTTGCAAGACGGCCGTTTGTCGATCGATCTGCCCCAGGCGTCATCGGTTCTGCTTGAATCCTCACACTGAAGACGCAGAGATCGTGCCAGCGAGAAATCCTGTTGTTTGCCCGATGTCCTTCGATTAACGCACAGGATCGGTCGAGCCCGCCAGAGATGATTCTGCGAAAAAACAGGAGAGCTTGGTCAACAGCCGAACGTGAGAGTCGAGGTTAATCTCGGATCGTGATTCTTGGTCGCCACCGGGTCATCGCCTGCGGCAATTAGAGACCGGCCCTCAGGCCGGCGGTATGATTTCCGTCCGCCTTGCCCACTCACGGCCAAGCGTGTTTGACTGGTGCCCAAAGGCGGACCGTCACACATGGCTTACATCCTTGCTTTGGACCAGGGAACCACCAGTTCCCGAGCGATTCTGTTTAACGAGGCGGGCGCCATTGCCGCCGCGGCGCAGCATGAGTTCGAGCAGTTCTATCCCCAGCCGGGATGGGTCGAGCACGATCCCACCGAAATTCTCACCAGCCAGTTGAGCTGCGCCGTCGAGGCTCTCGGCAGGGTCGGCGCGCGGCCCAGAGACCTTGCGGCCATCGGCATCACCAACCAGCGCGAGACGGTGATTGTGTGGGACCGCGCCACCGGCAAGCCCATCCATCCCGCCATCGTCTGGCAGGATCGCCGCACGGCTTCGCGCTGCGCGGCTCTCGAAGAGAGCGGCACCGGGGAAGACGTCTCCAACCGCACCGGCCTCGTCCTCGACCCCTATTTCTCCGCCACCAAAGTCGCCTGGATCCTCGATCACGTCCCCGGCGCCCGCGCCCGCGCCGACCGCGGCGAGCTGGCCTTCGGCACCGTCGACAGTTGGCTCATCTGGCACCTCACCAGCGGCAGTCGCCACGTGACTGATGTTACAAATGCCTCCCGCACCCTGCTCTTCAACATCGTCAAGGGCGAGTGGGACTCCGAGCTGCTGCGCATCTTCGCGATTCCTGAGAGCCTGCTTCCTGAAGTGGTCTGGTCCAGCCAGATGGTCGGCGAAGTCACCACCACCCTCGGCCTGGGCGGCGCAGCCGTCGCCGGCATCGCCGGCGACCAGCAGGCCGCCCTCTTCGGCCAGTTGTGCTGGGCTGCGGGCGAGGCCAAGAACACTTACGGCACCGGCTGCTTCCTGCTCCAGAACATCGGCACCGAATTCGTGCGCTCCAAGAACCGCCTCATCACCACGCTCGCCGCCAGCGCCCAACATCGCCTCGAATACGCCTTCGAAGGCAGCATCTTCATCGGCGGCGCTGTTGTCCAGTGGTTGCGCGACAACCTCAAGCTGATCGGCTCCTCGGCCGAGGTCGAAGCCCTCGCCGCCAGCGTGCCCGACACCGGCGGCGTGGTCTTTGTCCCGGCTTTTGTGGGCCTCGGCGCGCCCCACTGGGATGCGCACGCCGGCGGCCTCATCATCGGCCTTCGCCGCGACACCTCGCCCGCCCACATTGCCCGTGCTGCGCTGGAGAGCATCGCCTTCCAGGTGGCCGACGTGCTGGAGGCCGTACAGAGCGAGACCACCCCTCTGGCAGCCCTCCGCGTGGACGGCGGCGCCGCGGTCAACAATCTGCTGATGCAGTTCCAGGCCGACCTGCTCGGCGTCCCGGTAGTGCGTCCTCAGGTGACGGAGACCACAGCTTTGGGCGCCGCCTATCTGGCAGGATTGGCGACGGGCTTCTGGGCCAACCCTGAGGAGTTGCGCGCCAGGCGCCAGAACGACGCGCGCTTTGAACCGCGAATGGATTCCGCCGTTCGTGCCCAGCGCCGCGCTCAATGGCAACGGGCTGTCGAACGGGCAAAGAACTGGAGCACGTAAGAAGCTGTCTGCAAGCTGCGTGCTTGGCCTCTAGCGTCTCGCTGGAAGCTGGAAGTTGCATTGGAGCGAATAATGCGTAGAGAAGAGATGGTGCGCAACGTCCGGGAGCGGCAACAGCCGTGGGACATTGCAGTCGTCGGTGGCGGGGCCACCGGTGTAGGCGTGGCTGTGGATGCCGCCGCGCGCGGGCTCAGTGTGGTCCTCCTGGAGGCCCACGACTTTGGCAAGGGCACCAGCAGCCGCTCGACCAAGCTGGTCCACGGCGGCGTCCGCTACCTGGAGCAGGGCAACATCCCCCTGGTCATGTCGGCCCTCAAAGAGCGCGGCCTGATGCGCCGGAATGCGCCCCACCTGGTTCATGATCTGGCCTTCGTTGTCCCCAACTACTCCTGGTGGGAGGCGCCGTTTTACGGCATCGGCCTCAAGCTCTATGACATGCTGGCCGGCAAATACGGTTTTGGCGCATCCAAGCTGCTCTCGAAGGAAGAAACCCTCGAACGCCTGCCCGCACTGGAGCCCGAAGAGCTGCGCGGCGGCGTGGTCTACTACGATGGCCAGTTTGACGACGCGCGCCTGCTCATTCATCTCACCATGACGGCCGCCGATCACGACGCCACGCTCCTGAATTACTGTCCCGTCACCGGCCTCCCGCGCGATGCCGACGGCTACGTCAACGGCGTGCTGGCGCGCGATGAGGAAACCGGCGAGGAACTCGCCATTTCCGCACGCATCGTCGTGAACGCGACCGGAGTTTTTACCGATTCAATCCGCCAGATGGCCGATCCCGCCGCGGACCCGCTGGTGGTCACCAGTCAGGGCATTCACCTGGTCTTCGACCACTCGTTCCTCAAGAGCGAAACGGCGCTCATGGTCCCCCGCACCAGCGATGGCCGCATCCTCTTCGTGATTCCCTGGCACGGCCACGCCGTCGCCGGCACCACCGACACGCCCGTCGACGCGCCCAGTCTCGAACCCCGCCCGCTCGATGAGGAGATCGAATTCATCCTGGAGACGGCAGCGCGTTTCTTTGTCCGCCCGCCCAGCCGCGCGGACGTGCTCGCCGTCTACGTCGGCCTGCGCCCGCTGGTCAAGGGCGAAGGCAAGACCTCAGCCCTCTCGCGCGACCACGTCATTCACGTGGACACCTCCGGCCTGCTCACCATCACCGGCGGCAAGTGGACCACCTACCGCCACATGGCCGAGGACTGCGTGGACCACGCCATCACCCTGGGCAAACTCCCAGAGGTCGAGTGCATCACAAAGAACCTGCGCATTCACGGCTATCTTGAGGAGACCGCCGCGCAGGGCAGCCCAGAGGACAGTCTTGCCGTCTACGGCTCCGATGCGGAATCGATCCGCACGCTTGCCGAGGATCCCGCCCTGGCCGTGCAACTCCATCCCGCGCTCCCCTACATCGCCGCCGAAGTAGTCTGGGCCGCCCGCGCCGAGATGGCCCGCACCGTCGAAGACGTGCTCGCCCGCCACACCCGCGCCCTGTTCCTCAACGCCAGCGCAGCCATCGCCATGGCCGACCCGGTAGCCAAACTGCTAGCCGCCGAGCTAGGCCGCGATGAAGCGTGGATTGAGGCGCAAGTAAGCGAATTCCGCGCATTGGCGGAGCAATATAGGGTGGTGTGAAGGTTAGCGCTTAGGCCAGCTCCACATCGATCTTCTTGGCTTCGGCCCCGAGCTTCACAATCTTGAAGCTGCGAATCTGCCCCTCGCTCAGCGGCTCCGGCTTGGCCGACGCTGCCGGCGCATTGCCCTTCCACCGCGCGCTCAACAACGACGACAGCGACGACAAATCCGCCTTGCCTTCGCTCTTCGTCTCCACAGCCGCTGCGCCAGCGGCGCGGGGAGCAGCGCCGTGGCAGACAGCGCGAATGCCTTCGCCCAGCTCCACCACCACGTGAGACCCTGACAGCTCCATCACGCGGCCTGAAACTACATCCCCCGCCTTGTGCTCGGCAATGTATTCATCGATGTCCGTGGGGATAAGCTGCTTCATGCTCAGCTTGATCTGGCGCTTTTCGGGGTCGATGGCGAGGACTTGCGCCTTGACGATCTGCCCAGCCCGCAAAACATCCTGAGGATGATTGATGCGCTTCCCGGCCGAAATCTCGCTCACGTGCAGCAGCCCCTCGATCCCGTCGGCCAACTGCACAAACGCTCCGAAGTTCATCAGCTTGGTCACCGGCCCTTCAATCTGCGAGCCCACGGGGAACTTCCGCTGCACCTCGAGCCACGGATCGCTCAACGCGTGCTTCAGGCCGAGAGAGATCCGCCGCTCCTCGGGCTTGATGCCGAGAATCACGGCGTCCACCCGGTCGCCTTGCTTCAGAATGTCGCTCGGGTGCCGAACCTTTTTGCCCCACGACATCTCCGAAATATGAATCAGCCCCTCCAGCCCCGGCTCGATCTCGACAAATGCTCCAAAGTCCATCAACCGCGTAACCGTGCCGGCGATGCGCTGTCCCGCCAGAAAGCGCCCTGCCGCGTTGTCCCAGGGCTCCGCCTGCAGTTGCTTCAGCCCCAGCGAGATCTTCTTCGTCTCCTGATCGATCTTGAGAATCCTGACCTGCAGTTCCTGGCCCACCGCCAGTACGTCTTCCGGCTTGTTCACCCGGCTGTGCGAAATATCGCTCACGTGCAGCAGCCCGTCCATGCCGCCCAGGTCGACGAATGCCCCGTACGGGACCAAGCTACGCACCGTGCCGCTCACCACGTCGCCCTCCTTCATGGCGGCGTAGCGGCCCGCCTGCAACCCCCGCGCCTGCTCTTCCAGCACCACCCGCCGGTCCACCACCACGTCTTCGTCTCTCACGTCGAGCTTGGTAATGCGGCAGGTAATCTCCGTTCCCACCAGCGCCTCCAGCTCCGCCGCGTCCTTGGTTCCGCTGCGGCTGGCCGGCATGAAGGCGCGCACGCCCACATCCACATTCAGGCCGCCCTTCACCACGCCCGTCACCGTGCCCACCACCGCCAGCTTTTCGGCAAAGGCGGCTTCGAGAGCCGACCAGTCCCGCGGCTGCGCCACCTTGAACCGCGACAGCTCGTAGTAATGCTCCTCATTCCGTCCCGTCACAGAGACCGGAAAACTGTCGCCCACTTTCACCCCATCGGCGTTGTTGTCGAAGGCCGAGCGGGGCAGAACGCCCTCTGCCTTGTAGCCGATGTCCAGAAACACCTGGTCGGCGGAGACGGAGACGACCGTGCCCTCCAACTGTCTTGAACCGGGCTCGGATTTGTGCGAGTGGGTGCGTTCGAATGCGGAAAGCAGGTCGGCAAAGGACTCGGTGGGCTCCTCGGCGACGGGTTCCGGACTCGGCGCAGGCACAGGTGCAGGTTTCGGCACAGCAGCAGGTTTAGGCGCGGGCGCAGCGGCAGGCTCAGGCGCAGGATCAGCCGCGATAGGCGCGGCGACGGCCTCTGGGTCTGCCGGAGGCGCCGGTTCATCGATGGCCTCGGGAGCGACCTCGGCGATTGACTCGGCGATTGGCTCAGGGGTGTTTTCGGCGGTGGGCAATGATTCTGAAAGGCTCTCGTTTGTCATAACGGTATACCGTTCCATTCTCCCATGATTCACCGCAGGGCGTGTCTGTACGCTCCACATCATTGGGCGCGCAGCGGAGTCTCAGCTCCCCAAAAGCGCGCCCCGCGGCGCCCAATTGCCTCTGAATCAGTTGCCCCCCGAAGTCGCTTCTGGACACGATGCAGCCCCGAGAGCGAGAATGGCGGTCGTAAAGGAGAGCCTCTAGTGAATCGATTTTCGATGAGCAGGCGGGATTTTGTGCGTTTGGGTGCGGGCGCTGTTGCGGCGGGCGCGGCCGTGAAAGCCACACTGCTCGAGCCGGCGGCGCTGGCCGCCCAAACCGCTACCAGCCGCAGGATTCGCTTTGCCATTGTCGGTACCGGCATTCGCGGCTGCGACCTGCTCAGGGCCGCGCGCCAAGTGCCCACGGGGATTTGCGTCGGCGCCGCCGACCTCTACGAAACGCGCCACCAGGCCGCCAAAGAAGCGTGGGGCGGGGATATCCCCACCACCCGCGACTACCGTGTCTTCCTCGACAGCAAGGATGTGGACGCAGTGCTTGTGGCCACGTCCGACCATCTGCACCGCCGCGTCACCCTGGACGCCGTTGCGGAGGGCAAGGACGTCTACTGCGAGAAGCCCATGTCCCACAAGGTGGCCGACGGCCTGGCCATGGTGGAGGCGGTCGGGGCCGGCAAGCGCATCTTCCAGGCCGGCAGCCAGCGTGTAAGCTCCATCCTTTACGCCAAAGCGCGGGAGATCTATGCCTCCGGCCGGCTCGGCGAGGTCCATTCGATCGACGCCCAGTGGAACCGCAACTCGCCCGGCGGCGCCTGGGTCTATCCCATTCCCGCCGACGCCAGCCCACAAACCGTCGATTGGGACCGCTTTATCCAGGATGCACCCCCGCATCCCTTTGACCCGGTCCGGTTCTTCCGCTGGCGCCTCTTTTGCGACTACGGCTCAGGCCTGGGGGGCGACCTCTTCGTCCACCTCCTCTCCGGCATTCAGGTCATCACCGGCATCAACACCGTGGCTAGCCGCGCCTACTCCAGCGGCGGTCTCTACCACTACAAGGACGGCCGCGACTTTCCCGACCTGCTGGAGACGATCTACGACTACCCTTCAGCCAATGGCGGCATCCAGGTGCACCTCCACTGCAATCAAAACAACAACGACGGCGACGAGCGGATCAGTTTCTTTGGGTCCACGGGAACGATGGTGGTCACGGGAAACTCCGTCACCTTCACGCCCCAGGACGTGACCCCGCGATTTGAAAGTTATGGCTGGAACGGCATGACGGATGCGCAACGGAAACAGGGGATGGATGAGTGGCGCGCGGCCCATCCGGCGCCGCCGCTCTCCATGGTTGAAGGCGCAGTGGAGACCTACACCGTGCCCCGTGGCTATGACGACACCGCCGACCACATCGCCAACTTCTTCCGCGCCGTCGACACCCGGCAGCACGTGGTCGAAGACGAGATTTTCGGCAACAATGCCGCCATCGGATGCCACCTGGCCAACTACTCTTACTTTCACCGCACCGTGGCCACATGGGATGCGGCCACAAAAACCATCAAGGGCTGAGCCAAGCCCTTCCCAGGGAGAACGCAAATGAGCTTTACCTCGCGCAGGACTTTTTTAAAAGCCTCGGGTGCGGCTGTGGCCGCTGCCTGTGCCGACGCAGGCCGTCTGGCCGCCGCACCGCTCCGCCTCCCCATCGGGCTGCAACTCTACAGCGTCCGCGAATTGCTGCCCAAGGACTTTGACGGCACTCTGCGCAAACTGCGGGCTGCCGGCTATACCGAGGTCGAGGCCGCCGGCTACTACAACCGCACTGCGGCCGAGTTTCGCCACGCCATGGACCAAGCCGGCCTGCGCTGCATCAGCACACACCATCCGCTCAGCGATCTCCGGCCACGCCTCGACGAGCTGATCGAATACGGCCACAACCTCGGCCTCGACTACATCATCTGCCCCTCGCCGGTGCGGCGCGATCCGCAGGCGAAGGGGCCGCTTACCCTGGACGACTGGCGTTGGGTGGCGGGCGAGCTCAACCGCATCGGCGAAAAGGCGAAAGCCGCCGGCATGACCTTCGGCTATCACAACCACGGCCCGGAGTTTGGCAACGAGGGCGGAGTGGTTTTCTACGACGAGCTGCTGCGCCTCACCAACCCGAAGCTGGTTGTTTTCGAGATGGATTGCGGCTGGGTTTTCGCCGCCGGGCGCAACCCCGTGGACTACTTGAGCAAAACGCCGGAACGCTTCCCGCTGCTGCACGTGAAGGACATGGTGCGCGGCGCTACAGGCCAGTTCCACTCCACGGTGATGGGCCGCGGCGCAATGGATTATCGACCCATTCTCCGCGCTTCCACCGGGCTCAAGCACTACTTCATCGAGCAGGAAGAGTTCGACATCGACCCCATCGAAGCCCTCCGCCTCGATGCCGACTACATGCGCAAGCTGGACGTCTAAGTTCGGGTTTCACGCGGCCAACCGTTAAGAGACCACCCCTCGCTTCTTCGGGTACGCTTGAGGTATGAGTGTATTCGACGAGAAGCGGACGGAGTTGGAGCGGCACGAGTTCATGATGGGCGTGGAGCGGGGCAGGCTTGCGGTGGCGCTGGATCTGCTGACGGACTCCCTGATCATGGTAGGCCAGCACGGAGTCTACTGCGCCTCCACCCGCAACCCTTCCAAGCCGGCGCTCGATCTGCAGGCGGTTCTCGGCGGCCTGGAGGGCGCCAAAGCGCTGATCCAATCGGTGATGGAGGAGCTACGCCTTCGGCGCGAGGCCGGTCGGGCGGAAGACCCTACAGCCGGCTGACGGTGCAGCAAGAAACGAAAGTACGGTATGCTTATAGAGCGCGCCCGTAGCTCAGCTGGATAGAGCGAACGCCTCCGGAGCGTTAGGTCGGGAGTTCGAATCTCTCCGGGCGCACCATACAAACCTCACTGAAGAATCCTTCCATTTGATCCGCATTCATGCTGGCAATTTCAACAAAGTGAGGAAATATGGCAGATTGGAATACCGCATACAACTGGATGATGGACAACGAGGATGCTCCGCGTGCGTGCGCGCAGGTTCCAGACGCGCCGCCTGGGGCGTTTGCCATCAGCGGCATCAACAGTGCGTCGTGGGCGGCAGATTTCGCAGCCATCGCAGCGGTCCCCCAGGCCAACCGCGAGCCGCTGGTGCAGCAGTTCTATGAGAATAACTTCTGGAACCAATGGTTTGCGCAAATGGTCTCGGATGATGTTTGCAAGCGAGTCTTCGACTTTGCAGTCAACGGCGGCAGCGGTACGGCCGTGCGCTGTCTGCAGCACGCCGTGAACAGTCTGCTTGCCCCTGGCGCGGCGTCCATCGCCGAGGATGGGCGTTGGGGGCCTGCGACGCTGGGCGCTACGAACGCGGCCGATCCGGTGGCGCTGGTGGCGGCATTCCAGGCGCAAAGGGCCGCATACTACCAGGCGATCGTGGCCGCCAATCCGGCGCTGGCGCAGTATTTGGACCAGTGGACGGCGCGGGCGAATAAGTAGCCAGGGCGGGAAGGCCTTCGATGGCAACGCTTTGGCGCAGGTGGAATCGCGCGGAGTTCCATTGATCACTGCGGATGAAGGGCTTCTCCGGCTTTTCCGGGTTGACCGGGCTGTTGGCCAATCCCGCGCTATTGTTGACAGAATCTCAGTGTCACCCCCCCTCAATCAGCGAGCTCTGAACTGAGTTACTCCTGCCTGCGCCGATTAGACTGAAAAAGTGGCCTGCGCAACAAGCAACGCGCGGCCCGGACAAGGTTCTCATGCATTTCAATTTTGACTTCACGGCCGTTCAGGTTATTTGGACGCTGACCTTTGCCGCACAACTGGTTCTCCTGGTGGTCCTGCTGGGCCGGGACCGGATCCGGCGCTTCCCCTGGTTTACCGCCAGCATTGTCCTGATGGCTCTGCGTCTGCTGGCCAGCCGCCTGCTCTTCGGGCGCCTGCCGTCGCTCACCTTGAGCGCCATCTTCATCACCATGGCCGATCTGGCCGCCATCGTTGGCTTGCTGGTCTTGGTGGAACTGGCGCGGCGGGCCTTTGGCGGCGTGCAGCGGCGTACCTGGATTGTGGGTACCTTGGCGGTTCTGGCCGTGGGCGCCGGAGTGCTGGCCGTTTGGGGACCCTGGCCGGCGTGGAAGACCCTCACCGCGGATTCGACCCTTGCGGTTCTGCGTCTGATGCAACTGGCGGCCCTGAAGGCCGATTTGCTGGTCGACCTGCTCACCGTCGAGCTGGGCTTCCTGGTGGTCCTCCTGGGCCGCCGCTCGAACGCCGGCTGGCGCAGTCACACTCAGCAGATTGTCATTGGCCTCTCCACCGCGTCCATCGCGCAACTGGCCGTGCAAGGGATCTGGCAGATCATTGCCCACACTGCTGCGCCCCACACCCAGGCCGAATACGAGCGCATCCTGGGCCTGCGAGACAAGCTCTTCAACGCCAGTGGCGCTCTCTACGTTGCCGTGCTGGTGTGGTGGATCGTGTGTCTCTGGATCGACGAGCCGGGTGCTGCGGTCCCCGCTGAGGCACAAGAGGAGATTACCGCCCAGCCCGTGCTTCTTTCGCCCGAAGGCGCGGATATTGTGTCCCAGGAGCCGAATGCGGGGCCTGTTGCCGCTCCCGCCGAAGAGAGAACAGAAAACCCGGAGTAGCGGTCTCCTGCCAGCACCAAAGTCCACAGTCCCCGGCCTGCGCACTCTGTGTGCCGCGGTGCGAACTGGAGCCGCGGGGATGGGCCACATTCCGGGTTTGCTCGCTCCCTGGCTCTTACTCTGGCAACTGGCAACTAGATGTGGCAGCTCGTCTGCTCTCGCTTTTCCAGGTACCGTTGGTGGTACTCCTCCGCCCGCCAGAAAGTCTGCGCCGGCTCGACTTTCGTTACCACGCGCTTCGGCTTGAACCGCCCCTCGGCGGTCAACTGTTCAATCTTGGCCCGCGCCTCCGCCTCCTGTTCGGGCGAGTGGAAGAAGATGGCCGACCGGTACTGCGTGCCCCAGTCCGGACCCTGGCGGTTGAGCGTGGTCGGGTCGTGCAGGGTGAAGAAAAACTCCAGAAGCTGTTCGTAACTCACCCGCGCGGGGTCAAAGTCCAGTTCCACCACCTCCGCGTGCCCGGTCGAGTCCGTGCAAACGTCCTTGTAGCTTGGCCGCTCCAGTTTCCCGCCCTCATAGCCCACCGCCGTCGCCGTCACGCCTGGAATCGCCGCAAACGCCGCCTCCACGCCCCAGAAACAACCTGCTCCGAATGTTGCCTTTTCAATAGCCATGCCAATTCAGATGCACGAAGGCGGGCCGGGGTAACAGTTTTGCTGCTTTGCAGTCTTGGCCGCCGCCCGTGCCCTTGCGGGTGAATGGACGCTCCCAGTCCGCACTGCGCAGAGCCTAGCTGGTCAGGTTGTAAATCAAGCCGAAGGGGTCTTTGACGTAGCATCTCGGAAAATCCGGCTCATCCTTAATGACGACGCAGCCGTTTTTCACGAGGCGGAGCCGGGCGGCTTCGACGCTGTCGACCGTGACTTCCAGCACCGGCCCCAGCGCCGGCCCCCGCTCGATGAACAGGTTGATGTGCGCGCCATGAAGGCTGATCATGGGTGGATCTTCGCCGGTGACCTCGAACCCGAGCTGCTCGACGTAGAAAGATGCCGCACGCGTTGGGTCTGGCGTCTGAATGAGAATATCTGTACCAAAGCTGTTTGCCATATGGGCTCCTTCTTGCCTGTCAGGCTATCACGGGCAATTCTGAAACCGCCCCGCAGTCCAAGGAAGTGGGGCCGGCTTTTAACCGCGCTTCTTGCCCCCCGGTGCGCCGCCGCCGCGTTTGCCCGCTGGCCGCGAGCCAGTGCGCTTGGCTCCCGAGCCGCCCGGCTTGCCCTTGTAGCCGGATTTGGAGAAACCGCCTGTCTTGGGTTTGGACCGGGCGCCGGAGGCCGGTTTGCCCGGCCCGCCAAAGCTCGTCTTCGGTTTCCACCCTGAGCCGGTTTTTCTCTCCGCACGCGAGCCTGCGCCGCCGGTACGCTCGCTCCTGGGCCGAGCCTCGAAAGCGCCTTCCGCGCGTGGAGTGTAGGGCCGCGCCGGACGGGGCGCAGACGACTCTCCGCCTTCCTTGCGGCGGAACGGCCGTTCGGTCGGCCCTGCGGAGCTGCGTCCAGTCGACGTGCCGCCATAGGGCCGCTTTGCGCCGTAGCTGGGCCGGGAGTCCGGTCCGGTGCGAACTCTGCTTTGGCCAGTCCCGGAACCCGCGCCGTACGAGCGCCCGCCGGACTTGCCGGGTTTGCTGCTCGGCCGCGCGCCGCCTGCTCGAGGCTTGCCGGTGCTGGTCGTGAAGGGCCGCGAAAGCCCACCCTCGCCCCGGCCGCCTTCGCCCCGATAGCTACGGCTGGAACTGCGGGCGCTCGAACGCCCTGGGCCGGGGTGGCTCGTGCCCGGACGCTCTGTTCCGGTCCGGCCGGTGCGCTCCGGCTCCCTGATCGGCTCAATGTGCAGCCGGGACGGTTTCTTCGGCCCCAGGTCCTCAAACGGCGCAGGGGCTTGGCGTCCGGCCGCCTCAGGCCGTGGCGCGGGTGGCCGTTTGTAGGGCGGCCATTCCCTGGCCTCCGGCTTCTTCCAGGCGGGCTTGGCAGCAGAGCCACGGCCCGCACCGGGCTTATTGCCATAGGGCCTGTCTGCGCCCGGCTTGGCTCCGTAAGCGCGCCCCGCCGGTTTGTCCCCGTACGAGCGGCCTGTGGGCGGCTTCGCTCCATCGGTACGCCCCGTGGCCGGTCTGTCTCCGTAGCTCCTGCCTGCCGCCGGGCGGTCTTCGCCCCTTGAGCCTGCGGCAAACCGCGTTGGCGGCCGGTCCTCTTTCTTCCATCCCGGCCCCGCAGTCGGCCTGCCGGTGGGGCGCGCGGAGCCGAATTTTGCCGGTCCCGGTCCGCTCCTCACCGGCTTGTCTGCGCCGAACGACCTCTTCGGCCGGTAGTCCTTCGCGCCTGCGGGAGCCTTTGCCGTCCGCGGCCGCGCGGCAGCCTGCTCCGGCGCCAGGGAATCGGCAATGTTCCGGCGGCGAACTTCTTTGGCCTTGGGGGTGCGCAGCTTGCCCTCGGCGGCCTTGCGCAGCAACTCCAGCTCTTCCGGATCCAGCTCGCGCAGGTTGCCCGGCTCCTGGTCCAGAACCAGCGGCCCGTAGCCCACGCGCCGGATCTTTTCGACGAAATGCCCGATCTCCTCGAACATCTTGCGGAGTTCGCGGTTCCGCCCCTCGATCAGAACCACTTCGTACCACGGATTGTCGCCTTGGCGAACCTGCCGGATGCGGACCGGCGAGGTGCGCACCTGGCCCGAGCCCGGCTTGCCGCGCTCGATCGATACGCCCCCGCGCAGCAGGTCCAGCTCGTCCTCCGTGGGCTGCCCGGCCACCTTCACCAGGTAGGTCTTCTCCACGCCGGAAGCGGCGCGCGTCAGCCGGTTGGCCAGCTCCCCGTCGTTGGTCACCAGCAGCAGTCCCTCGCTCATGTAATCCAGCCGGCCCACGGGGTAAAGCCGCTCCCGCATCTTGTCGAAGAACTGCATCACCGTAGGCCGCCCCTCGGGGTCCTTCACCGTGGTCACAAAGCCCTTGGGCTTGTTCAGAACGAAGTACCGCAGCCGTTCCGCGCCCTGCAGCAGCTTGCCGTCCACGCGGATGTGGTCGCGGCCGGCGTCTGCCTTGGTGCCCAGCTCCGTCACCACCTTGCCGTTCACCTGCACGCGACCCTGCTCGATCAGCTCCTCGGCCTTGCGACGGCTGGCCACGCCCGCCTGCGCCAGGATCTTCTGCAGCCGCTCCAAGTTGGCCGGCGGACGCGGCTTGGGACTGAATTCCGGCTCCTCTTCCCCGGCTTCGGGCTGGGCTTCAGTATCGTCCTTCGCTTCGGTCTCGACCTCGTCTTCGGCGTCTGCGATTTCAGCTTCTGGCTCCGCGTCGTCTTCGGCTTCAGACTCGTCTTCCGCTTCGATCTCGGCCTCGTCTTCGGCGTCTGCGATTTCAACTTCTGTTTCAGCTTCGAGCGCAGTCTCCGCCTCGCCGTCGGTCTCGTTTCCGATTGGGTCTTCTATTTCAGTTGCGGCAGTTTCAGTCGCGGGCGCATTGTCTGACTCGGCTTCACTCGGTTCGGGCCGCAGGTCATCAGTCATGGGGAACAGTCTCGGTTTCTGCCTGCTCTGTGGGGTGAGGCGCAGCAGGCGCGGCCTCTGCGGAGGTTGGCTCCGCTTGGTTTGCCGGCGAGCCGGCGGAAAGTTCTGTAGATTCCGGCTCTTGAGTAGCCTCAGAATCTTCGCCGGCTGCCGCCGCATTGGTCTCAGGGCCTTCCTTTGTCTCCGGCGCGGCGTTTGCGGCTGGCTCGTCTGCTAGCACTTCGCCGCTTTCGTCCACTTCCAGACTCAAATCCTCGTTCACCACCGGGGCCTCTTCTCCTTCGGCAGCCGGCTCCGGCTCCTCGAACTCAAGCTCGGCCATCTTCTCGAACTCCTCCATCGACGGCAGTTCGGAAACGTCCTTCAGTCCAAACCGCACCAGGAACTCCCTGGTCGTTTTGTAGAGGATGGGCCTGCCGATCACCTGTTTGCGCCCTGCGGTGACGATCAGCTTGCGCGCCAGCAGCGTACCGAAAACGGCGGATGAATCCACGCCGCGAATCTCATTCACCTCCGGCGCGGTCACCGGCTGCTTGTAGGCGATCACGGCCAGGGTTTCCAGGGCCGGCAAGGAGAGCCGGAGCGCCGGTTTCAGGCTCTTTACGAACGATCGCACTGCGTCGTGGCACTCCGGCTTGGTCGCCATGCGGTAGCCGCCGGCGATCTCGCGAATCTCCACGCCGCGCTCGTCGCTGGCAGAGCTGGCGATCAACTCGTCCAGCAGTTGCCGGAGTATCGCGCGCACCTCGCGGTCGCGCAACCGGGCCAGGCTCTTCGCCTCCGCTTCGGCCCCGGCCGGGACCTCAGACGCCGTCTCCGCGCCGCCTTCCGCGCCGGCCTCTGCGTCCGTTTCCGCATTCGCATCGGAGGCTGGCTCTGCGTCCGGCTCTGTGGGCGCTTCAGCCGCCTCAGGCGTTGTTGACTCTGCAGCCTCGTCCAGTCCCAGGTAGTCGAACGTCTCGTTGAACAGGGGCAGCGGTTCGCCGGCTTGCGGGGCCTGCCCGGCGGCCCGCGCGGCTTCTTGCTCCGCCTTGCACTCCAGGGCGTCGGCGGCAAAGAGTGTGGCGAGCTGGGCCAGTGTGACCGGCTCCTCCGCGGCGTAGATGACAGCTTCCAGCTTGGCTTTCAGGCTCATTCTGCAATAGGTACCTCAAGTATGGTACCGGAAGTGGAGCCGCCCCGTGTGTCCTTTGCGGTTCTCAGACTTGTGCAAAGCGCGGAAAAAGGGCGTCCGCCGCGGCGGACGCCCGGAAAGGCAGATTCAAGGCAGCTTAGTGAGCCATCCGGCTGAAGACCCAGAACAGGCCTCCCGACAGCATCGCCGCGGCGGGGAGGGTAAACACCCAGGCTGCCGCGATGTTGCGAAGGGTGGACCACTGCAGACCGCTGCGATTGGCCGCCATGGTGCCGGCCACCCCCGAGCTGAGCACGTGGGTGGTGCTGACCGGCAGCCCCCAGGTATCCGCGGCGAAGATGGTGAACATGGCCACCAGTTCGGCGCAAGCGCCCTGCGCATAGGTCAGGTGCTCCTTGCCGATCTTCTCGCCCACAGTCACGACAATGCGTTTCCATCCGACCATGGTACCCATACCCAGCGCCAGCGCCACGGCTACTTTAACCCAGGGAGGAATGAACTTGGTGGCCTTGTCCACCTTGTTCTTATAGTTCTTCAGAGCGGCGTTTTCGTCGGCGGTGAAGGCCGGCTGGCCGCTCTTCTGCATCAGCCGGATAGCTTCGCTGGTCACATACATATCGTTGCGGACGTTGGTCTGATCTTTCGACGGCACAGCCTTCAATTCCTTGTACAGGCCCACTTCATGGTTCACATCCTCCACCAGTTCCCGCAGCGCCAGCACCGTATCCGGCTGCAACTGTTTGGTGCGGATGTAGTCGGTAACCTCGGCGCGCGCATCGGCGCCCAGGATGCCGCTCTTGTCCACGTGCCGGTCCAGGATGTGCCCGGCCTGCTCTGAGGCGGCAATGAAATCCTGTACATCGTGGGTGGTGACGGCGTGGTTCAGCGCGTAGGCCGTGGGGACGGTGCCGATCAGGATGAGCATGATCAGGCCCATGCCCTTCTGTCCGTCGTTGGAGCCGTGGAAGAAGCTGACGCCGGTGCAGGTGAGCACCAGCAGGGAGCGGATGGGCCACGGCGGCGGCGTGTTGTCCTTGGGCGCTTCGTAGAGGGCGGGGTACTTGATGAGCCACTTGGAAAGCAGGAACAATAGTGCCGCCAGCCCAAAGCCGACCACTGGCGAGATGAGCAGGACCTTGAAGACCTTCCACGCCTGCTCCCAATCCACGCCCGAGGTCCCGGAGTGGACGTTCATCAGCTGATTGGTGAGGCCCACCCCGATGATGGACCCCACCATGGTGTGGGAGCTGGAGGCGGGCAGGCCGAACCACCAGGTGCTGAGGTTCCACAGGATGGCGGCAATCAGCAGGGCGAAAACCATCGCGAACCCGGCGCCAGAACTGACCTGAAGGATCAGCTCGACCGGCAGCAGCGTAATCACGGCGAAGGCTACCGTGCCGGTGGAGGTCAGAACCCCGGCCAGGTTGCAGAGTCCCGACCAGACCACGGCCAGGTTCGGCTCCAGCGAATGGGTATAAATCACCGTCGCCACTGCGTTGGCCGTGTCGTGGAAACCATTGACGAACTCGAAGCCCAGAGCGATCAGCAGGGCGACAACCAGCAGCAGATACGGCCAGATGCTGCCCAGGGTCACGCCGCTGAAGTCCTGCAGTATGTTGAATCCAATGAACCCTACGCCGATTACGAGCGCCGCCAGAACCACCCCGCCGCTGATCATGGCGTGCGTCTTTTTCATTTTTTTGTCTAATAACCCTGCGGCCGGCGGACGGCCGGGGACGGTTGTCGCCAAATCGGACATGGAGACGCTCCAGTGCTTGGGATGAAAGTTTGTCAGGCGATGCGAGGGAGAACAAAACCCGGACTCAGCTATGGATACACGAGACAGATGAAAGGGAAATGAATTGCGAGGGAAAGAAAAGACTTTTCGGCCGCAACGGGTGTTGTTTGTTGCAGAGCACAACCCGTAGTCAGACTGCGGAACGGAGCGCAGCCTCAGCCCAGACAGCACTATCGGCATAGCACTGCATCAACTGCTCCTGGCCCAGGCCATGGGCGGCAACGATCCGGTCGCACGCTGCCCAATCGCCGCGTTCAAGACACTCCAGCCAGCCAAGCAGACAGCGTTCGGTGTTCATCGTTCCCTGTAGAGCCTCGCAAATCTGACTGCGCAACGGCAGCGACGGCGTGAGCTCCTCCATGGGGAGATGCAGCATTGCGGGCACCAGGCTGAGCATCCCCAGCAGGTACTGTTCGGAGGGGTCCAGCCTGCACAGCCCGGCGGCCAATTCGCAGAATCGAGCCCGCACCAGGGCAATGTGCAGAATCTCCGGCGGCTGATCGCCGTTCAGCTCGCTCAGTACGGCCAGGGAGACGATGCGGCGAAAGGTCGTCTCGCCCACGGCGATGATCGCCGACTCGATGTTCCGCACCTCCTGGTGGATCGCGTAAACCGGCGAGTTGACCAGCCGAAGCAGCCGGTACGTCAGAGAGGCGTCGCGCAGCACCAACCGGCTCATTTGCCGCACGTCGATGGGGTCGTGATGCATTTGGCGCACAATCTCGAAGTGCAATAGCCGGTTGGCGGGTACCTTCCGCTTCTTCAGCAGCACCGGGTGGCAGAAGTACTCCCCTTGGAACAGCGTGAAACCCTCCGCGCAGGCCCGCTGATAGTCCTCCTGCGTCTCCACCTTTTTCGCCACCAACGCCAGCGAGGCGCAATGCAGCCGCCGCAGATACTGGCGCTCCGCGACGCCGAACTGCGTGAAATCGACCCGGATGTAATCGGCCAGCTCGGCCAGCGGCTGCAGCTTCGCCTTCCAGGTAAAATCGTCCAGCGACAGCCGGAATCCGCGGGTCTTCAGCTCGCGGCAGGCGTCCACCAGCCTGGGCGCCGACTCCTCGCCTGCCGGTATTCCCAGAACCGTCCGGTCGGGCGCCAGAACAAGCACCAACTGCTCGGTCAGCGCTTCAACCGTGCAATTGACAAACGCAGGCAATCCATTTGTGAGCCATTCCAGCCCGAAAATCACCGCATTGTCGAGCATGGTGCGGGCGGCCATGTCGGCATCCCGGCTGGAGACCCCCTCGGGAGCGTTCCGGGAGAGCAGTTCGTATCCATGCACACGCCCGCGCAGGTTCAGGATTGGCTGGCGCGCAACATACCGCATTTCGCCTGCCCAATTTGGCCGGGCAGTCTCAGGGCCGTTTGCCGGTGCAGCTTGCGTTGCCATGCGGACCTTCCCGAAACGTTCATCGGCTGGCCGCGGGACTGACTTGAGACGATTTCGAACGCTGCCATGCCTGTGTCTGGCTGGGAAGTCGCGTCCGGCGTAAACCAACAAACTCTGCGGAGCGCAAAAAGGGCGTCCGCCGCGGCGGACGCCTCTCGATACAGCTCGCGAAAAGCTCAGGAAATCGAACGGAAAAGCCAGTAAAGCACGCCTGAGAGCAGCGCCGCGGCCGGAAGCGTGAAAACCCAGCCCGCGGCGATGTTGCGAACGGTGGAAAGGTGCAGACCGCTGCCGTTCGCCACCATCGTTCCGGCCACGCCGGAGCTCAGCACGTGCGTCGTGCTCACCGGCAGCCCAAACGTGTCGGCGGCAAAGATCGTGCCCATGGCAACCAGTTCGGCGCTGGCGCCCTGCGCGTAACTGAGATGTTCCTTCCCGATCTTTTCGCCGACAGTGACGACGATGCGCTTCCACCCCACCATGGTGCCCAAGCCCAGGGCCAGCGCCACGGCCACCTTCACCCAGTCGGGAATGAACTTGGTCGCCTTGTCCACCTTGCTCTTGTAGTTCTTCAGAGCGGCGTTTTCCTCGGCGGTGAAGGCCGGATTGTGGTTCTTCACCATCAGTCGCAGAGCCTCGCTGGCCACGTACATGTCGTTGCGCACGTTGGTCTGGTCCTGTGCCGGAACCGACTTGAACATCTTGTAGAGCGCCACTTCGTGGTTCAGGTCCTCCACCAGTTCTCGAAGCGCCAGAATCGTGGCTGGCTGCAACTCCTTGGTGCGGATGTAGTCGGTGACTTCGACGCGGGCATCGGGACCCAGGATCGCGTTCTTGTCCACGTGCCGGTCCAGAATGTGCCCCGCCTGCTCTGAGGCGGCGATGAAGTCCTGAATATCATAGGCGGTGACGGCGTGGTTCAGCGCGTAGGCCGTGGGAACGGTGCCGATCAGGATGAGCATGATCAAGCCCATGCCCTTTTGACCGTCGTTGGACCCGTGGAAGAAGCTGACGCCGGTGCAGGTGATCACAAGAAGAGCGCGGATGGGCCACGGCGGCGGCTGGTTGTTCTTGGGCGCTTCATACAGGGATGGGAACTTGATGAGCCACTTTGACAGCAACATCAGCAGCGCGGCGGCGCCAAAGCCCACCAGCGGCGAAATCAGCAGCACCTTCAGCACCTTGATCGCCTGCTCCCAGTCCACGCCGGAGGTCCCGGTGCGGGCGTGGAGCAGTTGGTTCGCAACCCCCACGCCGATGATCGAGCCCACCATGGTGTGCGAACTGGAAGCCGGCAGACCGAACCACCACGTGCCCAGATTCCACAAAATGGCCGCGATCAGCAGCGCAAACACCATCGCGAACCCGGCCCCGGAACTCACCTGCAGAATCAGTTCGACGGGCAGCAGCGTGATCACCGCAAAGGCCACCGTACCGCTGGAAGCCAGCACCCCGGCCAGATTGCACAACCCCGACCAGACCACGGCGATGTTGGGATCGAGCGAGTGCGTGTAGATCACCGTCGCCACGGCGTTGGCCGTGTCGTGGAAGCCATTCACAAATTCGAATCCAAGAGCAATCAGCAACGCCAGCGTGAGCAAGACATACGGCCAGTAACTTGTCACCGTCACGTTGTTCAGGTCTTTGGCCACATGGATGCCGATGTAGCCCAGGCCGCCCAGCAGCGCCAGCAGGAACACCACGATGCCTGCCCTGCTTGACCTTTTCTTGATCCTGCGGTCAAGCAGACTTGAACGCGGAGGGATGGCTTCAACAAGGGTTGCCAGGTCGGCCATTAGAAATCTCCAATGCGGCCGGAACGATTCCAGGCGCGCTTGGCCCTCCAACTTCCAGACTCAACAACGGGAATACGAAGAAAATGCAAGGGAGATGGCTTGTGCCGGGAGAGACAAGAGCCGGATAAGTAGGCGTCCATAAGACCCCAACAACCACATACTTTCGCGGTTGTTTGCTCGGTGAGCCAGGGGGACTGGCTCTGCTGCATAGATTCTACACCGGATAGCCGGGCGTGGGCGAAAATGCTTGGTCGGGGCGGTGGAAAAGCGGGATGGCTGGGGGCCGCTCGGAGGTCCCCGGACGCTATCGGACGGCTGTATGCTCGGCGAACCAGACAGCCAACCCGGCCTCAGTGATTTCACCCGCCGCGAGGCTCCAGAACGTGAGAACCCGGTCCTCTTTTGACGCGGTCAATTGCAGTCCGTTCAACCGCAGGAAGGTGACGGAAACCGTGAACGCGGTACGCTTGTTTCCGTCTGCAAACGGATGATTGGCGACAATCCCTTTGGCATACGCGGCCGCAAGTTGGGCCAGAGACAGGGTCTGCTCGGAATAGACGAAGAGGTTCTTTGGGCGCGCCAGGGCAGATTCCAGCAGTCCCAGGTCGCGCACATCCTCCGGGCCGCCGTGGAGCATCAGGGACTCCTCGTGCATGGCCAGGACTACGTCTTGCCTGATCCAAATTGGCTCATTCACTCCGCAAGCCTCTGAAGAACGTCCCGGTTTTCTCGCATTACCTCGCGCGCCGCTTCCATTTGCGTGGCGAAGTCCGGATCAAACGCCATCAGGCGGATACCCTGAGAACTCTCGGAGATATAGACCGTATCGCCCTTTTGAACCTTCAGCCGCGCCAGCGTCTCCTTGGGCAGAATGATCCCGGCGGAGTTGCCGATTGCGATGATTTTCGTAGTCGTGGCCATGAGGAATTCCCCGCTGGCATCAGTATAACATTAGTTATAACAGAACTCTACCGCCAGTCGTCCCGAGCGTTCTCCAGCCCTTCATTCATCGCCGCGTCGAATCCCGTGTGCTTCTTGATGAAGATGTCGCTGAAGGCCCGATCCTGGCGCAGCAGGACCGCCTGCAGCCGAACCAGCTCCAGCAGCGCCAGAAACGTGGCAATCAGCGCCCGTTCCGAGTGAATGTGGCTCAGCAGCCGGCTCAGGGAGACCGGCTTGTCTTCCATCGTCAGCCTGCGGGCAAGGAACCGGATCATCTGCCCCACGGTCACCGTGTCCTCTTCCAGGTTCAGCACCGGCCGGTTGCGGGCGCGCTCCAGAATATCGCGGAAGATCCGCACCAGGTCCACCGTATCGGCGGCAATCTCCGGCTCCGCGCCGGCGTCGTCCTTGAACTCCCTGAAGCCGGGATTGGTCCAGGTCGCTGCCTCGAGCATCTGTTTCTGTTGCAGCATCTGCGCCGCGTTCTTGAACCGCTCATGCTCCAGCAGCCGCTCCACCAGCTCGCGGCGGGGGTCCTCGGCAGCTTCCTCGGGACCGGCCCCTGCGCGTGGCAGCAGCATCCTGCTCTTGATGTGGATCAGCAGCGACGCAGTGTAGATGAACTCCCCGGCCACGTCCACGTCGGTCGCCTTCAACTGGTTCACATAGGCCAGGAACTGCGCCGTGATCCTGGCGATGGGTATGTCGTAGATGTCGATGTCCTGCTTGCGGATCAGGTCCAGCAGCAGATCCAGCGGACCGTCATAAACCTGGCCCACGCTCACCGAAAACGGCGAAAGCTCGTGGTCCGGTTTCTCTTGCTTCGCGACCGGCTTCGCGCCAGCCTTCTGCTCCGCGGCAGGCTTCGCGGTGGAGACGAGCATGGGAGCTGCGGCGCCCTCAGCCGGCTCTTCGGCCGCGTTGTCGCCCGGAGCCAAAACGGGGGCGACGGCCTCGGTGGCCGGCGTTGGCGCGGTTGCCGCAAGAAGCTCAGTGGTCTCCGAATTGAAGGGCTGTTCGGTCAATGCTGTTTCTTCTTCTCCCTCCAGATTTTCGTCGAACCCGCTCACCGGCCGGCGTCGTTGGTCAGGTTGATCTGCATGGCGGCGCGCACCTCCTGCATGGTCTGCTCGGCGCGAGCGCGGGCGCGGCTGGAACCGTCCTCAAGAATCTCATTCACCTGCGCCTCGGAGAAGCTTGCACGGCGCTCCTGAATGGGTTCCAGCACCCGCATCAGGGCGTCTGTTGCCCAGCCCTTGCACTGGATGCAACCGATCCCCGCCGACCGGCAGCCCTCATATACGTTGCCCAGCGTCTCCGGCGTCGAAAACACCTTGTGCAGGTCGCCGACCGGGCACTTGTCCGGATCGCCGGGGTCAGTTCGCCGCATGCGGGCCGGGTCCGTGACCATGGTCTTCAGCTTCTGCCGCACCACCGGCTCCGCATCGGTCATCAGAATCGTGTTCCCGTAGCTCTTTGACATCTTCCGCCCGTCGGTGCCGGGCAGTTGCGGTGAGGGCGTCAGCAGCACCTGGGGCTCGGGCAAAACCTCCCGGCCGTCAAGTTTGTAGAACTGGTTGAACCGCCGCGCTACCTCCCGCGTCAACTCCACGTGCGCGGTCTGGTCGTTGCCCACGGGAACGAACTGCGGCTGGTACATCAGGATGTCGGAGGCCATCAGCACCGGATAGCCCAGAAACCCGAAGTTCGACAGATCCTTGTTCGACAGGTTCTTTTGCTGCTCCTTGTAGGTGGGTACGCGCTCCAGCCAGCCGACCGGCGTAATCATCCCCAGCAGCAGGTTTAGCTCGGCATGTTGCAGGACTTTGCTCTGCAGGAAGATCACGCTGCGGGCGGGATCGAGGCCGGCGGCCAGGTAATCCAGCAGCACATCGTGCGTGTTGGGCGCGATCTGCGAGGGGTCCGCGTAGTCCGAGGTCAGCGCATGCCAGTCGGCAATGAAGAAGTAGCACTCGTACTGGTCCTGCAGCTTGACCCAGTTGGCCAGCGCGCCCATGTAGTTGCCCAGGTGGAGCTTGCCCGTGGGGCGCATGCCGCTCAAAACGCGCGGCCGGGTAGATGAGATTGCGGATTCAGGCATTCTGCTTGTCGATTTCCAGGAGATAGTATCTGGATTGATTCTATCGGTTCCAGAAGCGCGGATTTGCGGTTTTTGAGGTTTTACCTGAGCCCGCTAAACCATGGTCAGACCCCATAACACCAGCCGCAGCGCGGGACCCAGCAGGGCCATCAGGACATACCGGCCCACGAAGATCATCAGCAGGTAGCTGACCCAGATGTTGATCCGGTCGTAGACCTGCACGGCGCTGTAGGGAAGCATGTTGCGCAGCACGCGGCTGCCGTCCAGGGGAGGAATGGGGAGCAGGTTGAAGATGCAGAGCGAAAGGTTGATCAGAATGGCCAGGGAGCAGAGCAGAATCAATGCCTGCAGGCCGGGATTAGCGCCCAGGGCAGGACCACCCCGGAAGATGGAGAGGAAGGTGGAGATAACGAGCAGTTGCCCGTCATGGATCGCGACACAGAGGACGGCGAGGACCAGAAAGGCAATCAGGACGAGCAGCAGGTTGGAGGCAGGACCCGCCAGCGTGACCAGATTGTCGTCGCGGACGATCTTGCGGAAGTTCCGTGTAATCACCGGCGTGGGTTTCGCCCAGCCTATCAGCATCCCGCTGAAAAAATTGAGCCCGATGAAGGGGCCGAAGATGACCAGCGCGGGAAACAGCAGTGTGCCGATGGGGTCCACATGGTCCATGGGGTTCAGCGAGACGCGCCCCATCTGGCGGGCGGTCTGGTCGCCCAGGCGTGAGGCCATCCAGGCGTGCGCGCATTCATGGACGCTGAGCGAGAAGAGGAGCAGAACGAACTCGAAGACGGCAATGATGAAGGCGCTGGATTGCAAACGAACACTCCACAGGCTGGAAACCTCAGGTTAGCATGGAGGGGGCCCGGGGGGATTCGGGCCGCCGCCGGGAACAAAGCCGGAGGCGGCGCAGTCTAAGCCAGTAGGCAAACCGAAAGTTTCTGCGTAGAGCGCGTTTCAAAAACCCGATTTGTGTCAGGGCACGACTTCAGTCGTGCCGAAAATGTCCCGGGACCATGGGGCTTCAGCCCCTGGAGGGATTGCATCGAGGGGCTGCTGAACTGGTTTTGAAACACGCTGAAAGAAAGGGGAACGTTGTGCGGCGACTGATTGCGGGGATGTGTCTATTTCTTGCAGTTGCGCCGGCTTGCGCCCAGCAGGAAGAGTCGGCCAGGGCCAATGCCCTTTACAACGCGGGAAAGCGGATCGACGCACTGCCTCTGTATGAGGATCTGGCCAAAGCCCATCCGGACGAGTGGTTGTATGCCGAGCGGCTGGCCGATTGCCTCGGAGCCAGGGCCGTCCAGGCCACCGATCCCGCCGAGGTCAAGGCGCTGCGCACCCGGGAGCGCGACACCGCCCGGCGCGCCGTCGAGTTGGGCGACCCCAATACTTTTGTTCAGCTCATGGCCAGTATCGATCCCAACGCCCCCAACGAAATCGCCCCTGCCAGTCCCGGGGGAGCGATGCTCCAGGAAGGTGAGAAGGCTTTCACCGCCGGAGATTTCCCCACCGCGTTGGCCAGATACACCGCTGCGGCCCAGGCCGATCCCAATCTGTATGTGGCTCCCTTGTTCGCGGGGGACACCGCCTACCAGCAAAAGGACCTCAGGACCGCGGCCAAATGGTTTGCGCGCGCCGTTTCCGTCAATCCCAACCGCGAAACAGCCTACCGCTACTGGGGCGATGCGTTGCTGCATATCGGCAACGATCCCGATGCGGCCAAACCCAAGTTCATCGACGCCATTGTCGCCGAACCATACAACAAGCTGGCCTGGAAGGGGTTGCAGCAATGGGCCCAGGCCCGGAAGGCGGTGCTGCTGGCCCCCACAATCGACCGGCCCGCGGCGCCGGTGGTCGACCCCAACAAGCCAAACCACACCACCATCAACATTGACCCCGCTGCAACCGACGAGAAGAAGCATCCGGGGGCATCGGCCTGGCTCATGTACTCCATGCTCCGCGCCAGCTATCGCAGCGCCACGTTCCAGAAGGATTTTCCCGGCGAAAGATCCTATCGCCACACGCTCAGGGAAGAAGACGCTGCGCTGGCCGCGGTGGTCGCCCTCCTCAAGGAAAGGAAGATCGATGCGGCAAAGCTGGACGAGAGCCTGCGCAACCTCGTCGAGCTGAGCGACGCCGGCATGTTGGACTGCTGGATTCTGATCAGCGGGGCCGACAACGGAATCGCCCAGGACTACGACGCCTACCGCCAGGACCATCGCCAGCTATTGCACAGTTACCTTGACCGCTTTGTGGTGCATGGAGGGCTGAATTAGGGGCAGTAAGGCAGAGCGCATCGAACTTGCGCATGGTTTCCCGATCCATCCCGCCCGCCTCATACAGGTCCACGGCCGTTTCATGAATCGCCGCCATCACGTCGCTGAGGGGCTTCTTCTTCAACGTGATCCTCAGATCCGGTCCGCCGGAAAGCTCCCCACGACCTCGCCCGGAGCCACCGTCTGCCCCGCCAGCACAATGGCGTGGCTGCCGATCCGCGCCCCGGCCCCGATCACCGTCGGCACCAGCGTCACATGGTCGAAGTTATCCGGGTCGTGCGTCTGCGAGTAGACGCGCGCGAAGGAGCCGATCACCGCGCCCTTGCCGATGGTGATCCCGCCCCGGTCGTCCAGAAGCGCCCCCTGCCGGATCGTCGCCCCGTCGCCGATCGACAGGTTGTACCCGAAGGTCAGGTCGATGCCGTGGTAGATCTTCACTCCCGTCCCCATGTGCGCAAAGATGTGCCGCCCCAGCATGCACCGGAAACGGACCCCCAGCCACAGGTTCAGCCCGATCGGCGAGCGGTCGAACATCTGCCAGAACCAAAGCAGCGGCTTGCGCCGGGCGTAGCGCTCGCGGTCGGCGTCGGCAAAGTACTCGGCCTCCAGCGTCACGTTTGCGGGGTCCAGCGACAACCCCAGAATGTTGCCCGGCAGCTCGCTGGTCAGCGTCAGGTTCAGCTTGCCCCCGTGCGGCCGGCCCAGGTAGAGCTGGTAAAGCTGGTCGCGCACAATCTCCGCGCGCCGTTCCGGGGAGCTGTGGCGGACGAACTCATCATCCAGAAACTCGAGCCAGCGGCGGTAAACCTCTTCCGCCTCGGGCGCGGGATGCGGGGCGCTGCTCACTGTTGTCATACGGATTGGACGATAAACCATGAGGGCGGGATGCATCGAGGGTCGCGGCCACGCCAGGCGACCGGTTGCGCCAGCCTCTTCCTTCGTCCCGCTCTCCACCCAATTGACGATCCGTGTTCGCGACCCGCTTGCGTAATATGACTGAACGATGCGCAACGAACCGCAGACCGGGCGGCAAATGGGGTTGTGGACAGCCACGGCCGCTGTCACAGGCGAGGCCATCTCTCTCGGCATCTTTCTTACCCCTGCCGGCATGGCCAGGTCGCTGGGCTCCCCCGCGCTGCTCGGTGCGGTCTGGTGCGGCATGGCATTCATCACGCTGGCCGGGGCGCTTTGTTTCACTGAACTGGCCGTTCGCTTTCCCCAGGCGGGCGGCGAATACGTCTACCTGCGCCACGGCTTTGGCCGCCGCGTGGCCTTTCTTTACGGCTGGATGGCCGCGGTGGTCATGTATCCCGGCGTGGCCGCGGCGCTGTGTGTGGGCTCGGTCCCCTATGTCCAAGCTCTGATTCCCTTGCCGGGATGGCTTGCGGTTTCGCTGCCCGCTCTCCTCCTGCTCGCACTGGGCGTCCTCAACTATGCGGGAACCCTGCTCAGTAGCGGCGTCATGACCGCTCTCAACTGGCTCAAGGTTCCCGTGCTGGCCTCTCTGGTCGGCTGGGCGCTCGTTTCCGGCCACGCAGCTGTGACCAACATCGCCCCGTTTACCGCACGCCGCGCGGGCTCCGATCCGCTGGCAGGTGCGATTGCCGGAGCCGCCATCAGCGCCTTCTTCTGCTTCGGCGGATGGTGGGAGGCGGGCAAGATTGCCGGCGAAGTCCGCAACCCGCGCCACGCGCTGCCCATCGCCTTTACCGCCGGCATCCTGGTGGTCACGGCCATCTACCTGCTGGTCAGCTTTGCCTTTGTCGCCGTCGTCCCCATGCAGCAGATCCAGAACAATACCGCCTTTGTGGCGCAGTTCGGCCAGGCGCTCTTTGGAGCCGAGGGAGGTCGCGTCCTCTCAGCCTGCGTTCTGCTGTGCGTTCTGGGCGGCCTCATGGTTCTCAGCATGGTAGTGCCCCGCGTCACCTATGCTCTGGCGCGCGAGGAAGCGTGCAGCGGCGGCCAGTCCGGTCCGCTGGCTTTTTTCTCACGCCTCCATCCCCGCTTTGGTTCCCCGGCCAACGCCGTCTTGCTCCAGACCTGCGTGGCCCTCGCGGTGCTGGCCCTGGGTGCGTTTGACCGCATCCTGGCCTTTATCATCTTTTCCGCGGTCGTATTTCTGGCGCTGACGGTGGCCACGCTGTTCCGCACTGCCGAGCCAGTCAGGCGCTGGTGGTTTCCGCTGGCGCCGATCGTTTTCCTGGTTGGCGGCGGAATCCTTGCCGCCATGCTGCTGTTGCACGGCCTCTGGCCCTCCCTGCTGGGAGCGGCCGTGGTGCTGGCCGGCCTGCCCGTGCGCTGGCTCCTCCTGCGTGGAAAACAATTCGCCCCGTCCGTAGCGGTGGAGACCCAGCTTTCCTAACCCCCACTCCAATCGAACAAGGAGAATCGTCATGCCCCACATCGCCCTTCCCCCTGACCTGCCCGGCATTCGCGGCGCCATGGCCTTTCGGCCGGAAACGGCGCGGCCGCTGAACGCGCTGGTTGAAGTGCTGCTCGCCGGCCCCAGCACGCTCAGCCGCGGCGAGCGCGAACTGATCGCCACTTACGTCTCCAGCCGCAATTGCACCCACTACTGCCACAGCATTCACGGAGCCATCGCCGCGGCTCACCTGGGCGGCGATGAGGCGCTGGTCAAACAAGTGAAGACCGACTTCACCCAGGCCGCCATCAGCCCCAAACTCAAAGCCTTGCTGGCCATCGCCGGGAAGGTGCAACAGGACGGCAAACTGGTCACCACCGCCGATGTGCAGGCCGCGCGCAGCCTGGGCGCCACCGACCTTGAGATCCACGACACCGTGCTCATTGCCGCTGCCTTCTGCATGTACAACCGCTACGTAGACGGCCTGGGCACCGACCAGCCTGACGACGAAGCGCTTTATCGCGAGCGCGGCCGCCGCATAGCCGGCGACGGCTACGTCATGGTAAGCGAAGAGTACCTGGCCAGCCACACCCAAGCAGCCGCACACTAAGGAGAAACTCATGCCGCACATTGACTTGCCCGAAGGCTTTCCCGGCATCAGCGCCGCACTCACCTATCGTCCCGAGACGGCCAAACCCCTGCGCGAGCTGGCCCACGTGCTGCTGCACCAGGCCAACTCGCTCACCCCAGCCGAGCGTGAGCTGATTGCCACCTTTGTCTCTTCCAGAAACCACTGCCATTTCTGCCAGTCGAGCCACGGAGCCGCAGCCGCCTGCCATCTGGGCGATGCATCCATCGTCGAGCAGGTCAAGACCGACTTTCTCCTGGCTCCAGTCAGCGACAAGCTAAAAGCCCTGCTGGTAATCGCCGGCAAGGTGCAACAGGACGGCAAACTGGTCACCGCTTCCGACGTCGAGGCAGCCCGCAAGCTCGGCGCAACCGACCTCGAGATTCACGACACGGTGCTGATAGCCGCGGCCTTCTGCATGTTCAACCGCTACGTAGACGGTCTGGGCACCTGGCAACCCCGCAATCGGAGATGTACGCGCAGATGGGCAGGCACCTGGCCGCGCAAGGCTACGTCGAGCCTTCGATCAAACAGCCGGTGGAGCAGCCGGCGAGTGTCGCTTGACGCAATGCCGATGAGCAATCAAAAGGGGACGAGCCGCGGCCCGTCCCCTTTGCTGAAACCTGGAATGATCGAGCTTCACCTCCGCCCCTGAATCGTCTTTGGCCCGCCTCCTCCTCCAAGCTTCTTCGCCGCCCGTTTGGCGGCGATGGCGTGCATCTCCTTGCCTATCTTCGACTGATTGATCCCGATCTGAATCGCCAGGTTGATCAGGTTGCCCGTGCCCCAGTAGAGCGCCAGGCCAGAGGCGAAATGCCACATCGAGAAGCCGAAGACGACCGGCATCATGATGGCCATCATGCGCCGCTGGTTCGGATCCATCCCTGGTGAAGGGGTGAGAAACTGCACCAGGAACATGCTGACGATGATGACGATCGGCAAAATGTGCAGCGGATCGGGGGCCGAGAGGTCGGTAAGCCAATACCAGTGCGCCTGGCGCAACTCGATCACGTTCGCCAGCACCCGGTAGTAGGCGAAGAACAGCGGCATCTGAATCAGCAGCGGCAGGCAGCCGCCGTACATGTTCACGTTCTCCGTCTTGTAGAGCGCCATCATCTCGGTGTTCATCTCGGCGCGCTTCGGGTCGTTCATCTTGAGATGGGCGTAGCGCTTCTTCAGGGCATCCACCTTGGGCTGGATGCGCATCATCTTCAACGACGACTTCATCATCCAGAACCGCGTGGGCAGCATGAGCAGGTTGAAGATGACGGTGAACACGATGATCGCCCAGCCCCAGTTGCCGATGCCGTGCTCGTAAAGAAAGCGCAGAATCAGGTACAGCGGCTTGGCGAGGAAGGTGAGCCAGCCAAACTGGATCAGCGGCTCCAGCGACTGTCCCGTCGGCTTGCCGTCCGCGCCAGTGGCGTGGATCGACGTCATCACGTCCATCGCCTTGGGTCCCGCAAACAGCCGCAGACGTGTGAAGCCGCTGGTGTCGCCCATGGCCAGTCCCAGCACCTGGGCCGGTTTCTTCTGGCTGTTCGGGTCGCTCAGGTCGCTCGGCAGGTCGATCGTGTTGTGCAGCGTCACGACGGTGGCGCGCTCGGGAGCGTCAGGCAGGAAAGCCGCGGCAAAATAGAGATCGGTGATGGCTGCGTACGCGTACGGCAGGTCGAGCGTGGCGTTCCCGCTCACCTTGGCAGCCGCCTCGTAGTCCTGCTTGCCGTCCAGCGACCAGGCGAAGTACGAAGGCGTGACCACCTGGCTCCGCGTCAACGACGATGGAAGAAACTCCTCCATGTCGCCCAGCCCGGCCGGCCACTCCACCAGCGCCCGCACCGGCGCGCCGTTCCGCTTCACTTCTGCCTCCACGGTCACCACGTAGCTCGAGTCGAAGCGAAAGGTCTTCACCACATCCAGGCCATTGGCCACGTAGTGGAAGGTCAGCGCGGTCGGTGCCAGCACCACGCCGGTAGCCGAAGGCTGCGTGCCCGCCACCGAAACCTGATACAGCGCCTGGTTCAACTGCGCCGTCAGCGCCTGCTCGTAGGTAAACAGCGAGAGCGGCAGCCCGAACCGCGCCGCAGCCTGCGCCTGCACCATATCCAGCGGCTTGCCGCCCGTGTCGGTGTACTTCTTCAGGATCCAGTGCTTTACCTGCGCGCCGCGATTGGTAACAACAATCTTGTACTGTTCGTTTTCGACCGTGGTCTCGGTCTCCAGCGCCGCGGCGATCGCCGGTGTAGTCGCTGAACCCGGCACCGCCGCTGCGCCCGGCTGCGGCCCGGCCGGTTGGTTTGGCTCGGCCCCGGCCTGTTGTCCGGCCGGCTGTTGCGCCTGTGTCTGGGTCTGTGTGGTTGTCGGCGTCGTCGCGGGCTGGGGCTTGAAAAAGTACTGATAGCCCAGGAACACCACCAGCAACAGCAGGGTGAAGCCCAGCGTGGAGCGCATATCGCCCCCACTGCCGCTGCCGCCGCCGGCGCCCGGCGTGGGAAGATTGGGATTGCGAATTTCGGGCAAAGTTTACTTCCTATTCGTTCCTGTTGTTCGTTCCTGTTGTTCATTCCGCCGGCGGGCCGTCAGGCCGGCGCTTTTCTTATGGTAATGGTTCGTGGGGGAAAGGTCTTGCCATCCTGGCCGGCGGAACCTGATCCAGCCCTCCGCGTGCAAATGGATGACAGCGCAGCAGCCTCCACAGCGCCAGCGCCACGCCTCGCAGCGGCCCGTGCGTAGCGATGGCCACGGCGGCATACTCTGAGCACGTCGGCAGGTAGCGGCAGCCCCCAGGGCCCAGCGAATGCACCGCCGGCGAAAGCCAGCGGCGATAGAAGGCGAGAGTGGCGAGCAGCAGACGCGTCATAGTGCGGGCTCATCCGGGGCGGGATGCCTGGCTGAAAACTCGGCCGCCCTGAGCGCCGCCTCGGTATTCGCCTGCTGAAGAATACGCACAATCTCCGCCTCAAGTTTCCTGAATTCCACCGTCAGCACACTTCGCCGCGGATGCAGGATCAGATCGCAGCCCTCGGGCAACAATGCGACGTGGCGGCGCAGGGCCTCGCGCATGCGGCGCTTGATGCGGTTGCGCTCATGCGCCTTGCCAAGCACTTTACCTGCCGTCAAACCCACGCGCGGGCCTGCGGGAACCGTAGCGCCCGCGCACGCAGGCTGTTGCGGAGCCAGGAACCAACTCATCGACGCCGATTGCCGCTTGCGGCTGCCCGCATACGCACGCTGATAATCGGCGTGCCTCTTCAGGCGCGCGCCTGTCAACGATTGAATAGGGGAACTGCGCCGGGGGTTGGACGGATGCACAGCTTGGCGCAGGTCAGGGCTGGAAGGGATGCTCATAACAGTTGACGGAAGGCGTCTCAGCTGGAACGATGTGCTCATCCGCTCCGGCTCAAACTGAACGGCGTGCGCGGATTAGTCCCGGAAGCCAGCGCTCACGGACACACGCTTGCGGCCGACGGCGCGCCGGCGGCTCAACACGGCTGCCCCGCTCTTGGTCTTCATCCGTGCGCGGAAACCGTGCGTCTTCACGCGTTTGCGGCGATTGGGTTGAAATGTGCGCTTGGGCATGAAAATGCGCTCCTGTTTCTTGAAGAAAATCTGCGCCTTGACGGCAAGTCTTAAGTGTATCGCAGGTTGCGCCAGGAATCCAGCGCCAACTGCTCCGCAGGACAGCACGCACCCCGTGGGCCCCAGAGCTCGCGCACGGTCCAAGAGAATGCACTGTGCCCCGGAATGAGCACTTGACTGCTCCCGGCAGTGACTCTGGTAATCTTCGCTATATGCTCCATCACCAATGGTAGTAACCCTCGCGCCAACTTTCACCACCCTTGGTGCAACTCATGGAGGCCGCCAAAAACTTATGTGAAAGAATGATTGCAACCACCGCTAAATGTGCTACCATCGGGACCGTTCAAGAAAAGTTCCCAGCGTCCCACGGAACCGATTTTATCCACGGCCTCGAGATCGTAGTTTTCAGGGGCAGACCAGCGGCAACCAGGTAGGCGGTCAACTGTAGTTGGACGCAAGGCCAAGGCTTTGCGCCAAGAGGGAACCGTTGCCAAAACCTCGCGGATGAACCGGACGGGCTATAAAACAGGCGACGCAGGCAAGGATCAGATCGATGGCATTCGCAACTTCGCCGGCAACGGTTCTCAACCCCTGGCTCCAGATTCTCGCGGCCCTGGAAAAGAAAGTGATTCGCCAGTCTTTCGAGACTTGGCTCAAGCCCACGCGCTATAGCCACGTTGCGGGCCGCACGCTTTATGTACGCGTGCCTTCGCCGGAGTTCCAGCACATCGGCGACAAGTATGGCGACCTGATTCAGGAGGCCATCGACCTCCAGTCGCTGGATTTCGACGACGTCAGCTTCGTCACCGCCGAAGAAGACCCCTCGATTCCTCCCCAGCGCAGGGATGGCGGCTTCGGCCCGGTTCCCGCGCACGCGCCCACGGCGCCGCCCCTGGCGCACACCCGCCCACCAGAGCAGGTTCGCTTCGATTGGTCCACCGCCGCGCAGCTCAACCCCCGTTACACCTTCGACGCTTTTGTCATCGGCAACGGAAACCAGTTTGCCCGCGCCGCCGCCCTGGCCGTCGCCGAGCGACCCTCCCGCGCCTACAATCCGCTCTTCCTCTATGGCGGCGTGGGCATGGGCAAGACCCATCTGATGCACGCCATCGGCCACGAGGTCAAACGCCGCCAGCCGGTGGCCAGCATCTGCTACGTCTCCGCGGAAAAGTTCACCAACGAGATGATCACCTCGCTGCGCAACGATCGCATGACCAGCTTCCGCGATCGCTTCCGCACCGTCGACGTCCTGCTCATCGACGACATCCAGTTCATTGCCCAGAAGGAGCGCACCCAGGAGGAGTTCTTCCACACCTTCAATGCGCTCCACGAGAGCATGAAGCAGATTGTGATCGCCTCCGATCGTCCACCCAAGGAACTGGCCGAAATTGAGGACCGCCTGCGCTCCCGCTTCGAGTGGGGCCTCATCGCCGACATTCAGCCGCCCGACCTTGAAACCAAGGTGGCCATCCTGCTGAAAAAGGCCGAGAGCGAACAGGTGCAGTTGCCCACCGACGTTGCGCTCTTCGTGGCCTCCAACATCCGCACCAACGTCCGCGAGCTCGAGGGCGCCCTGGTCCGGCTCATCGCCTGGTGCCAGCTCAACCGCATGGAAATCACGCTCGCCTCCACGCAGCAGTGCCTCAAGCAGTTCATTGACATGCAGGTGCGCAAAATCACGATCGAGGCCATCCAGCGCGCCGTTGCCGAGCAGTTCGGCATGAGAGTCAGCGACCTCAAGCAGAAGAACAACTCGCGCAATGTGGTCGTGCCCCGCCAGATCGCCATGTACCTGGCCAAGCAGATGACCGAAGCCAGCTTGCCTGAGATCGGCCGCCAGTTCGGCAACAAGCACCATACCACCGTGATGCACTCCATCGCCAAGATCGACGAGCAGCGCCGCGCCGACAAGGACCTGCACCGCACCCTGAACAAGCTCCAGGACCTGTTGAACGGGTAAACGCAGAGCAAATCAACAATCGACGAAGCCCACGACGCAATCCCCGGTCGTGGGCCTTTTCTTCTCGCTCAGCATTTGCAATCAAGAGCTATCCCGCTCAGCGCCCTGTTGATGCGCCCGGTTATGCGCCTTGTTACGCGCCGCCCTCTTCGGCAACCGTAATCACAACCTTCCCTCGCGCATGTCCTTCTTCAAGATAGCGAAGAGCTGCAGCCGTCTCGCTCAACGGGAAACTTCTATCGATCACGGGCGTCATCTTTCCAGCCTCGAACAGATCGTTCAGAAAAAGAAAATCGTTCCGGTTCATCTTCGCGAAAAAAGAACAGGTCTTCTTGCGCCCCGACATCGCCAGGATCGGCGCCACCAGCATGTCCTGCAACATGCCTGACAGCTTTGCGCTCCCTCCCGTCTTGACGCAGATTCCGTCCTCGCTCATCGCACGCCTGTAATCGACGATCGAATGATAAGCATTCGCAGCCAGAATCAGATCATATCGCTGCCCGCTCCGCGTAAAATCCTGGCGCGTGTAATCGATCGCGCGATCCGCGCCGATCGCTCGCGCCGTCTCCATCTTTGCCGTGCTGCACACCGCGGTGACCTCGGCCCCAAACGACTTCGCAATCTGCACCGCGAACGTGCCCACGCCGCCCGACGCGCCATCCACCAGCACCTTCTGGCCTGCCTTGATCTGTCCCTTGTCGCGAAGACCCTGCAGCGCAGTCAGGGCGGCCACGGGCATAGCTGCCGCCTGCTCAAACGACATGCCGGCAGGCTTCGGCGCCAACTCTGCTTCGCGAGCGCACACATACTCGGCAAACGCCCCTCCAGCGAAGCCCTTCGCCCCAAAGACCTCGTCGCCTGCTTGAAGCTGTTTTACGTTCTTGCCCACCGCTTCTACTCGCCCGGCAAAATCCGACCCGCGAATCTCAACCTTCGGCTTGAAAAGCCCCATGAAGAGGCGTACCAGCCACGGATCGCCTCGCAGGATGCGCCAGTCCAGCGGATTTGCGGAAGCCGCGCAAATCTTGATCAGAACCTGATCGTCCGCCGGCGCAGGGGTTGCCACGTCCTTGAACTCAAGAGCGTCCGGTGGCCCGTATCGCGTACAGACAATCGCTTTCATAACTCGCCCTTAAGTGGGAGTCTTGTCTTTCACCGCTGATTCCTAATCCTATGTACAGGACTGCTTCAGAGTTCCCGCGATAAGCGAGAGCACCGTCGAACCATCCCCGCCATGGCAGCGACAGCTTGGAGAGATTCCTTAGAACTCCGTAACGCTCAGCACATTCCCATCCGGATCGTTGAACCACGCAATCCGCGCCCCACCCGGCGCATTCCAGATGCCCAGCGGATCGCCGTCGTTCATCCCCGGAAAGCGCAGCATCGCAACCCCAGCCGCAGTCAGCCGCTTCACGGTTGCGTCAATTGATTCCACGTCCCACCCCAGCACGGTAAACGGCTCCGGCTTGTGCTCGCCTACCGGGGTCACGCGCAGCATGGTTCCATTGGCGTCGAAAACCAGCGCAAACGACTTCTCATCCTCGACCAGCCGCAGCCCCAGTACGCCCTCATAAAACGCTCGTGCCTTCGCCGCGTCAGTCACAGGAACAAATGCCACCACCTTGCTCGCGCCCAGAATCGAGTCCTTCGCCATGCTTCTCCTCCGCTGCCTACCTGCGCCCGAAGGCTCTCGGCTTGATCGGCGGCGTCACCGGCAGGTTCGTCTTGCCCTTTGGATAGACCGCCAGAAAGCGATCCCGCCCCTCGCCGGAGCTGGCCGTCTCCACTCCTTCCAGCGAGCGGAATGCCAGATGCAGCAACCGGCGCTCGCGGCTGTTCATGGGCGGGAAGGCGTAGGGGATGCCGGACCTGCGCACCTTCTCCGCTGCGGTCTCGGCCTGCAGCCGCAGCTCCTGCGCGCGCAGCGCCTTGAAGTTGGCCGCGTCAAAGCTCACCAGGTCGTGTTCGCGCTGGTCCAGCCGCAGCATCTGCGCCGCAATCGTCTCCAGCGCGTGCAGCAACTCCCCGTTTTGCTGGGTCACCAGAAGCACGTCGGGCCCCGCCAGCTCCACGTAGATCTGGCGGCCTTCCAGGCCCTCCGGATCGCGCGCGCCGTCGCCCGCGGTGATGCGGTACTTCAGGCGCAATCCGCCCAGCTTGTTCAGGTTGGCAAGGAATCCGGCAATCTTTTGTGCGGCTTGCTGCAGGTCGTCGATGGGCATAACAAACCAGTATCGCAGAGCCGGGCCGGAAGCGGGCGGCGAATTGCGTGGAAACTCGGCGCTTCGGCGGGAATTCCGGTTGCGCGCCTCCGGCGCCGGCAATGTAAGAATGGACCTATGCCGCCTACACAGCCCATTCTGCTTTCCGCCGCCCAGGCCCGCGTTCTGGGCGCTCTGGTCGAAAAGGAAGTCACCACCCCGGATTACTATCCCCTCTCGCTCAACGCGCTGCTCAATGCCTGCAACCAGCGCTCCAATCGCGAACCGGTCATGGACCTCGATGAGGAAGAAGTCCGCCAGGCCTTGCACCGCCTTGAGGACCTGCAACTGGCGGGCCGCGCCCGGGGCGCCGACGGGCGCGTCGCCAAGTACGAGCACTGGCTGGGCGAGGCCTTCAACTTCAGCCGCGCCGAGACCGCGCTCATCTGCGTCCTGCTCCTCCGCGGCCCGCAGACCCCCGGCGAATTGCGCGGCCGCAGCGACCGCCTGCACCGCTTCGACGAGATCGGCGAAGTCCTCGCCGGCCTGCAAAAGCTCATGGAGCGTGAGCCGCCGCTGGTAGCCGTCCTTCCCCGCCAGCCCGGCACCAAGGAGTCGCGGTATGCCCATCTGCTCTCAGGCCCGGTCGAGTCGCTCCCGGTCGCCACTGTCTCTGAGATTGCATACGCCAGACGTGAGACCGGGCAGGACGCGGGGCCGGAAGAGCGAATTGCGCAGTTGGAATCAACCGTCGCTGAGCTTAAGCAGGAAGTCGCCACACTGCGCCAGAAGTTCGACGATCTCTTCGGCGATTGAAGCCTCGCGCAATGCAACGCTAGATCAGCTCGTACCCCGCGAACCAGTACGCGATCTCAAACGCGGCCGTGCCTTCGCCATCCGACCCGTGAATCGCATTCTCCTGAATCGAGCCGGCAAACTTCTTGCGGATGGTTCCCTCTTCCGCATTGGCGGGGTTGGTGGCGCCCATCAGCTTGCGCAGGTCCGCAATGGCGTTGTCCTTTTCCAGAACCAGCAAGACCAGCGGCCCCGACGACATGAAAGCAGTCAGCCCGTCGAAGAACGGCCGCTCCTTGTGGACGTAATAGAACCCCTCGGCCTGCTCCTTGGAAATGCATAGCTTCTTGATCGCCACAATCCCGAACCCGGCCTTGTCGATCTCCGCGAGAATGGCTCCGGTAAACCCTTTGCGGACCGCGTCCGGCTTGACGATACTCAATGTGCGTTGCGCCACGTGCGTTGCTCCTCAATGGAATCGCGTCTTTCCCCTCATTGTACTGGCCGCCGCTTATCACTGCCCGGACTCGCCGCTAATCTGCTACAGTTTCCGCATGTTGCGCTTATCCGCTCCGATTCGATGTTCCATCGTCTTCCTTGCCTTTCAGGCCGCCGGTCTGACCGGCAATTTGGCGCACGGCCAGACCGTCCCGCCAGCCGCTCCGCCAGCCGCACATGAACTCCGCGTCTTCGATCCCTCCCTCATCGACATGTCCGTAGACCCCTGCAACAACTTTTACCGCTTCAGTTGCAACGGCTGGTTCAAGCGCAATCCGCTGCCCGCCGACCAGACCCGCTATGGCCGCTTCACCGAGCTCTTCGAATTGAACCGCCTGCACCTGAGGCAGATTCTCGAGCAGGCCGCCGCGCCCTCCTCCACGCGCTCTGCCAACGAGCAGAAAATCGGCGACGAATACTCCAGCTGCATGGACACGGCCACCGTGAACAAGCTGGGAATTGCCCCGCTCCAGCCCGAGCTCGACCGCATTGCCGCGCTCAGCACGGCCGCCGAACTCCCCGCGCTGCTCGCCCACCTGCACACCATTGGCGTCAACGCCTTTTTCGGCCTGAGTTCCAACCAGGACTTCGCCGATTCGAGCTCCGTCATCAGCTACTACGCCGCGGGTGGGCTGGGCCTGCCTGAGCGCGACTACTACACCCGCACCGACGCCAAGTCCGTCGAGCAGCGCCAGCAGTATGTGGCCCACATGCGCAAAATCTTTACCCTCGCCGGCGAGTCGGACTCCCAGGCCGCCTCGGATGCCGGCGCCGTGCTGGCCATCGAGACCCGCCTGGCCAGGGCGTCGCTCACCATAACCGAGCAGCGCGACCCCCAGAATCTCAATCACCCCACCGATGTGGCCGCCTTTTCAAAACAGCTCACGCACTTTCCGCTGGGCGATTATGTCGCCACCGCGCACGCTCCGGCCGCCGGCAAGATGAACGACGCCGAACCCAAGTTTTTTGCTGAGTTCAACGCGCTGCTAGCCGGCACGCCCCTCGACCAGATCAAGACTTACCTGCGCTGGCACCTGCTCCACGCCTATGCCGGAACCAGTCTCCCGGAGAGCTTCGACCAGGAGACCTGGAGCTTCTACGACCACACGCTGAATGGCGCTGAGAAACAGCAGGAGCGCTGGAAGCGCTGCACCAGCCGCGTCGATGAAGAGTTGGGCGAGGCGTTGGGCCAGGTCTACGTGGCCAGGTACTTTCCCCCCGCTGAAAAGCAGCGCGCCCTCGAGATGACCCTCGCCATTGAGCAGGTTATGGACAAGGACATCGATGCCCTGGACTGGATGAGCGCCGAAACCAAGGTCAAGGCCAAAGACAAGCTGCACACGGTCATGAACAAGATCGGCTATCCCGACAAGTGGCGCGACTACTCCTCGCTCCAGATCGTCCGCGGCGACGCCTTGGGCAACCAGATGCGCGCGCATCAGTTCGACTTTGCGCGCGACCTGGCCAAGATCGGCAAACCCGTCGACAAGGGCGAGTGGCAGATGACGCCGCCCACAGTGAATGCCTACTACGACCCGCAGATGAACAACGTGAACTTCCCCGCCGGCTACTTCCAGCCGCCCTTTTTCAGCGACAAGGAAGACGACGCGGCCAACTACGGCGACATGGGTTCCACCGTCGGCCACGAGCTCACCCACGGCTTCGACGACCAGGGCCGGCAGTACGACAAGGACGGCAATCTCAAGAACTGGTGGACCAAGGACGACGAGCAAAAGTTCAACGACCGCGCCGATTGCATGGTCCGTCAGTATGACGCCATCGAGGCCGTCCCCGGCGTTCACCTCAACGGCAAGCTCACGCTGGGCGAGAATCTGGCTGACCTGGGCGGCCTCTGGCTGGCGTGGCTGGCGTGGCTCGACAAGGCGGAAACCGCGCACCTCGACATGAGCGCGAAGACCGACGGCTACACTCCCGACCAGCGCTTCTGGATCGCTTATGCGCAGCAGTGGTGTACCCAGACGCGCCCCGAGCAGTTGCGCACCCAGGCCCAGACCGATCCCCACGCCCCCGACGAGTACCGCACCAACACCGTCTTAGCCGACCTCCCGGAGTTCGCCAGAAGCTTCAGTTGCAAGAAAGCCGCACCGATGGTCGCCCCCAAGCCGTGCCGGGTCTGGTGAGATAGCAGGCATAGAAACTGCAAGAGGCCCACCATCGCGGCGGGCCTTTCGCATCTTCATGCGTGCAGCTAAAAAACTATCCTCTGCCGATCACCCGCGCCAGCGTGGCCCCGATCTCCGCCGGCGAAACCACCACGTGAATCCCGGCCTCGGTCAGCGCCTTCATCTTGTCCGCCGCGGTGCCTTGCCCGCCGCTGATGATCGCCCCCGCGTGGCCCATCCGCCGTCCCGGCGGCGCCGTCTGTCCGGCGATGAACCCCACCACCGGCTTCTTCACATGCTGCTTCACGAACTCGGCCGCGGCCTCTTCGGCCGAGCCGCCGATCTCGCCGATCAGGATGATAGCCTCCGTCTCAGGATCGTCGTTCAAGAGCCGCAGCGTGTCGATGTGCGTGGTCCCGATGATCGGGTCGCCCCCAATTCCAATGGCCGTCGATTGCCCGATCCCGCGCTGCGTCAACTGGTGCACCGCCTCATAGGTCAGTGTTCCCGAGCGCGACACAATCCCGATCGAGCCTTCCTTGTGAATGTTACCGGGCATGATGCCGATCTTCGCCTTCCCCGGTGAGATCACGCCGGGGCAGTTCGGGCCGATCAGCCGCGATTTTGAAGTCTTGAGCTTGGCCCACACCTTCACCATATCCAGCGTCGGAATCCCCTCCGTGATGGCCACGATCAGCGGAATCCCCGCGTCCTCAGCCTCCAGAATCGCGTCCGCCGCAAACGGCGGCGGCACAAAGATCATTGTCGCGTTGGCGCCCGTCTTCTCCACGGCGTCCGTCACCGTGTTGAACACCGGCCAGCCCTCGTGGGTGGCGCCGCCTTTGCCGGGAGTCACGCCACCCACAACTACGGTGCCGTATTCAGCGCAGCCCTTGGCGTGGAACGTTCCTTCTTTGCCGGTAATTCCCTGCACAATCAGCCGCGTATTCTTATCCACCAGGACCGCCATGTTATGCCCCCACCCTTGCAGCCGCGGCCACCACGAGCTCCGCTGCATCTTTCATCGTTTCACCGACCAGGAAATTCAAGCCCGATTCTTCGAGAATCCTGCGGCCCTCTTCAACATTCGTGCCTTCCAGCCGCAGCACAATGGGCACCTTCACGTGCAAATTCCGCGTCGCTGCCACCACCCCCGTCGCCAGCCGGTCCACGCGTAGAATGCCCCCAAAAATGTTGATCAAGATCGCCTTCACATGCGCGTCCGCAAGCAGAATCTCGAACGCGTGCTCAATCTGCTCCTGCGTCGCCCCGCCGCCCACGTCCAGAAAATTCGCCGGGCTCCCTCCCGCATACTGGATGATGTCCATCGTCGCCATCGCCAGGCCCGCGCCGTTCACCATGCAGGCAATCGACCCGTCCAGCTTGATGTAGTTCAGCGCGTACTTGCTGGCCTCCACTTCCAGCGGGTCCTCTTCGGCCGTGTCGCGCAGCGCCTTGATCGCCGGGTGCCGGAACAGCGCGTTGTCGTCGAAGGTAATCTTGGCGTCCAGCGCCAACAGCTTTTCGTCCTTCGTGGTGATGAACGGATTGATCTCCACCAGCGACGCGTCGGTCTCGATGAACGCCTTGTACAAGCTCTGCAGGAAAGCCACCGCCGCGGTGATCTGCGTCGCCTTCAGCCCCAGCGCAAAGGCCAGCTTGCGAGCCTGCCACGCGCCAAATCCCACCGCCGGATCGATGCTCTCCTTGAAGATGGCCTCGGGGTCCTTCGCGGCCACCTCTTCAATCTCCATCCCTCCGGCTTGCGACGCCATGAACACCAGCTTGCTCGTGGCGCGGTCCAGCACGATCCCCAGGTAGAGCTCGCGATCGATCGCCGCTGTCTCCTCGATCAGCAGCCGCTGCACCTTCTGCCCCTGCGGTCCCGTCTGGTGCGTCACCAGTTGCATGCCCAGAATGTTCTTGGCGTACAGTTCGGCGTCTTCGCGCGTCCGCGCCACCTTCACGCCGCCGCCCTTGCCGCGCCCTCCAGCGTGAATCTGCGCTTTCACCACCACGCCCGTAGCGCCCTCCGCAAACAGCTTCCGCGCCACCGCCGTCGCTTCTTCCAGCGTGTTGGCCATCTCGCCCTTGGGCACGGCAACGCCGTACTTGGCCAGGATTTCTTTTGCCTGATACTCGTGAATTTTCAAGTTGGAACCGCCCAGTCCGCTGTTCTTTGGAGGATTCGGCGCCGCACCCAGTGAACTCTGGGCCGGCGAGACCGTGCCAGCGGTATCCAAATACTATCTTGCCCGCCAAAGCAGCGGCAAACTCCACCCGTGCAGCCTTCTCAAAATGCGCCGGAGCCCCGCGCGCCGTTACCATCAGGAGATATGGCCTCTCTGAAGGAACTCCTCAAACCGCTCGCCGAGGACGGCGCCGCCCTCACCCGTGAGCAGGCGGCCCACGCCCTCACTGAAATCCTCTCCGGCGAAGTTCCGGATGTCGAGATCGCCGCCCTGCTCACCGTCCTCGCCACCCGCGGCGAACTGGCCCCTGAGCTGGCCGGCTTCGTTGAGGTCATGCGCCAGCGCGCCTTGCCGCTTCCCCTCACCCCAGGGGAGCGCGCCGAACTGGTCGACATTGTCGGCACCGGCGGCGGCGGACCGCTCACCTTCAACATCTCCTCCGGCGCGGCCCTGGTAGCCGCCGCAGCCGGCGCCAAGGTCGCCAAGCACGGCAACCGCGCCATCACCTCCCGCTGCGGCGCCGCGGACGTCCTCGAGGCCCTCGGCGTTCCCATCGCCCTCTCTCCGGAGCTGGCCGTCAAGTGCCTTCGCCACACCGGCTTCATGTTTCTCTTCGCGCCCCTCTATCATCCCGCCATGAAAGCCCTCGGCCCCCTGCGCCGCGCGCTCGGCTTCCGCACCATCTTCAACCTCTGCGGCCCGCTCACCAACCCCGCCGGGGCCCGCGCCCAGGTCATCGGAGTTCTGGCGCCCAGCCGTGTCCTGCTCGTCGGCCGCACGCTCGCCGCCCTCGGCGCAAAGCGCGCCTTCGTCGTCCACGGAACCGATGGAATTGATGAGCTCACCACCACCGGCGAGTCCATCGTCGCCCGCATCGAGGAGTCCGAAACCGGTGAGCCCACCTTGAAAGCCGCCCGCGTCACCCCGGAGATGGCCGGCCTGCCCCGCGTGACCCTCGATCAATTTGTCGGCGGCGACATCCCCACCAACGCCGCCCTTCTCTATGACGTTCTCACCGGCATCCCCGGCCCCCGCCGCGACATTGTGCTGCTCAACGCCGCCGCCGCCCTAGTAGCCGCCGGCCTCGCCGTCGATCTTAAGGAAGGCGTAGCTCAGGGCACCGAAGCCATTGACTCCGGCCAGGCCGCCGCAACCCTCGCCAAACTCCGCCAGTTCGGGGCGAAGCACACTGGGGCGCGGTAGGAACCTACAACAGCCCCGACCTTCCCGCGAGCCGACGCGAAAGCAGCCACGACAGCAGCGAAGCCCCCAGCGCCAGCGCCACCCACCCCACCTGTTCCATCGGCTGCACCATTGCCGCGGGCAGATGCGGAGCAGCAAACGAAACTCCCTTCATCGCCGGAACTCCCAGCCGCACCAGCTCCACCGCGCCCCAACCGAACACCCCGGCAGCCAGCAAGAATCCCGGTACGGCCTGCTTCCACGGGAAGGGAATCGGCGCAGGCATCTCGGCTTCTTCGCGCACGCTCTCCATCACCGCGGCCAGAAAGCCTGAAGACGGCACAAGTTCCTCTTCCGTCGCCAGAATCTCATCGATCTTGCTCATCTCCATTTTTTCGCCGCCAATTCCTGTCCGGTTCATCTTCAGGCCTCCTTTCCCGTCTCTCGAGCAATTTCACTGTCGCTGGAATGCCGGAGTTCGCTGTTACTGGAATGCGGGTGCCCCATCCTTCGCGTTTTTTGCGAAGGGTGGGAAGCGAGTTCGCCTTCCAGTTGCGGAAACCGTTTTCGCAACAACGCCCTCGCCCTCGACAGCCTGGTCTTCAGTGTCCCCTCCGCCAACCCCATCGTCCGCGCCGCCGCCGCCACGTCCATCTCATGAAAATAGAACAGAATCACCGGTTCCCGGTAGCGAACGGGGAGTGCCAGCACCGCCCGCCGCACTGCATCCGCGCACAACTGCGCCGCCAGCGCCTGGTGTTGCCCCGCGGGCCCGGACGGCTCGGCAATCTCATTCAGGGGCAGGTTCACCGCCGGAAACCGCTTCAGCTCCGAGCGGAACACGTTCGCCGCCAGCGCAAACAGCCACGTCGAAAAGCTCCCCTCCCGCCGCCACCCGGCCAGCCCCCGCCACGCCCGGATAAAAGCCTCTTGCGCCAGCTCCTCGGCTCGCCCGCAGTCGCGGCAATAGCGCCAAGCCATATTGACCAGCGGCCCCTGCCAGCGCCGCACAATCCCCTCGAACGCCTGCATCTGGCCCGCCAGCACGCGCTCCACATCGGCCAGGTCTTCCGCCGCGTTCCTCGGTGCCGCGCTGGTGGGCGTCTTTGTCAACTTTGGCACTCTCCGTGCGGTAGGACACCAATCCCACCCGTCCGGTTGCATTTTGTCGCGGAAAAAGAATTCCCAAGAAAATGCAACCGCATTCCGCCGTCTCCGGTCCCACCAGACGCAAGGGACAAAAACCCGGCAAAACAATCAGGAGGATTCTATGACAAATCTGGCAATGCATTTGCTCGGCGCTCCGGATATGAACGGTATGGGCCTGTGGATGTTTCTTTCCGTCGGCGCAGTGGCGCTCTTCGTGGTCTTTATTCCCACCGTTCACTTCATCGACAGCCGCCGCAAGGAACGCGAAGCCTTCTACAAATCGGAGACCATCCGGCGGGTTGCGGAGGCCTCAGGGGACGGCGCGAAGGCCACCGTCGAGTTGCTGCGCGAACAGAACAGAATAGGGTTAATCAAAACCCGCGAGGGCTTAAAGATCGGCGGGGTGATCAACCTCGGCGTGGGCATTGGGTTGGTGATCTTTCTGCGCGCACTGGTCGGCTCGGACGTGGCGCTTTGCGGGCTGATTCCGGGTCTTATCGGTGTGGGGATGCTGGTCTACGTCTATGTTCTGGCAGCGCCGTTGGAGTAGGGGAAAGGAGACCTTACATGACGACAAGCCTGAAGGGGATCGGAGCTTGCTGCCTCGCAGTCCTTGCTGCGCTCTATATTGTGGGCGCTGTCAGCCACGGATCGCTGCGCCATGAGATACAGACTCTACCTCTCTGGTTTCCGATTGTTTTGGGATTCAATCGGAGGGAGACGGCTCGGTGGTGCGCTTTGCCTTGCCTGCTCTTCTGGCTCGGCGTCATGGTGCTGATCTGGCTGTTCCTCCTCGGATGGGCACATGTCGTCTCGGGGCATTTCTCGCCGGTTGAAATAGCAATGACGCTGATTGTCGGAGTTGCAAGCGCGACGGGCTTCGTGCTCTGTCTGCGGCGGGTCCGATGGTCAGCGCCAGGATTCGCGCTGATCGTCCTTTTCGGGATGCTGCAATTCCTGGCGTTCTGGATCAGCCTGCTTCCCGCCATAACACATCAGTAGCCCTTGATTCCGGCGCCGAAGCGAATTGAGTCAACTCCGCTCAGCAGAACGCCCGTGCCCAGCCGAACAAACAGCCTCGCAATCTCGCCCGGCGAAGATTTGCCGGCCAGTGCGTTCATTTCTAGGGCTCGTTGGATTGATACCACTGTCTCCTGCGCCCCGCGCGCAGGCCCCGGTCGATCGCCACCGCCAGCGAGCCGAAGATCATGCACAGATCCACCCGCGCCTCGTGCAGAAAGCTCAACCACCCGTATCGGGGGAGCTTCATCAGCGCAAACGGCCCCAGGGGCCGGCCCAGCAGAACTGGCAGCTTCGTCGTCACCAGCGCCGTCACTATCACCACCAGCAACACCAGCGCCGCATCCCCGGCATAAAAATTCAGAATGATTGCCGCGCCCCCGGCGATCTCAATGCCGCCCACCAGCGGCGCCAGCAGATGAGGAAAGGGCAGGCCGATCCCCGCAAACAGTCCCACGCCCAGTTCATCGGGGTGAACGAACTTCAGCACGCCCTCAACCAGGAACACCAGACCCACAATCACCCGGATGAGGATCATGGGTAGATTTTGGCGCATCTTTGCCTCCCGGCACCGGGCTTTTCTGGGAAGGCCTGTCCAATTGCAATGAAGGCCGGCATTCGAGCCAGATATGCAAAGAGCATACCGCAGAGCCAAGGCGAATGCGGCAAAATGCCGAAATTGCGCGCGAATTCCTCAAAGGTCTGATCTCCGCGCAGGAAAAAACCGGCGGACAACCGCCTCTCAGTGAACAATCCCTCCGCGCAGATTGGGCACCGCAGCAGCCCTGCCCCTCCAAGCAAGGTCCCAATCCCGGCCCTCGCGCCATCTCGGTTCGTTATTGGCTGTCCAGCAGACGTTCAATCGTCGTCGCCAGGGCCTTTGGAGCCCTCGAGGGTCCGAAGCGTTCCACCACCCTCCCTTTCCGGTCAATCAGGAACTTGGTGAAGTTCCACTTGATGCCCCCAACGCCGAAGATGCCCAGGATTCCAGGCTTGCTTCGCTTCAGAAAACGATAGAGCCGGCGCGCACCGTGGCCGCTCACGTCGATTTTGGCGAAAATCGGAAAGCTCACTCCATAATTCTTTTCGCAGAAGGCTCCGATCTCGCCTGCCGAGCCCGGCTCCTGCCCGCCAAACTGGTTGCAAGGGAACCCCAGCACCTCAAACCCCCGGCCTTTGTAGGCGCGATAAAGCTCCTCCAGCCCCGAGTACTGCGCGGTAAACCCGCATTTGCTGGCCGTATTCACAATCAGCAGCACACGGCCCCGGTACTCGCCCAGGCTTACCGTGCGCCCATCCAGGAGCGGGGCTGAAAACTCATAAACCGTCTCCTCAGTCCCTTCAATCACCGCAAAAACCTCCGCGCACGGCGGATGCCAAGTGAATCCAACCTGCGTCTAAGAGGGATGCGGCGAGGCGCGGAGGGGATGCAAACCCATCCCAACCCGTCTGCTTCCGGTAGACTGTGGATTAGACTCCAATTGGGGCCTGACCCGGTCCGAAGGTGCTTCGCGCGGCAGGGAGATTCTGGGAAAGACACGGTTTCCGAGCCGTTCGACAGCCCATCGGTTTGGGCCGGGTGGCCGCGGTCCAATATAATCGTTCTTTCCTCGAGGCAGGATCAGACTTTTCAGCAGTGAGGGTGTGCATATTCTTCCCGTGAAGCCGAACTATGGACCGCACCAGTACTTGTCCTCGCCGCAGGGCTCCAGCCCGGTGAAGATCAAGCACACTTCGTTCTCCCACGCCATGCGGACTTCCAGCCCTCTGGCGCGCATCCTGTTGGCGCTGGTGCTGGTCGTCACGGCCGGCACAGCCCTGGCTCAGCAGTCGCAGACCATCGATTCCATCCGCGTCATCGGCAACCGCCGCATCCCCAAGGAGACCGTCCTGGCGCGGCTCTTCACCCACCCCGGCGATACCTACGACCCCATCTCCATCGAGCGCGACTTCAACTCCCTTTGGAACACCGGCTACTTCGAAAACCTGCGCATCGAGCGCGAGGACTCCGAGAAGGGAATCATCCTCGACATCTTCGTCAAGGAAAAGCCCACCATCCGCGAAATCAATTACAAGGGCCTTAACGCCGTCTCCCAGTCCGACGTCCTCGACCGCTTCAAAAAGGAAAAGGTTCCGCTTTCGGTCGAGAGCCAGTACGACCCCGCCAAGGTTCTCCGCGCCACCACGGTCCTCAAGGAAATCCTTTCCGAGCACGGCCACCAGTTTGCCACCATCAAGCTTGACATCAAGGACATTCCTCCCGCCTCCGTCCAGGTCAACTTCAACATCAAGGAAGGCCCCACCGTCAAGGTGGGCCAGATCAAGTTCACCGGCAACCAGCACCTCAGCGGCCTGGTGCTGCGCCGCTCCATGAAGAACCTCAAGCCCATCGGCATCCCCTATTCGATCATCTTCGAGAACCTCTTTGCGCAGACCTTCGATGCCTCCAAGCTGGAAGAGGACACTGAGCGCGTCCGCCAGGCCTACCGCGACAAAGGCTACGCCATCGCCGCCGTCGAGGAGCCCAAAACCCAGATCCGCGATGAGGGCGGTCTCAACTGGTTCACCTTCCGCCCCAACAAGGGCAAGCGCATTGACATTCTCATGCCCATTGAAGAGGGCGGCCGCTACCGTCTCGGCTCCATCACCTTCACCGGCAACAAGGCCGTCTCCAACGTCAAGGCCCTGCGCGGCACCTTTGCCCTGAAAGACGGTGACTGGTTCAACGCCACGCTGATCCAGAAGGGCCTGGAAAACCTCAAGAAGGCCTACGGCCAGTTGGGCTACATCAACTTCGGCGCCATCCCCAAGCCTGTCTACGACGATCAGAAAAAGACCGTCTCACTGGACATCGACATCGACGAGGGCAAGCCCTTCTACGTCTCCCGTATCGAGTTTCAGGGCAACACCATTACCCGCGACAAAGTCATTCGCCGCGAGCTCATGCTGGATGAAGGCTCGGTCTACAACTCCCAACTCTGGGAGTACAGCCTGCTGCGCCTCAACCAGCTCGAGTACTTCGAGCCCCTCAGGGTCGATCAGGACTCCGAGGCCCACCAGGATGCCGAGGCCGGCACCGTCGATCTCCTCCTCAAGGTCAAGGAGAAGGGCAAGAACTCCATCGGTCTCAATGGCGGCATCAGCGGTCTCTCCGGCGCTTTCCTCGGCGTCAATTACCAGACCAACAACTTCCTCGGCCTCGGCGAAACCCTCAGCTTGCAGGGCAATCTGGGCAACGTCGCCCGCACGTTCATGTTCGGCTTCTCGCAACCCTACATACGCAACCGCCCCCTCAACCTCGGCTTCCAGCTCTTCAACTCCAAGCAGGACTACAACGCCGCCAAGAGCTACCAGACGGCTACCGGGACGTCGATCAACCTGACCTCGGCGCAGCAGTCGCTCACGCAGAACTACAATCAGGCCTCCACCGGCCTGAATTTCTCCGTCAGCTATCCCCTCAGGCGCCACGCTTTCCAGCGCGTCGGCATGACCTATTCGCTCAATAAGTCGACGATTACAGCCTTCAGCACCGCCAGCCAGACCTTCTTCCAGACCATCAGCTTCCGCTCCGGCATTCAGGGCTCCAATGCGCTGGCGGGCATCATCAACAGCTCGGCCTCCTTCAGCTATATCTACAACACCATCAACAACCCCCTGCGTCCCCACTCCGGCAAGGAATACACCGCCGTCTTCCAGGTGGCCGGCCTCGGCGGCAACGTGCGCTACATTTCCCCGCTGGTGGCCTACAAGCGCTTCATGCCCATGCACTACCTCATACCGACGGCCGGTGGACGCAACGTCCTCGGCGTGCGCGCGCAGTTGGGCTATGTGCAAGGCTTCGGCGGCGACGTCGCCCCCCCCAACAACCGCTTCTACTCCGGCGGCGAGGGCGAGTTGCGCGGCTTCGATATCCGCGGCGCCACGCCCTACGGCTACGTCCCCAATCGCGTCAATGTCCAGCTCACCAATCCGGACGGAACGTGCGTTCCCCGCGACCCCACCAATCCTGAAGACAACCAGTGCATCCAGGTGCCACTGCCGGTCTACGGCATCGCTTCCATCGGCGGCGATTCCAACCTTACCGCCAATGCCGAGTACCGCATTCCTATCGCAGGTCCGGTCACATTCTCGTTCTTCGACGACTTCGGCATCGACACCGCCCTCAACAAGGGCCAGTTGAAGCAGAGTCCCGAGGGGTTTGCCTCGCTCACGGCGCCGCTCTATGGCTGCCCGGTCTTCAACAACGGCGCCTGCCAGGGCGGCATTCCCGGCTCCCAGGTCGGCTTCCAGCAGAACATCCGCCCCATCTCCGGTACCAACTTCGTTCCCCGCATGTCCACCGGTGCCGAGATTTCGGTCATCATGCCCGTCATCAACGCGCCTTTCCGCCTCTACTATGCCTACAACCCCCTGCGCCTCTATGAGAGTCCCTACTGCAACACCGTCAATCTCGGTGGCAACAAGGGCAGTTGCTCAGCCCAGCTCATTACCCGCGATCTTTTCCCGCCCGGCGGCGCCGGTGACTACACCTATACCGAGGCGCTGCAGGCCTACGGTTCTCGCTACCTCTTCCGCGAGCCCCGCAAAACCTTCCGCCTCACCGTCTCCACAACCTTCTAGCCAACAGGTTTCTCCACCCTTTTCCCACAAAAGCTGGGTGCTCCATCCTTTTAGCGTTCTTTGCGAAAAGGATGGGAGGCCAGGAGCCCAAACCGCCCTCCGTTCATCGGCAACCCAGGCGAAATTCACGCCTTCCCGGTATTCGTGGGCCGGTTTGTTTGTGGTAGGCTGGCGCATGAAGGCGGTCTGCCACCTCTTTTCCGAGGTATTCCCCATGTTCCAGCGTGTTTTTGCTGTGGCCGCTGTGGCCGCCGCCGCAATGCCCCTGGCTTCGCAAAACCCCTCTGCTGCATCCGATCTGAGCGCTTCAGTGGAGCGGCAGTTGCCGGCGCTGACGGAGACGTACAAGCATCTGCACCGCAATCCCGAGCTCTCGCGGCACGAGGACCAGACCGCGGCTTTTGTGGCTGGGGAACTGCGCAAGCTGGGCTACACGATGACCGAGCACGTGGGCAAATACGCGGACGGCACGCAGGCTTTTGGCGTGGTGGCGGTGCTTGAGAATGGCCCCGGTCCGCGGCTGCTGCTGCGCACGGAGCTCGATGCCCTGCCTGTCGAAGAGAAGACCGGCCTGGACTACGCCAGTACGGTAAGAACCACCAACGCACTGGGGCAGCAGGTGGGGGTGATGCACGCCTGCGGCCACGACCTGCACATGACGGTGCTGCTGGGAGCGGCGCGGGAACTGGCGGCGCGCAAGGGGCAATGGCACGGGACGCTGGTGCTGATCGGGCAGCCCGCCGAGGAGGTGGTCCAGGGCGCGGCGGCGATGCTGGCCGATCATCTTTACGAGCGCTTCGGCAGGCCCGACTTTGTGGTGTCGGAGCATGATTCGAACGATGTGGCGGCGGGGACGATTGCGGTGAAGGGCGGGCCGCTGCTGGCCAGCGCGACGACACTGAACGTGACGATGCGTGGGATTGGCGGGCATGGGTCGGCGCCGCAGGCGGGGAAGGATCCGATTGTGCTGGCGGCGGAGTTTGTGCTGGTGGCGCAGACGATCGTGAGCCGGCAGATCGATCCGCAGGAGCCGGCGGTGCTTACCGTGGGGACGATTCACGGCGGAACGAAGAACAACATCATTCCCGACGAGGTGACGATGGGACTGACGCTGCGGACGTACTCGCCCGCGGCGCGCGACCAGATTGTGGCGGCGGTGCGGCGCACCGCGAATGGGTTGGCGGAGGCGTACGGGATTCCGGCGGACCGGATGCCGACAGTGACTATCACGGAAAGCACGCCTGCTACCTTCTGTGACCCTGCCCTGGCTGAGCGGTTGCGAGCGAGCGCGGCGGCGGCGCTGGGCAAAGACCGCGTGGTTGAGGCACGCGCCGTGATGGGAAGCGAAGATGTGGGCCTGTTCTCACTCGATGGGCAGATCCCGGCGGAGATGTATTGGCTGGGCGCGGCCGATCCTGACAAGCTGACGGAGAGCCGCAAATCGGGCGTGCCGCTGCCGAGTTTGCACTCGGCGCTGTTTGCGCCAGTGTATGCGCCGGCAATCACGACCGGGGTGACGGCAATGACGGCGATGGCGCTGGACCTGCTGAAGTGAGCGGGGGCGTTTGAATTTGTGGTCTCCCAAACGATGCTTGTGGGATCGGCTAGAGGCAAATCGGCCTCTGTGGTTTCCCAGGTCTCAATAACCAGACCTGGGGCACCCGGCCTTTTCAAACACCCGGCGCTTTCAAAACAGGCGAAGCCAACCACTCTGCTTACTTTGCCGGGTCGACGAGGGCCTGGTAGACGACGGAACGGCTCTGGTATTCGAGGTTGGGGCTGGCCGGACCGAGCATGCGCTGGATCATGCCGATGAAGACGACGTCGTTGGTGGGATCGATCCAGAACCAGGTTCCGGCGGCGCCGTCCCAGAAGAAGGTGCCTTTGCCCTCGGGCAGATTGGCTTCCGGCGGGTCGAAGACGACGGCGCAGTTGTAGCCGTAGCCGAAGCCCGGGCGCATAACCTGAAGGCCGATGCTGTACCGGCCGGTGAGAAGCTCCGCGGGGACGTGGTTGGAGGTCATCAGTTGGACCGTGGCCGGAGCGAGGATGCGTTTGCCGTCGAGTTCGCCTCGATTAGCCAGCATCTGGGCAAAGCGGTAGTAGTCCTCAGCGGTGGATACCATTCCACCGCCACCGGAGGGCGCGCTGGGTTGTTTGGTGTAGTCGCGTTCGACGGTGCCGGGGTTTGTGACGGCCACGAGATCGCCTGTTTCTGTGCCCTTGTAAAGCGTGGCGAAGCGGGCGAGTTTGTCAGCGGGAACAAAAAAGCCTGCGTCGCGCATGCCCAGCGGCCCAAAGATGTGTTCGCGGTAGAAGTCGGGCAGAGACTGACCGGAGAGCTTTTCCACGATGTAGCCCTCGATGTCCATCGAAACCGAGTAGGTCCAGCCCTTGCCGGGCTGATAGAGCAGGGGCAGTTTGGCCAGCTTGTCGATCATCTCCTGAAGGTTCTTGGAGGCGAGCGGGCTGCTCTCGCGGTACATGCGGTCCACGGGCGTATCGCCGAAAAAGCCGTAGGTGAAGCCGGCGGTGTGGGTCATCAGCTCGCGCATGGTGGGGGGATGGTCGGGATCGACGAGGATCATCTGGCCGTCGGCGCCGACGCCTTTGTAGACCTTCAGGTGCGCGAACTCGGGGATGAATTTGGCGATGGGGTCGGAGGGGAGCCACTTGCCCTGCTCGTAGAGGATCATCATGGCCACGCCGGTGACCGGCTTGGTCATGGAGAAGTCGCGAAATATGACGTCTTTGGTCATTGGCGAAGCGGTGGCAAGGTCGCGCTGGCCGTAGGTGCGGTAATCGACGACCTTGCCGTGGCGGGCGAGGATGGTGACGATGCCTGCGATCTGCTTCTGATTCACGGCCTGCTGCATGAGGGCATGGAGGCGCTCAAGACGCTCGGAGGAGAAGCCGACGGTTTCAGGCTTGACGTTGGTGAGGTCGAGCGTGTGGCGGACAGGCTGCTGCGCCGGCGACGGATGGATGCACAGCGCAAGGAAGAAGCTGGCCAGCAAGATGCGGCCCATGTTTGCAAATCCATTGATCTTCATTCGACTCCCTCGCTTTCAGGCTTTGTGAAAGCTATCCGTGTTGGCGCACCCTTTATACCAAGCGGCGTGAGGAGCGACAAACGGGCTCGTTGGGCCGCGATCAATAGATGAGCTTGAGGGAGAACTGGATCTGGCGGGAGGTGCCGGCGGTTTTGCTGATTTGGCCGAAGCCGGAGCCGGAAAGGATGTTGGCGGGCAGGCCCATGTTGACGATGTTGAAGAGGTTGAAGAACTCGGAGCGGAATTGTAGGTCGACGCGCTCGGCTCCGCTCTTGCGGCGGCCGAAGGGCGTGTCTTTGATGAGGGCGAAGTCGTAGTCGTAGTAGGCTGGGCCGCGGAAGCTGTTGCGGCCGAGGGTGCCGAAGACGCCCTGGTTGGGCCCGGTGCCGCCGGGGACGTGGATGGGGATGGAGAAGAAGTCGGCGGCGTTGTTGGCGCCCTGGCCGAAGTAGTCCTCGCGGTTCTGGCGCGCGGTGGAGAGATGCGGGGTGGCGATCTGGTCGGGACGATCGACGCCGTTGGAGCCGGCGCCGGTTTGCTGGATGCCTGAGTAGACGGTGAAGGGCGAGCCGGAGCTGAGACTGGAGATGCTGAGCAACTCCCAACCGTAGGTTACTTTTTTGGCGATGGGGCGGAGGAACTTGGCGCTGTCGAGGTGCAGGTCCTGGGCCACGCTCAGGCCGAAGCCGCGGGTAACGTCGAATGCCGACAGGCCTTTTTCAAGATGGGTATTGTAGGGGTTCTGAGGAAAAGGCACCGTCACGGCGCCGGTAGAGCCGGTGCCGCCGATGACCTGGCTGGTGTCGTCAATGGACTTACCCCAGGTGTAACTGGCCTGGAGTCCGGGACCACCGTGACCCATGGATCCGGAGAGCGAAGTTTGCAGGGCGTGATAGGTGGAGTGGGCAGTCGCGGTAACCACGTTCTCCACGCCGAAGCCGCCGGTGACGTTGCCGGAGCTATCGAAGGTGGTGTGGGGCGCGAAGGCCGGACTGGCGCCGGGATAGGCGTTGGGAAAGCTGGTGCGCGGCAGTTTTTCCGCGGCGGTGCCGACATAGCTTGCGTCCGCGGTGAGGTTGCCGAGCTTGCGCTCCAGGCCTGCCGTCCAGGTGTAGAGGGTGCCGTTCGTGAAAGAGCGGTCGACGCCGCTGAGGTTGAGCGCGCTGACTACGCCGTTGGGGGTGAGGGCGGCCACGTCCTGTTCATAGCGGTTGACATCCATAACGGTGTTGGGCGCAACGGTGTTGGTGCGGCCGGACGCGAAGACGTTTACGCCTTGCGGCGTGTAGGTGTTGGGAAGCTCGGCAGGCGTGATCTGGAAGCCAAAGTGGATGGGGGCGTTGGACGCGGAGAGCAGGCGTGGATAGACCGCGAAGGGGGTGGACCCGGTGAGGAAGTTATCCTGCCAGATATTGGGGGGGATGACTGTGACGCCGCCGCCGGCGTGGGCCGATAACTTGGGGGTAACTTCCCACGACGCCTGCAGACGCGGTCCCCAGCCGTTCCAGTCTGTTTTATAGCGCGGCTGGGGGTTGATAACAAACTCCTGTGTGCCGTTCACGGTGAGGAAGCTGGAGGTGCGGCGGGCGCGCTCGGAGATGGGCGTGTAGAGCTCCCAGCGGAGACCGTAGTCGAGGGTGAAGCGGGGCGTGACCTTCCATGTGTCCTGGAAATAGGCGTTGACGTCGTTGCGGTTGATGGCCGCGGGGCCGATGTGGGGGCCGTTGGAGAAGTAAGGCGGCGCGATGGCCACGGTGTAGACGAAGGGGCTGCCGGAGAGGAAGCTGGAAAGCGTGTCGGGCAGCGGATCGCCGGGGCCGATGTTGTGGGTTCCGCTTTGCGAGGGAATGGCCTCGGTGGCGTAAGCGGTTCCGCCGCCGAAGTCGTACTCGCCGTCGGGGCTGATTCCGAAGTAGGAGGTGTCGCGATTGAGGCGGACTTCGACGCCGGCCTTGAAGGCGTGGCGGGCAGTGGTGAAGGCGGCGTTCTGGCGGCCCTGGAAGAGATTGCCGTAGGCCTGCATGACGGTGCCGGCGGCGGAGTTGAATGCCTCAAAGAGTCCGTCGTTGAATTTGACCGCGGGGTCAGTGTAGTCGGTGGTGGGAAAGCCCGGCGTGGAGCGGATGATGCTGATGGAGGACTCGAGGGTGAGGCGCGGAGAGACGGTGCGAGTGTAAGTGCCGACGACGTTGCGCTGGCGGTCGATGTACTGAATGCCGAAGGCGGGATCGATGGCGGTCTGATCGGGATTAGTGGTTGGACCGGTGAGGTTGTCGAAGTTGAAACGGGCGAAAAACTGGCCTTTTGCCGAGAGCTTGTGGTCGAGGCGGACCGAAAACTGATCGGCGTCGGTGGCGACCTTGGAAGGAGTTGCGTAGGTGTGGGCCTGATAGGAGCCGGCGGCATAGTTGGGCAGCGGATAGCGGGCCAGGACCGCGGCAATGCCGGGATCGACGGGGACCATGAGGGTATCGACGGAGCCGTCGGGGTAGGTGACGGTGTCGAGGCCGGAGCGCTCGGCAGCGGTGGGCAGGGGCATGACCTGGGTGGTTCCGAGGACCTGGCGGAAGCCCTGGTACTGGGCGAAGTAGAAAGTGCGCTTGCGGCCGTCGTAGGCGTGGGGAATGAAGACCGGGCCGCCGTTGGTGAATCCGAACTCGTTGCGGCGAAAAGGAGGAATGCGACCGGGATAGACGGGCGTGGCGTGGTCGAAGTAGTTGCGGGCGTCGAAGGCGGAGTTGCGGACGAATTCAAAGACAGACCCGTGGAATCCGCTGGCGCCTGTGCGGGTGATGATATTGGTGAACCCAGCAGCGCCGCGGCCGATTTCGGCGGGCATCCAGCCGGAGCTGGATGCGATGGCTTCGACGGCGTCCACGTTGAAGTTGGAGAAGGTGGAGCCACCCATCTCCGGATCGGAGATGTCGGCGCCGTCCATGGCAAAGGTGGCTTCGACGCCACGCTGGCCGTTGATGGCGAACTGCTGGGTGAAGTTGGTGGCGCCATTGGCGTCGGTCATGGTGCCAGCGGCCAGGAGCAGGAGCGTCGAGAAGTCGCGCTTGTTGAGCGGGAGCTCACTGACGGCCTGGCTGGAGAGTTGCTCACCGCCGGTGGCGACCTGCCCCTTGAGGATGGCCACGGTGAGTTCGCCGCGGCCGGAGAGGGTGAGGGAGACCGCGGGCGCGGCAGGAGCGAGGTCGATGGGCTGGGAATACTCGATCTTGTGACCGTTGGCTTCAACGGTGAGGCGGTATGGGCCGGCGGGCAAAGGGGCAAGGCGAAAATGGCCGTCGGCGGTGGTGATGGCCTGAGCCGTGGCGCCGTTGGCGGTGAGGCGAACCTTGGCGGCGGGAATGGGGACGCCGGCAACGTCGCGGAGCAGTCCCTGCCAGACGGGCTGCTCGGGCTGCTGCGCCCATGCAGCCGCTGCGAACAGAAGCAATGCGGCAAGCACGAGAGCCACGAATCCCTTTGCTTTGCCGTTCGGCTTTGAACCGCTCAGGCCGCGTCCAGGTTTAAGTTTCAAGCGAAGTAGACCTTAAAAAATGGAAGTGCGCGGCACTGGAAGAAGCCTTGGTGACATGGAAACTCCATGCGCCGCGTCCTAGTGAATTATAGCGTTCTCCATAGCGTTCAAGAGCCATTTGCAGACGGCAGGGACGGCAACGGCGGCTCAATTTGCCGTTGCAGACACTACACTAAATGCAGCTTATGGGCGGCCCAGAGACAGGAACGGATACCATCGCCGCGATCTCCACGCCGGCGGGGCGGGGTGGGATCGGCATCGTGCGGCTGAGTGGGCCGCAGGCGAGGGCGATCGTGGCGCAACTGGTGAGGCTGAGGCAGCAGTTGGAGCATGGACGGGCACGGCTGGCGGATGTGCTGGATGGGGTGAGCGACGAGGCGGAGCGAGGCGGTTCCGGGCGGATCGATGAGGCGTTGGTGACGTGGTTTGCAGCGCCCAACTCGTATACGGCCGACGACGTGGTGGAGATTGCGGCGCACGGGTCGCCGGTGGTGCTGGAATTGCTGCTGCGGCGGGCGCTTGACCTGGGGGCGCGGCTGGCCGAGCCGGGCGAGTTTACCGAACGGGCGTTTCTGGCCGGGCGGCTGGATTTGACACAGGCCGAGGCGGTGCGCGACCTGATTGAGGCGCAGACGCTTACGCAGGCGCGGCAGGCCGCGAGCCAGATGGGCGGAGCGCTGAGCCGGCGGGTGCAGCCGGTGAAGCAGGCGCTGGTGGAGCTGATTGCGCTGCTGGAGGCGGGGATCGACTTTGCCGAGGATGATGTGGACGTGACGCCGGAGAGCGAGATTGCGCGGCGGATCGGGGAACTGACGCCGGCACTGACGGCGCTGGAGGCCTCGTTTGGGCGCGGGCGGATTGTGCACGACGGGCTGACGCTGGCCATTGTGGGGCGGCCAAATGTGGGGAAGAGCTCGCTGTTCAACCGGCTGGTGGAGCGGGAACGGGCGATTGTGACGGCGACGCCGGGGACTACGCGGGATCTGGTGACGGAACGGATTTCCTTGGATGGGATTCCGCTGGAGCTGGTGGATACGGCGGGGCTGCGCGAGGGACGCGAAGAGGTTGAACAGATGGGGATTGCGCGCAGCCGCGAGGCGCTGGCAGACGCGGCGCTGGTGCTGGTGGTGCTGGACGCCACGCAGCCGCTGAACGAGGAGGAGCACCGGCTGCTGGAGGCGGTGCGAGGCCGGCCCGCGCTGGTGGCGGTGAACAAGAGCGATCTGGCGGAGGCGGGCGAGGCGGCTGCGGAGGTTGGCGGCGCTCCCGCGTTGCGGACTTCAGCGCTGACGGGCGAAGGGATTGCGGCGCTGCGGGAACGGATTCTGGCGCTGGCGACGGGCGGAGCGGCCGCGGAGCCGGGGATGTTGACCAGCCTGCGGCACCATCAGGCGATTTTGGCGGCACTGGCGGCGCTGGGCGACGCGGCGCGGGCGAACGCCGGCGGGATTCCGCACGAGATGATTCTGCTGGACCTCTACCGGGGGCTGGGGGCACTGGATTCGCTGACCGGACAGACGACTTCCGACGATATTTTGAATTTGATTTTTTCTACGTTTTGCATTGGAAAGTAAATCTGATTCCTGCAGGAAAAACCCCGGCCAAGGCCGGGGTTTTCTTCGTGCGGGGGGAGGGGTAACTACATCGCGGCTACAAATTCGGGAAGCATGCCCGCGGCATTCACCTGCAAGAGCTGCGTCATCCGTGCGGCCATTCCTGTGTACATCGACGCGGCGCGGAACGCATTCATGCAGATGCCCTCGTTGACCTGGCTGCAGGCGTAGCGTGCAAGAGCCATCAGAACGGAAATGCGGATCTGCATGGCGTCGCTGCGCAGGGTCGCAAGAAGTTCGCGGTCGACCGAGTCGCTGTTTCGGGCTGCATAGTCGGCCATTTCCAGCATCACGCGGGCGTTCTGGTACATCACCCAGAGACCATAAGGGCCTTGAATGCGCTGCCATGTTTCTTCCGGCGTGGCGTTCAGCCCTTCTTTCGACAGGAAGTGATCGCTCAACTCGCGGGCGCTCCAGTCCGTTCGCAGTTGGGACAGAAGCGAATCCCACGACTGCGCACTGCGGCGGCGCACACCGGCTCTCCAACGGGCAAGGTACATTGCCACAATTGCAATTGCGACGATTATCAGAAAGAGAATCATCATTTGTCCTTGGAACGGAGAATAGCGGCAATTCGATCCTTCAGGGCAGCCCTTGCAATTTCTCTCTGTTCGCTGTGCTGGGGATGGTACCCAAACCCTGCACTCATCAGTAACCTAAGGTAATCTCCTGGTACGGTCAATGATACTTTTGGGGTAGCGCAACGGTACCATTGAGAGCGCTGGTGGGCGAATCAGGAGCCAAAGATGCACTGCAGAGGAACCTGTCGAGAGCGGTGAACACATAATCGGAGACGGGGCATAATTCGTTACGGATTGCTGGGCTTTGGTCATCATTGTGAGAAGCGGTTGGTTCCCGCGTTCCCAGGGGCGCGGGCTTCAGTGCTGGCAGGATTGTGGCGGCGCGATTTGCTCAAGGCGGCCGGAAACGCACGCGACTACTCCATCGAACACGTTTTTGCGACAGCGGAGGAGTTGTGCGCCTCGCCCGAGGTGGATGCTGTCTTCGTGACTTCGCCCGATGCACTGCACCTGCCTCACGTGTTGCTGGCCCTGGCGCACGGCAAGCCGGTTTTATGTGAGAAGCCGCTGGGGATGAGAGCCGAAGAAGTGGAGCACATGCTGGCTTCCGCCCAGGCCGCGGTGCAGTGCCTGGGCGTGGCGCAGAACCTGCGCTACAACACCAGCCTTGAAGTGATGCGGGAGTGGATTGCGGAGGGACGGATTGGCCAACCGGTGTTGGCGCACGCGCAATTAATTGTGCTACGCAGCGGAGGCCAGCCCGCGGCAGTGGATCTACGATCCGGCATTGGCTTGCGGAGGACCGATCGGCGATGTCGGCATCCATTGCATCGATGCGCTGCGTTTTGTGCTGGGTAGCCGCGTGGCCGCGGTGAATACGCTGGCGCGCGCCGATGGCCGGTCGGCCCCCCCTGGAGGCTTACGGGACAATCGGCTTGGATTTCACCGGCAGCGCCGTGGGCACGATAACGGTGAGTACACGCGGCGCCTACCGCTCGCAGATCGAAGTCACCGGGGAGACGGGCGCGATCACCAGCGAAAGCGGACCCTCGGTGGACTCGGATGTGGATGTGCTGCTTTGGCACGCGGGCAGGATTGCCGAGCGGAAGACCGTGTCCAATGCCAACTGTTACACGCTGATGCTGGACTCCTTCTCGGACTGGGTGCAAGGACGGGGCGAATACCGTGCGACGGGCGCGGATGGCTTGCACAACCAGCAGGTGCTGGTTGCGGCGTATGCAAGCTGGCACACGGGCGAGCGCCAAACGCTGCCGGCGGCGAACCTGCCTCCCGAGCCCCGGTGATCGCAGGAGACTGTTTCCGTGAGAGCCCGCTCGAAAAGTTAACGGACCTCAGGCGGGATATTCCGATGCCTGCCTGGCGCCGGCGGCTTCCATCATGATGCAGAAGGCCTAGGCCTCGGTGGAGTTTCATGATCGATCGAAATCGGGCGCTCCGCAAGCGCCCTGCACGCAGCCGAAGGCGTCCATCTTCTGGCGGGCAGCGGCACGCATGGTGTCCCCGTGTATGCGGTAGGTGGCGGGAAGCCACGCCGCGGCGACTCCTTCACAGATTGCGAAGGCCAGCATTTGCGCGAGGTTGGTTTCGACGAAGGTGGCGGGCTGGTCCACGACTTCGTGAAAGAGGCCGTCAGACCGCTGATGGGCCAGGCAGCCGTCCACGATCTCTCTCGCAAAGGCTGCAAGGTGCTCACGGTCCTGGCGGCGGTCGCGGGGCAGGCTGCGAATGACACGAGCGAGGCCTGCAGCAGCCCAGCCGTTGCCGCCGCCCCAGAGGTTGGCGTCCTTGAATTGCCGTTTCCCGTCGTCCCAGATGTGGGCCAGCAGTTTCTTTTCCGGGTTCCAGAGCCGCTGCCGATAGCCCTCGATCTGGGCCAGCGCTTCGTCATAGAAGCCCATCGCGGCCAGAAAAGGCGGCGCTCCGTTGAGGCCGTCCGACCACATTTCGGGCGCGTCGAAGACGTGGTAGAGAATGCCGTCCGCGCTGCGCGGGGCCTTGATCCTGATCCAGGCGAGCAGACCGTCGACAGCGTCCCGGATTTGCGGGTCCCCGGTCCACTCAGCCGCTTTCGCGTAGGCTGGACCGCCCATGGCAGGGTCGGTTGGACCGCCAGAGACCACCACGCCAAGCCGCCCGTCCGTGGTCCGCTGGACAATGGCCGCCTTGGTGAGCAGAATGACCTGCTCGCGTTGGTTGGCTTCGAGCATCGCCTGGGCCAGAATGCCCTGCTCCCAGTCGCGGCGCTGCATGGCCATGGCCTTGGCGCGCTCGACGGCGGCATCGAACATCACTTTGCCCCTCGGAGCCTGTCCAAGAACTCGCGGGCGGCGCCCGCACGGGAGCAGAGGGCGAGCATGGCCGGGAGAGCGCAAGCAGCAGGAGTTGCCGTTTGTTGCACTTTATATACGGCCCCCCTACCCCACCCCCGTCTCTGGAAGGAAATTCCTTGTTTTCAGTGGGTTACGACAGGGGTTTCGCTCCAAAATATTGATTCAAAACGAGTTATTTGCAGAATATAGACGTTAAAGGAGTTATGCCGCCTTTTCGGTGTGCGAGGGGATAATTTGCTTACCGAATACACGAAAACAAGGCCCTCTCCTTTCGCGCCTGCCTGCGCGCAGCTTCCTGACCTGTGCTTCGCATGGTGGGGCTCACCACCCTAGCCGTCGGGCTATCGCGCCCCATTCAATTCACATTATGCAACGCGGGCACATAATTTACTGCAAAAGATCAGCCGTTTTCCGGATGCGATGGGGGGAAAGTATCCCTGGACGAAGCGCCGTATCCGGCCTTGCTGGTATTTGGACAGGTCCTCAGAGTGTGGGTAAACCGCGAGGAGCGCGCAAACGCATGCATTTTTTCGTTCAGCGCATAGTCTCCGCGAACGGTCCATTGGTTGCCGTTGAACAGACCGGTGCCGATGTTCGCGAAGTTGTTGTAGAGCAGTCCGGCGGTGGTTTTTGGCGAGTGCGGCCCGAAGGGCGAGTGCGGCCCGAAGGGCGAGTGCGGCCGGTGGGCTGCGAAGCATGCAGCCTGAGATGCTTCGGGGGAAATTGCGGTGTTACACGGGTTCGATGACGTCGAGACGCCGTGCTTTCGGGAGTGCCCCCGATCATCCCGTGCCTGGACCCTGCCGTGGGGAGATATTCGCACGGAATCCAATGACCAGCCCCATCGTAGGACAGGTGCTGATCTGCGTAGGGGTGGCCGCGCCGCCGGAGTCTTTCCATGAGGCGCGTGGCCATCAGGGATGACGGCCACTTGAGATCGTCCTTTCCGGACAGCAGCAACACGGGCCCGTGAATGTCTTCGACCGGAATCTCGACACTGGCCGTATCGCCGAAGATTTCCAGGTTGCGGAGGAAGAGCGGTGTAAATGGTCTTGGATCTCGCACGATGGAATCCCACACATATTGCGCCGCAAACCACACCGGGATGCGGATGGGGATGTAGGCGAGCGGTTTCGCTCGCCAGGTCCATGCCGGGCCCCCAGGAAGTTGATTCGCTGTGGCGCCTTCCCATCGAACATAGCTTGGGGCTCGTGCGACAACGGCATTGACCTGAGAATAAGCCGCGGCGAACTGCAGGGCCGCTTCCGCACCCCGTGATGCACCCAGGACTCCCACAAAGCCGGGATCTGTTACGGGTCGCGCGCGCATCCATTCAAGCGCCCTCCCGAAGTACTCAATGGGGACGTTCTGGAGCGTGGGCGGAAGACCGCTGGCGCCGAAATATGCGAGCGACAAGGTGGTAAAACCGTGGGAGGTCAAAAGCAGGGAGGTATCGGGCAGGCCAAGTCCGCCTTCGGAGCCGCCGAGAACCATGACGCCCGGATGCCGGTGGCCATCGCCTGGATCACACAAGACGCCGACAATGCCATCCTCTGCAATTGCGGTGCAGTGCATTCCCGGCCTGGCAAAGCGGCGCTCGATCACTGCCGACCCGAGCGCCTGGCCTGCATCCGTGGCCTCAATTTCGGTAACGATGGGCTGGAACCAGTCAGTGACTGCGAAGAACCCGTGATCTCCGCTCCTGGTGTCCGCGTCGGGCTTCATCGACCAGAAGAGCCCCATTCCGTCTACGCCCTGGTAGGTACCGGAGACCGGAGCTTGAGTTCGGAGGTCGATCGTGCCTTGGCGTCCGGAGTTGAAGGCAGCCTCACTGCGCCACCAGAGTTGGTCCTGCGCCCTGGACCTGGCTTTGACAGTGATCAGCCGGTTCGGCGGTAGCCCGGAGATAGAGATGGCGAGCCGGTCATCCATCAGCGGCTGGGCAGGGCTGACTGAGAATATGGCGCGTGAGACTGGGTTTGCCGCTGCAATGGAGGCGCCCAGGAGCAACGGCAGGATGCTCCAGTGCCTGATCCCGAAATGTCTCATCGGGTCAGGGTACGCTCGACAGCCGACTGTGAGCCAATCGCGCTGCCCGCCGTCTCAATCCCCTGCCAGTTGCTCCAGCAAGGTGTCGAAGTCTTCCAGGCGGGCGTACTCGATGATGACGCGGCCGCGGCCGTTGTGGTCTTCGATTTGGACCTTGAGGCCGAGGGCGCGCTGCAACCGCTCCTGGACTTCGCGAACGTTGGGGTCGATGGGAGGCTCGGGCTTGGGTTCCTTTTTGGCAGCCTTTTCGGGGTGCAGGAGGCGCTGGACGTAGGTTTCGGTCTGGCGAACAGAAAGCGAAAGACTGACAATGCGCTGGGCGACCTTTTCCATCTCTTCGGCGTGTTCGAAGACCACAAGGGTGCGGGCGTGGCCGAAGCTGAGTTCGCCGGATTCGACGAGGGCCTGCACGGTGGCCGGGAGACGCAGGAGGCGGAGGAAGTTGGCCACCGTGGCGCGATCCTTGCCGGTGCGCTGGGCCATCTGCTCCTGGGTCATGTGGAACTCGCGGGAGAGACGCTCGAAGGCGCGGGCCTGCTCCATGGGGTTAAGGTCGGTGCGCTGGAGGTTTTCGACGATGGTGATTTCCATCGCCTGCTCGTCGGAAACCTGGCGGAGGATGGCGGGGATGGTGGCCATGCCGGCAAGCTGGGAGGCCAGCCAGCGGCGTTCGCCGACAATGAGCTGGAAGCGACCGCTGGCCAGCGGCCGCACCAGCACTGGCTGGACTACGCCGTTGGAAACGATAGAGGCGGCCAGCTCAGCCAACTGCTCCTCGTTCACGTGGGAACGGGTCTGAAAGGGATTGCGATCGATCTGATCGAGGGGAATTTCGCGGGGCTTGCCGCCTTCTGTATCGGCGGCGGCGACGGCGGCGGGAACCGGCACGCGCGGAAGTAGAGAATCCAGGCCCTTGCCAAGGGCGCGGCGTTTGGGGTCGATCGAAGCGATGGTCATGGTTGAAAAATCCTCGAATCCGGCGAAAGGTGCCGGGGCTTTCCAATTTGCGTCTGCTGGGCTTCTGGGGACGGGGTGCGGGGCCAGGATCCGGACGGCGGTCTGGGCCGGCCGTCAGGAGTATGGCCAGAACCGGGCCCTGGTACGTGTCGGGACGGGTGGCGAGGCCGATGCGGCGGCTCTGCGCTCCGCGCTGCGGGGGCTTTCGATGTGATTGCGGGCAAGAAACTCGCCGGCCAGTTCGAAGTAAGCCTCGGTTCCACGGGAGCGGGGATCGTAGAGGGCGACGGGCTTGCCGTGGCTGGGGGCTTCGGCCAGCCGTATGTTGCGGGGAATCACGGTGGAGAAGAGGCGGTCGCGGAAGTACTCGCGGAGCGTTTCGGTGACCTGCTGGGCTAGGTTGGTGCGGTCGTCGTACATGGTGAGGAGCACGCCCTCGATGGTGACGGTTGGATTGAAGGCGGCGCGGACGCGCTCGAGGGTGGAGATCAGCTCGGTAATGCCTTCGAGGGCGAAGTACTCGGCTTGCATGGGAACGATGAGGGTGTCGGCGGCGACCAGGACGTTGAGGGTGAGCAGGTCGAGGGCGGGTGGGCAGTCGAGGATGACCAGGTCGAAGCTGCCCTGGATGGGAGCGAGGGCGTGGCGCAGGCGGAGGGCGCGGTCGCTGGCGGCGGCGAGTTCGATGTTGGCGCCGGTGAGGTTCTTGGAGCTGGGCAGGAGCCAGAGGAGGTCGATTTCGGTGGGGAGGATGACCAGTTCGGCCGGGGAGTCGCCCATGAGGACGTCGTAGATGGAATGGCGGTTGTCGTCGCGCTGCAGTCCCAGGCCGGAAGAGGCGTTGGCCTGGGGGTCGCAGTCGACGAGGAGGATCTTGAGACCTTCCAGAGCGAGGCAGGCGGCGAGGTTGATGGCAGTTGTGGTTTTGCCAACCCCGCCCTTTTGGTTGACAACGCCGAGAATCTTGCCCATGGGAATCAAGAGTAAAGGGAAGGGTGGATTGAGGGTAAGGAGTTGCATTGTGGAGAACGGGGGCGGAGCTGTGGAAAGAGTTTTGGGGCGGGGGTGGTGGGAAGGGGGGAAGCGATTGAGGGGGAAGGGTTTGGGCGTGGAGGGCGGATTGGAGGTCGGAGGGAGGGAAAAAACGGGCGAACGGTGGAAAACTTCCGTGTTTTGGGGAGGGGCTGGGCCCTTTTTTGTTGGGCTGTTGCAATCTGTTGCAAATTGGATCCGCACCCGATCTGAGACTGGCGGGTTCCTGTTCCACGTGGAACATTTTCCATTTTGGGCCAGGTTCCCGAGATGTTCCACGTGGAACAAGGGGGAACTCCACATCGCCGCGGCGGACCAATGAACCCACCTCTTCTCATTGCATTGCCCCTCCATGAATCACTGCGCAAATGCACGGGCCGCGGTACAATTCCTCTCGGCTTCAACCGGGACTGGCGGCAGGTCCCAAGCCCCTCAGCAATCCGCAGGTTTTCCCTGAAACCGACCCCAAGGCCGACAGGGCCTCTTTTGCCGCCGCTAGGCGTCATTGCAACAAGTAGCGCATTCCTGCGCGGGAAGGAAAAATGTGGACATTCCGAACGCATTTCTCAACAAGGCTGTCGAGCCCACGGCGGAGGAAGTCTCTGCGGCGCTGGGAACCACCGCTGAGGTTTGGAAGCAACTGGTGGACTGGCTGATGGAGCAAGGCGTCGCCGATCGAGAATGGAAGTCAGTCTCACCCAAGTACGGCTGGTCTATGCGTCTCAAATCGAAGAAGCGAACCATCGTCTATCTCAGTCCCTGCGATGGCTGCTTCCGGGTGGCATTCGTCCTTGGTGACAAGGCAATGGCGGCGGCTCGGCAGAGCGATCTTTCCAAAGGCGTACTCAAACTCCTCGATGAGGCCACACGATACGCAGAGGGAACCGGCGTGCGCCTCCTGGTGAAGGGAACGAAAGACCTGGCGGCGGTCCGCAAACTCGCAGTCATCAAGCTGGCGAACTGATCCTTCGCTCCCCGAGTGAAAGCATGCGCTCTGCGCTGCCCGGCAGTGGAACCGCCTTCAACCAGGCCCAGGCGGGGCCGGATGCGGCCTGGAGCGCGGCAAGTTCCGCTCCGGTTGTCATCAGCGCGAGCCAGCCTCCGGGAGTAACCAGACGGGATGCGGCTCGAACCGCTTGGGGCATGCGATCGACGGCGCGAAGGGTGACGCAATCGAATTGGTCCAGCAGCGACTCTGCACGGGCGGAATGGACTGTGGCCGAGATTCCGAGGGTGCGAACAGCCTCGTGGAGAAAGGCAGCCTTTTTGCCCTGCGACTCGGCGAGGGTTACGGCGATCTCCGGGCGGCAAAGGGCGATGGGAATTCCGGGAAATCCGGCGCCGGAGCCAAAATCGAGCAGTGTGGCGATCCCGGCGGGGAGGGCGCGCGCGCAGGCGATGGACTCGACGAAATGACGGGACAGAATTCCGCCTTCCTCCCGGACCGCGGTCAGATTGACGCGGGCATTCCAGCGAAGAAGGAGCGAAAGATACGCTTCGAATCGGCCGGCAAGGGCAGAGTCCACCGCCTCCAGACCAGCCTCGGTCAAAAGGGCATTGAGCCGCAAAGGGACGGACTGGGAGGCTTCATGCATAGAGGGAGCTTTGCCTCGGGCGATGCTCATGACGGGGGCTCACGCGGGGGCGCCCGAGTCTTCAATCCTGCGCGGCTCCCAGGCCACCGCGGCCTGCACAAAGGCGGCAAAGAGGGCGCGGGAAAATGCGCTCTGCATATAGGTTCGCTCGGGATGCCACTGCACTGCCAGGACGAAGTGTCCGGGCGCGTCCAGCTCGACGGCTTCGATGACTGCGTCGTGCGAAGAGATTGCGCTCACCAGCAGGTTGTCGCCGGCCGCTCGGATGGCCTGATGATGACTAGAGTTGACTTGGGGCTCGGCCTGCTCACCGCGCGGAAGCAGCGAGGCCAGTCTCGATCCGGGAGCAATCCTGACCGGGTGCGCCTCGACCACCTCACGGCCGGGGCTGTGATTCACCGAGGTCTTCAGGTCCTGGACAAGCGAGCCGTTGCGCCAGACATTCAGGGTCTGGGCGCCGTGGCAGATGGCGAGGATGGGCTTGTGGAGGTTGAAGGCGTCCTGCAAGAGGAGCTCGTCGACGGCGGTGCGGGCGGGATCCGCCTCGCCGCACTCGGGGATCGGATCTTCGCCAAATCTTTGTGGGTCGACATCGTAGCGGCTGCCGGGGAGCAGGATTCCCTGCACTCCCGCCAGGAGCCTTGCTACGCGATCCTGCCGCTCATGCAAGGGCACGATGATGGGCGTTGCTCCGGCGGAGCGGAGGGCGGAAAGATAGGGCGGCAGGGAGCGCTGGTTGTAGGCCGGATCGCTGCTGGTGGGCTCGGGGATGGCGACGTGGATGCACATGGAAGCAATAGTGTAAGCCTGCGCGGGATTGCCGCGATAGGTCCAGGCCGGCTACCAGCGAACCAGGCCATCAGGATCGTCAACAAGGACCACGTCCCACTTTTCCAGCATGGGCATCAAGAGGCCTTCGAGCTCGGTCTTCCAGAGTTCCCCTTCATAGAACTTTGCCTTCATGGGTTCGCGCGAGGCGAGGTCGGGAAAGCCGCGCATGAAGAAGAAAGTGTCGGGATCTTCGATGGAAAGCAGCGGGCCCAGGATCTTCATCCCGATCTCCGCGTGGGCCGGGGTGGATTTGGCGCGGAAAACCTCAAGGAGCTCAGCGCGACGGCCGGGTTTGGTTTTATAGGTGCGTAGTTCAATAATCATGCGCGTGCCTCCGGCAGCATTTTCATGGGTCGAGGACAAAAGCGCAAGAATGCAGGTTGCGGCGAGCCGGTAAAACGCGGGGAGTGAAGAGCTGGAATGCAGGAGCCTTGACGCGATAAATCCTTACGCTAGAGGATCTTCCGGAGTCTCAGGCCTAGCCGTACCGGGATCGCCGCGCAGCTCCGCGATCGCTGTCCGCAGGCGCTCCGTCAGCTCGTCGGTCTGGCGTGGGGTCATTCCGGTGGTATCGATCGGCTGACCAGCGGTAACAGTCAGCTCTCCGGGATACAAGTAGCGGGTGTGGATGGGCAGGAGATCGTAGACCCCAGTGAGCGCGATGGGCACCAGCGGCACCTGAGCGCGAATGGCCAGGTAAGCTGCGCCGGAGAGGAAGTTCTGCAGTTCGCCGGTGGGCGTCCGGCCACCCTCCGGGAAGACAAACAGAGGCATTCCGGAGCGCAGAGCCTTGACGCCGACAGCCAGGCTGTGGAGCGTGGCGCGCGGGTTTCGGGTATCGATTGGAATCTGGCCGGAACGGTCTAAGTACCATCCTATGAACGCGATAGGCCACAATTCCTTCTTGGCGAGAATACGAAACTGGAAGGGCAGCGCGGCAAAGACGACCGGCGTATCCATGTACGAGGTGTGGTTGGAGGCATAGACGGCCACCGCATGCTTGCGCAGGTTCTCTGCCCCGCGAACGGTGAGCGAACAGCCGGAGAGGAACACCAGCAGCCGCGCCCAGACGTGGGCGATGCGGTACTGTGCGCGGCCGTGCTTGTCTACGAAGGACAGCAGCAACGAAAGCGAACCGCAGACGGCTGTTGCCAGTGTCATGAGCGGGATGTGGATCAGGTTGGTGCGCCAGCGGTAGACCCCGGGCAACGGATTTGGGCGCCGGCTCACGATTGTACCCCACATTCCGCCAGCAACAGGGTGCGCGCTTCGCCGACCAGGTAGACCGATCCGGAGACCACGATGACGCCGCTGTTCGCGCACCCGGCAACATGGCGCCGGGCCAGTTGCAGGGCCTCGCTGACCGATTGGGTGGCAACGGCCGGGGTGCCTGTAGCGGCGGCGGCGGCCAGGAGATCGTCGCGGGCGGCGGCGCGGGCTGTATGGATGGGCGCGATAATCACTTCTTCAAAGAGCGGAAAGAGGATCTGCGCCATCTCGGCGACCGGTTTGTCGCGCAGACAACTGAAGATGAGGGTACGGGGCTTGCGACCCTCCGCTAAAACAGCGTTCAGACCGGCGCGGAGGGCCCAGGCTCCGGCGGGATTGTGGGCCACGTCGAGAATCCACTCGATGCCGTCTGTCTGGATGCGCTCGAGGCGGGCCGGCCAGCTGGTCTTGCGAATGCCTTCGGCGATGGCCGCCGGTCTGACGGTAAAGCCATGGTTGGCAGCTAACTCGACCGCCGCGGCGATGGCCAGGGCCACGTTGCGATGTTGATGGGCGCCGGATAGGGGCGAATCCACTCGAATGGTCGCGCTGAGAGCGTTAATGCAATAGGGGCCGACCGTGCCGGCGCCGAGGGGCGGCATATAGGGCACGGCGCTGACTCCGCGCACTGCCAACTGGGCTGCAATTTCGCCGAGAACCTGGTTGGCTTCAGGGTGCTGCGGGAGAGTAATCAGGGTTCCACGTGGGCGCAGAATCCCGGCTTTCTCGCGCGTGATGGCAGCGATGGTCGAGCCCAGCCATTCGGTGTGGTCGAGAGAAATGTCAGTAATGACGGAGATAAGAGGGTCAACGATGTTGGTGGCGTCCAGGCGTCCGCCCATGCCGACTTCGAGGATCGCGATGTCGACGCGCTTCTGAGCAAAGTACAGCAAGGCCTGCGCGGTGAGGATCTCGAAGTAGCTGGGGAGCTGCGGAAGACGGCCATCGAGCACCAACTGCTGGGCGGCATCGTGGACGCGAAAGTAGAGCCCAGCAAAGGCATCGTCGGCAATCTCGACACGGTTCAGGCGGATGCGCTCGTTGGGGCGCGCCAGATGGGGCGAGGTGTAGAGGCCAGTGCGGATCCGGGAGGCGGTGAGGATGGAGGCCAGCGTGGCTGCCGTGGAGCCTTTGCCGTTAGTTCCGGCAATGAGCACGGAGGGAAAGCGGCGGTGCGGGTGGCCGAGCGCGGACAATAGGATGCGAATCTCGTCGAGCGAGAATTTGCGCCGTGGCTGGCCGGAGCGCTCGTAAAGCTCAGGGACCATGGCATTGAGTTGATCGACAGCCGCGGCGTAGGACATGGACAGTCCAGTATAGAAGGCGCATTCCGACCTGTGTGAGGGAGGCGGCGCGGGATGGACTCAACGGCCCAACAGCAGTTGCAGAGCCTGGCGCGCGTTTTGCAGGCATAGCCGCGCTTCATCCTCAGAGAGCAGGGCCTGGTGCACGGCCTTCTTGCCGGTGTCGTTGACCTGGTTGGCAACACGGGGAAAGTCTGCGTCGATGCCCGTGAGCTGGAGATTGTTGTTGACCTCATGCAGGAGGTTGCCAAGGGTGGCGGCGTTGCGGTAGCGGGTGCGAACCAGGCGGCTAAGTGCGCCAGGCAGCTTTTGCTTGATGGCCTCTTCAAGCACGGAACGGCACATGATGGCGCAGGCCGTAAAGAGGCCAAAGAAGTAGCAACGGGTGGCCTCGTCGAGATAGCGGTCGGCCTCCTCTGAACTGGGCGCGGCCACAACGCACTCGCGGAGGTGGGTGGCGCGCAAGACAGCGGGTTCCACCAGTTGGAGTAGTTCCATGGCAAAGGCGGCGCGCAGCAGGTCGTTCTGCTGGCCATCCAGGGCGCGCTGGATCTCCTGCCATGCCGGAGTGGAGGCGCTATTGCCGGCTTGCTGCAGCCGCGTCAGAGAGGTGAGCCGCTGGCGGGCGTGCTGGATGAAGCCCTGGCGCATCTCGTGCGCCAGCATCCGCCAGTCGGCGACAAATCCCGCAGGGTCCTGCTGGTAACGTACCCAAAGCTCGTCATACACAATGCCAGGGAGTACATGACGCAACTGCGCAAAGCGGCCCGTTCCAGCCAACACGGAGATTGCGTCGCAAAACTCCCTTCCCGGCGCACCTGCGGCGGACATCTGCAGGAGTTGATCTTCCAGGCGATCCACATTGATGGTCATGAAGCTCCTTCCTGCAACCAAGTCTAGGAGCGAAACGAATATTTTCGCGGTGTCCTGGAGAACAACTACTTGGATTCCGTACTGGAATGGGAACCCGTTGAGGCAACTTTTGGGGACGGGAATCGATCTGTCTGAAGGAGGGTTTTCTCCCTCATGCGCAGTTCTCTAGAAGATGTGGAAGGCTCGTCCCTGTGGAGGACTTGGATTGGCGTAAACCTTGTCCCATGCGGTGATGGACGCACTTTTCACATAACCCATGGGCTTTACACAGGGGATTTGAAGCTGGCTGTGGGAGACGTGGGAAACAGGGGTATGGTTGCCCCTCACTAAAGCTTGATTTCCAAAACTCCTGAATTGCACAGGCGGGATTTAGAAAACCCGGCAGGCTGTCAAGTTGCAGCGGATCAATCCTTTCGGAAGGATTTCCACTTTTCCTGCCTGAACTACGGGTACTACTGTCTTTTCTTTTATATTCCTACTCTTTTTCCTATCCTTCGTCGCCGGGCACAGGAGGGATATCGAGCCTGCCTTTGGCGGTACAAGCTGTCGAAGACAGATGGAAGCTGAGCGGCACGGGTGGAGGGGCGAACGCAATGGGGGTGGGGAATCCAGAAATGTGTCCTCTTTTTCCACCCACACCGGGAAGTGGGAGATGAATACAATCAGAAGAGAAGAAAAGACCAGCACTTCCGCCGGACCGCAATGGTGTTGTAGAGTGTGGCCAGCGCAGGAATGTGCTTCTAGAGCGAGGGTGGGGCTATGCCGATCGTGGAAACTGATGTGGAAAAGCCGGCCGCGCAGGGGTCAGCGATGGAGATTGTCGTAAGCCGCCAGGAGTTGGTGAAGGAACTCACCGCGACGCAGAGTGTGGTGGAGCGCAAGACCACCATTCCGATTCTGTCTAACTTTCTGATTGAGGCGGAGGGCGAGCGGTTGAACATTACCGCAACGGATCTCGACCAGGCGATCAGGACCAGCGCCGAGGTGAAGGTTAAGAAGGCCGGCGCGTGCACTATTCCAGCGCGCAAGCTGTACGACTACATCAAGCTGCTGCCCGAGGGCGACATTTCCATCAAGCTGCTGGAAAACCACTGGGTGCAGATCCGCTCCGGCCGCTCGAACACCAAGATGGTGGGCATGGCGCGGGCCAACTATCCGCAGGTGCCCGAGTTCCCTGCCGTGGCGACGACGAGCATTTCGACCCTGGCGCTGAAGACGTTGATTACGCGCACCATTTTCGCCATTTCAAACGAGGAATCGCGATATACGCTGAACGGGGCTCTGCTGGTAATCAAGGCGGAGTCGCTGGCCATGGTGGCTACCGACGGACACCGGTTGTCGTATGTCGAGAAGCCGAACGAAATTCTGGAAGGCATCAGCGGCGAGAAACGGGTGTTGATTCCGCGCAAGGCCTTGCAGGAGTTGCAGCAATTACTGGGGGCGACGGACGCTGAGAAGGTGGAGTTTGCCGACGACGAGCATACGCTGTTCTTCCGCGTAGGGCACCGCACGCTGAGCACGCGGAAACTCTCGGGGCAGTTCCCGAACTTTGAGGCGGTGATGCCGCGGGACAACACAAAGTTTGCGGTGGTGCGGTCGAGCGAGCTTTCGGCGGCTATCCAGCGCGTGGCGCAGTTTGCGGACGAACGGTCGGGGGCCATCCGGTTGCGCCTGGAAGGGAATGAGCTGAAGATCAGTTCCAGCTCGACGGAGTCCGGTGAGAGCGAAGACACGATCGATACGCCGTACGCGGGTGACCCAATTGTTGTGGGGTTCAACTCGGGCTACATTCTGGATTTCCTGAGGGCGCTGGGGAACGAAGGCGAGGTGCGGCTGGAGTTCAAGGACTCGCAGTCGGCGGGCCAGATGCGCCCTGAGGATCCGGATGCGGAGTACAAGTACCGGTATGTATTGATGCCCATGCGGATCTGAAAACAGCGAACAGAGATCAGAAAACGGCCCGGCAGCGATGCTGGGCCGTACTGTCTGTGGCTCACAGAGACTGGAACACGTAGCCAGCGCCTACAACTCTACAATGTTTGTCAACGTAGTACAATGTTACTTATGAGAATCGCCAAGACTATCTCGATTACTTTGCCACCAGACCTCCTGGCCAAGGCTCAGGTGATTGCCAAACGGGAAAGCCGCACCATGAGCGAGCTGTTTCGTGAGGCGCTGAGGCAGTACAAGTCGCCGGACCCGGAGTGGGAGGCGCTGAAGGCCTGGGGTTTGGAACACGGCAAGGCGTTGGGGATCAAATCCGAGGATGATGTAGAACGGATGTCGGATGAGTGGCGCGCGGAGCGCCGCCTGGCTGCTGGCCGCTAATGCGCGCCGTTGCCGATACCAATGTGCTGATCTCGGCGTTCCTGTTTGGTGGACTGCCCAGGGTGTTCGTAGACCTGAGGCTTGCGGGCGGGTTTCCATTGGTGACCTCCGGCGCGCTGCTCAACGAGCTTGAGGAGAAGCTGCTCGGCAAGTTCGCGGTCCCGAAGACAAAGGCAGAAGGGTTCCTTTCCCTGCTCACTCGGAATGCCCTTGTGGTTCATCCAGACTTCCGTGTCGATGCTGTTCCCGGCGATCCGGACGACAATCGGGTTCTGGAATGCGCCGTCGATGGCCAGGCAGACTTCATTGTCAGCGGCGACAAGCACCTGCTGCGGCTTGGTTCTCATGCCGGGATTGCCATCCTCACGGTCCGGCAATTCCTTCAAACTGTCGGATTCCCCTTAGATTGATTCCTTGCCGGGAGGTGTTCTACCAGGTCAGTGTGACGGTGATGGTCTTCCAGCCTTCACCGGGAGGGAACTGAAGAATTAGGGGCAACGAGGTGCAAGCGTACGGGTCGGCGTCACAGGCCCGGAACGAGATGCTTGCATCCGGCGCTGTACTGGGCTCAGTCTGAGCCTTCGGCAGGAAATGCCCATGCCGGATAAGGTTAACAATACCAGTGCTTCCAGCGAGCCCTTCTGCCGTCAGCACGAGCTTGTGATCCCCATATTCGGAGTGCAGAAACCGAAACTTGGAAGTTCGTGCGCCAGGGAGCGGTGGCCGGCCCGGCAGCGAGGCTTCGACACTCTCAATCACATTCAAGCCTCCGAGTGAGTACTCGACTTCCAGCGCAGGAAGCGGAGTGCGAATTCCCTCCTGCGGGGTCATCCGGAGCTTTTTGGAAGGCACTTTGTTCAAAGGTCCGTATGTAGCCCCAGGAAGATCGCTTCGCAGGTGCCATTCTTCCCCTGCGGTCGGGCTGAGATAGACCTCAAGTCGATCCTCCGTGCGTGTGAAGTAAAGCGAAGTCGGCCCTCCAGGAACCTGGAGGTCGAGCACCTCCGCGTGATCCCAGCTCGCCGGCAAATGCGGATTCACGGTAATCGTCTTCGCCTGCGCGTCAATTGAAATCCCAAACAATCCTCGCAGCGTTGGCGTGATGACCATGGCGGAAGACCAGAGCTGGTGGCTGGTGCTGCGGCCAAAGGGGACGTAGAAGTCTCCGCTCAGCAACTCGGTGACGGCGCCGAGGTCCTGGGCGCGCGTGAGGTTGGCGTTCTCCATCAGCATCTGGTAGCCGGCGAGGGGTTGGTTGCCGCGGTACTCGGCCAGAGCGGCCCAGCCGGTGAAGAGCGGCCAGACGGAGCCTTGGTGGTAGCTCATGCCGTCGTAAAACTTCTCATCAGTCGAGACGTCGCGCAGGCCCCAATCGGTGTTGAGCGTGTGCGCGGCGAACTGCTTGAGACAGCCTTCGGGATGTGCGAGGATCGACTTGCTGCTCCACCAGGCGAGGGCGGGATAGACAGTGCTGGAGCGGTCGAGAGAGCCGTCGGCATTGCGGCTGAAGGCGTAGCACGATTTATCTGGATCGTAGTACTCGGACTCAATAGTCTTCGCAATCGTATCGGCGCGTTGCTGCGCGGCGGAGGATTTATCGAGGTTCCCGAGCAGCTTTTCGAGGGAAGCCATTGCCTCCGACGCCTGCTGATCGAGCAGCGCCAGATAGATCTCCTGGTGGGGAAGGCCGCCGGGCCAGCTTTCTACCCAGCCCGTTCCCTGCGAATTGTCGTAGATGCCGTCGTGGTCGGTGTCGTGCGCGGGATCGGTCTCGAAAGCCCAGGCCTTCTCGATGGCTTCGCGGTTGGCGGCGAGAAAGGCCGTATCGCCGCTGGCCTTCACGTAGTCTTCAACCGCCAACAGAAACAGCGGCGTGGAGTCGGCCGCGGCGTACATGTAGGGGAAGGATTGCCAGTCGATGGCCGCGGCGGTCTGCGAGTACTCGTGCATGATCTTGCCGTCGGCGCGCTGGCGGTGGATGAGGAACTCGAGTTCGGCCTTGGAGAGCGCGAAGTCGCCGTAGCCGTTGACGGCGAAGAGAGTGTAAAGGGAGTCGCGGCCGAAGAACCAGCCGAAGCCGGGACGGGCGGAGTCGCCAGAGGCGTAGTAGCCGGCGACGAGGGCGGTTTCGCCAGTGCCTTGAGCGCGGGCGCGGAGTTGCTCGATGGAGACGACGGCCCATTGAAAGGTCTCATTGAGAGCCTTGTCCGGGGTTTCGATGGAGGTGGAATTGGCGAGGAGCTTCCTGTAGCGCTCGGCGTGGGCCTGGCAGGCGGCGCCGATGCCGGCGTTCAGTTGAACGAGGGTTGAGCCGAGCGCGGCGCTGGTGGCCGTGGCGGGGGTGGTTCCAGCGGCCATCAGGAGCGGAAAGAGGCGGCCGTGATCGCGGGCGGGGTCGATGTGCAGCTTGAGTTCGACGGGATGGACCTGGGGGCGTTCCTGGTAGGGAGCGAGGATGCCGGGCTTTGCGCCGGGAATGGCGACGGCGCCGGCCAGGTCGGGATAGTCGGAGTGGAGCACGTAAAAGCCGCTTCCGCCTGAGTTGGCGGGGCCGGTCACCCACTCCGCCTCGGGAACGCCTTCATTGCGCTCGGGCCACATCCAGCGCAGTTCGGGGGTGAAGCGCAGGGTGAAATCGGTGGGGTGGAGGCAGTCGAATTCAAAAAGGACGATGGGGCCGGTTTGCGCCCCCGCGCCGGCCGGAGCTTCGTCGGGCGAAAACATGATCTGGCGGACGGTGAAGGCGATGTGGGAGTAGGTGAGGATGGTGCGGTCGGGTCGGACCTCGATCTGAGCGGCCTGCTGGTTGACGTCGATGGGGACGGAGTAGCCCTCGACCTGGGCCTCGATGGTGAAGTGCGAGAGCAGTTTGACGGGGAGCGCCCAGGCCTCGAATGTGCCGTCCTGCTGGCCCAAAATGACGCCACGCTCGCCGGCGACGGTGAAGGGCTTCAGAGGCTCGGTGTGGGCCTGGAGGACGGGACCGGCCGTCGAGAAGGGGATGGCCGGAATGGCGGTGAAGTTCTGGGCGTGGATTGCTGAAGCTGCGGCAAACAGCAGGCCCAAGGCCATGCAGAAAAGGGTGCGTAGGCTGTGCATCGTGTTGTCCTTTGAGTGCGGCTCAAGGCTAACAGTGTATAGCGGCTCCGCGGTTGGCGAATATCGGAACAAATCATGCGGGTTGAGGAGGATGCGCGAACGATGCTGGCAGGGTCAAGGGGCCTTCGAGATCTGGCGCGCCATATTTTAGCTATGTTTTTTCATATATACCTTCAAATTTACGGATATCAAGCGGACATCAATAGATGCCGCTACTTGTTCACATTGTTGATCATAAAGGACTTGTTGAGTTTGGTCATTCAATTGCGGGTATATCCTTCAAGAATTTCGAAGGGGAGGTCCCTGCACATGCGAAACCTGATGGCCAAGATGTTCCCATTGTTGTTCATCTTCCTCGTTTCGGTCCAGTTGAGGGCACAGGATGTGGCGTCCATTACCGGCGTGGTCACCGACCCGACTGGCGCGGTGATCCCGGGCGTTGCTGTCACCCTTCAAAATCCTCAAACCGATGTTACATATAAGACCGTGAGCAATGCCGAAGGCAGCTATACGTTCAATGAGGTCAGACCCGGGCCGGGCTACAAAATCGAATTCACGCATGCCGGGTTCAAACCCCTTGTCATCTCCGGCATGTACTTGAACGTGGACACCACCAGGACCGAGAACGCCCGGTTGAGCGTTGGAACGGAACAGCAAACAGTGCAGGTTTCGGCAGCTGCCGAGAACGTAACGCTGGATACGACCGACGCGACGGTGGGCAACAACTTTGAAGTTCAGTTCGTGAACGATATGCCGATCGAAGACAGGAGCAACCCCGCGGCCCTGTTTACGATGCAACCCGGTGTAACGCTGGACGGAGCGGTAACGGGCGCTCGCGTGGACCAAAGCAACGTGACGCTCGACGGCGTCGACGTGAACGACAATATGACAGGCTGCTTTGCCTGCATCGTCGCCAATGCTCCGGTGGATTCCGTCCAGGAGTTTCGGGGAGTAACCGCGAGTCCCCTTTCGAGTGCCGGCGAGGGCGGCGGCGGCCAGTACGAACTGGTAACGCGCAGTGGTACCAATCAATTCCATGGCGCCTTGGTGGAGTACCATCGCGACACAGACACGGAGGCCAACGGCTGGTTCAGCAACAACAGCGGCGTGCCGAGGGCTCCGCTCATCCGCAACCAGTTCGGCGGCAATGTGGGCGGGCCGGTTCTGAGGAACAGGCTTTTCTTCTTCTTCGACTACAACGCCAGGCGCGACACACTCTCCAACGTGGAGGATCGGACTGTTCCGCTGGATTCTTACCGCAGCGGCAATGTTTCCTACATCAACACCGCGGGTACAATCGAAACGTTGAGCCCGACGCAGGTGGCAAGCTACGATCCCCAGGGTGTCGGCTACAATCAATCCATTCTCAGCGTTTATAGCAGCCGTTATCCGCACGCCAACGATCTCTCGGGCGATGCCGGAGATCTGATCAATTCAGCGGGTTTCCGTTTCAACGCGCCCTTCCCCTATGTCGAAAACGATTATGTGCAAAGAGTCGATTACACACTTAACAGCAGGATGAAGATCTTCGGGCGCGGCACATTTACCAGAACAAACGGGACGGAGAGTTCAATTCAATTCCCCGGCGATCCGGTGACCCACCCATATCTGGACCAAAGCTATAGCTGGGTTGCAGGACATACCTGGACCATCGGCCAGAACATGGTCAATCAGGCGGAATACGGCGAAGCGTTCGAAAGCTACAATTGGCCGGACACTTACAATAAGACGGGCATTACGCAATGGGGCAGCAGTTGGGGTGGGAACGGAACGGGAGGGTCGATCATGAGCGGTCCCTATTCCAGCGCCGTGAACGCCCAGGGCCGGAGTTTTCCCATTCCGTTCGTGAAGGACGACTTCAGTTGGCAGAAGGGCAGGCATAGCATTACGCTCGGCGGCACCTTCAAGTGGGAGACTCCGGACGGCTACACCAACCTGGACTACAACGAACCGGGGCTTGGCCTGGGTGGAAATATCTATAGCCTCAGCACGTCCGGCGCGAACCCGCTGCGGCCTGCCGATTTGAACAACAGCTCGCAGGATACCTCGTTCTACGACCAGGCGTTTACGTTTGCCCTGGGCCGTTTCGCATCGTCTGGCGCTACCTTCAACTACGGCGCCAAAGGGAATCTTCTGCCCCAGGGCACGGGGTCGGTTGCCAGGGATCGCTACTACGAAACCGAAATATACGCCGGGGATACCTGGAAGTTGACGCCGGACCTGGCGATCTCCTACGGAATTCGCTGGCAGAATTACACGGTGCCGTATGATACGCAGGGCATTGAGTCCGTGCCGACTATGAACTTCAACCAGGTCTTCGGAGCACGGCTCACGCAGAGCGCATCCGGGACGTTCGGCAACACGGCGGTGCCGTTTGTCTCCTATGTGCTGGGAGGGAAGGCGAACAACGCTCCCGGTTACTTCAATCCGGTGAACCACAATTTTGCGCCGCGACTTGCCTTTGCTTACAGCCCGAGCTACGACAAAAAGACCGTATTCAGCGGCGGGGCGGGCATCATCTACGATCACACGGTGGTCAACTCGGTAATGTACCAGTTGGCGCAATACTCCTACCTGTTCCAGGCCAGCGCGAATCACCCGTACGGCGTTTCCGGCGACCCGGTGGCTTCGCTGATGAACGATCCGCGCTTTACGGGGCTGAACAATCCCCCACCGCCTCCCACCTCTCCGGCCGCGATTTCAGCGCCGTATACGCCCTTTGTCACGGGGACGGGATCAAGCGCAGTTCCGTTTGGCCTGATCAATGGGGGGGCATTCAACGAAGGCGTGGACAACACCCTGAAGACACCGTATTCGATTCAATACAACTTCGGCTTCCAGCACGAGTTTCCGGCGGGCCTTCTGCTCAAGATGAGCTACGTGGGGCGGCAGGGCAGGCGTCTTCTTGGACAGGCGGATGCCAACCAACTGATCGATTTTCCGGATTCGATTGGCAACTCGGGGCAGATGATGTCCACTGCCTTTGCAAACATGGAACAGGACGTGCGGGCGCTTCCCGCCAATACCCCGATTACTACGGCCCAGCCATGGTTCGAAAACATGATACCCGCGGGTTTCGGAGCCTCCATCGGATTCGCCAACAATACAGACCTTGTTGCGCGCGGGTTTGCGCCGCTTCCTTACCGGGGTGATTTTGCGGACACGGTTCAGGCGCTTGCAGCGTACCAACTGATCCCCCCGAATGTCGGCATGGGGTCGCAGTACTCCGAATTCACCTATTACACCAACAAGGGATTTTCCGGCTACAACGGGTTGCTGGTTACGCTGCACAAGAACGCCGGCTATGGTTTGCAATTCGACCTCAACTACACGTGGTCGCATTCGATCGACGACACTTCGCTGATCGCCAACCAGATAGCCTTCGGCGGCTATGGCTTTATCTGCGACGTGGTGAGGCCGCGGGAATGCCGTGGCAACTCGGACTTTGACGTGACCAACTACCTGAATGGCAACTTTATCTACGAACTGCCCTTTGGCCGGGGAAAGAGTCTTGCCGCAACCGCGCCGTTGTGGGCCAACGAGATCATTGGCGGCTGGGAGGTGAGCGGACTTCCGAGCTGGCATACGGGTAATGCTTACCAAGCCAATTCCAACGCGTTTGTGGCCGGATACGCGAACGATGCGCCCGCAACCCTGACAGGACCGATTGCGCTGCTGAGGGCAAAGGTGAATGGCGGAAAGGGCGCGCGCGTAAATATGTACACGGACCCGAATGCGGCCCTTGCCGCCTTTCACGGCCCCGTCGGCTTCCAAATTGGCACGCGCAACCCTCTGCGCGGTCCCGGGTGGTTCAACATAGACCTGGGCGTCGGCAAGACCTTCCCGGTCTATGAGGATAAGGTGAACCTGAAGTTCCGCGCGGATGCCTTCAACTCCACCAACCATCCCAGCTTCAATACGCCATGCAGCGACATCACCGAAGCCAGTTGCTACCCATTCGGCAACATCGGCAGCACTGCCAGCGGAGCACGCGTTCTGCAGGGCGCGCTGCGGCTGGAGTTCTAACTTCATCACACGGAACGCATCAAGCAAAAGCCCCGGAAAGGTTCCGGGACTTTTGCTTGCGGTGAAGACTGCCAAGACGATTACGGTTTCAGGAAGTCGAGCGCACGAATCAGATAGGACTTCAGATCGCGGCGGTGCACGACCGCGTCGAGGAAGCCTTTTTCGAGCAGGAACTCGGAGCGCTGGAAGCCTTCGGGAAGTTTCTGGCGGATGGTCTGCTCGATGACGCGGGGTCCGGCAAAACCGATGAGGGCGCCGGGTTCGGCGATGTTCAGGTCGCCCAGCATGGCAAAGCTGGCGGTGACGCCGCCCGTGGTGGGATCGGTGAGCACACAGATGTAGGGGACGCGCGCATCGTCCAACTGGGCCAGAGCGGTGGAGATTTTGGCCATCTGCATGAGGCTGACCACGCCTTCCATCATGCGCGCGCCGCCGGAGGCCGCGACGATGATGAGGGGCTTGCGGCCGTGCCGCGCGCGATCGACGGCGCGGGCGATGGTCTCGCCGACCACGGCACCCATGGAGCCGCCGATGAAGGCGTATTCCATGGCGCTGAGGACGACGGAGTGCGGACCAAGCTGGCCGGTGGCGTTGAGGATGGCGTCGTCGAGACCGGTAGCTTCCTGGGCAGCGCGGAGCCGATTCTTGTAGGGCTTTACGTCAGTGAAGTTAAGCGGGTCAGTGGAGCGCAAGCCGCCATCCACCAGCTCATAGCCGGGTTCGAGCAGCAGGTCGATGCGCTGGCGGGCGCCCATCTTGAAGTGGTGCTGGCATTTGGGGCAGACATTCAGATTGGCTTCGAGGTCGGCCTTGAAGACCACCGCGCGGCAGCCCAGGCATTTGATCCAGAGGCCCTCGGTGCGCACCTTTCTTCTGCCGGCATCCGGGGTACCGTTGCCGCCGGGATCGGATTCGTATTCGCCATCTTCACGCTTGAACCAGGACATTCAAACTCTCTCTCAAATCGGGGCATTCGGCGTTTCGATCAAAGTGTCGGGCGAAATCTTGCTCCCAGGTCATGGTCGCATCAATATTCTATTCCGCGCTGGGCCAGAATGCCTTTCTGGTAGGCATGTTTTACCTCGCGCATCTCGGTGACGGTATCGGCAAGCTCGACCAGGAGGGGGTGGGCGTTGCGCCCGGTGAGGATGACGTGGACCATCTCCGGACGGCCGCGGAGAGCCTCAGCCACCACCACGGGGTCCAGCATTCCATAGCCGATGGCATAGTTGATTTCGTCGAGAACGACCATATCCCAGTCGCCGGAGTAGATGGCCTGAAGCGCCTCGGCCCAGGCGGCCTGGACCAGTCGCATGTCCTCGGGGTCGATCTCCGCGCCGCCGACCTTGACGAAGCCGCGGCCCATCGGTTTGAGGATGAAGTTGACACCGAAGGCCTGGACAGCATCCAGTTCGCCGTAATGCCAGGAGCCTTTGAGGAACTGGAGCATGAGCACTTTCATGCCGTTGCCCACGGCGCGCAGGGCCGTGCCCATGGCAGCGGTGGTCTTGCCCTTGCCGGGGCCGGTGTTGATCAGGATCAGTCCTCGCCGGGAGTCGGTCATAACAGAGATCAGGGGTCAGGGGTCAGGAATCAGGGGTCAGCCGCCAGTGATCCGCTTTCCCGTTGACAGTACGGGTTGGGTGAGCATGAAAGCCGAAAAGCAATTGCCTTGACGGCTAGTCGAGGCCGGTCCCTCAGTGGCCCGAGTGATAGGGATGGCCAGAGAGAATTGTAAATGCCCGGTAGAGCTGTTCGACGAGGACCAGGCGGGCCAGCGCATGAGCCAGCGTCATGGGCCCCAGCGAGAGCAACAGTTGGGCTCGCTCGCGGGCCGTCTCAGACCAGCCGTCGGCGGGGCCAACGGCGAAGACGATGTGCTGGGCTCCCTGGTCGCGGCGGGCGCCGAGCCAGGCGGCAAAAGCCTCAGAGGTCATTTGCCGGCCGCGGCTGTCGAGCAGGACGGGGAGGACGGGGGTCCGGCCGCTCTGGCGGTCGAGCCAGGCCAGCAGCGCGTCTTCTGTCTTGAAGGCCTCAGTCTGGCACTTCGCCAGACCGGAACAGCGATCGAGGTAGAGACGGGTCAGCGCATCGAAGCCGTCTTTGGCACTTGCGCGAGGCCCAACGTGGGCGAAGGTGAGGAGCATTGGGACGAGGATACCGCAGATCAAAGGGGAATGGTGCAACTGACGGGAGATTCCCCAAAAACGAGAGGCGATGCCCATTTTTGGAATATCGTTGTTTAATTCTCCGCAATTTCATATCCAGTACCGTTTTGCACAGCAAAGGGTCCATGAACAAACGGTTTATTTTCAATCACAAACGAATTATTTCTTCGAGGAATAGGATTGGCAACCGTCATGCATCACTAATGCGGGAATGTAGCCTTTCGTCGCTGGCGCAGGACATTATGGGCCGGCATTTTGTATTTCGCACCCAATCCAAGGTCTTTAGGAGATATGGAACCCATGAAGAGCGCAACGAGACTCCTCTGCTCTATGTTGGCGATGCTTGTTTTGACATTTCTGCCGGTCTGTTACGGACAAGGCGTCTCTGGCATGGCAGGCGAGGTGACTGACCAGACGGGTGCTGTTGTGCCGGGCGCCGTAGTCACGCTTGCCAACAAGGCGACGGGCTTGAAGTTTACGCTCACCACGAACGCGATCGGTTCGTATCGCTTCGCCGAATTGCCTCCGGGTGGGGGCTATGAGGCCACATTCTCGGCCAAGGGCTTTACGACCGAATTGGTCAAGGATATCTATCTGACTGTGGCGACGGTGCGTACGCAGAACGCGACGCTGAAGGTCGGCGCGCACGAAGAGGTTCAGGTATCGGCCGCTAACTCCGAAGTCACCATCGACACCTCCGACGCCGTTGTCGGCAACAACATCGATGTTCGCTCGCTTCTTACGCTGCCTGTGCAGCAACGAGATACGCCGGCCGCGCTCTTCGAGATGCAGGCCGGAGTCACGGATACCGGCTCGGTGGCGGGCTCGCGCGTTGACCAGAACGACGTGACCCTGGACGGACTCGACGTGAACGACCTGGTGACCGGCGGCGTGGGCTATAACAGCACCCCGAATGGCATCCAGGAAGGCATCCGCAATCAAACCATCGTGGGCGGAGCGCCGGTTGACTCTCTCGAGCAGTTTACCGGCAGCGTGGCCGGCGGCGAGGCAGACAGCGGCCCCGGCAGCGGCGGCCAGTTCTCCCTGGTAACCAAGGGCGGCACCAACCAGTTCCACGGCAACCTGAACGAATACAACCGCAACACCTCTTTTGTGGCGAATAGCTGGTTCAGCAACAACGCCTCGCCCCAGGTTCCCCGCAATCACCTGATCCAGAACCAGTTTGGCGGCAATATCGGCGGCCCCATCACCATTCCGCATCTCTTCAGCGGCAAGGACAAGGCCTTCTTCTTCTTCGACTTCAACGACAATCGCATCATCCGGTCTGCGCTGGCGCAGAGAACAGTTCCCCTCGACAGCCTGCGCAACGGCAATGTCGGTTATATCAACGACGCCGCCGGAGATGTAACATCCCTGACACCGGCCCAGTTCGCGGCGTACGATCCGCTGGGAAAAGGCACGCCTTCCCAGTGGCTCAGTGCGTTCACTTCACGTTTCCCGCATTCCAACAACTCAGCCAGCGGAGACGGCGTGAACTCGGGCGGATTGGCCTTCAATGCTCCCGACGGCGAAACCGCGACCAACTATGTCGGCAGGGGGGACGTCAACCTGAACGCCAAGATGAAACTCTTCGCCAAGTTCTCCTTTATTCGCGGCACCTCCGTGCTCGGCATCAATGCGCTTCCCGGCGATCCGATAAGCGACCCGCAAAGCGACCGCTCGTATGCCTTTGTGATTGGGCACACCTGGCTGATCACTTCGGCCACGACCAACCGCATAAACCTGGGCGAGACAGTTCAGAAGCTCTCCTCAGTGGTCACATTTAATCCGTCCAGCTCCACCTGGAACCCGAATGGAACCACCAATTATACCTTCGACGACGGCACGGGTCCGGCGCTGGTTTCTGCAATGTATCTGGCTCCGGGAGGACAGGCGCAACGCGTTCCCGTTCCGGTGTTGCGCGACGACTTCAGCTGGACGAAGGGGCGTCACACCTTCGAGTTTGGCGGCAGCTTCAAGGATATCCTGATCCACACTACGAATGTCACGGATTTCAATGAAACCGAGGAAGGCATGGGCGGCGCCACCTTGAGCCTGTGCGGTCCCACGCCTTCGGGCGCCAGCCCCGCCTGCGGTGGTTCAAATCCGGATCTCCGTCCCGCCAACATCCAAACCGCGGGCGGCGAGGGCAACCTGGCCGTGTATGACTGGGACCAGGCATTTGCTTACATGATCGGGCGTATCGGCGAGGTCTCGTCAGTTTTCAACTACGCCAAGGATGGCACACCGCTCAAGCAGCTCACGGGCGACCAGCGCTTCTACCGGAGCTATCAGACCCAGCTTTATTTTCAGGACAGCTTCAAGGTTGTGCCCAGCCTGACGGTGAGCTATGGCCTGGGCTACCAGTTCTTCTCCGTGCCTTATGAGACGCGCGGCCTGCAGGCCGTTGAGAATATTTCCTTCAACCAGTACCTTCAGGCCCGGGTGGCGCAGAGCAACGAGGGATTGACGGGACCACAAGCAGTTCCGCTGATCTCTTACCTCCTCGGTGGCAAGGGCAACGGCAGCAGCGCCCCCGCGATGTTCCAGCCGGAGTACAAGCTCATGTCCCCGCACGTGGGCTTTGCCTGGAATCCCGGCTTCGACAAGAAGAGGATGGTAATCAACGCCAGCGGCGGCATCTCCTACGACCGCACCGTCATCACCGCGATCATGAGGCTCCAGGACGCGAACTCTTATCTGTTCCAGCAGCCTCTGCCGCTGCCCCAGGGCATCTCGGGCGATCCCTACGATTCGATCAAGAGCGGTCCGCGTCTGGACAAGGCCAACGATCTGTCGAATGTCAGCGGCATTGTTGCGCCCCCCACACCCAAGTCTCCGTATCTACCCTTTGCGAATCCGACCTCCTGCGCAGGCCTCCCCGTCAACCCGTGCGGGTTGTTTCTGGGTTCGGCCTTCAACAGCGCCACCATCGATCCGGGCTTGAAGACGCCCTACAACATCAACTTCAACTTCGGCGTGCAGCGCCAGATGCCGTGGAATATGGTCCTGAAGGCCAACTACGTTGGTCACCTGGGCCGCCGCCTGATCGGGCAGGCCGATGTCAACCAGGTTCTGGAGTTCCCGGATTACACGGGAAAATCCAACCAGACGCTGGGGCAGGCCATGGGGGGACTTACCAAGCAGCTCAGGGCCGGGGCAACCTCGGCAACAGTCCAGCCGGAGCCCTTCTTTGAAGACGTCGTGGGAGCCGGCTATACGGTGTTCCTGGTGAACAACTGGGGGCCGTTTGCCTACCGCGGCGACTTCGGCGACACGGTCTGGTTCATGGCCGACACCGGCGCACCGCAAAACGTGGGCTCGGCAGCGCAGTTCTCTGAGAACAGCTTCTACACCAACCAGGGATTCTCGACTTACCACGGTCTGCTGCTCACGCTGAACAAGAACCTGTCGCACGGAATCTCGTACGACCTCAATTACACGTTCTCACACTCGATCGACAACACGTCGTCCTTTGCCAACTCTCAGGGCGATACGGGCATCGGCGGCATCGGCCTGATCTGCGACATCGTCCGCCCGCGGGAGTGCCGCTCGCGCTCGGACTTCGACATCCGGCACTACATCACCACGGACGCAACCTACCAATTGCCGTTCGGCCGGAAGAGGATGTTCGCGAACACCGTGCCCACCTGGGTGAACGAAGTGATCGGACAGTGGGACCTGAGCGGCCTCGCAATCTGGCACACGGGCGTTCCGTGGTCGACGGTGTCGAACGCCTTTGTGGCTAGCTACTCAAACGACGCCCCTGGCATTCTGGTTGGCAATCCTGCCAATATTGCCACGCACGTGACCAAGGTACCGGGCGGCGCCGTGAATATCTTCGCCGACGCTTCGAAGGCAGCAGGCTCGTTCGAAGGGCCGATTGGGTTCCAAATCGGACCCCGCAACGAACTGCAGGGACCGAAATTCTTCAACGCCGACCTTGGCTTGCTCAAGACCTTCCCGATCATTGGCGAGGGCTTCCACCTGACGTTCCGGGCCGACGCGTTCAACGCGTTCAACCACCCGAACTTCAACCTGCCGGCGAACAACGTCTACAACGGCTACGACCAGCAGGACATCACCAGCAGCACCTTCGGCGTGATCAGTTCGACCGTGGAGCAGCCCGGCAACCTGAACAATGGAGCCCGCGTGCTGCAGCTCTCGCTGCGCCTTGAGTTCTAAGCTGCGAGGCTGAAAGGAAAGCAAGTCTCGAATCTCAATCCCGGATAACAACAAAGGGCGCCTCTCAGGGCGCCCTTTGTTTTCTCCGGATGACGCGCGCGACGCTTGAACCTCATTGCATTCCTAAAAGCTGCGGAAACGCCGCCGCCCTCAGGCTTTCTTGCCGATCGGCTTTTTCGCAGCTGGCTTTTGGCTGGATTTCTTCGCAACAGCCTTCCGTGCCGGAGCTTTCTTAAGCGCTTTCTTCGCAGTCTTTTTCGGCTTGGCTTCAACGGCGGCCTTGACCCCAGCCGGCCTGGCCTTGGATGAGGCTTTCCTGCGGACAGCCAGGGTTTTTTCGGCCAGGGCGGCCTTCAGTTCGGCGTCGAACTCGGCCGGGGTGAGCGGGCGGGCGGACTTGCGCAGGCGCTCGATGTCATAGAAGGCGCGGCGCTGGGCGAGAAAGACGTGGATCACGAAGTCCACATAGTCAAGGAGAATCCATTCGCCATGGCGCCGGCCCTCAACGGAGTTGGGAAAGACGCCGAAATCCTTCTTGAGGCGATGCTCGATCTCATCGGCGATAGCGATGGCCTGGCGGTCATTGGTGGCTGAGGTAACGAGGAAGAAGTCGGACAGGCCGGCGTCGATGGGGTCGAGCTCGAGGATGCGTGTGTCCTGGCCCTTCTTGTCTTCACAGACCTGGGCCGCGGCCTGAACGAGGATGCGGATTTGCTGGCGTGCTTCGGTTGTTGTCATTCGGTAGAAAAGTTCTCCAAACTCAATCGTAGACCCTCGTTTGGGCAGGGGCAAGTTACTCCTTAACGATAAAGCCCGCGGGAGCGGATGTAATCAAATACCGCTTTGGGAAGGAGCTGGTTTCCGGTTATGGGAGAGCCAGAAGCAGCGCGGACCTGGTCGCAAATCCGCTCGCGGATCTCGTCTCGAATCTGGGAAGCGCTGATCTCGACTTGCAGCCCAGGGAGAAGATAGAAGGGGGCGGCGTCTCCGGCGGGATTGCGAAGAAGGAAGGACCGGACCTCGACAGCAGAGCCGGGCAATTCGGGGCCGGTCTGGTCCGAGCCGGGCGCGGGTTCCATGGTTAAGCCCTGGGGCAGCGCTGCCTTCAGGCCGTCCAGTTGCGAGCCGGGGCGGGAAGCGACGATCAACGGAGCTACGAAAGGGATTTCGGCCGACCGGCGCCAGCGGCGCAGCCCGAAGAACGCATCGGCGCCCATGAGGCAAAACAGGGTGCCGTCGGGCGAAAGCTCCGTGCGCAGGGCAAGCAGAGTGTCCAGGGTGAAGTTGGGAGCGGCGGAGGGCTTTGGCGCGTCGGCAAGCGAGATTGCGAAGCCCGGCTCCGCGGCGATGGCCAGGCGGGTCATGGCCAAGCGGTCCTCAAAGCTTGCCGTCAAGCCATGGGGCTTGAGAGGCTGCGCGCCGACCGGGGCAAAGAGCACGGTATCCAACGCGAGCGCCGCACGGGCAGCACGCGCCACGGCCAAATGCCCCAGATGGGGAGGGTCGAAACTGCCGCCGAAGAAGGCGACGCGACGCCCGCATGGGAACTGCTCCATCTGTCTATCGTATCTTGCACGCGCATTCCCGCACACGGATTCCGCACACGGATTCCGCACACGCCCTGGGCGCATGGGGCTCTGGTAGCATCAGACTCACGACCATGCGATACGCGATTGCACTCCTGGCCCTTGCCGGCGCGCTGGTTGCCACGCTGGCGCTGCGCGTCCACTACTCGACCGGAACGGAGCCCTGCTCCATCAACGAGAAGTGGGACTGCGGCATCGTGAACCACAGCCCATTTGCCGAGATCGCACACATTCCGGTGGCGGCTATCGGGATCGCCGGCTACCTTACGCTGGCAGGGCTGGCGCTGGCGGGGCAACGCCGGTGGCTGGCCGGGCTGACCTTCGTTGCGCTGGGATTCTCGCTCTACCTGACCCGCATCGAGAAGTATGTCCTTGAAGTGTGGTGCTTCTACTGCGTGATTTCGCTGGGGATCATGACGGCGCTGACGGTGCTGGCTCTCTGGTGGGCGTTTACGGCCCCGCCGGTGCGGCGCCGCGCGTAGAACCGCGATTGGCTTTGTGACCCACACCACGGCTCTTTCCCCCGCCGATCATGGCTCCTCTCCCGTGCTGATAAACTTGAATTAACATCATGCTCAAAGAGAGATACGCGCGCTGGATGTACGAGTGGGAGACGCGGCTAACCATGCGCGACGAGAACCGCGTGGTGCGCCCGCGGGAGTGGGGCTTCGAGTGGATCGAGCCGTTTCTTGAGGCGCACGGTTTTGGCGCCGCGTTGCCGAGCCCCGAGGTGGTGCGCGACGATGCCGCGGCCGAAGCGGCGATGGTGCGGATCAACGAACTGCTGATTCGCCACAGCGATACCTTCTTCGGGTATGAGCGGCCAACGGATTTCCGGCTGGAAGAGCGGCATCCGCAACTGTTCCCGACCAATGTGCGGCCGGAGACGCTGGCCCAGGACGCGGCGATTCGCCAGCAGGCGGCAGAGGGGAAGATTCCGCCGGCGCAGTTTCTGCGCTTTACCTCGCCGGAGCGGACGCCCTATCCGGAGAACGACCAGGTGAACGCGCGCTGGTACCCGGCGCCGGCGCACAAGGACCCCCAGCGGCCCAAGCAAGCCATTGTGGTGCTGCCGCAATGGAATGCCGACGGTTTCAGCCACAATTCCCTATGCACGATCTTCAACCGCATGGGAGTTTCGGCGCTGCGGCTCTCGATGCCCTACCACGACATTCGCCGCCCGGCGGAGCTGGAACGGTCAGACTACTCGGGAAGCGCCAACATCGGGCGGACGATCATGGCCTGCAGGCAGGCGGTAGTCGATGTCCGGTGCTGCCTGGATTGGCTGGAGGAGCAGGGCTACGAACACTTCGGCGTGCTGGGGACCAGCCTGGGCTCCTGCTATGCGTTTCTGGCCAGCACACACGACCCACGCATAAGGGTGAACGCCTTCAACCACGCGTCTACAGCTTTTGGAGACGTGACCTGGTCTGGGCAGAGCACCCGCCACGTAAAGCAGGCGCTCCAGGAAGCCGGCCTTACGCAGGACCGTCTGCGGGCCCTGTGGTCGGCCATTAGCCCGTGCAGCTATTACCCCAAGATCGCCAGCCCGGAAGCCGGCGGACCTGGGAAAAAGGCGCTGCTGATCTACGCCGATTATGACCTGACCTTCCCCAAGGAGTACTCGCTCCAGGTGGTCGAGGCGTTCCGGCGCCATGGCCTCAACTTCGAGCTGCGGGTGCTGCCCTGCGGCCACTACACTACCGGCGAAACCCCCTACAAGTTTCTCGACGGCTGGTACCTAGGCTGGTTTGTCTACCGGGCGTTCAGGGCGCTGCGGGTGGAGAAGGCAGCCGGCGAGAGGGCTGCTGCCGCTCCTCGACGCGAGGTCGAGGAGGAAGCCGTCTCGCGCTAGCGGACGGCGCTCAGGCCGCATCAATCGTCCGTATTGGCTTCGATTGCCCGCGTGTGAACATCGCCTGTAGATAGATCGAGTTTTCGGGCATGGAGGTCAGTTTAAGCGCGACAGCGGAAAAGGAATGCTCAACGTCAAACGGGAAACTGAGCTGTTGGGGCATGACGGAGAGGTGACCGACCGCCTCCTCGCCGCGCCTACCGGTCCTGCATCCCCAGACATCGAACTCGACACGGAGGATCTCCGCAATGGCCGAAACAATATTTACGGCGGGCGCGGATTTTCCGTTTTCAATGTGGCTGATCTGCGCACGAGTGTATTTGTAGGCAAACTTGGCGGAGATCTCGGCTGAAAGCTCCTCTTGGCTCATCTTCGCTGCTTCTCGGGCTTCCCGAATCTTCGTACCGAGTTCCGTTTTCCACTGCATTGTAAGGCGGTGAAGGCACGTTGCTTTTCTTCTTCTTCCACACGAAGTTCGTGAAGGATCTTATCAAGCGCGGCTCGGTCGACCAGTTGGCGCGGTTCCAGCGCGCCACCCCGGCTGGCATATGGTGCGAACATCACTTGGTAGGGTCCCGTCGCGCTGTTGCCGACAGCTGCGATCATCAATACTCCCTCGATGGGTCTGGGGACCATATCGATAATCTTTCGGGCGTGTTAACACTATCTGAGAGCCTCGACAATCAGAGCGAAGGTGAGAAATCCCAGGAAGAGGACATCGAGTTTCTCAAAGCGAGAGAAGATGAGGCGGAAGCCCTGGAGACGCCGGAAGAGCCGTTCGATCTCGTTGCGCTTGCAGTACATGGCTTTGTCATACTGCCAG